>Ga0209008_1000008_pt1 | contig 152756 bp, 127 predicted proteins | sample JacPin_JW_Ref_O3_FD_187963 | JGI IMG/M metagenome (GOLD analysis project Ga0209008, IMG submission 187963) | Forest soil microbial communities from Algoma, Ontario, Canada - Jack Pine, Ontario site 1_JW_Ref_O3 (SPAdes) (version 2) | ecosystem: Environmental > Terrestrial > Soil > Boreal... | reverse complement strand
CGACATGGCTGGGACGACTGCGGCGGGGGCTGGGAAGGCGGTGGTGTGATCGAGGACGATGCGCCAGCCTTCGGGAAATTTTCTGAAATCGAGGGAGAAGACGCCGGAGGGTTGGTCGGATTCGCGGGCGAGATGGAATTTTCCTACTACGTAGGCGGCATCGGTGCAAGTGAGATGAACTTCCAGATCGGAGAAGGTGAGTGTACCCATGGTTTTGCGATCGGGATAGGAGTGGTGGTAGCGGTCGAGGACTGCTTGCCAGCCGTGAGCTACGCCGTTTGCGCCGAGGAATTCAGTTTGCTCGGAGTTCCAGTAGCCGGTCATGAAGGTGTCAATATCGCCGCGATTCCAGGCGGCGGTTTGCATGTCGAGGACGGCGCGGATTTGGGATTCGTCGGAGGGATCGGCGGGGGATGCGGTGGAGGGGCGCGAGAGTACGGCGAGGCAGGTTATTAGGGCTGCTACGACTAGCAGGGCGATGCGGGATTTCGAGGACATTTTGGGTTCCTCCTCGGTTGGACGAATGTGGATGTGTCGGTGCAAAGAGCCCGCGAGGCGCCCTTCGAACCTGCCGAGGGCAGGTGCTCAGGACCTTCGGCCGCAGCAGCGAAATTCTTGCGGGGACAGCCTATCAACGAATGTGGCGCGGGACAACATGGGACCTTGGGTTCGAGCGCAGGGCGGCGGGCTAGCGTGTGGGGGGTGCCTTTGTTGGTACTGACGGCCTATTGTGACGGACGGGGCGGAACGGCAGAATGGACGAGGTCGAACATGTTTATATCAGCGTTCATTCTCGTGATCTGCTCGGCAGCGATGATTCAGTTCGCCGTGTTTAGTTGGCGGGCTGGGTTGTTGCGGACGATTGCCACTGAGCCTGCCGGAGACCAGGCGGAGCTGACAGCGGAGATCTGCCATAATCTACTGAATGGAAAGGACTTCGCTGATGTGTCAAGCTTGCAGGGGCTTTGCCCGGATTTGAAGAATGGGCGGGTGAGCCTGCGGACGGTGCGGGTCTATTACAGCTTCTTGAAGGGCATGAGCCAGTTGGGGGATTTGATTGTGGCGCCGGGCGCGAATGGGTTTGGTGGCTGGACGAGCCGCGAGATGGCCTTGTGCACGCAATATACCGCTGCGGTGTTGTCGCAGCGTTTGCGGAGCAATCAAGAGTTGACTGCTGAAGTACGGTCTTACTAGTCCTCGCACGATTACCTCGGCATAGATTTCGGTTTAACGCTTCGGCGAAGTCCAGCTTTTCTGTCTCTTCTGCCCTTCCAGCCAGTTACCTGATACGCCATTCGGGGCGGGTATTTCCCATCGGCGGTGCGGGTTTTCATGCCTAAATAATGTGGGTGAATCCAACAGCCGTTAGGTGTGTGCCGACCGAAGGAGGCGCCATGAAGAGCCGCGCCAGATTTGCTAGTTTGCTTGCATTCATAATTTTGGCCCTCGTGCAGTTCTCCGCCTGCTCCGGCACACCATCCACGTTCAACAAGGTGACTATCTCTCCAAGCGGGACGATGTTCCTGGGGCAAGGCGGGACGATTCCGTTGATCAGCGCGACGGTATTGAATGATACGAAGCTGAACGGCGGAGTGACGTTTACGCTGCTGCCGGCGGGAGTGGGATCGGGAACGCTGACGCAGCTGAGTTCGACGACGGCGAGCTTTGCGGCACCGGGAGTGGTGACGGCCGAGACGATTGTGACGATCGCTGCGCAGTCGGTGGATTTTCCGAAACAGTTTGCGGTGCTGACGGTGAAGATCGAGCCGCCGCCGATGATCACGACGACGACGGTGCCGGATGCGACTTTGGGCGCGGCTTATACCGCGCCGATCACGGCGACGGGCGGAGTGCCGCCGCTGGCTTGGAGTTTGTCGTCAGGGACGCTGCCGAAGGGATTGGCGCTGGGTTCGAGCACGACTGGTACGGTGAATATCACGGGCAAAGCAACGGTCGCGGGAGCGTTCGCGTTCACTGTGACGGTGACGGATGCTACTGGAGCTTCCAACACTTCGGGGACGCTGCAGATTGTGGTGAGCAGTCTGGCGTTTACGACGACATCGCCGCTGCCATCGGGTACGGTGGGTTTGGCTTATGCCGGCGTGCAATTCGCGGCGACGGGCGGGACACCGCCGTACGCATTTTCAGTCGCGACAGGATCGAATTTGCCGCCCGGGCTGCAGCTTACTGCTGGAGATCTGACGGGAACGCCCACGACGGAGGGCAACTTCAGCTTCGGCATCAGCGTGACGGACAGCGAAAGTCCGGCGGCGGTGATCACGAACACATTCACGCTGGTGGTGAATCCGGTGCAGGATTTGACACTGCTTACGGGATCGTTCGCGTTCAATTTCAGCGGGAATAATGCGTCAGGATTCGTCGCGGCCGCGGGGACATTTACCACGGACGGCAATGGAAATATCACGACGGGCGAGGCGGACATCACGAATTTGCAGGGGAACACGCTGTTCAAGAGCATCACCGGGACATACACGGCGGGACAGGATGGGCGCGGGACGATTACGTTCACGAGCGTGGCCGGGACGCCGACTTTCGCGTTTGCGATTGATACAGGCGGCTCGGGGCATGGACGGCTGATCGAGTTCGACGCTGTTCCGGTGGTGACGCGTGGATCGGGGCGGCTGGAGGCGCAGAGCGTTACGACTTGCGTGGTTTCCGGGACGGGGACGAACACTTATTCAGGGACGTTCGCGTATGGCGGATCGGGTTTTGCGAGCACATTTGCGCCGGGTGGCGCGGGACCGATCGCGTTTGCTGGAACGTTCACGGCTACACCGCCGGTTTCACCTTCGACCCAGGGAACCTTGGCAAGCGCGGAAATGGATTCAAACGCGCCGGACAATGTGCTGTCGGATCCGTCCGTTTCGGGAACTTATCAATCCGGACCGGACGCGACGCATTGCACGATTGCGCTTTCGTCCGCGGGGTTGGCGAATCCGAATTACGATGTGTATCCGATTTCGTCGAGCGATGCATTCCTGATCGAGACGGATTCGGTGAGCGCGGCTACGCCGCCGAATATCACCCTGGCGGAAATGAAGCAGCAATTTGGCCAGCCGTTCTTCACGGGCGCGATGAGCGGGACGATCGCCGGCGGAGTGAGCGGGACAGTATTGAACGGAAGCATCTTCGAGCCGTACGTCTCGGTGATACAAGTGGCGCCGACGACGGGATTGGGGAGCTTCAACTATTCACTCGCGGACAACACCGCGGGGACGGTCACGAACACCAACGGTACTCCGTTTGCGGTGACCTATACTTCGGATCAGTTTGGCCGCATCGATACTTCGGGATTTGTGGTTAACGGTGTGTTTGAGCCGGTTTTCTACCTGGTCAGCTCGCAGGAGGCTTTCGTCGTAGGGATGCTGAACGGTGGGCCGATCGCGGGACACCTGGATCCGCAGACGCCCAGCTCGTTCACTGCGGCGACCATCAATGGAACGCTGGTGGAGGGAACATCGGGGCCTGCGGTTAGCGCGGACCGCGATTTTTCGGGGTTCCTGACGTTTAATGGGTCGGTGTCGCCCGCGACGATTGCCGGCGTGCAGGATGAAAGCACTTCATCGGCGAACACATCCGCGGAAACGGTGACGGGGACGTATGTGCTTTCAGCGACTGGAGCTACGGACGGCAGCGGGACGGTTACGTTGACGTCGCCGAGGGCGTTTACGGGAGCATTTTATATTGTGTCCCCGACGAAGATGGTGATGATCACGACGACTGCTGGGGATACAAATCCGGTCTTGGTGATTATTGGGCATTAGTTGCGGGCGGTGGAGGTAGGGGAAAGGCGGAGTCGGCAGTTGAAAGTTGACAGTTAAGAGTTAAAAGCGAGTGGCGCGTAGAAATTTTCGCCGCAAAGTGCGCAGAGAAAGGCAACGATAGAACCGACGGCAACGGCTGCCCGGTTCGATGAAACTGAACCGGCCGCTACCGGGTCAATAGCGACGTCATAGTCAAAGACAAAGACGCCCGCCTAAAAGGCAAAAGCAGGCGGCCGCTACAAAGTCAGAGGCAAAGGCTAAGTCCACAACGCCCATCCCGCAAAGGCGGGATGGCCGCTACAAAGTCAAAAGGCTATCCCGTACGATTGATGCGATTCGTTCTGGCGCATCGTTTACTGACTAATTTAATAGGCCCAACGCATTAGGACTGCGCCGGTGGTGTAGCCGGCGCCTACGGCGATTAGGAGGACGAGGTCGCCTTTGCGTAGGCGTTTTTGTTCTACGGCGTCCATCATGCCGAGCGGGATGGTGCCGGCGGTGGTGTTGCCGAAGCGGTCGATGTTCACTAGGACTTTCGAATCGTCCACGCCGAGACGTTCCTGCATGCCGCGAATGATGCGCAGATTGGCCTGGTGCGGGACGACGAGGGCGAGATCTTTGCTTGTCAGACCGTTGCGTTCGAGGATTTCGACTGCGAGTTCGCTCATACGGCGCACGGCGTATTTGAAGACTTGCGCGCCTTCCTGATGGACGAAGTGCATGCGATTGTCTATGGTTTGCTGCGATGCTGGATGCAGGGAGCCGCCACCGGGCATATAGAGATTGCAGCCGCCGGAACCGTCCACGTCGTGAATGAAATCCAGGATGCCTTCGGAATCGGAGGCGGCGGGCTCGATGAGGACGGCGCCGGCGCCATCTCCGAATAGGACGCAGGTAGCGCGGTCAGTGTAATCGAGGATGGATGTCATCACGTCGCTGCCGATCACCAGAACTTTTTTGTGGGCGCCACTGGCAACGAATTGCGCGCCGACGGTGAGGGCGTAGAGGAATCCAGAGCACGCGGCGGAGAGATCGAATCCCCAGGCATTTTTCGCGCCGATGCGGTCCTGGATGAGGCAGGCGGTGGCGGGGAAAAGCATGTCCGGAGTAACGGTGGCGACGACGATGAGGCCGATATCGTCGGGACTGACGCCACGGGCGGCGAGAAGTTTGCTGGCCGCTTCAGCGCCGAGATGGGAAGAGGCGACGCCGGGGTCAGCGTAATGCCGCTCGCGAATTCCGGTGCGGGTGCGAATCCATTCGTCGCTGGTGTCCACTCGTTTTTCGAGATCGAGATTGGTGACCACGCGCGGCGGAACGTATCCGGCGACTCCGGTAATCTTTGCGGCGATGCGTCGGCCCATTCATTTCCCCCAGGAAGAAAGAAAAGATTGAATCGAAATGAGTAGCTGGTGATTGTATGCAATCGGACGCAGGTGTGACAAGGGATTGTCGCGGTTGGTGATGGGCAGCCTTTGCCAAGGCGCATCCCAAGTTTTAGCGGGTGTGCTGCGAGACGCGAGCGACCAATTGGTCCAATCTGGAAAGTAGCAGCTTCAAGATGGGGGAGTCGTTGGACTTTTTGTAGCCGAGGAGCAACTCGACACTGGGCGCGTCGCCTTTGAGAGGACGGGTGGAGAGCGACGCGGGGAGGAAGTTCTTGGCGTAAGCGGGTAACAGGCCGACGCCATGGGTTGAGGCGATTAAGGACAATCCCATGGTGACATGGTCGGCCTCATGCGCTGGCGTGATATCGACTCGGGAGCGCTTCAGGTAATTGTCGATTATGGCGCGGAGCACCGGAGCCGTGCGCGAGACCGTCACGAATGTTTCGCCCACTAGATCTCTCGGAGCGATCGACTTGCGCACAGCGAGGCGGTGGTTGCTGGGCAAGACCACCGTCAAAGGTTCTTTGATGAGAAGGCGGAACGCCAAGCCCGGCGTGCCTCGTTCCCGGCGAAGAAAAGCGGCATCGATCTTTCCTTGCGACAGGCCGTCGGCAAGGAGGGGCGAATATTGACTGGATATCATCACGTCAATGTTGGGCAGCTCGTCGCGCAGGATGCGCAGGGCTTCGGGCATCCAGGTCAATTCGTGTCCGGTGAGAAAGCCCAGCGAGAAGCATGGCTTGGCGGGACGAGCGGCGCGGCGAGCAGCTTCGGATGCGGCTGCAACTTGCGAGAGCACCGAGCGGGCGTGATCGAGAAAGGCTCGACCTGCAGGCGTCAGTTCGACGCCGCGGGCGCGGCGCGTCAGGAGTTGCGCACCTACCTCGTGCTCAAGATCTCGAATCTGGCGACTTAAGGACGGTTGCGAGGTGTGGAGTTCTCGCGCTGCTGCCACGGTGACGCTGCCCGCCTCGGCGACCGCGACGAAATAGCGGAGATGTCGTAGTTCCATTTTTACTCCCATGCTTGCGGAGCATCGCTCACAGCTTAACAAAGTATGCTGCAAGGGCGCTACCGAGAGCGGCTTTCCCCATCTAACGAAGCGATAGTGATCTCAGTTGCCCGGAGCTGGATTAGTGGCGTTATCAGTCATGCTCTGCCAGCATGGGTCGAGATCAATGGAGGTAGTGCCATGAGTTCACCAGTTGTTTTGATTACCGGCGCACTGACCGGCATCGGCCGCGCTGCGGCAGCAGTCTTCGCACGAGAAGGAGCACGTGTGGTTGTGTCGGGCCGTCATGAGAAAGAAGGACAAGAGTTAGTTGGGGAGTTGAAGGGGCTTGGAGCGGAGGCCATTTTTGTTCGTAGTGACGTCCGCAAGGAGGAGGACGTGCGCAACCTTGTGGATCAGGCGGTGAAGCGTTTTGGACGCCTGGATATTGCGGTGAACAATGCTGGCACGGAAGGCTTGCGCGGCTTGGTGACGGAACAGACGGCAGAGAGCTACGCGGCTACGTTTGATACGAATGTCCTCGGAGTGCTGCTAAGCATGAAGCATGAATTACGGGTGATGTTGCCGCAGGGGAGCGGAAGCATTGTGAATATTTCGTCAACTTATGGGCACGTGGGCGCTGCGGGAGCGTCCGTTTATGTGGCGAGCAAACACGCGGTGGAGGGTCTGACAAAGTCTGCTGCATTGGAAGTCGCGGGGACTGGGGTGCGGATCAACGTGATCGCTGTGGGCGCTACGGATACGGGCATGCTTACACGGTTCACGACCACAGATGAGAATAAGGCGGCGCTAGTTTCGACGGTACCGCTGAAGCGCCTAGCAACACCGGACGAGATCGCTCAGGTGATCGCTTTTGTGGGTTCCGCGAACGCTTCGTACATGACTGGATCGTCAATCCCGGTGGATGGAGGAAAGCTCGCTCACTAGTTCCAGGGGCGGTTGCCGATGGGATTGGGGTTCCGCGTACCGCGCTACGAATAACGGGCGTCGCCTTGCTGCTGCGGGCAGGCATGCCGTGCCGCTACGAAGGCTTCGGAAGGATTTCGAAGCGATAGGTGATGGTGGCGGTTTTGCGGAGCATGGCGGCTACGGAGCAGTATTTGTTCTGACTAAGTTCGATGGCGTCGCGGACGGCTTTTTCATCTAGTTGGCCGGAGAGGCGGTAGAACATTTCGATTTTGATCCAGACGGCGGGAGGGTCTTTGGCGCGTTCGCCGGAGATTTCGATTTCTAGGGTGAACAGCTTCTGGCGTTTTTTTCCCAGGATGGAGACGACATCTACTGAGGTGCAAGCTCCTAGTGCGCCCAGGAGCATTTCCATGGGGCCGGGGGCGGTATTGTGTTTGCGGTCGGCGTCAAAGGGGACGACGTGGCCGGAGGGCATGGTGGCGAGGAATTCCTCGCGGGCGATCCATTTTACGGTTGCGGTTTGCATGGCAGGACTCCCGGTGTAATTCGGTCGCGATATATACGAGCTAAACTTTAACGGGGATTGGGTGGGGCGTCCAGTGGTCGAAGCGAGCGGTTTACGCGGAGGAAATTGCGGCTAGGAGCCGAGTGCGTCTGAATCGCTGGCGCCGACTGAGGCGGCTATGTGTTGTTGGGGGGCGCGGCGCATGGCTTCCACGAAACCGCGGACGATGTCCGGGTCGAATTGGTTGGCGGCGCAGCGTTCCAGTTCGGAGAAAGCCTCTTCGGGATTGCGAGCTTTTTTGTAAGTGCGCTCGGAAGTGATGGTGTCGTAGGCGTCGGCGATGGCGATGACGCGCGCGCCAAGGGGAATCTGATCGGCGGAGAGGCGGTCGGGATAGCCGGTGCCATCGTAAAATTCGTGATGGTGGCGAACCATTTCGCGGATGCGGTTCATGGCGGCGAGGGGCTCGAGAATTTTCGCGCCGAGCTCGGTGTGGGTTTTCATGGTGGTCCACTCGGTGGCGTCGAGCGGGCCGGACTTGTTCAGGATGATTTCGGGGATGCCGACTTTGCCGATGTCGTGCAGCAAGCCGGCGAGACGGATTTCTTCGACTTCGGCCTGGTTCATGCGCAGGGCCTGCGCGATCATGACGGAGTACGCAGAAACTTTTTGTGAATGGCCCTGGGTGTAGCGGTCTTTCGCGTCAATGGCAAGCGCGAGCGAAGTGACAGTGTCCACGACCGCGGGAGGAACGGGATCGCCCGCGGCGCCATCGCCGTGTTCTATGAGCGAGCGAGTGAACTGTTCGAGGCGGCGGTAGATTTCGTCGAAGGCGTCAGGGCCGGTGGAAAACTGGCGCTTGAGGGTGACGCCGAGATAGGCTTCCAGAACGTCTTTTTTCCAGCGCTTGGTGTCTTTGGGGTCGCCTTGCTCGGCGCTGGAAACGGAATTTCCTCCCTGGTGTTTCGAGAGGTACATCGAAGAGTCCGCCACTTGAATCAGCTCTTGCGGCGTGGAGCCATGCACCGGGAAACCGGCGATACCGAAGCTGGCGGTAATATTTTTATCGCGCAGGAGCGGATCGGCCGCGACCCAGCCGCGGAGTTTGCTGGCGAGCTGGATGGCTTGTTCGACGCTGGTTTCGGGCATAAGGATGACGAATTCATCTCCGCCGTAACGGGCGACGACATCGGAGCGGCGGCAATTTTGTTCCAGGATGTGACCGACGCGCTGCAGGACGACGTCGCCTTCGAGGTGGCCGTAGAAATCGTTGACGAATTTGAAGCGGTCGAGGTCCATCAAGACGAGAGCGAAGGGGCGATTCGCGCGGGTGGAGCGTTTCCATTCCGAGGAGAGCGCTTCCATCAGGAAGCGGTGAGTCTTGACGCCGGTAAGGCCGTCGGTAATGGCCTGTTCCTGAGCTTTCTGGAACGTGACGGCATTGTGCAGAGCGCCGGCAAATAAATCGGCGAGAGTGCGGAGGAGACGAATTTCCTCGTCGGCGAATTCGCAAGGTTTCGAGGATTCGACGTAGAGCACGCCGAGCAAGCTATCCGCGTAGGTGACGGGGAGAGCGATGGCGGAGACCGTTCCGGGGAGGACCGGTGTGGGGGAATCCGGACCGACTGTGGTGACGGCGGCGATCTGGCCGGAGCGCGCCACGTGGCCTACCAGTCCTTCACCGAGGAGGATGCGGCGACCGAGTGCATCGCGGCGCGCGCCGGCTTCGGCTTGGATCTCGAGTTCTTTGGAAGTGTAATCGAGAATGGCGATGCCGATATGATCGTAGGTGAGCGCGTTTTCGATTTCGGCGGCGATCTTGGCGAGCATTTCTTCGGGATTCAGAGTGGTGATGGCGTGGCTGGAGACATTGTTGATGAGCGTCAGCTGCTTCGATTTTTTTTGCTCTGCGGAGAAGAGGCGAGCGTTTTCGATGGCGATGGCAGCTTCGCTGGCGAGGACGCGGAGCAGCTCGACGTGGCCTTCATCGAAGGCGCGTTCTTGCACGCTGTGAACGGCCATTACGGCGACGGCCTGGTCGTAGAGGATGAGAGGAACGGCGCACATCGAGCCGGTCAGCTTTTGCGGCTCAAAACCCAGGCGTGCGGTTTCTTCAGCGAATTGTTCGCGGATCAGCAACGGCTGCGCGGTGCGAATCACGTGTTCCGCGAGGTGATTGCCGGCGGGCCGCGATCGTTTGGGCTGGCGCACGCCCTCGATGACTTCGATTTCAAAGCGGAGCTGTTCCGATTTGCGGTCGTAGTAGGCGATGAAGAGGCAGTTGACGTCCAGCAGGCGCTGCATTTCGGAATAGATGCGTTCGAACAGCGCGTCGGGTTCGAGGGTGGAGCTTAAGGCGCGGCCGATTTCATTCAGGATGTGGAGCTCTTCGCTGCGGCGCGCGGTCTGTTGGATCAGATAGCTATTTTCGACGGCCATGCCGATCTGGTGGCCCAGGGCGAGGAGCAGGCGCAATTCCGGGGGAGCGAAATTGCGATTATCGGGCGTGCCGAGGAGCAACATTCCAAAGACGCGATCTTTGGCCTGCAGGCTGATTCCGACCACGGTGCGGAGGCCCTGCGCGAGCAGCATTTTGCGAATGTGGCGGAACGGTTCTTCTTTCTCGAGGGCGACCCAGTTGGCGTCGCGCGCGAGGTCGCGGAGGACGACGAGACCGCCGAGACGGGCGACGAGGCGGACGACATAATCATCGAGATTATTTTCTTGCACGGAGGCGCAGAAAGAATCGTCGAGACCGGTGACGACGACGGATGCCGGACCATTTTCATCGCCATAGTGCAGGATGAGCGCACCGGCCGGGATGCGCACGACGTTGAGGACGCGATCCAGAGCTTGCGCGAGCATTTTCTGGATTTCACCGCCGGCAAAACTGGAGGTGGCCAGATTCAGATTGGAGAGGGCCAGCATGTTGCGTTCGACGCGGCGGCGCTCTTCGTCGTACACAGCCATCAGCATGAGGACGCCGCCGATAATTTCGGCGAGCAGAGCGAAGGGCAGCAGATCGGCATGGGCGAGTGGTCCGAGGCGCGCCTGGTAATGGAAGAGCAGAAGCAAAGCGCCGGTTACGACGAAAGTGCAGGCCAGTAGCTTATCGGCGCGTGATTCCTGTTTGCGGCCTTCCTGCCAGAATACTTGCGCGGTGAGGAAGAAAGCGACAGCGACTCCGAAGGCGAGCGGAACCGCGATCCAATCGCGGGGGTAGGCGAAGGACCAAACCGCCGCGCCGGCGGCCGCTAACGCGACGCGGCGCGCGGAGAGCGTGAAGCGCGCGTACAAGCGGGAGGAACAATAGAATGCGAGGGCGGCGAGCGCCAGGACCCAGTCGTTGATAACGGCAAACCATCCAGAAAGAGCCACCGGACCTGCGAAAGCGGAGCGCACGAAATAGAGCGAGAGCAGGAACCAGGCGGAGGCCCAAAGGAGAAGGTAGGCCTGGCGCTTCTGTTGGTACACGTACACGAAGAATGTACCGAGCAGAAACGCGCCGGCGAGGAGCACGACCGCACTCGTATTGAGATAGCTCAACAACTCAAGACTCCGTAATCAGGGCCCTGCAGATTTCCCCTGAGAATAGCAGAAAATTGACGAGCGTTCGGGCGAGTGTCCAGGCGAGTTTCGTGGCGGTCACCTGTACTACTGAGCGCGCGACAGAGATGTAAACGCGAGCGCGGATTGGTCGAATACCGCCCAAGAACGCACATTGCGTAGCCCAGGCCGATGATAGCGCGGCCTGTAAAGAATATGTAACTCGCGAGGGACGAGGTCAACAGTACTGGCGTACCAACCCTCTTTGGCTCAGCGTTTTGCGTAGCTTTTTGGAGCGATTGCGGCGAGTTGCTATTGCGGTTTTGCAGGCGCGGTGGCGGGAGCGGAGTTGGCAGCTGGGTCGGACGGGGATTTGGGTTTGCCGATTGTGGAGAGAGTTTCTACGTTAAATTTTTTGTAATCGGAATAGCGCGTGGTGCCGTCCATTTTGATTCCTGTCACCAGCAGGACGCGGACGTCAATGTGGACCTCTTCGTACGTGGGCAGCCACACTTCGTTATTGACGTAGGTTTGTTCGAGGATGACGCGGGTGCCCTTCTGGAGGTCGGCGAGGAGGCCGCCGGCAATTTTCACGTTGCTCACGAAGAAGGCGTCGAGGCGCACGACATCGAGGGCTTTTTCGTCAATCCAGATGACGCCGCCGAGTTTTTGGATGACTTTTTCGACGAGGGTGCGGGCTTTGAATTCAGGGTTCGGCTCGAAATCGAAGACCAGGACGTCTTGGCCGCGGAAGCGTTCGCGGCGGGGATTGACGAATTGGCAGGCGCGGAGGAACGCGTCTATGGAGATGTCTTCGTCTTCTTCTTCCTTCTCTTCTTGCTTGTCTTTCTCGCCAGAGGTGGCTTTCTTGCTGGCACTTTTTTCGAGATCGTCAATTTCCTTCAGGACGCGGGCGTTTTCTTTTTTCTGGGCTTCGGGGGTGAGAGGCTGGCCGTTGATTTTCACGAGGGTGGAGACTTCGGTGCCATCGAGGTAGAAGAAAGTGGATTCGCGGACGTCCGGCTTTTTGGGTTTGCCCTTGCCTTCGTACTCGGTTTCTTCTTCGATCTTGGTGCCGGCGTAATTTTCTTTAATTTTGTCGAGGGCTTGCTGGTTGGAGTCAATTTGCTTGAAGAGGGCTTTGAGATCGGGGAGTTGCACTTGCGATTTTCTGGGGAAATCGAAGACGCGTTCGCCGACGGGTTCGTTGACGGCGGCGTGGGTGACGTCAATCGAGTAGATTGCGGTGCCGCGGTGCAGTTCGATTTTGTGGGGGAGCTGGACGCCATTTTCGGCGCGGTAGTCGTCGTAGAGGATTTCCTGGTTTTGGCCGCCTACTGGCGCGGACTCTTTGACTATGAGGTGCAATTGGGCGTCGAAGAATACTTGCCACTTCGCGCCTGAGGGCATGGTGACCTGCAGCTGCGAAGCATCTTTGCCGCGGACCTGCGCGGCGCCTACGTAGGTGATGACTAGTTTGTTCTTCTTGGGATTGAGGAGGCGCGAATTGTAGTAACGAGCGGCGGCTTCTAGTTGCAGGCCTTCGGGGCCAACGAGGGTGGAGATTTCTCCGGCGGAATTCTGATGCCACGCGGATTTTCCGTTGAAGGATTCGATCCAACTTTGGTCGCCCATCACCATTTCGGAGTAGTAGCGGTTGGGGAGTTTTACGTCGAAGGTGTAGGCGCCGGGCTTGGCGCCGTTCTGGGCTGCGACTGTGCCTTCCAGCGTGATGGTTTGGATCTTCGAGAGCGCGCGTGCGCCGCCCGAGGCTTTCACGTATTGATTCAGGATCTTGGCGGCATCTTGCGCGTGCAAAGGAGCGGCGACGCAGAGGAGGACTAAGGCGACTCGCAGGAGCAGTTTATGTGGGCGGGCGCTCATGGGGCTCAGGTTAAGATACGCAGGCGCGGGCAAAAAGTTCCGCATATTTTTCAGATTACGGCTCGTTGGAATTGGTCACGGTTGATTACAAAGGCAGTGGCTAGTGATGAGTGGCTAGTGGCTAGAAAAATTGAAAGTTTCGTGTGGTTTCTGGGACGAAACGCCGGGCCCGGGAACTTCGGGGCGCTTTGAGGCTGGCTCGATTTTGGGGCGTGGTTCCGATAAGATGGATGACTCTCATACTGGGAAGGAATCCGCAAGAATGTGTGCTGCACAAAAACCGCGCGTGCGTTTTGCGCCCTCTCCGACGGGATATTTGCATGTAGGCGGAGCGCGCACTGCTTTGTTCAACTGGCTATTCGCGAAACACGAGGGCGGAACTTTGCTGCTGCGCGTGGAAGACACGGACGTGGAGCGCAACAAGCCGGAGTTGGTGGACGGAATATTGGTGGCGCTGAAGTGGCTGGGGATTGAGTGGGACGAGGGGCCGTTCTTTCAATCGCAGCGCGGGGAAATGTATCGGGCGGCGGCGGAGCGGATACTGGCGAGCGGCACCGGTTACGCTTGCTACTGCAAGGCGACGGCTTATGCGGGCGGGGATTATTCGGCGGTGGAGAATGAGGATCACGAAGGCGAAGGGGACGACGAGGGGCCGAAGACTTTGAAGGCTGTGGCGTGCCCTTGCCGTGATTTTTCGGATGCGGAGCGCGCGGCGAAGGAAAAGGAAGGTGCGAGGCGGGCGATTCGGTTCAAGACTCCGCGCGCGGGTGTGACGAAATTCGAGGACGCGGTTTTTGGGCCGCGCGAGATACAGAACGCAGACATCGAGGATTTTGTGTTATTGCGTTCGAGCGGCGTGCCGACTTATCAACTGAGCGTGGTGGTGGATGACATGGACATGCGCATCACGCACATTATTCGCGGCGCGGATCATTTGTCGAACACGCCGAAGCAGGTGCTGATCTATCACGCGTTGGGAGCAGAGCCGCCGATTTTCGCGCACGTGCCGCTGATCCTGGGGCCGGACCGCACACGGCTTTCGAAGCGGCACGGGGCGACCAGCGTGGGATCTTATGCGGACGAAGGATTTTTGCCCGAGGCGTTCCGGAATTTTTTGGCGTTGCTCGGGTGGTCCACGGGCGATGACAGCGAGTTCATGCGGACTACGGAACTGATCGAGCGGTTTGCGCTTTCGGGCGTGAGCCGGACGAATGCGATATTCGATCGGGCGAAGCTGGAATGGTACAACACGCAATATTTGCAGAAGCCGCCGGTGGAGGAGCTGCTGCCATTTGTGGAAGCGGAATTGCGGCGGGCGGGACTGTGGAAGGATGAGTGGGCTGGGACGGAGCGGGCTTGGTTTGCGCATGCGGTGGATCTGATTCGGCCGCGGACTCGTTTGCTGACGGATTTTACGGGTTGGGCGCGGGCGTTTTTTACGGACGAATTCGAATACGAGCAGGAAGCGCGCGAGAAATTCTGGAAGGATGAAAAAGTTCCGGGGCTGCTGGCGAAATTGACTGAGGCGCTGGCGGCTTTGCCTGAGTGGAATCATGAGGCTTGCGATGCGGCTTTGCGCGGAGTGGCGGCGGCGGAGGGCGTGAAGGCCGGGTTGCTGATCAATGCTACGCGCGTGGCAATTGTGGGACGAGCCGTGGCGCCGCCGCTTTTTGACACGATGGTGGTGTTGGGTAGGGAGCGCGTGGTCGAGCGGTTGCGGCGGGCGTTGGTGTTTTTGGCGTCCCGTTAGAATCCTCAGTGTTCGACAAACAATTAAAAAAGAAGGCTGCAGGGGCGAAAGCCCTTTTCATCGCTAGCTTGACGGCGGGGCCCTTCGATCCTGGCGCTGCCAGGATCTCAGGATGAACTGAAGCCGTGCCCTGACGCACGACTCGTTCTTACACAAATTTTGAAACCCTTCCTTCCTGTTCAAACCATTCCGTTTGATGTGACGTCTTTGCGAAAGTGTGCGTGGACTCGCGGAAATTAGTTCGCTGGGGGCGTGGAGAAAATTTCTGGGTGGGCGGCGTGGGTTGTGGTGCCGGCTGCGGCTATGTCCACGCGGACATCTACTGGAACTTTTACTGGGGGTAGGCAGGTGGTGTCGTTGCAGGCCTGGTAGCGGAGGGTGACGGGGAAGGTAACGGCGCCGATGGGGGAGTCGTTGTGGGCGATGAGGCGGAGTTTCAGAGTTACGCTGGCGGAATATACGTCGAGGCCTTTGTCGGGCGAGAATGAAAATTTTTCGATGCGGCCGGCGGGGTAGATGGTGTCGAGCAGTTGGAAACCGGTGGGGAGTTTGGGCGTAAGAGTTGTGGGGATCAGATATTTGTCGGTGGGGTGGTTCGAGTTCATGTGGTAGCCGTGGGCTATTTCTACCGCGATGGCGACCTGAAATTCCTTTCCGCGGGGGACGGGGGCGAGCGAGACGAAGGCGCGGGGTTTTACGATTGCCGCGGGAGCCGTCGGGGCATCTGCTGAACTTTGTGCGGCAGCAGAGGTTGCATTCGGCGCAAGGTCGCCGGTAATGTACGCCAGCAGTAATGCGCAGGAAACGAGTGCCCGAGTGATCCGCATGTTGGTCTAAACCTCGATTGGCGTGCCAAGTTTTTCGGTGAGAATACGGCTCATGACCTGATTCAGGGTTTCGCCGGTTTTTTCCTGGACGAAGGCTTGCGCGGATTCTGACCAGCCTAGCTTGAAACTGGTGGTGAGCGCGGAAATCCAGATTTGGCGCACGGGGGCGTTGGGGCTGATGACGAAGCGGGTTTCGTCTTCGTCTTCGAACTCGATTTCGAGTTTTCCGCTGCCGCCTTCGACTTCGAAGTCGTTGGCGTCGCCGAGTTCGAGGAGGCGATTGCGCAGGGTTTCGAAAGTGGCGTCACATTTTTTTTGGAATTCGTGTTCGTTCATCATGATTGTGGTCACGGTAAGGGCAGGTTACCGCAGTTGCGCGAGCCAGGGCAAGGAACGCGCGCGCCGAGATGCTAGAGCAGCGACTGGATTAGTTTGTCGAGGTCGGCTTCGGTGGCGAGACCAATGTAGCGCTTGGCGACTTTGCCGTCGCGGGTGATTAGGTAGGTGGTGGGCAGGCCGAGCAAGCCGCCGAATTTTCCGGCCAGGTCGTCGTCGCCGAGGACGATGGGGTAGTTCATGGTGGTGGGATGGCCGTCCACATCGAACTGGGTTTTTTGCACGTAGGGCTCGACGACGCTCTTGCCTTCCTCGTCCATGGCGACACCTAGCAGAGTGAAACCTTTGTCCCCGTATTTTTTCTGGAAACCGATCATCCAGGGGATTTCTACTTGGCAGGGCTCGCACCAGGTGGCCCAGAAATTCACGACTACTACTTTTCCCTTCAGGCTGGCCAGGGAGACGTCTTTGCCCTGGAGATCTTTGAAAGTTACGTCTGGCGCGTTGGGCAGGGGCTTTTCGGTGCCGAGGGCTGCAGCCTGGCTCCCGCCGGATTTGCAGCCGGTAAAAGCGACTGCTGCTGCGGCTGCCAGGATGATGACGATCATGGAAAATTTCAGAGATACGCGCATGCGCAATGCTCCCGTCACAGAGAAAACTTATTTAGAAAAGCCAGTTTGCCTGAAAGCCAGGTGAGACGGTTCAGGAATACCAGGCCGCCGACGGCTAGCAGCAGGACACCGCTGAAGACTTCGACCGTGTGCAGATGGCGGCGGAATTTTTGATAGAAGCGCAGGAAGCCGCCGATGCCGAGCGCGGTGACTAGAAACGGGATCGCCAAACCCGCGGAATAAACCGCCAGCAGAAAAATTCCCTGCCATACCGTGTCGCGCGTGGCGGCGACCGCGAGAACGCTGGCGAGGATGGGGCCGATGCAGGGCGTCCAGCCAAAGGCGAAGGCGAAACCCATCAGGAAACCGCTGGCGGCTCCCGGTTGGCCGCCGAGATTTTGGAAACGAACGTCGCGATTCAGCCAGCGGGTTAGCGACGGACCCAGCAAGAAAATCAGGGCGATGGCGATGAAGTGTATGGGCTTCAGCCACGCGGGAAGGAGGCCTGCGCGGAGGCTGAGCGCGATTCCGGCGGCGACGAGCGCGATGCCGACGAGCAATCCGGTGCGAACGGAAATTTTTGCGAGCAGGCCGGTGAGGTGCAGGCCGAAGAGGACGATCAACGCGCCGGCGATGGGCGCAAGCGATGCGCGATTGCGCAGGAGGAAGGAACCGACCGCGCTGGCGGACGCGCCGAAGGAAATGAAGACTACGGAAAATCCGGTGACGAATGCCAGGGCGGAGGCGAGCAGGCCGGCGCGGGGAGTTTTTCCTTCTTTGAGTTGTTCGACGCCGATGCCCGAGAGCATGGAGATGTAGCCGGGCACCAGCGGAAGGACGCATGGGGAGAGGAAGGAAACCAAGCCTGCGAGAAACGCGGCAAATATGGAGACGTCCATGCGATTAGTTCGAGTCCTTGAGCTTCAGTTTCGGTGCGGCACGAGCAACATCGGTACTTCAGCGGCTAAAGCCGCACTGAGCTCGTTACGTTGATGTCGTGGCTGAAGCCACGACCTACAAAGCTTCCGAAATTCCCACAATCGACATTCGTTGCGCGCCATTCCGGTTTGTTGGATGTGCTGGACGCGGCAACGATGCGATTGCAATGTGCAATTTTCCCACATCCTTTGGATGCGTGCGCGCGAATTTTCGCAGTCTAGCGGCGGCGAGGGAAAAGCCGTCAGGTGTCGGCGAATTACAGCGATCGGGGACGGCTGTGCCTTGGCGCGCTCCCGCTAAGTATCTGACAAAACACGACTAAACGCCAACGCGGTGGTGGCACGGCGGGTGCAATTACGCGCAGCACGGGCCCGTCCGCTGGAGCCGGGAGCGGCGGTAATTTTGCCGATCGCGGTGGCGGGCCCAAAAATTTATGCGCGAGATGGTGGACGGAGGGCGCGATGACACCCAATCTGGTGACGGCGATGCGAGTGGCTGCGGCGTTTGCGGCGGTGGGGTTGTTCACTCTTTTCGGCCGCGTGCTTGCGGCGGACATCGTGGCTGTGGCGCTGACGATTGCGGCGATTGCTTTGGATGGGGTGGATGGGTATTTGGCGCGGAGGCGCGGGATGGCTACGCCGCTGGGAGCGCAGCTGGATATTCTGGGCGACCGCGTCGTCGAGAACTTGTTCTTCACATTTTTCGCGGTGGCGGGATTGGTTTCTTTGTGGCTGCCGATTCTATTTTTTGTGCGCGGGACGGTGATTGATTTTCTGCGGGGGCTGGCGGCACGGGCGGGCCGCAGCGGATTTGGGAATCGTTCGATGCAGGAGACTTCGTGGGGGCGGGCGCTGGTCGGATCGCGGGGGAGTCGCGCGGCTTATGCGATTTTGAAGTGCGTGTGTTTTTGTTATCTGGGATTGCTGGTGCCGGTGGGGCGGTGGCAGGCGAGTTGGTTGGACGCAAACGTTCGTTATTCGCTTTTGCTGGCCGGGCAAATTTTGGCCGGTGCGGCGGGAGTTTTTTGCATCGCGCGGGCTGTGCCGGTGGTGTGGGAGGGGCGGCGGTATCTTGATCTTGCGGCGGTGGAACGGAAAATTCCGAGGCGAAGGACAGCGGCGGCGATTGAGGGGATACGGTGATCGCGGAGGAGGCTGGCGCCGCGAGTGTGGGCGCGTTTTTCGATCTGGATGGCACGGTGCTTCCTGCGCCGTCGCTGGAGTGGCGGTTCATTGGATATTTGCTGGAGCACGATGAAATTTCTGGCGGGCAGGTGGAGCGGTGGCTGGCGCGATTTGCTGGAAGTGCTTGGCGGGACTTGCACGGCGCTACGGTGGGAAACAAACGGTATCTCTGCGGGATCAGCGAGGGGTTGGCGGATGAGTGGGAGCAATCGCTTGGGCTGGAATTTTATTGCGGGGATTCGCTGGGATTCTTTGAGGAAGCGCTGCAGCGGATCGTGTGGCACCGCGCGCAGGGTCATCGCGTGTTTGTTGTTAGCGGCACTTTGGCGCCGTTGGCGCGGGTGGTGGCGCGGAGGGTTAGCAGGTTGGTTTCCGCGGAAATCGAGGTGTGCGCTACGGAACTGGAAATCGTGGCAGGTGCTGCGCGGATTTGGAATGGGTGCATTGCGGGAGAACATATGAGCGGTGGCGCGAAATTGCGGGCGGTTACGGGTATTGCTGCGCGTTACGGGATCGATCTTGCACGGAGTTATGCGTACGGCGACAGCGTTGCTGACCTGCAGATGTTTGAGGCTACTGGAAATGCTGTTGCGGTGAATCCTACGCGGCGGCTGGCGCGCGTGGCGCGGGAGCGCAGGTGGCAATTGTGCGTCTGGGAGAAAACGGTTGGCGAGATTTCGCATGCGGCGGCGCGGCCGTTGGCGTCGAGGGTAGCGCGATGAAAGTAGCGCGCGGCAGCTTGATCTGCAGGGGCGAGTCTGAGACTCGCCCCTACAAGTGCAGCTTCACGCAGCCGCACTCGAAATCCGCGTCTTCAGGGGCTAAAGCCCCTTCTTTTCGGAGCTCGACGGCGGGGCTGAATCCCCGCCCCTCCGAATCGGCCGTTTGTGAGATGGCTTCCGCCGTGGAAAGGTTTGGCCCCGCGACGGAGGGCGCGGCGTGGGGCGCCGTGCGACGTTGGCTGGCGGAGATTTGGCGGGCTTGCGGGGCGTTTGAGTGGGTAACGTTTGTTTATTTGGGTTGGATGCTTGGGTTACTGGCGGTATTCCACAGAAATACTCCGCATGCTGGGCGTTATTTTGCGATGCATTGTGCGATTGCGTTGGGAATTGTGCTACTTGCGTGGGCGGTTGCGCGTTCTGAGAACCGAGCTTTGCAGTTCGCGCGGCATTGGTATCCGCTGGCGATTTACATTTTCTTTTTTGAGGAGCTGCAGGGGTTGGTACATGCGATTTTTCCGGGGTGGTTCGATCGCTGGCTGATTTTATTCGATTACAACTTCGGCGCCGTGCAACCGGCTGCTTGGCTGTCGCGATTTGCGACGCCTGGGCTGAATGATTTCATGCAATTTTCTTACATGACTTACTTTTTGTATCTGGTGATTCTGCCTGGGATTCTTTATGTGCAAGGGGAGCGGGTGGCGTTCTGGACTGTAATGGTTGCGACGGCGATCGCCCATTATTCGGTGTATGCGATTGCGGTTATGTTTCCGGTGGAGAGTCCTTACTTTGCGTTGGCGTCGTTGAATCTTCAGCCGCTTGAGGGCGGCGCGTTCACATCGACGATTGAGTTTATTGAGCGATTTGGGAGGGTGCATGGCGGGGCGTTTCCTTCGGCGCATGTGGCGGGTTCAATGGTGGCGCTGCTGGCGGCGCGGCGGTACAAGCCTTGGTTATTTTGGATTTGTTTGCCGTTTTTTTTGAGCATGTGTGTGGCGACAGTATATGGACGGTATCACTACGTTGCGGATGTGTTGGCGGGGATTGTGGTGGGCGCGATCGGGTGGGTGGCGGGACAGTGGGTGATGGAGCGCGAGGGAGCGGTGCCAGAAATTGGGTAGCGCCGTCGTGGTCACGTCAGCTCTGCCGTTTCCTTTTTCTTATCGTGTTCCAAGGGATTCTATTACGCCGAGAATCTTGAAGAACGTCATTGTGGTCTGGTTATTCATTTCCGCTCTTGCGCCAGCGGGTTTTTGTCAGACGGAACCCATTCTCACGGTCAAGGTCCTGAACGCCAGGAACGGCAAGCCATTGAAACACATGCGGCTGTGGCTCGCACGGACGAATGGCCCTCAGCTGCCAAATGTACGAACGAACGATGGTGGGATCGCAGTTTTCCACCTTCCCGACCCGCTCCCTAACGGCCGCCCTTGGCTCAGTTCTCCCTTTGTCGAGATCCGTTCCAGTTCGAAGGATTCGAGTGATCAAGTTTTCCTCCAAGGTATAGACGGAGAAAACAGTGATGGCACGGTGAAATTCCCAGGAAATCCCAACCCAGGGAAATTAGTGCTTTTTGTCCGGCGCCTGAACGTATTTCAGAGAAGGTACGATTTCTGGTATTAAAGCTAGCCCAGCGCTGAATGCCGCTGATGCCGCATGCCTGCTTCCGGGTACCTCCGAGGGTTTCGTGACAGTTTGCTCGCAGATCATTGCTGCAAAGTCAGATTTACGCCGATCAGAATATTTTTTCGGGGCGGAGGAGGGTGCCTACGGAGCCGAGGTTGGAGATGCGGAAGACCCAGAGGTATTGATTTTCACTGCGGATGTTGCCGAAGGAGAATTTGCGGTAGCCGACGCCGATGCCGCAGCAGGAGCCATTATAGATGGCTTCGGCGACCTGGTTTTGAAATTGATGCTGGGTGAGGTCGTAGCTGGCGCCGAAGGTTACATTCATTCCGCGGCGGGTGAGGTCGCCGTAGCCGATTAGCGCGCGGACCTGATTGGAGCGCGGCTCAAAGTCAAAATCGGGCGGATTGAACTGCGGAGGTGTGGGGAGATTCACGGCGGAAAAATGGGCGAGGGTGAGGAATGTTTCCTTGTAGGGCTTCAGCTTGAGCAAGGTGCCGACGGCGGTGAGTTGGCCGTGGCGGGGATCGAAATTGACGATGAATTGTGTGTCGAAATGTTTGCCCGGTTCGAAGCGCAGGTCGCTGACGATGGGCGAGAATTGGTACGGCTGGCTAGCGAAGGCGAAGGGCGTGAGCGCGTCGGTGGTTTGAAACACGTTGCGTTGGCCGATGACCAGCGCACCGCCGAAATTGGGATCGAAGAAATATTTCTGGGCCAGCTTCCAACTGAGAATTTCCTCGGCGGAGCCGTCTTTTTTGCGGCGGTAGAGGCGCTGAGTTACGCCGTATTCGAACTCGTTGGTGTTGGTGAGGGTTTCGTCTTCGTCGAAGCGCACGAAGCGGCTGAAATCGGTGACGCCGTTCACATAGTTGTAAACAATTTCCGGCTCGATGACGTGCTTCCATTTAGTTCCGGAATCGGAAGAGCCCCAAACGCGCTCGATGGTGGGAGGGCGAATATCCACGGAAAGTTCTTCGGTGTTGCGGAAGAAGCCCTGATTGACGAACGAGCCATTCTGAATTTGTCCGCCGTAGTAGGTGGAGCGCAAGGTGAAGGTAGGAGTAACGTCCAGCCAGGCGCCCCAGTGCAAGGGCACGGTGACGGCGGGCGCGATCTCACTGCGTTCGACGAAATTGGGTGTGCTGAAATTAGTGACGGTATTGGAGCTATGCGCGGCGTCTGAAAATGCTTCGAACGAGAAATAGAACGGCAAGTTCCGCCACGGGGCCTGATCCACAGAGCCGAAACGGACTTCGGGTGCGGTGCGCAGCGAAACGAACTGAGAGGGCGTGGCGTTGACATAGTTCTGATAACTGAGGGCGGCGATATTCAAGCTGAAGCCGCGGAAATTCTTGGTGAGGAAGGCGCTGTTGCGGACTTCGGAGTTGACCGCTTGCACGTAAGTCTCGCTCCACGCCAAGCGATAAGTGAGCGAGGAGAGGTCGTCGAGATCGGCGACGGCACGCCATCCGTCGGGAAGAAGCGCGGTGAATAGCAGGCGCGCTTCGTGGCCGCCCTGATTGATGGGAGGAAGACCTCCAGATTGCGGGAGGCCGCGGTCTTCCACGCCGGAGTAGGAGACTTCCAGGACCGCGTTTTCCCAAGGACGCATGCGCAACTCACCGCGCTGAGCCCAGCCGCGGCGACTGTAGTAATAGGCGCCGATGGTGAGGTCCGCCCAATCGGTGGGCGCCCAATACACGGCGTCGCCGAAGATATAGCCTTTGCTGGAGCTCTCGCCGAAGTCGGGGAGCAGGATGCCGGAGGCGCGTTGTTTTTCCGCAGGAAAGGTGGCGTAGGGCAAATATAAGACGGGGACGGAGAAGAGGCGGAAGTTGCCGTTTTCCAAGCGCAGAGAGGTCTTGAGGTGAACGGTGGCTTTGGGAGCGTAGAACTTCCACGTGGGCTTGTCCGGATCGCAGACCGTCATCCAGGAGCGGTGGACGATGTAAGTGTTTTCGTCAATGCGCTCGGCTTCTTCTGCTTCGAAATAAATTGGATTGGGACTGAGGAGGAGCGTTTGCGCGGGCTGGCGCTGCATGGCGTTGACTTCGCGCTGAGGCGCGGGAGGGCGGCGCTGAACGGCAAAGGTGGCGCGCACATTGTGGAAGGTGCCGCGTCCGGTGCCTAGTTCATAGCGGGCGTCGCTGGCTTCGAGGTGCTGCGTCAGGTAGTCGAGTTGCACGTGGCCGCGCGCGATGACGACGCGCGTGTCTTCGTTGTATTCGACGTGATCGGCACGCAGGCGGGTGTTCTGGTAGCGGACATCCACGTCCCCGTCGGCGAAGTAGGTTTGGCCGACCTGGCGCTGTTGTTTGGCTTCGAGGGTGGCTTCTTCACCAGGAGTTGCGGGCGCATTCTTGGCGACAGGCTTTGCCGGTTTTTCTTGTGGGACTTGCTGGGACGCGGCTGCGGGATTTTGGGCGCGCGTTGGGGACGGGTTCGCGAGCACGAGCGGCAGCAGCAATGAGAGAAGAACGTATCTGCGAAGAGGTTGCAAGACCGTTGCTTTCGGCATGCCTCGTGAAAATTACATTCCTGTGATGAAAAAAGAAATTCGAGCCTAACACGCGTGCCGCAGGGCCGCAATCAGCGAGGTGCGGCGATGCGCGTGCGCGCGAGGCGGTCCGGCAGCGCTATGGTGCGACTGCGGCCATGCTCCAGATCGGCAGCCGGCGTGTCGCTCCGGCAAACGCGCGACGGGCCCATTTCCAACTCAATCAGAGCAAGGCGCAAGCTTGCGGGTTGCCTGATACGCAACACTCGGCAGGTAAGGCAGCGCGGGAGGGGCGCGATGCTTGGGCCGCGTGCTAACATGGTGGCGTTCCGTCACTGGAATACCGCAGCGCAAAACGGACCAGTGATACAAATATGCTCGCATTGCGGCGCCCTGTTGCTCGAGGACGTCGAAAACTGCTCGTTCTGTGAAGCACCGCTCGCCGAGCCTGCCGATGACTCAGAGCCCGTAGCTGTAAGTGTGTCCGCGCCAGAAGGCTTTCATGGCGCGACCGACACGGACGACGAAACCAACCTTTCCAGTTCTGCTGAACCTGAATGGCGCCGTGAAGTTTCGCGGCGCCTGGAAGCATATCGCGTGCGCCGCGGACGAGCGCGGCCGGACGATTCTCAAACAGGCTTGCCATTTTCGCGCGCAGCTACTGCATTGGAAGCAGACGAGGGCGAAAGCGAAGAGATCGAACTTTATCAGCGGCAGCGAGCGCGCGCTGTGCAACGACCGGTGCAACGGGCGGTGCAAAAGAAACTGCAGAACGAGCGCGTGGAGATCAATATCCAACCCGAGCTGGATTTTACGAGTTTTCCGGACGACCGGGCGCATCCCCAAACGGCGCTGGTGCCGGTAGCCAGCCTCGCCGAACGCCGGCACGCCGGCGCGCTGGACCTGCTATTTCTGGCGTTGACGTATGCGGGATTTCTGGGATTGTTCCGATCGCTGGGGGGCCAACTGGTACTGGAAAAAGTGGACGCGATCGTGTATCTCGCAGTTTTCTATCTTTTCTACGCGCAATATTTTTTTCTGTTTACTACCTTTGCGGGAGCTACGCCTGGAATGCAACTTTGCGGGCTTACCATCGTGAGGCTGGACGGCAGCTTGCCTGACACGCGGCAGCTGTTGTGGCGCAGTTTTGGTTACTTGCTTTCGGGCGCGACGGTGATGCTGGGATTTCTGTGGTCGCTGTGGGATGAAGATCGTTTCACCTGGCAGGACCGGATTTCGCAGACGTACGTGACGGCGGCGGCCCCGGTGATGGAAGCGAGCGAGTTCCAGGTGCAGCCCGCGCAACGCCAGCGTTTCGCACACAAATAACCTCGAAAAAGCTCGGCCTCGTTTCGATTGACCCGTCCGGGTGGTCTAATCTAAAGTGGTTAATAGCTGATATAAAAACGTGGTAGCGCGATTGCCTGCGATGCTTAGATTGCACAGGGCGGCGTACCAGTTCTCTCGCAGGTTTGCCAGCGGCGACTTTTGCACGGCGCGTAACGGCCAGCGCACTTTGACCGGCGCGAACGCATAATTAATCTGATGAAAGAGATCATCGAAAAATTTATCGGCTATCTGCGCTACGAGCGCAATGCGTCGCCGGAAACCGTGGACGATTACGGTGGCGACGTGCGGTTGTTCGAGGAATTCCTGACTCCGCCGGGCGGGGCAACGCTGCCGCTGGAGGAAGTGGACCACCGGGTGATACGCGAATTCGTGAGCTGGCTGTACGACCGGAAACTGCAGAAGGTGACGGTGGCGAGGAAGCTTTCGGCGCTGCGGACGTTTTTCAAGTTTTGCGTGCGGGAGAAATACACGCGGACGAATCCGGCGGCGCTGGTGAGCACGCCGAAACTTCCGAAGCTGGTGCCGCGAGTGCAGACGGCGGAGGAGATCAACAATTTTCTGGATGGGTTGCCTGGTGGCGCGGCTGCCAAGGCTTTGCCGGCCCGCAAGAACAGCGGAAAGACCAGAACGCGTAGAGCCACTGCCAAAGAGCAGCTGATGCCGCGGCGGGACCGGGCCATGATTGAATTGCTGTACGCGTGCGGGCTGCGCGTGAGCGAACTGGTGGGGCTGAACCTGGGGAGTTTCGACCGCGCGGGGCAAATGCTGCGCGTGCTGGGCAAGGGTCGCAAGGAGCGCGTAGTGCCGTACGGCGGGAAGGCGCAGGAGGCGCTGGAGGCTTACTGGCCGGTGCGCAACCGTATTTTGGGGGAAGCGCGCGGCACGCCTAATGCGGAAGCGGTATTTTTAAATCCCGTGGGAGGGCGGCTGACGGATCGCGCCGTTCGTTACATTCTGAAAAAATATTGCCTGCTGGCGGGGAGCAATCTGGATCTGCATCCACATTCGTTGCGACATGCGTTCGCCACGCACCTGTTAAATGACGGCGCCGACCTGCGCGCGATTCAGGAGCTGCTGGGCCACGCTTCTCTTTCGACGACGCAACGCTATACGCAGACGAGCATCCGGCAATTGATGGCGGTTTACGACAAATCCCACCCGCACGCCTGACGCGGGGCAGGCGCCAACTGACGGTTAGGATTTAATGCGCACGGCGCGGCGTGGCGTCGAGGGTCTCGCGAACTTTCTGCAGAAATTGCTGCGGCGTGTAGGGCTTGCGTATGAAGGCGCTGTTTTCGGGCAAGCCTTGGCGGACCAGCACAGCATCGTCGGTGTAACCGGACATATACAGGACGCGCATTTCGCCGCGGGCGCGGCGAAGAATGTTGGCGAGTTCCGGGCCGCTCATTTCCGGCATGACTACGTCGGTGATGAGCAAGTCAATCGGTTTGATATGTTCCGCGGTAGTCTCCATGGCGTCGGCTCCGGAGTTTGCGGAGAGGACGACGTAACCGCTTTCCCTCAGAATTTCGCAAACCAAATCGCGCACGACCGCTTCATCTTCGACGAGCAGAATAGTTTCCGTGCCAGTGCTGGATGCGGCGCCCGGCTGCGCGGGAATCCTGCGTTCCGGGAGTTCGCTGGCGCGCGGCAGATAAATTCCGAACGCTGCGCCCTGGTCCGGCTGGCTGGAGACCGTGACACAGCCGCCACTTTGTTTTACGACGCCGTACACCGTCGAGAGGCCGAGACCGCTGCCCTTGCCGATTTCCTTGGTGGTGAAGAACGGCTCGAAAATCCGCGGCATTACATCGGGGGTGATGCCGTGGCCGGTGTCTGTGACTGATAAACGGACGTAGAAGCCGGGAATCAGTCCGGGGTGCTGGCGGGCGAGCGCGGCGTCTACTTGGATGTTGCAAGTTTCCATTGAAAGGGTGCCGGAGCCAGGCATCGCGTCGCGGGCGTTGAGCGCGAGATTGAGAATGACTTGTTCGAGTTGGGCGGGATCCGCTTTCACATGCGCGGATCTTGGATCGAGGCGCAGGATTACATGCACGTCCTCACCGATGATGGGGCGCAACAGCCTCTCGCATTGCCGAACCAGGACATTCAAATCCAGAACGGCGGGCCGCAATACCTGGCGATGGCTGAGGGCCAGGAGCCGCGAGGTTAAATCGCGGGCGCGCATGGCGGCGAAATTGATTTCGTTGGCCATGCGCAGCAGCGGGGCTTGCGCGGCGAGTCTTTTCCTAAGCAGTTCGCTGTAGCCGAGAATTCCGACCAGCAAGTTATTGAAATCGTGGGCCACGCCGCCAGCGAGACGGCCTACTGCTTCCATTTTCTGCGCCTGGCGGAGCTGAACTTCCAGAGCGCGGCGGTCGGTGACATCGCGGATAATCGCGATCATGCAGGGCTGCCCGGACAATTCGATGGTGTGGGCGGAGAGCTGCAGGGTGCGCACTTCCCCGGATTTTACGGACATGCGGACTTCGAGATCGCGGGCTTCGCCAGAACGTTTTAGAAGCGCGACGATATGGTGGCGATCTTTGGGATTGGTCCAGAGGCCCAGTTCCACGGAGGAGCGGCCGACAATTTCGCCGCGGGAAAAACCGGTGAGGCGGAGAAAATTATCGTTCACTTCGAGGAAGCGGCCGTCTGCCATTGTGGTAATGGTGATGGCGTCCGGGCCGAGACGGAATGCTTTGGAGAATTTTTCTTCGGAGACGAGCAATTTTTCTTCGGCGTGTTTACGGTCGGTGACGTCGCGCACGGCTAGACACAGCGTGTATTGGTCCTTGTCGGTGGAAGGGACACGGTTCATGCGCGCGAGAAACCAGCGCTTGCCGGCGGGGACGTCGAGGGAATATTCAAGTTCTTCGCCGCGACCGGTGATGAGCACTCTGTCAAAAATCAGAGCAAACGGGCGGAAAAAATCTTCGCCGATAACGTCGGAGACGCGTTGGCCTTTTAGTTCGTGGCGGGGACGATAGAGAAGCTCGTCGTTGGTGGTCCAGATGTTGAGGAAGGTGCCATCGCGCGCGAGCTCGAACACGATTTCGTCAATCGAACCGATGAGGGCTTCGAGGCGCGATTCGTTTTCAGTGGGGTTGGCGCGTTCGGGAGGCTGGGCAGGCGCGCGCCTGGCGGCCGGGTCTTTTTTTGCGGCGCCGGGTTCTTGGGGTTTCGGAACGCTTTCCACGGGGCTCCGAAGGTTACGCACGATGACGGAGAAATCTAGAGGTTGAGGGTTAAAGATGTTTCGGGAATGAAACCGTCGCTGCGGCCCGGCGACACGCGCGGGGGCGGCATGGGATTTTTGACGCGGTCCACAGGATTGTACAGGGTGTCGCGTTCGACAGGGACGCGGCCAGCGGCGCGGATGAGGCGCTCGAGCTCGGCGCGAGTCATGAACTCGGGCGTGGTGGCGCCGGCATCGTGATAAATTTTTTCCTCGACGACGGTGCCGTCGAGGTCATTGGCGCCGAAGCGCAGGGCCACTTGCGCGATGCGCGGCGTGAGCATGATCCAGTAAGCCTTGATGTGATCGAAATTATCGAGCAGCAGGCGCGAGACGGCGATGGCTTTCAGGTCGTCCATGCCGGTAGGCCCCGGAAGATGGGCGAGGCCGGTGTTCGCCGGATGAAACGCCAGCGGGATAAAGGTGACGAAGCCGTGGGTGATGTCTTGCGTGGCGCGCAGCTGGAGCAAGTGATCCACGCGCTCTTCGTCCGTTTCGATGTGACCGTAGAGCATGGTGGCGTTGGAGCGCAGGCCGAGTTCATGCGCGGTGCGGGCGATTTCCAGCCAGCGCTGGCCGCTGACTTTGTGATCGCAGATGATTTTGCGGACGCGCGGGTGGAAAATTTCGGCGCCGCCACCGGGAAGCGAATCTACGCCGGCATTTTTCATGGCGAGGAGCGTATCGCGGATGGAGAGCTTGGAAATGCGGGAGTAGTAGCCGACCTCGACCATGGTGAAGGCTTTCAAGTGCACTTGCGGGAAGCGCTCTTTCAAGCCGCGGATGAGAGTGAGGTAATAATCGAAGGAAAGGTCGGGATGCAGGCCGCCGACGATGTGAAATTCGGTGGCGCCCTCAGCGACGCCGTCACCGGCACGCTTGTAGATTTCCTCGAGAGCGAAGTTGTAGGCGCCGGGAGAATCGGGCGAGCGGCCAAAGGCGCAGAGTTTGCAGTGAGCGACGCAGACGTTGGTGGGATTGATGTGACGATTGACGTTGAAATAGGTGACATTGCCATGCTTTTTTTCGCGGACGAAGTTCGCGAGCCAGCCTACGGCGAGAAGATCGTGAGATTCATACAGCGCGAGACCGTCCGTGGCGTTGAGACGTTCGCCGGCAAGAACCTTTACGGCTACCGACTCGAGGCGAGCGTCGTTTACTTGCAGAGTGTGTAGTTGCAGACCCATTTACGTTTCACGATTCCTTCGCCGCGCTTTCAGGGGCGATTTACGAATGTGGCAGCGCCCCAGAAGAGCAGGAACAACAAACTAATATAGCCATTCACAGTGAAAAACGCAGCATTCATTTTGCTGAGGTCGTGGGGATGGACGAGCGAGTGTTCATAGCCTAGCAGCGCGGCTACTACGGCAATGCCCACCCAGGCCGGCCACGCTAGATGGAAACTGACGGCGAGCCAAATGAGAAGCGCGATCATTATTAAGTGCATGGCTCGCGCAATGAGGAGAGCGCGGGCTACGCCGAATTTTTTTGGGATGGAATGGAGGCCTGCGGCTTGGTCGAATTCGACGTCCTGGCAGGCGTAGAGAACATCGAACCCGCCGACCCAGAGGGTGACGGCGGCGCAGAGGATCAGCATGCGCGGGTCGAGCGAGCCGCGAATGGCGATCCATGCGGCTGCGGGCGAAATGCCTAGAGCGAAACCTAAGACAAAGTGGGACGAGGCGGTGAAACGTTTTGTGAAGGAGTAGAAGAAGAGGATGGCTAGCGCGACGGGAGAAAGTTTGAGCGCTAGCGGATTCAATTGCCATGCGGCGACGACCAGCACGGCGGAAGCGATTACAGTGAATGCGGCCGCGAAACCGACGGAGAGTTCGCCTTTGGGGAGGGCGCGATTGGCGGTGCGGGGATTGCGGCGATCGAATTCCAGGTCGGCTATGCGGTTCATGGTCATGGCAGCGGAACGTGCGCCTACCATGGCGACGATGATCCAGAGGAGTTGGCGCCAGGTGGGGAAAGCGCCGGCGGAGCGAGCGGCCAGCAGCGCGCCTACCAGTGCGAAGGGTAGGGCGAAAATGGAGTGCTCGAACTTGATCATTTCGAGCACGATGCGGATGCGGTCCTTGGTCACGAGTTTGTTGGCCACAGCTTCACAGATGCACGGAGACAGGATAGCAGAGGATTAATCCTTCCCGCCTTTCCAGCGATATTGTTTTTCTTGCGGCAGGCCGAGCTGCGCCAGGACGCGGAAGGCGAATTGTTCGATCAGGTCGTCTATTTTTTTCGGCGCGTAATAGAAGGCTGGCATCGCAGGCATGACCGTGGCGCCGGCGTCGTGGACGCGCAGCATATTTTCAAGGTGGATGCGATTCAAAGGGGTTTCGCGCAGGCAGAGGACGAGAGGGCGGCGTTCTTTGAGGCAGACGTCGGCGGCGCGGGTGAGCAGATCGTTGGCGATCCCTGCGGCGATCCCGCCTAGCGCGCCGGCGGAGCACGGGATTATCACCATGGCGTCCACGATGGCGCTGCCGGAGGCAATGCTGGCGCCGATATCTTTGTTGGGGAGATATTCGATTTTTTTTGCTGGGGTGTTGGTGAGAAGCGAAGGGAGTTTTTTCGGGTCCGTCGGGACCACCCCGAGTTCTGTGGCTAGCAGGCGCATGCCTGCATCGCTCGCGACGAGGAAGACGCGCTGGACACGCGAGTCGGAATCGAGCAGACGCAGGACGGATTGGGCGTAGGCCGCGCCGCTGGCACCGGTGATGCCGACTGTGATGATTTTGCCGCTGGATTTTGCCATGGGTGATTCGTGAATCATTGAGTTTAGGTGGCGGGTTGCGGCGGAGTCAAGGCAAGGCCGGCGGCGTGCGGCTGCGGACTCTCAGGATTTAATGTTGACAGGCGCGCGCGTATTTCCGAGAGTCATTGCCGAGCGGGAGTATGTCGGCGCGGGTGGAAGCGAGGAACTATGAATTGGATTGCAAGATTGTTTGTCCGGGCGAAGCATTGGCAGATTTTTCTTCTTTTCGTCGTAGCGTTCGCTGTTGGAGAGTTTCCCGTCGTCGGCAATTTGACGGCGAGCGCGAATTCGCCCGAAGGATCTGCGGTAGCTCTCCTCTTGACGGAAGTTGCTACGGTCGTGGCGGCGTGGTGTTTTATCCTGTGGTTATGGTCTCTCGGCTCTTTCCTTAATTCAGTCGTACCTCCGGCATTGAGGCCCAGCAACAGATTCTTTCTATTCAGCATCATCTACGGGGCGATCGACGTAGTGCTGTCCATCGCGGTGTTTCAGCTTATCGATCCAAGATGGCTTTTAGTCGTAATCCCGTTGCTGATCATAGGCCTGTTCTGCGTGTTTTACGGTCTGTATTTCGTGAGCAAAAGCTTGGTAATGGCAGAGACTGGCGAGCGCGCTTCCTTCTTCAACTGTCTCGGACCGTTTCTCCTCCTGTGGTTTGCCATCATTGGCGTGTGGTTTATTCAGCCGCGGGTCAATCGGCTGTATACGGAAAAACGGGCTCGGGAATCGGCAACTGAAGCGGCAGCTGTCTGAATAGGCTTGTTTGCGTCATGCCGCGCAAAGGTAGAGAATACCTGCCGCTGTTGGGAGGATTCGAAATGAGCGTCATGGGGAAGATGCGCGCGGCCGCGATTGTGGGGTTGGGTTTCGCGCTGGGATGGGGCGGCGCGTTGAGCGCGGCGCCGGGACAAGAGCAGCAGGCGAGCGCGGGCGTGAAGGTGCCGAAGCTGGAATTTCGCGACGTGAAGCTGGACAACGGATTGCGGGTGATTCTGGTGCCGGATCATTCGGCTCCGGTTTACGGGATTGATGTTTGCTACAACGTCGGTAGCCGCAACGAACACCCGGGGCGCACGGGTTTTGCGCACTTGTTCGAGCACATGATGTTTGAAGGCTCGGAAAATGTGGGCAAGGGCGAGCACTTCAGTCTGGTGTTCAACAACGGCGGCGGAATGAACGGCACGACGAACGAAGATCGCACCACTTATTTCGAAGAACTGCCGAAGAACCAGCTGGATCTGGGACTGTTTCTGGAAGCGGATCGCATGCGCGCGTTGAACGTGACGCAGGCGAACCTGGACAACCAGCGCAACGCGGTGCAGGAAGAGCGGCGGCAAGGGATTGATAATCAGCCGTACGGGCGGGCGCAGCTGGATGTGGACAATCTTTCTTACGACAATTTCGCTTACAAACATTCGACGATCGGGTCCATGGCTGATTTGAACGCGGCGAGCATTGACGATGTGAAGGATTTTTTCCGGATTTACTACGCGCCGAATAATGCGGTGCTGACGCTGGTGGGCGATTTCGATCCGGAGGAAGCGCTGGCGAAGGTGAAGAAATATTTCGGAGCGATCCCCGCACAGCCCGCGCCGCCAAAAGTGGATTTGAGCGAGGAGCCGCATTACGGCGAGCGCCGCGAAGTTATCTATGATCCGCTGGCGCGTTTGCCGGAAATTGATATGGCGTATCACATTCCTGCCGGCAACACGCCGGAAAATTATGCGGCGCAGCAACTGACGTACGTGCTGGGACAAGGAGAGAGTTCGCGTTTCTACCAGCGACTGGTGAAGGAGAAGCAACTCGCTTCGGAGGTGAGCGTACAGGCGGACACGCGGATTGGCACAAGCGAGCTGTACATTTCGGCGAATCCGCGGCCGGGCGTGAAGGTGGAGGACCTGGAGAAAGCGATTGATGAGGAAATCGCCACCGTGGCGAAGAGTGGCGTGACACCGGAAGAGCTGGCGAAGGCGAAATCGCAGCTGCTGCGGCAGTTCATCGAACGGCGGCGGTCGGCCTTGTTCACGGCGCTTTTGATTGGGAATTACACCGTGTACTTCAACGATCCGAATCTGATCAACACGATTGTGGACAAGGAACACGCGGTAACGGTGGAAGAAGTGAACGCGGTGGCGAAAAAATATCTGGTGCGAGATCAGCGCGCGGTGGTGATCACTTATCCGGCGGCGGATGAGAAGGCTTCGTCGAAGGGGGCGCAATGAGAGGGAGTGCGATGAAGAATTGCAGAGGAATTTGGCGGACTGCGGGTGCAGCGATCGTAGCGCCAGCTGCATGGGCAGTGGTGGCGACGTTGGCAGGCTTCGCGGGTCTTTTGCTGCCGGGAGCGGCGTTCGCGCAAGGGCAGGACAAGAGCGCACCGGCGAGCTCGATGCAGAAGCTAGGCAGAGCGCCCGTGAACAAGGAAATTTTGCGCGTACAGCTGCCGCGGCCAACCGTGGTGAAGCTGAAGAATGGATTGACGATTGTGCTGGAAGAAGATCACAAGCTGCCGACGATTGCGTTCACGATGTGGATTCGGCCAGGGCAACTGGCGGATCCGGGCGACTTGCCGGGATTGGCGGCGTTTACGGCGGGCATGTTGCGCGAAGGGACTGACAAGCGGAAGAGCGAGCAAATCGCGAGTGAGGTGGATTCGCTGGGCGCGACGCTGGAGGCGAGTTCGCGGTTTGGGGTGAGTTATACGTCGGTGAATGCTTCGGGGCTGATTAGCGACACGGCGAAAATTCTGGATTTGATGAGCGATGTGGTGCTGCATCCGAGTTTTCCGGCGGGCGAGCTCGCCAAATATAAGCAGAGCGAGGGAGCGGGCCTGGAGCAGCGGCTTGCAAATCCGCAATTTCTGGGGCAGCAAGGATTCAAGCGGGTGGTCTATGGCGATACGCCGATGGCGCTAGCCTCCGCGACCAAAGAATCGATTGAAAAAATCAGCGTGGAGGATTTGAAGCGATTTCACGATAAACATTACGTGCCGGGCAACGCGATTTTGGGAGTGACCGGGGATTTCACTGCGAGTGAGATGCGCGCGACGATCGAGAAATATTTCGGGGCTTGGATGGGCGCAGCGGAGGCTCCGGAAAAATTTGCGGCGGCGGTGACGCCACAGGCCACGAAGATTACGTTGGTGGATCGTCCGGCTTCGGTGCAGACGTACATTATTGCGGGCGACCGGGGGATTCGCCGGACTGATTCGGAATATTATGGCCTGGACGTGATGAACCAGGTGCTGGGAGGCGGGCCGCAAGCGCGGCTGTTCTTGGACCTGCGCGAAGAGCACAGCCTGACGTACGGGGCCTACAGCCGATTCAACGCGGAGATTTATCCGGGCGACTGGCTGGCATTTGCGCCGGTGCGCACGCCCGTGACGGGCGACGCGATGGAGCGCTTCCTATATGAGTTCAAGAAAATCAACAACGAGCCGGTGCCGCAAGGCGAAATGGACGATGCGCACCGGGCGATCATCGCGAGCTTCGCGATTTCGCTGGAGCAGCCGAGAGAAATTCTGAACGACTGGCTGACCGTGCAGTATTACGGGCTGCCGGTGGATTATTGGGACAAGTATCCCGATCACATCGCGGGGATTGACGCGGCGGGGGTGCAGGCGTCGGCGAAGAAGTTCGTGGATCTGGATCACCTGCAGTGGATTTGCGTGGGAGACCGCAAGGAGATTGAGGGCGTGCTGAAAAAATATGGGACTGTGAACGTGGTGGACGTTACGGGAAAGGCTGAAAACTAGAATTGGTGGAAGCCTGATTTTGCAGGGGGCGGGTCCCGCACGATCATCAGGGACGCAAACGACGCGTCTGAGACCCGTCCCTACAGATCGACAATCAGGCGATCGTCAACCTCTTTTTATGGCTCGAACGATCAGCAGCAGGATGATGGCGCCTACGGTGGCCATTACGAGTTGGCCGATCAGTCCGTAGGCTGCCAGTCCGAGCAAACCGAAAACCCAACCGCCCAAGATCGATCCTACGATTCCGACGATGAGGTCCATCAGGATACCCATGCCGGAGCCCTTCACGATTTTCCCCGCGAGAAAGCCGGCGAGGATGCCGATGATAATCTCCCAAATTAAGTAGCTCATGTGTGCACCTCCGGAAAATCAGGCTGAGATTCGCGCGCGTCGTGGAAACTGGGCGTGGGTCGCGCGATTGGGCGTCACTGTAGCACGAATGGGCGGAGAACGAGGCGCGCGAGCCGGACGGCGCGGGAGCGGTGCTAGAATGCGGAGTTTGCCGAGGGCACATCATGGATGAAGGGGACGTTAGGAAATTTCTGGAAGCGGTGAAGCGCGGGAGTCTGCCGGTGGAAAGCGCGGTGGAACAGCTGCGCCAATGGCCTTACGAGGATTTGGGTTTCGCGAAGATTGACCATCATCGCGCGTTGCGGCAGGGATTTCCGGAAGTGATTTTCGGGCGGAAGAAAACGGCGAAGCAAGTGACGGAGATTGCGCGCGGGATGCTGCGTGCGAAGGCGTCGCACAACATTTTGATCACGCACGCGGACAAGAAAGTTTTTGCGGCGGTGAAGAAGCTGGCACGGGCGGCGCGATTTCACGAGCTTTCGGGCGCGATTACGATTTCGCGCAGCACAGCGAATCATGGGAAGGGTTTGATTCTGGTGGTGACCGCCGGAACGAGCGATATTCCGGTGGCCGAGGAAGCTTTGGTGACCGCGCAAATCATGGGAAATCGCGCGGAGGCGATTTATGACGTGGGCGTCGCGGGATTGCACCGGCTGCTGGAACACCGGAAAAAATTGGCGGCGGCGCGGGTGATTATTTGCGTGGCGGGAATGGAGGGAGCGCTGCCTAGCGTGGTGGCGGGGTTGGTGGCGGCTCCGGTGATTGCGGTGCCGACAAGTACTGGTTATGGGTCGAGTTTTGGGGGGTTGACGGCTTTGCTGGCGATGTTGAATAGCTGCGCTTCGAATGTGAGCGTGGTGAATATTGATAATGGGTTTGGGGCTGGGTGCGTGGCTAGCGTGATTAATAGGCTTTGATTTGGACCGTGGCACGGAGAAAGTGAAAATGGGGACTGCTTCAGGCGAGAGCGGCTACCAGTGCGGAGGCGGTTTCGCTTTCTTCTTCGGGGTTCACTGTGCGGAGGTCCAGGATCAGGTGGTCGTCTTCGATGCGGGCTATTACTGGCGGTGAGGCGGGCGTGGTTGTGCCGGCTGGATTGCTGGTTCGTGGCTTGCGCAGGCGGTCTTCGATTTGCGCGGCGGTGTGGCGCGGCGTCGAGATGGCGATCAGCGTGGTGGCGAGTTGCTGATCGGGCGTGGAGCCGCCTCCGATTACGGAGAAGCCGGGATGCATGTCCAGCACTACGTCCGTTGGTAGCACGGGCCGAAACTTTTCACAGAAATTTTGCGCGCGCTTGGCGATTTCTTCCTGGGTTAGCCGAATCATGCGCAGCGTGGGAATTTCGTCGAGCGCGCCGCGCAGGTAGGATTGCAGCGTGGCTTCCAGAGCTGCGATGGTGAGCTTGTCCACGCGAAGCGCGCGGAAGAGCGGATTGCTGCGAATGCGCTCCACGATTTCTTTTTTGCCAGCGATGATTCCCGCCTGAGGACCGCCGAGCAATTTATCTCCGCTGATAGAGATGACTGACGCGCCGGCTTCGCAACTGGCGCGGGCGACGGGCTCCGCAATTCCGTTGGCGGAGAGGTCAGCGATGCAGCCGGAGCCGAGATCTTCGTAAACTGGGAGATGGAAGCGTTCGCCTAGCGCGACTAGCTCTTGGAGCGAAGGGCGCTCGGTGAATCCGGTGATGCGGAAATTCGAGGGATGGACGCGGAGGAGGAGGCGAGTGTGATCGTTGATGGCGCGTTCGTAATCGCGCAGGCGAGTGCGATTGGTGGTGCCGACTTCGCGGAGGAGCGCGCCGCTTTCGGCCATGATGTCTGGAATGCGGAAACCGTCGCCAATTTCGATCAGTTCGCCGCGGGAGACGATGACTTCGGCGGCTTTCGCGAGCGTATTGAGGACGAGAAAAACCGCGGCTGCGTTGTTGTTGACTACGATGGCGGATTCGGCGCCCACCAAGTCCGCGAGCAGTTTGTTCGTGTGGGCATCGCGCTTGCCGCGCTCACCGCGCGCCGTGTCGTACTCCAGATTCGAGTAGCCGGCGGCGGTGGCGGTTATTTCTGCGACGGCGGCGTGGGAAAGCGGGGCGCGGCCTAGATTGGTGTGGAGGACTACGCCGGTGGCGTTTATGACGCGTCGCAGAGACGGGGCGAGGGCGGCCTCGACTTTCTCAACGACCCCGACGACGACTTTGGCGATGATTTCGGCTATGACGCGACCGTCTAATTGCGCCTCGTCGAATGCTTCCGGATTTGGAACGGCAGATTGCGGCGGCTCGTTTTTCAGGCGCGCGCGGAAGTCGGCCAGGACCTGGCGGACGGCTTGCGTGACGAGGGCGCGACCGGATTTTTCGGCCAGGGCTACCAGGCGTGGCTGAAGGAGCAGTTCGTCCACGGAAGGGATGGAGCGGAGGCGGGCGGCCGAATCTTTCTGCAATTTGGCGGCGGATTCTGGAACGGGGTTCATCGCTAAGGCATTTGAACACAATATGATAAGGGCTGGCAACGGGAGGCTTGCAACGGGGCATTTCCCTTTGCGACATATACGCGGAGGGTCACATTGACGCGGCCGATTGCGCACTCTAGGCTGGAGATACCGGTGGCTGGCAGTTGGCCCAGCGCGGGCTGTGAGAAGGCTTGCGCTGCGGGAAGTGCGCTGCTTCGCGGATCAAAAAATTATGGCGACTATTGACGAAGAACTCGGACAAATCGAGCGGGACATCCGCACGTTGAAAATTGAGTTTGAACAATATTTCGGCGGCGGGCGTTCGCGGCCTCCTACGGATACGCAGTGGCGGCTTGAATCGAACTTGAAGCGCTACTCGGACCGTGCGGGGGAGCTTTCATCGGGGCAACGATTTCGTTATAGCAATCTGGCTTCGACGTACGCGAAGTACCAGGACATGTGGCGGAAGAAGCTGATCCAGAAAGAATCTGGAACGACGCAACATCATTATGGCGCGGCGGCGAAGGCCATCGAAGGCGAGCGACAGCGCAAGGCCGCGGAAGACGCGATGCGGACGCGGGTCGCGGCGGAGGCCGCGGTGAAGGTGGCAGCGGAGGACACGGGGGTGTCTTCAGCGACGGCGATTGCGCACGCGGCTGCGGATGCTGCGACGCGAGCTGCGGAAGTGCGGCACGCTGCTGATTTTGCTTTGGCGCTTTCTGATCCGGAGCATGAGACGGAAAAGGTGGAGAAACTTTATCAGCGGCTGGTGGAGGCGCGGACGGAGACGGGTGAGAAGGCTGGGGTGCCTAGCCTGAAGGATTTCGAGCGGTTCGTGCGGCAGAAGACGAAGGATTTGAAGGAGAAGGGTGGGCGCGAGATCGAGTACACCGTCAGTATTGAGGGCGGGCACGTGAAATTGAAGGCGAGAGTTTCGAGCTGATGTCGAGTACCACGAGCTGACTCGCGTTTCTCGCGATTTCAAGAGGGCCGATCATGGATACGTTTCAGAACCCGCCGATGGATTCGCCGCTGCGGTAGGGTCCTGTGTTGATGATTCGAAATGCTCTCATCTGCCTGGGAGTGTTCTGGCTCCCCCTGTGGATGGCTCGCTCGTTAGCTTGGCCGTTGGGAAAGTTGAATGACAACATCATCTGTGACACTAATGTAATCGGCGCGATTGCGATGGGAGTAATGAGTTCCCTAAGTCGGACGTTGGCGGCCGCCCTCGCCGGAATAGTTATTGCCCTAGTCGTCGCAAGCCGAAGGCCGCAGCTTTGGGCACTGGTCGTTGCGGTCCTGTCGGTAGTTGACGCCCCGGTACGACATCATTGGGGGAGCCCGGCAACATCGTGGGATCTCCAGTGGCAGAGCGTCGATTTGTTATTTCCGGCCGTCGCTTGCGGCGCCGCCGCAGCTATTGCTGCACACTTCCGCGCAAAGCATTCGACCTCAACTCCGCAATAACTACGCCCCGTCCTGGGATCGAGTCATAAGTCTGGCGCAGCCTGTCCCCTTCCGAAAATTTCTGCAAACGCATACACTGGCGGGGCTTTCTTGACTGGAGGATTTATCGTGGCAGGAGAACGTGGAGTGGCGCGGGCGCTGATCAGCGTGTTTGACAAGACGGGCGTGGTGGAATTTGCGCGGGAGCTGGCGTCGCTGGGAGTGGAGATTGTTTCGACCGGAGGCACGGCGCGATTACTGCGCGAGGGCGGCGTCGCGGTGCGCGACGTGGCGGAGTTGACTGGCTGGCCGGAAATGCTGGGCGGGCGGGTGAAGACACTGCATCCCAAGGTGCATGGGGGAATTTTATTTCAGCGCGGCAAGGCGGAAGATCGCAAGCAGGTGGGCGAGCATGGGATCGTGCCGATTGATCTGGTAGTGGTGAATTTGTATCCATTTTCGGCTACGGCGGCGAAGCCGGGAGTGACGCCTGAGGAATTGATCGAGAATATTGATATAGGCGGGCCAGCGATGGTGCGTTCGGCGGCGAAAAACTTTCAGAGCGTGGGAGTGGTGACGGATCCGAGCGATTACGCGGCGATCGCGACCGAGTTGCGCGATAAAGGCGAGTTGAGCCTGGGGACGCGGCTGAATCTGGCACGGAAGGCTTATGCGCGGACGGCTCGTTACGACGGCGAGATTGCTACCGAGCTGGAGAGACTTAGCGTGAGCGACGGGGCGGCGGGCGGCATTGTGATCGGCGCGCTGGGAAAACTGCCGCAGCGAATGCACATCGCGCTGGAGCGGCGGCAAGCGATGCGTTACGGCGAGAATCCCCACCAAGCCGCGGCGTTGTACATTCCGGCGGGACATCCGGCGGCCGGGCTGGCGGGCGCGAAGCAACTTCAAGGCAAGGAACTTTCTTACAACAATCTGGTGGATCTGGATTCGGCGTGGGCGCTGGCGAAGGAATTTCACCGGCCGGCGGTGGCGATCATCAAGCACAACAATCCGTGCGGGGCAGCGGAGCAGGAGTCGTTGGTGGAAGCGTACATGAAGGCGCTGGAGTGCGATCCGGTGTCGGCGTTTGGCGGGGTGCTGGCGTTCAATCGGGCGCTGGATGCGGCGACGGCGCAGGAAGTGGCGAAATTGTTCGTGGAGTGCGTCGTGGCGCCGGGATACCCGGCGGCAGCGCTGGAAAAACTGGGCGCCAAGAAAAATCTGCGGTTGCTGGAAATGCAGTGCGGCGAAGCGGTGGAGGAGCTCGATCTGAAAAGGATTTCGGGCGGCATGCTGGCGCAGGAACCGGACCGGCACGAATTGGCGGAGACGGATTTGAAAGTGGTGACGGAGCGCGCGCCGACGCCCGCGGAAACGCGCGCGTTGCTGTTTGGCTGGAAAGTCTGCAAGCACGTGAAATCGAATGCGATCGTTTTTGCGCGCGAGGGGCAGACGGTGGGCGTGGGCGCGGGGCAGATGAGCCGCGTGGATTCGGTGAAGATAGCGGTGATCAAGGCGGCTACGAACGGGCTGGAACTGAACGGTAGCGTGGTGGCGTCGGATGCATTTTTTCCATTTCCCGACGGCGTGGAAGAAGCGGGACGAGCGGGTGCGACCGCGGTGATACAGCCAGGAGGGTCCATGCGCGACGCGGACGTGATTGCGGCGGCGAACAAGCTGGGAATGGCGATGGTCTTTTCGGGCGTGCGGCATTTCCGGCACTAAGGGCGCTTGCGGAGATGCGGCAGGCGCGGAGAAACACAGCTGCGCGCGGAGATCTTGTTGACATCGTGGCAAGCTGGGGCGCAGCCCTTCGATCCCGTCCCGCTTGCGGGACGGGATCGAAGGATGAATCGCTCCCGCAAAGCGGGAGCGATTCGCAAGCAGCGCCCCAACCTTAGGATCGGCGTGCGTGGAGGTTGCTGAAAACGGCGGAGCAGATTCTATCTTGCGCTCACTGGAACGACTGTGTTCGCTGGAAACTCTATTTTTTCTTGGGGTGCGCGCCTGCGCTGGAATTGGGCGCGGCGGCGGCGAGCGGCTGGCGATGGTAGGTGATTTCGATGATCTGCGGGTCACCTTTTTCGGGAACTATTTCGGAGCGCGCGGTGTAGGTGTCGTTGTCAATGCGGATGAAGATGGCGCGCTTGGGCCTGCTATTCGCGGGATTTTCGAAATCAAACTTTTTCGCTTCGGCGTTGGCAAGATTTAGGAGCGTCGCGTCTGATTTTTCCCAGGGCACGAGTTCCGGCGTGAAGTGCCGGATGTAAAAATTAATGCCGCCGGGTTTTTCCACCAACGTGAAAAGCTCAATCACCAATACCTTGTCGTTCTCGGTGACCCGAAAATCCCCGAGCATCATGCCGGCCTTGGGCGCCGTCCAGACCTGCTCGGCGACTCGCGGGCCCCAATCGGCGCGCCACCGGCCCTCGAGCCAGGCGAAGTCTGAAAGCTTGGGACTGAGAACCGGTTGAGGCGAAGTTGCTGGAGCGGATGTATCGGGTACAGCGCCGGACGCGGCCTGCGGTTGCGGACCTGCTCCGGCGGATTGCTGTGCGGAGTTCGCAGGCGAAGAGGCAGAGAAAGCAAACGCCGCACCGAACACGAACAGCAAAAGGACGCCGATTCTGATCCGCAACACCCTTGGCCCCCGAGCGATTCGACGACGGGATTTTCCCACAGGATCCGCGCCGGCGTTGTCTAGTTTTGCGACGATTCGAGCCATTCTCTTAAAAACTGTATCATGGAGGTATCCTAACGTGGCTGGATTGCGTCCAAATATAGTGTGCACCGCCGGGAAGCACGGGCACCGCGTATTGCTTTGACCGGGTTGGGCGACTGTACGATAATGGACTTTTGCGACGGACTCATGAAAACAATCATCGGAATCGCACTTTCGTCATTCATCTGGATTTTCGCGGCGGCACCAGCCGCTCGCGCGCAGAATGCCTCGCCGGCAACTCCCGCTTCCACTACGCCTAAAACCGCGGAGTCCAGCAAGAGCGCTAGTTCAGCGCTAGCGAACCCCGGGGATCAAGGGACGCGCGGGGATATCTATTATTACTTCACGATGGGGCATGTGGACGAGCAGCAATATGAGCTGACCGGCCGCGCCGAGCTAGCGACCCAAGCAATCGAAGCTTACAAGAAGGCGCTGGAGCTGTCGCCCGATTCGCCGGTGATCCGGGAACGGCTGGCGGAAATCTACGCCAAATCGCAGCGGATGCGCGAAGCCGTGGAGCAGGCGCAAGCGGCGCTGAAGGCCGATCCAAATAATGTGGACGCGCACCGGTTGCTGGCGCGCATTTACGTGCGAGAGCTGGGAGATTTAAGCGCGGGGGAAGTGCAGAAGGAAACGCTGGAAAAGGCGATCGCGCAGTTCCAGGAGATTTTGAAGATTCAGCCGGATGACGTTTATTCGGGCTTGTGGCTGGCGCGACTGTATCGTTTTGAAAATAAGCACACAGAAGCGGAAACGGTGCTGCGCGGATTGCTGGCGCGGGATGCGAGTAACGGCCCGGCGCTGGAACAATTGAGCCAGTTGCTGATGGATGAAGGCCGGTCGCAGGAAGCGGTAAAGCTGCTGTCAGACACCGCCGGGGAATCTTCTTCGCCGGAAGTTTACGATCTGCTGGGCGATGCGTATTCGCAGGCGAAGGATTACCCGAAAGCCGAGGACGCTTACCGCAAAGCTGTGGAAGAGGACCCGGACGATCCGGGGCATCTGCACGGGCTGGCGCAGGCACTGATGGCGGAAGATAAGTACGCAGAAGCGCTGGAACAGTTCAAACGGCTGACGGAAATTGAGCCGAGCACTTCGGAAAATTTTTTGCGGATGGCGCAGCTGTACCGGCGGCTGGGGAAATTCGATCAGGCCGAGGCGAGTTTGCTGCGAGCCAAGCAACTCGCGCCGGGCAGCCTGGAAGTTCTGTATAACGAAGCGCTGCTGTATGAGGATCAGGGGCGTTACGACGACGCGGTGAAGGTGCTGAGCGACGCTATCGCCGGGATGCGGAGCCAATCGAGCAGCGCGCGGAATCCGGGCGGGGCTGCATCTGCCGACAACGGAGCAGACAGCTCGGCGGGCACAGAGTCGAGTCCGAACGCGCTGGCGATTCTTTACGAACAGCTGGGGCACGCTTATCGCGAAGAGGAAAATTATCCCGCGGCGATTCAGACTTATCAGGAAATGGGAAAGCTGAGCGCTGATGCGCAAAAACGCGCGGAAATGCTGCTGATTGATACCTACCGGGAAAGCCGTGACCTGGAGCACGCGATCATCGAGACCAAGAAAGCGCTGGTGACCGCGCCGAATGATCCGGGCCTGACGGTAACCTTGGCGATGCTGTACGGCGAGAAATCGGACGCGGATGCGGCGACGAAATTGTTGGATGGCTTATTGCGAGGAAACGACAGCGACCAGGAAATTTATTTGAACCTAGCGCAAGTGCAGGAGCGCGGCAGGAAGTACGAGGAAGCAGAGCAATCGGCGCAGAAGGCTGAGCAGATGGCGCGGGGGAACGACGATAAAGAGACCGCGTGGTTCATGCTGGGCGCGATTTACGAGCGGCAGAAGAAATTCGATCAGGCGGAGCAGGAATTCCGCAAAGCGCTGGAAGTGAATCCAGGGAATGCTTCGGTGCTGAATTATTACGGCTACATGCTGGCGGACCGCGGTGTGCGACTGGAAGAAGCGACTGCGATGATCAAGCAAGCGGTGACGCAGGAGCCCAGCAACGGAGCTTATCTGGACAGCCTGGGCTGGGCGTATTACAAGCAGAACAAGTTGACCGAAGCCGAAGAAAATCTGCGCAAGGCGAACGACCGGCAAAAGCACGATCCGACGATTCTGGGGCATCTGGGTGATGTGTATGCCAAGCTCGGGCAGAGCGACCAGGCCGTGATGTATTGGCAGCGCGCGCTGGCGGAATGGCAGAAGGCCGTGCCGGCGGATTACGAAACGGACAAAGTAAACGAGCTGGATGCGCAGCTGAAGAATCTGAAACGGCGCACGGCGCAAAAAACCAATCCGGATTCGGCGAAACCGCAGTAAGCTCCCCCGCATGACCCGCGCGACATTCCAGAAAAAATCGGTGCGCCTGCCGGCGTTTGCGAAGATCAATTTGTGTTTGCACGTGATGGGCAAGCGGCCGGACGGCTTCCACGAACTACGCACAATTTTTCAGGCAATTTCCTTACGCGACACTCTGAAGCTTTCTCTTGAGCCTGGTTCGTCAGGTTTTCACTTCACTTTGACTTCGAACGATGCGGCTTTGTTGGGTCCCGATAATCTTGTGGCACGCGCGGTGATGGCGATGCAGCGCGAGATCGGATTCCGGGGGAATGTGAGCGCGCATTTGGAAAAGAAAATTCCTGTGGCGCGCGGAATGGGCGGCGGATCGAGCGACGCGGCTGCGGCGATCATCGGCATGCTGCGATTGACCGGAGCGGAGGTACCGCTGGCACGGTTGATGGAAATTGCGGCAGGGCTGGGCGCGGATGTGCCGTTCTTTTTGTTTGGCGGACGGGCGCTGGCGGTAAATCGCGGCGACGAAATCTATCCGCTGCCGAACGCGCCGAAGCAGACGATTGTGGTGGTCTCTCCGCGCGATATTGGTGTGAGCACGAAGGACGCTTTCCAGTGGATTTCTGCGGAATTGACAAAACGCCCAGAACCCCCTAAAATTTGGGGGTTCTGCGCTCTGTGCTGGAGCCGGCAGGGGGCAGGCCTTTCGAATGATTTCGAGGGGCCGGTCTTCCACCGTCATCCGCGCCTGGAAGAAATTCGGGACGGATTGCTCAAGCGAGGAGCCGCAGATGCCGCGCTGGCGGGTAGCGGGTCGGCGGTGTTCGGAATATTCCGAAACCCAGCGCGTGCGCGCCGAGCCGCTCGTGCGTTCCCGGAAGATTCGGTTTTCGTCGTTGAAACCCTATCCAGGGAAGACTATGGCCGTGCTTTGGGCTGGCATGCGGATGCGCATGCGCGCCCAAGTGTGAACGGTTGAGGGAATATATTTGGCCGACGATAAATTCAAAATTTTCTGCGGCACTGCGAATCCCGCGCTGGCGAAAGCGATTTGCAAGTACGTGGGCGTGCCGCTGGGCGAAGCCGAGCACGGACAGTTCAGCGACGGCGAGACGCGCTATCAGATTTTAGAGAACGTGCGCGGCGCGGATGTGTTTGTGGTGCAGCCGTGTTCCACGCCGGTGAATTTCAATCTGATGCAGTTGTTGCTGATGATTGATGCGTTCAAGCGGGCATCGGCGTGGCGGATTACGGCGGTGGTTCCGTATTACCCGTACGCGCGGCAGGATCGCAAGGACCGGCCGCGAGTGGCGATTTCGGCCAAGCTGGTGGCGGACCTGCTGGAAACGGCCGGAGCAAGCCGGGTGCTGACGCTGGATTTGCACGCGCCGCAGATTCAGGGATATTTCAATATTCCCGTGGATCACCTGTTTGCATCGCCGGTGCTGGTGGAACATTTTCAGAAGATGCAGTTGGGCCCGATCACGGTGGTGTCGCCGGATGCGGGCGGAGTGGAGCGCGCGCGGTTTTTCGCGAAGAGAATTGGCGCGCCGCTGGCGATCGTGGATAAGCGGCGCATTGACGTGAACGTGAGCGAAGTGATGCACCTGATTGGCGACGTGAAGGGTCGGCCGGCGCTGGTGATTGACGACATTATTGATACGGCAGGAACGCTGGTGAAGACGGCGGAGGCGCTGCTGGAACATGGCGCGACTAGAGTTTTCGCGGCGTGTACGCACGCGGTGCTTTCCGGACCGGCGGTGGAGCGAATTGCGAAATCGAAGATCGAGTCTGTGGTGGTATCGGATTCGGTTCCGCTGAGCGAAGCGGCGCAAAAGCTGGGCAAGATTACGGCACTGAGTGTCGCGCCGTTGCTGGCGCGCGGGATTCAGTCCATACACGAAGAGACTTCGATCAGCGAACTGTTTATCTAATTATTTGTCTTGTTATTTTTGCGGCGGCAGGGCTGGCTTCGCGCCGGCGGATTCTTACGAGTTCAAGATAGCCGGCGACCAGTAGCGAAGAACAGCCGGCGCAACGAGGGAGTCATGGAGACATTTACAATCGAAGGGCAGGTGCGCGAAGGGCGCGGGAAGGGTCCGGCGCGGCGCACGCGGTTGACCGGGATGGTCCCGGCGATTCTGTACGGCGGGAAGAAGGATTCGATTTCGATTTCCGTGAACGCGAAGCAGGTGGCGCGCATTCTGCGCTCGGAAACGGGGCACAACACGATTTTTACGGTGCAAGTGGCGTCTGGCGCGGCCGAAAAGGCGATGGTGAAGGATTGGCAGGTGGATCCGGTGAGCGGCAAATTGCTGCACGTGGATCTGTACCGGATCGCGATGGACGTGCGCATGCGCGTGATGGTGCCGGTGCACACGTTCGGTGAGCCGCAAGGCGTGAAGATGCAAGGCGGCGTGTTTGAGACGGTTACGCGCGAAGTGGAGATCGAATGCTTGCCGGCGGACATTCCGGAAGAATTCAGAGTGGATGTGACGGAGATGCTGATCGGCAAACAGTTGCGCGCGGCTGATCTGCCATTTGATCCGGCGAAAATTAAGTTGCTGACGGATCCGGTTCGCGTGATCGCGCACGTGGTTGTGCTGAAGAAAGAAGAGGAACCGGCGCCGGATGCAGCGGTGACCGCGGATGCGGCGCCAGCGGAACCGGAAGTGATGAAGAAGGGCAAGAAGGAAGTGGAAGGGGAAGAAGGCGAAGCTGCGGAAGCTCCGGCGGCGAAGGCCGAGAAATCCGAGAAGAAGAAGTAGTTTTGCGGGCTCAAGGTTAGCGGCGGACGCTCAGAGCAAAAATGAGACTTATCGTCGGCCTCGGAAACCCTGGTCCGGAATACGAGTTCACGCCGCACAACATGGGATTTCTGGCGGTGGATGTGCTCGGCGGGCGCGCGGGAATTCGGGTGACGCGGCCGGAAGCGAAGTCGTATGTTGGACTCGGGACGATCGCGGGCAATGAAGTGGTGCTGGCCAAGCCGCAGACGATGATGAATCTGAGCGGGGCGGCGGTGCGGATGCTACTCGAGCGGTATGAGTGCAAGGCCGCTGAGATGATCGTGCTAAGCGATGAGGCAGCGTTACCATGGGGCATGCTGCGGATTCGGGAACGAGGCAGCGCCGGCGGGCACAACGGTTTGAAGTCGGTGATCTCGGCGATAGGGTCGAACGAATTTATTCGCGTGCGGCTGGGAGTGAAGCCCGAATATCCGCTGGGGGACATGGCGGATTATGTTCTCGGGACGATGCGGAAGCCGGAGCGCGAGATCGCTGCGCAGATGGTGGCAGATGCTGCTGAAGCCGTGGAATTGATTGTGGCTGAGGGTGCCGAGAAGGCGATGACGAAGTTCAACCGGCGCGTCGAGGCTGGCGAAGAAGATTCAGAGTAAACGGGTTTTCGTTTTAGGGCTCGGATGTTGGGAAAGAGAAGACGAGGAATCGAGGACATATGGAAGAGCGTCAGTACGACCTGATTTTTATTTGCCGGCCGGATACGCCGGAAGCGGACATTGACAAGGTGATCGCGACCTTGGAAAGCACGGCGACGGAGAAGGGCTCGAAGATCGAGTCTGTCGCGAAGTGGGGCCGGAAGCGCATGGCGTACCGCGTGCAGAAACTGCACGAGGGATACTTCGTGTACATGGTGATCAAGACCACGCACGGCGAAGTGGTGAAAGAGCTCGAGCGCCGGTTGAAGGTGGCGGATCCGGTGATCAAGTATTTGACCGTGCGGCTGGATGAAGAATTGAAGCGGCAGGAGAAGTTGAAGCGGCACCGCGAGCGCCGTGCTGCGCGCCGTCCGCGCAAGGTGGCAACTGCGCCGGCGGCTCCTGTTGCGCCGATCGCGCCGCCGACCGAGCAATCCGCGCCAACGGCATAAGCTGAGAAGCGATTTTTGATTGTAGGGGCGGGTCCCGCAGGCGCGGGACCCGCCCCTACTTCACCCAAGCGAAATACGATCGAACGGAAATTAGTCAGGAGACTTGAATGGCAGAAGAAAACGCTCCACAGCAGCAATCGCACGGCCCCTCGTCGGGAGGGATGCGGTCTTCGGGACCGGGCGGCGGTGGCCCGGGCGGTCCAGGCGGAGGACGGCCTGGCGGACCAGCGAAGCGCGGGAAGCGGAACTTCGTGCGCAAGAAGAAGGTTTGCCGGTTCTGCGTGGATAAAGCCGATTTCATCGATTACAAGAAGGCGGAGATTCTGGCGCCGTTCATTCAGGAACGCGGGAAGATTCTGCCGCGGCGCATGACGGGGACTTGTTCGCGGCATCAGCGATGGCTGACCGTGGCGATCAAGCGGGCGCAGAATATCGCGTTGCTGCCGTTCGCGGCGGAATTGTAGTTCGCGACCAGTTAAACAGGGCGCGGGTCCCGCAGGCGCGGGACCCGTCCCTACAGAACCGCGGCAATTGCAGAAGAAGTAGCAGTCGCAATAACAGCGAAACGACGATAAGGATTCGAGGTCCGCATACAATGCAAATCATTTTGCAGGAAGACGTGGAAAAGCTGGGGAACCGCGGCGAGCTGGTGGAAGTTGCCGAAGGTTACGCGCGCAATTTTTTGCTACCGCGCAAGCTGGGGCTGGAAGCTACGGCTGGAAATTTGAAGCGGCTGGAGCGGATGCGGGCGCACTTCGCGAAGAAGGAAGCGACGGAGAAGGACGCGGCGCAGAAGCAGGGCGAGCAGCTCGCGGCTGTGTCCTTGGAATTCACGCGCAAGGCTGGAGAGAACGACCAGTTGTTCGGGTCAGTGACGTCGCTGGATGTGGCCGAAGCGCTGGCCGGCAAGGGCTTCGAGATTGATCGCAAGAAGATCGTGCTGGCCGAGCCGATCAAGGTGATGGGCGAGTACGAGGTGCCGGTGAAGCTGCACCGCGAAGTGATCGTGAACGTGAAGGTAGCGGTGAAGAAAGAAGAGTAAGCCGGCTTTCCTTTACGCGGTGCGCTATCGCGGGCGGGTGGATTTTAGAAATCGCTGGAGAATTGGGCGTCTCGAAATTCGGGACGCCTTTTTTTTGCGCCTAGACTTTTCCACTTTTCCGAAATCATCCACAGCTATATCGCAGGTGGTACCGTTGACGCGCGCATACCTAGTCCGCACAATCTGTTTCAACTCGTTCGACAACGAAGCTCACGGCAGCCGACGAGAGTGGAGCGGCTTGGCGGAGTCGTTTGCACTGCGTTCTGATTGGGTGCAGAATCGAACGAGTCGAGAATTTGAGCGGATAAAAGAGAACACGCGAAAAAATGCCAGGCGACGCCACACTCGAACGACCTTTACCGCACAATCTGGAAGCAGAGCGCAGCATTCTGGGCGCGATTCTGCTGGATAACCACGCGCTGAACGCGGCGATCGAGAAGGTGCGCTCGGACGATTTCTTTCTGCCGCAGCACCGGCAGATTTTCGAGCGCATGGTGCAGCTGGGAGAAAAGCAGCAGGCGATCGATATTGTGACGTTGATGGAAGATCTGTCGCGGCGCGGCGAGCTGGAAGCCGCGGGCGGGATTGCGTATCTTTCGCAACTGGCGGACGGGCTGCCACGAATCACGAACGTGGAGCATTACGCGCGGATCGTGAAGGAAAAGTCGGTGCTGCGGAACCTGATATTTTCGGCGTCGGCTATTCAGGAGCAAGCGCTCGCAGCCGGCGACGACGCGGACGTGATTCTGGACCGCGCCGAGTCTGTGATATTTCAGCTGGCCGAGGATCGGGTAAAGGCCGGGCTAATCGGCGTTAAGGAACTGGTTCGCGACAATTTCGAGCGGCTGGAAAAAATATTCAGCGAGGGGCGGCGGATTACCGGGCTCGCGACGGGCTATGCAAACCTCGATAACGAAACAGCGGGCCTGCAGCCTTCGGAGCTGATTATCCTAGCGGCGCGGCCTTCCATGGGAAAAACGGCGCTGGCACTGAACATCGCGGAAAATGTGGCGGTGCGGCATCGCGAGCCCGTGGCGATTTTTAGCCTGGAAATGTCGAAGGAATCGCTGCTGTTGCGCTTGCTGGCTTCGGAGGCGCGGGTGGACGCGCACAAATTCCGCACCGGGCACATGAACCGTGACGACTGGGGCAAAGTGACTGGAGCGCTGACGAATCTGGCGGAGGCGCCGCTGTGGATTGATGATTCGGCCTCTTCGACGGTGATGGAAATGGGCGCGAAGGCGCGGCGGCTGAAACGCGACCGCGGGCTTTCGCTGATCATCGTGGATTATTTGCAGCTGGTGGTGCCGACGAATATGGGGCGGCAGAGCAACCGGCAGGAAGAAGTCTCGGGGATGTCGCGGGCGCTGAAAGGGCTGGCCAAAGAATTGAAAGTGCCGATTGTGGTGCTGAGCCAATTGACGCGCGCGCCAGAGCGCGAAGAGCGCAAGCCGCAATTGGCGGATCTGCGCGAATCGGGCGCGATCGAGCAGGACGCGGACGTGGTGCTGTTTATCAACCGGCCGAATTTTTACAAGACGGATTTGCCGGATGAGGATCGCGCGAAGGCGGAACTGATCATCGCTAAGCAGCGGAATGGTCCCACAGGGAATTTGAATTTTGTTTTTCTAGCGCGGCATACGCGATTTGAAGAGGCGGCGCCGGATGCTTGGAGCGCAGGGGGCGGGCCGGAGGAGTAACGCCCGGCTGGATTGTGCGCGCGGACCCACGCTCGTGTCGAAATGGCTGCAGAATTTAAGATTTGACCCTCGTGAGTAGCTCTTCTTAGCTCTCTGGGCCTCCCTGTAACCCTATTCTAATCTGCCGCTTGCGCTGAATGCCTGCGTGGAGCCAATGCGCGCACCCCAACGGCGGGCGTCCTGCAAGAATCCAATCTGGATGTTTACCTAAACGGCGCGAAGCGAGTTGCGAATGGCAAATTCGTTCGCGCGCGCGGCGAGGAGTCTGGCATTCTAAATGGCGATGACCAAAACAATAAAGTTTGCAGGGCGCCCGGTGTGGGCGGAAATTTCGCTGCAGGCCATCCTGCATAACCTGCGCGCGATTCGCGAACAGGTGGGAGCGTCACGCAAAATTCTGGCGGTGGTGAAGTCGAATGCCTACGGGCTGGGTGCGGTGCCGGTGGCGAAGGCGCTGCAGAAAGCCGGGACGGAGTGGTTCGGCGTAACCTGCGCGAACGAAGGCGTGGAACTGCGCGAGGCGGGAATTCGGAAGCGGATTCTGATTTTAACGGGCTTCTGGCCCGGAGAAGAAACACGGCTGATCCAAAATAATCTGACGCCCACGGTGACACGAGTGAACGATCTTGGCCATTTGGAACGCAGCGCCAGGGCGGCGGGCGGAAAATCGCGAGTGCGATTTCATTTGAAAATTAATACCGGCATGAACCGGTTGGGGATTGCCGCGGATGAAGTGGACAGCTTCACGCGAGCACTGGCCGCGTGCAAGCACATCGAACTGGAAGGGACGTTTACGCACTTCGCATCCGCGGAAGATTTCACGGCGCAGCAGACGAACGAGCAGGAGAAGGTTTTTCTGGCGTGCCTGGAGCGTTTGCGCGCGCTGGGCGTTTCGCCCGGGATCGTGCACATGGCGAATAGCGGCGCGATTTGCGCGCGGCCGAGTACTTGGGCGGATATGGTTCGTCCCGGAGCGATTCTTTACGGGTATTACCAGTCGTTTGACCCGCCGCAAAAAAAACAGGAAGTGATGGGGCAAGTGGCGCTGCAGCCGTGCCTTTCGCTGCGGGCGCGCATCATTTCGCTGCGAAATGTGCCGCTGGGAGCAGGCGTAGGTTACGCGGCGCGATTCGTGACCAAGCGGCCGTCGCGGATTGCAGTGATCAACGCGGGATATGCCGATGGCGTGGTGCGCGCGCGGACAAACCGGGGCTGGGCGCTGGTGCGCGGAAAGCGCGTGCCGCTGGTGGGAACAATATCCATGGATTTGACCATGCTGGATTTGACCGACGTGCCAGAAGCGGTGCTGGGCGATGTGGTGACGATCTACGGGAAGGATGGCGACGCGGCGATTGAAGTTTCCGAAGTGGCGCACGAGATCGGGACGGTGACGTCTGATTTGTTGTGCGCGCTGGGGCGCCGGGTCCCGAAGTTCTACGTTTAACTTTTTTCCCTCTTGAAGTCCGCGCAGTTCGCCGTATCATCTAGCCGACATGAAACCCTTTTTGATCGTCGCTATGTTTGCTGCATTGCTGGGGCCGCCCGCGACGCCCGAGTATTCGATTCAGGCGATCCGTTACGCGAGTGTGCCGGACGTGCCCGTGTCCGAACTGGTTGTGGGAGGCCCGAAGGATCAGAAAGTCGAAATTGCGATGGTGGTTTGGCTGATCCGGGGCGGAGGCCGTACGATTCTTTTCGACAGCGGTTTTCACCGGGATACATTTTTGAAGGATTTTCCGATGAAGGATTATCTGCGGCCCGACAAGGCCGTGGAAACGGCGGGCGTGAAGCCCGAAGAGGTCACGGATATCGTGATCAGCCATGCGCACTGGGATCACATGGGAGGACTGGACCTGTTTCCGAAGGCAAGCGTATGGATTCAGAAAGAGGAATATCGCTATTACACGCTGGACGCTTGGCAGCCGGGCGGAAACCACGGAGGGATTGATCCGGAGGACGCGAAGGAGCTGGTGCAACTGAATACCGAGGGGCGCGTGCACCTGGTGGATGGCGACAACCTGGAAATTTTTCCGGGGATTCGTGCCTACACCGGGGCGCGGCACACGTACGCTTCGCAGTATCTAAGGGTGGAGGGGAATCCGACATACGTGCTGGCTTCGGACAATTGTTATTTCTATGTAAACCTTTCGTCTCATTTGGCTAGCGCCACGTTCAGCGATGCCGATCATCCAGCCAACATCGCGGCGCAGGCACGGATGATTGAGCTTGCCGGGTCGCCGGACCGCGTGGTGCCGGGCCACGACGCGCTGCAATTCCAGAAGTTTCCTACTGACGGGCGCGTGGCCAAAATCAAATAGTTAACGACGGGCCGCAGTTGCGTTTCATGCCGTTTGTACGGTACCGTACCCCTCTCTCAAGACGCCGTTGTTACCAGTTTTGCCGCAGAGCTCTTGAGTTGCTAGGACGATTCCTAACCATCTGTCCGAGCGATAGTCTAAATGTATTAGCTGGACCCCGCCCGGCAGGGTTACATGGCGCGAACACAGCCCGTTGACTGGGTGTTCGTGCCGGGTGGTATACTTGGCAATTCATAAGGATTTCATAAAGTAGGTCCCATTATCCCGGCAGGGCGCTCCAAATTTCTTAGGCCGGAAAAACAGCTGAAGACGGACCAAGAGGGCGCGATTCGTCTTATTCATATTTATAAGGTGGAACCATGCAGAGGAATACTGGGCCTCAGAACCGCCTTCCTGTCGTAACAGCTCCTGAAAACCTCCCCAAGCAGACATCACCGTCTTCGCGTACTACCGGGCACGATCACGTCGGCACTTTTTGGGACATGCTGGGGATACGGATCGTGTTCATGGCCGTGTGCATCGCGGCGGGATTTCATTTCCGGCCGTTCAGCGTGACGCCCGTTTCGGGGGCGGCGACTGGATTTTTGTTCGGGTTAGCGGTCATATTATTTGAGCTAAGGCTGCGGCACGCGAGTTTGCGGCGGCTGATTGGCGCGGCGATAGGGTCGATCTTGGGACTACTGGGTGCGTACCTGACGTCACTGATTTTGACGCATACGATCATGCCGGAGAGCACCCGGTCGTTTTTCAGCCTGGCGGCATTTTTGGTGATGGCTTACATCGGGCTGATTCTGGGCGCGAACAAGGGCGACATGCTCAATCTGCAAGCGTTGGGCGGATTGTTCGGCAGCGAACGCAGCTTGAAGCACTCGTTCAAGGTGCTGGATACCAGCGTGATCATCGATGGGCGCGTGGCGGACATCGCGGACGCGCAATTCTTGGACGGCACGGTGATTATTCCGCAGTTCGTGCTGCATGAGTTGCAGCTGGTGGCGGATTCCGCTGACCCGTTGAAGCGGCAACGCGGGCGCCGCGGGTTGGAGGTGCTGCAGCGGATCCAGAAGATGGCGCACCTGGAAGTGCAGATCGCCGATGACGATTTCCTGCAGATTCCGGAAGTGGACCTGAAGCTGATCGAGCTGGCGAAGCGCTACGACGCGAAAATCGTGACCAACGATTTCAATTTGAATAAGGTTGCGGCGCTGCAGGGCATCGAGATTCTGAATGTGAATCAGCTGGCGAATGCGTTGAAGCCCGTGGTGCTGCCCGGTGAGACCATGCGCGTATTTATTTTGCGCGAAGGGAAAGAATACAATCAGGGCGTGGCGTATCTGGATGACGGAACGATGGTGGTGGTGGACGGCGCGCGCAAGATGATCAACAAGACTATCGATATCACGGTGACTTCGGTGCACCAGACGACCGCGGGGAAAATGATTTTCGGGCGTTATGACGAGCGCGGCGAGCAACAAATTCCTCGCGCGACCGGGCCGCAAGGCGCGGCCCATGCTGAACCTCCATCTGCGCCTCGGGCGAACGAAGGTTCTACACCTGGGGGCGACCGGCCGGCGCGACCGCTTTATCCTGAAACTGGACGGGGTTAGCGTCGGCGGAATTCAAATCGCGGGCAATCTGATCTGCGATGTTTCGGCGATGGCGCACTGAAGTGCGCCGCTACAACTGCTTCTGTTCGCGCGTTGTTATGCGAGTCTTTCCTGCCCTGCCTTCGGTTCCGTTGCGTAAACAAGAGTGCCTGTGCTGGGCCGCTGTATTGCGATAGACTGTCTTCCCTCTTATGGGTCGAGTCGCTGCCATCATTCCCGCTGCAGGTCTGGGCACCCGCATGGGCGCCGAAATGCCGAAGCAATTCCTTGAGCTGGATGGAATGCCGCTGGTGATCTTCACGCTGCGTCGGCTGGCGGCTTGCAGCGCCATAACTGATTTTTTCCTTTCCACGCGCGCGGACGACGTGGTGGCTCTACAGGATAAAGTTGCCAAGGCTGCATTGGGACGGCCGGCGCGCGTTGTGCATGGTGGCGACACGAGGCAGCAGTCTGTGGCGAACGCGTTGGCACAGGTGGACAGTGCGACCGAGGTGGTGCTGGTGCACGACGCGGTGCGGCCGTTTGTGACGGTGGAGCAGATTGACCGAGTGATCGTGGAGGCGCGCAAGCGTGGCGCGGCAATTCTGGGCATTCCAGCGATCGATACGGTGAAAGAAGTGAAGCGCGCGACCTTGCCGGAAGATATGGCGCTGATCACGACGACCATTCCGCGCGAACGGATCGTGCTGGCGCAGACACCGCAGGCATTTTCCTATGTGCTGCTGCGGGACGCGTTTCGCAAGGCGCAGACGGACGAGATGCTGGCGTCGGATGAATCGGCGCTGGTGGAGCGATTCGGACACGACGTATTCGTGGTGCTGGGCTCGGAGCGGAATTTCAAGATTACGCGGCCGGCGGATATGGATTTGGCGCGATTTTATCTGGAGCAGGAGCGCAAAGCGGCGCGGTGAGGAATTCTTCCACGAGAATTTCGGAACTCAGAACTAAGGAAGCTTAATGACACGCTCGGGAATTGGTTACGATTTGCATCGACTCGCCGCAGGACGAAAGCTGATGATCGGCGGGATCGAGGTCCCGTTCGATAAAGGGTCGGTGGGGCACTCGGACGGCGATGTGCTGGCGCATGCTTTGTGCGACGCGTTGCTGGGGGCGGCGAGCCTGGGGGACATTGGGACGCATTTTCCGGATACCGATCCGAAGTGGAAGGGCGCGGCGAGCCTTTTGTTTCTGGAGCACACGCGGAAGCTGCTGGATGAGCGCAAGCTGCGGATCAGTCATTTGGATGCGGTGGTCATCTGCGAACGGCCGAAATTGGGGCCGCACTTCCCTGCAATGCGGGCGGCGCTGGCGAAATCGTTGGGGATTGCGGAGGAGCAGATTAACCTGAAAGCGAAGACGAATGAAGGCACGGGCGAGATCGGGCGCGGCGAGGCTATTGCGGCGCACACGATTGCGACGCTGGAAGGGTGAGTGCGCCCCACAGAGAGGCAGGAGCGAGTCGGTGATGGCTGACATCGTGGCAAGCTGGGGCGCAGCAGGCAGCGCCCCTACCGTTGGATTGGCAGGTCAACGCGGTTCGCAGAGAAAACACAAAACTAGAAGTGATGCGATGACGCTGGAGTAGGCGCCTCGCGAGATGGCAAATCGGATGGCGATGAACTGGCTTACTGGATTTCATGCGGTGGAAGAGGCGCTGGCGGCGGGGCGGGCGCTGGACCGCATTGTGATTGCGCGCGGGCGGCACGGTGAGCGCGTGGAGGCCGTGGTGCAACTGGCGAAGGCCAAGGGCGTGCCGGTGCGGTTTGAAGATCGCGTGCAGATTGACCGGCTGGTGGGGACGCGCGAGCACCAGGGAGTGGCGGCGCTAGGCGCGGCGAAACCTGCGATGGGGCTGGAAGATTTGTTGGCCGCCCAGACTCCGCAGGGATTGTTGGTGCTGCTGGATGGCGTCGAGGACCCGCACAACCTGGGTGCGGTTGTGCGGACGGCGCTGGCCGCGGGCGCGAATGGTGTGGTGATTCCAGAGCGACGAGCGGCGGGACTGACTGATACGGTGGAGCGGGCGTCGGCAGGAGCGCTAGCGCATTTGCCCATCGCGCGGGTGAAGAATCTGGTGCGCGCGATGGAAGAGATGAAAGAGGCGGGTTACTGGCTGGTGGGGCTGGATGAACGCGCGGAGAAAAGTTATACGGAAGTTGATTTGAAGGGATCCGTCGGAATCGTGCTGGGAAGCGAAGGCGAAGGTTTGCATGAACTGACGCGCAAGCGTTGCGATTTTCTGGTTTCGCTGCCTACGGCTGGGCCGGTGCGATCGCTCAACGTTTCCGTGGCGGCTGGGGTGATGCTGTTTGAAGTGGTGCGGCAGCGCGGGGGAAATCGCGGAGCGTCGGCGGAAAGCAAGTCAAAGGCACCACAGATGAACGCAGATGAACACAGATAAAACCTTTAAGAGATAGCTGCTCAAACCCTTCGACAGCTTTGGTCTTTCGTTGCCGATCCGCTATCCGTCCTATACCGGCACTCTATTTGTCGTACTTCAATAATGAAAACACGTGGATGCCGGGGAGCTTGGCGCGGCCGTTGAGGAATGTTAGTTCTACGGCGAAGGCTGCGCCGGCTACTTTGCCGCCGAGTTGCTCGATCAGCTTGACGGTAGCTGCGGCGGTGCCGCCAGTGGCGAGGAGGTCGTCGCAAATCAGTACGGTCTGCCCCGGCTTGATGGCGTCTTGGTGGAGTTCGAGCTGGTCGGTGCCGTATTCAAGCTGATAGGTGACTGACGTAGTTTTTCCGGGAAGCTTTTTTGGTTTGCGGACAGGGACAAAACCGGCGCCGAGACGATACGCCAGCGCGGGAGCGAAAATAAATCCGCGGGCTTCAATGCCGGCGACGACGTCCACTTTCGTGCCGTTGTATTGGTCGCACATCTGATCAACGAGCGAATGAAAGCCGGTTGGGTCCTTTAGCAGGGTGGTGAGGTCGTAGAATAAGATGCCCGGCTTTGGGTAATCGGGGATTTCGCGGATCAGCGCTTTCAGGTCGTTCATTCTTCTCCTTCATTTCGTAATGCGATTTCGGGCTGACTCAGCAAATTATTCGCGCGAAGACGAGTGTTGCTGATTGCGCGTTAGTATTCGATCGAGAATTTTTTTACCAATTTCGGATTCAGCGGCGCTTCTTCCTCGGCGACACCTGAGACCGAGGCGCCTTGGGGCCCGCGTTCCAGCTCGCTGCGAAATTCGGCAAGTGTGGCAGCGCTGCCGGCGGCGTAAACCTCGACGCGGCCATCCGGCAAGTTTCGCGCAAAACCGGCAAGACCTAGACGCTGCGCCACGCGCATGGCGAAGTATCTATAGCCGACACCCTGCACGATTCCGCTGACGAAATAGCGCCTGGATTCGCGTGATTGCGGCATATCTAGCATGGCCGATGCGGAAGCATAATCCGCAAACGCGTGATTTTAACAGAGGCGCGGGGAGCAAAGGAGCGCGATTTTTGTGCGGTTGCTCAGCAATTGATGAGCTGCGGTAATTCCGGGGACCGCGCTAAACTGTCCGAGGCTGGCGAGCAGCATGATTGCGGGGCTCGGCGAAGATTGATCGGAGTTAGACGCTGGCCGCTCGGTTTGCATCCAACGATTGATAATGGGATATCTCAAGATGCCGGGAAATTTGCGGTCAGTGGCGCGATGCCGAGCGTTCCGGTGGGTATTGGCGGCGATTGCGGCTCTGTTGTGCAACGCGAGCCCCCTGCGTGCGCAAGATCCCGGGCCGCAGGCGCCGCCGCCGACGTTCAAAGTGGAGCGCATTCCAGCGGAGCCGCATCCGGGGCCGCCGCCCTTGCCGGTGGAAGAGATCGTTCAGAAATTCGCGGCGAATGAAGATGTAATGAAAAAGGCGTATGACTCCTACGACTTCACGCAATCTATCCGGTTGGATGAGTTGAGTGATCCAGGCGGCAAGTTCAGCGTAACCGGCGAGGTGTACACGAAGGCCGACGGGCTGCGTTATATGCGCGTGACGAAACCGGCGGAATCCAGCCTGAAGCTGGTGCATTTTTCGCTGGAGGACGTGCGAGTGATTGCCAGCATGCCGGAATTTCCACTGACGACGGAAGAAATCGAGAACTACAATTTTAAATATGCGGGACAGGAAAAGCTAGACCAGTTGAACACCTATATTTTCCAAGTGAAGCCGAAGATGCTGAGTCGCAAGAAACGGTATTTCGAAGGCGTGATCTGGATTGACGATCACGATTTTGCGATTGTGAAGAGCTACGGAAAATTTGTGAGCGAGCTTGAGGGAAATGGCACGGCGCTGCCGTTCACAATGTTCGAAACCTACCGTGAAAATTTCCAGAGTAAATACTGGCTGCCGACTTACATCCGGTCCGATGATTATTTCAAGAGCGAGGGGAACGAAGACATGCCGTTGCGCTTGGTAGTTCATTCGACCGATTTCAAGGTGCGCGCGGCTGGGGCGAGCGGTGCAGCCGCGGCACCGCCCGGGGCAGATTCTTCAAGCTCGTCTTCGAGCGTTCCTTTGACTCCTCCTCGGCGATAATTTCCGCGGGATCCAGTACTCGCAATCTGACCGGGGCGCTGCATGAGGGGAACGGGCCGGCTTCACGACATGGAGCGCAAATAGCGCGGAAGTTCCTGGACTGAGTTCAGGAGCACTTCGGGTTTGGCGGCGCGGAGGCGAGCGGCGGTGGGAAATGGGCCAAGAACGCCGATGGCGCGCACTCCGGCGCGGCGAGCCATCTCGATGTCTTCAGCGGTATCGCCAACGTACACGCAATCCTGCGGATCTCGCCGCAGGCGTTTGAGCGCCAGTTGCAGCGGGGCGGGATGCGGTTTTTTCTTCGCGGCGTCTTCGCTGCAAACGCACGCGGCGAAGTAACCGGCGAGTTCGAGCTGGCGCAGTTGGCGGCGCACGCGCTGGCGATTTCCGCTGGTGACGATGCCGAGGTCATATTTCTGAGCGAGGAGCCGGACGACGCGGCGCGCGCCTGCGAGCAGCGGAGGGTCTTCCAGTTTATAGGCGCGCATCCAGAGACGATCGGCTTCGAGCCATTTGGAGCGCGGGAGCAGAGCGGCGCGGTAAACGCGCAACCAATTGGGAGAATAGTGCTGCGCGAGTTCGCGCTCGGTCCAGTTGATGCCCAGAGCATGAAACATCGAGAGATAGGCGCGGAGGTCGGCTTTGTAGGAATTCAGGAGCGTGCCGTCCCAGTCGAAGAGGACTGCGCGCGTGGGGAATTGTGCGATTTTCACGGCGTGGGAATCGTATCAGACCTTAGCGATTGCGAAAAATGACGGTGTGGGAGTGCGACTCGCGCGCGATTGAGAGGAAATCCGCGCCGGGTGGCGGAAAAGCAGGTTTGGTCGTTGCGCACAGATACCAGGCGAAACGCTTTCGAGTGCAGTGAACTCTGAAGCCGGACTCAGTGGCTGCGATAGCGCAGCGGCAGAATGTCGTCGCGGCGCAGCGCGAAGTCGTCGAAGGTGGCGGCGTAACCACGCCAGCCGGGCATATCCACTTCTTCGGCGCGAACGATGTGGGCTGCCGTGCACATTTGTACGCTGCCTTGGCCCAGCGGGCGCTCAATGAGCGCGACCTCGAGTTCGATGGCCGTGCCGGGCTCGAAATCGCGGGGAGCGAGGAAATATACGCCGCTCGAGCTGATGTTGCGGGTTACGAGTGTGACAGGGATGGGCTCGAGACGATTGCCGACGCGCGTGAGACGAAGCGGCAGCGAAAGCGACGCGCGCGGATTGTTACGGCGTTCGCGCGCTACGCCGATCGCGTGCGTGGGCACTCGCGCGAAACGCTGTGGCCCAGGCTTCCCTGCTGGAGATGCAACGCTTACTGTGTGGCTTTCAACTTCACGCAGCGGCGACACAACCGACCGCGGCCCCTTCCAATCCGGAGCAGCCCCCATGTATCCCCCAAGAACAGCCTAACTTCCCCCCCGCCGGTAGACCGAATATGCGCGGACCCTTGAACCGCGTCAAGGGAAGTGATGGGCAGGTGCTGTATTATACAACAGCCGGGGCTGGGCAGATAACCATGATTTGGCGGGAGTTGCGCCTGCAGAGCGGCGAAAAAGGCGAGATCTTGGCGTTTGTGGTTTGTTCGCCGGGCGCGAAAGACAACCGAAAAGCGAAGTGATGTTCGCCTTCGGCACATCGAACTTGTTGAGACAGACGTAAAAAATCTCGCTTTGGATTTCGCACGCTAGAAACGGATAGCGGCTTCGATTGGGTTTCGCTAGTTTAAGTGGGAGAGCGAGGCTCACTATGATTGAACTGATGGCCAGAACTTCTAATCCGAATTTCAGCGCGGTGCAAGCCATGCAGCCCGACGAAAAGCTTTGGCAGGCCGTGCAGGCGCGCGATCGCAGAGCGGACGGCGCGTTTGTATATGCGGTGCGGTCCACCGGAATTTATTGCAGGCCGTCGTGCGCTTCGCGGAAACCGCGGCGCGAGCAAGTGGAGTTTTATTCGCTGCCGGAAGCAGCGGAGCAACACGGATTCCGCGCTTGCCTGAGATGCCGGCCGCGATTGGCGCGGTTGCGCGACCCGCGCGCTGCGGTGGTGGCTCGGGTGTGCGGGGAGATTGCGGCATATATTGACGCGGAAGGCGGGAAGATCGGAGATGGCGATGGGCGCGAGATGCGGATGACGCTGGGCACGTTGAGTGCAGTTGCGGGAATGAGCGTGCATCAACTGGAGCGCGCGTTTCGCAGCGTGATGGGAATTTCACCGCGGCAGTATGCCGACGCGCGGCGGATGCGGCGGCTAAAATCCAGCTTAAGAAAAGGAGACGACGTGACTACCGCACTTTACGATGCAGGATTTGGATCAAGCAGCCGATTGTACGAACGCGCTCCGGCGCAATTGGGAATGACGCCTGCTACCTATAGGCAGGGAGGCGCGGGGATGAAAATTCATTACACGATCGTAAGTTCACCGCTGGGACGATTGCTCGTTGGTGCGACGGACCGCGGGATCAGCGCGCTGTACTTGGGAAAAGATGACGGGCCGCTGGAAAGCTCGTTGCACAAGGAATATCCGCGCGCGGAGATTCAGCGCGACAGGAATGGCTTGGAGGAATGGGTAGGAAAAATACTGGAGCACTTGCGAGGGCGTGAACCGAACCTGGATCTGCCGACCGACGTGCAGGCGACTGCATTCCAGCGGCGCGTGTGGGAAGAACTGCGGAAGATTCCGTACGGGACGACGCGAACGTACAGCCAGGTGGCGCGGGCGATTGGCAAACCGACCGCGATCCGGGCGGTGGCGCGGGCCTGCGCCACGAATCCTGTCTCCGTCGTGGTCCCGTGCCATCGCGTGGTGCGCGAAGACGGCAATCTGGCAGGCTATCGCTGGGGGGTGGAGCGCAAGCTTGCGTTGCTTCAGCACGAGTCAGCCGGCCGCGCTGAAAAGAAACAGCGGAAAACCGTGAAATAGGCGTTAGCCCTGAGGTTTGACCTTCTCGGTGCCCTTGGGCCAGTGTGGTTTGAAGTGCGCATCGCCGACGTCGGGGTTGCGCACGATTCTGGAATAGCGGATGACGAAGTAATCCCCGGAACCGGTCTCATTGAACTGCTGCTGCACTGGAAGCCATGAAGTCTCGTCGAACCAGATTTGAATTTTGGAGATTTGATTACGGGCTTCCTGAGACTTGGGAGTCAGTTCGAGCTCGACCGTCTTTTTTTCGTCCACCGTCGGCTCACCCAGCAGCGTAACCAAGTACGACTTCTGAAGTTCCTTCCCCTGCGTTCCGAAACCGAGTAGCAGGTACTGATCTACCTGGGCACGATGCTGCGCGAGATTGTATTCCTCGACACGTTTCAAACCTGGAGTGTAGATATATAGGTTATCGCCCGTGCGCAGAATCGTGCGCGCGTCGGGGGGCTTCATTTCCAGAAGCATTTTATCGTCGTGGACGAGAATGGTGCCGGCTTCGGTGGAGCGATCGTTAACCACGACGGTGACTTTAGTGCGCTCGACATCGGCCGACAGGCTGTGAAAACCTCTTGCGGAGCGATCGAGTTCTCTGAGTGTGCTATCGAGCGTAGCCGGGCTGTGGTTTTGACCAGCGGCGGCCCAAGCCTTGACGCAGGCAGTCGAAACGATGGCGGCTAGCGCAATTCCGAATACGAAACGTTTTACGATCAAATCATGCCCCCACTGAATGGTCGGTGCGTTAGCGAAGCGTTCATAATACTACAGGTGGTTAGACGTGGTGGGTGACTCGGCGGGTTCCATGCAAGTGGTGGGATTGGGAGGAAATGTTACATCAGCGGGGATGGATGTACGGTGACATCGTAGTACAGGATCGAACCGTCTTGGGCGGACACGGGTTCGATATGCACAACCTGGAAAGTCTGGTCTTTTAATTCGTCAACGGTGCGGGCGAGAATGTCGTGCGTTTCGCGTTCGAGTTCAGGCGTCGCCCGAGCAGTGCGCTTTTCCACTGGGAGCGCGGTGGCATCGAGCCGGTAGGTGTGCGTCTGATTCGCAGGATTTTCGGATTGCAGTTGCACTTTGGAAGCAAACGCAGCGGTAGATTGGGGCTGGTCGTGGAACCAGCGTGTTGGGGTGACCAGCACGAAGACTATGATGAGGACTACGGCGAGATCGTAGGGCCAACTGCCACGTTCATAGGACCAGAAAATGGTGCGGACAATACCTCGCCATAAGGTGCGCATGTCAGTGAACCGAGGAACCGTCCACAACTTCGCCGTCACGCATGTGCAGGACGCGATGCCCGTAGGCGGCGGCTTCGGGATTATGCGTGATCATGACGATGGTTTGGCCGAGATCTTGATTGAGTTGACGGAGAAGGCCGAGGACGGCTTCGGAGCTTTTAGTGTCGAGATTGCCGGTGGGTTCATCGGCCAAGACAATTTTTGGTTCGCTGACAATGGCGCGAGCCAGCGCTACCCGTTGTTGTTCTCCGCCGGAAAGCTCTGAGGGCTTGTGGTTCAGGCGGCCGCTTAGGCCGAGAAGGTCCGCGACGACCTGGAACCGGTGCGGATCGAATCCATTTCCGTGAATGTGCTGGGCTAGAGTGATGTTGTGGTACGCATCGAGAGTGGGGAGCAGATTAAAACGCTGAAAGACGAAGCCGACTTTGTGACGGCGCAGCAGAGTACGCGCGGAATCGCTCATGGTGGTGAGGTCGTTGCCATCGAGAAGGACGCGTCCGGAGGTGGCCTGGGCGAGGCCGCCAATCACGTGCAGCATAGTTGATTTGCCGCATCCAGAAGGGCCCATGATGGAGACGAACTCGCCGGGAAAGATATCAATGCTCACGCCGCGGAGGGCGGGAACTTCGACCTTGCCCTGACGGTAAACCTTCCATAGGTTTTCAGTCTTGAGTATGGGCTCCAACAGCCGCTCCCCTTCAAGCGTCAGCGAATCCGAGGACGGAAATATTCTAGTCGCCTTTAGCATTTCTGCCTAGCGCGGACAGGCAGGCGCGAATTCGCCCGGATGCCTGAATCGCAGCGGAAAAGTGAGGTCAGGCTACTCGTAAGCCAGAGCCTCGACGGGATCTTTGCGGCTGGCCATCCAGGCGGGATAGGCAGCGCCGAGCAGGCCGCCGACGAGGGCAATCAGGCCGGCGCGCAGAACCCATAGTGGCGTAATTAGGATCGTGAGCGTCGGGAACAACTTGATGAAGATTGCGCTCATAAGGAAGCTGAGTCCGACCCCGGCCACGGCTCCGCCGATGCACAGCAGCGTCGTCTCGCTCAGAACGATCCGAACAATGTAGCCCTTGGACGCGCCCAAAGCTTTCAGGACGCCGATTTCGCGAGTGCGTTCGATGATGGTGGTGTACATCGAGAGAAAGATCACCAGGAATCCTATGACCACGGCGATTCCGATCATCACATTAATGAAGGCGGCGAGACCTGGGAGGTTCGAGGAGGTCATCAGCGACATGAGATCTCTCAGCGGGCGAACCTCGTAGCGAGGCAGAAGCTCCTTGATTTCATCAGTCACTGCCGGAGTGTGATCGGCACGATCACACTTGATGAAAAAGACCGAAGCCTTGTCGTGCGCGCCCCCCATTTCCTGAAGCGTGGAAAGGAATACGAAGAGCCGCGCTCCCTTGCCATGCTCGACGATGCCTACTACGTGAAAATCGTGATTGAAAAGTTGCAGGGTCTGGCCAAGCTTTATTTTTTTTGACTTGGCGTAGACGTCGTCCACCAGGATGTCGTCGAGCCCCCGCAAATCGTGGCCTTCGTGAAAAACGAATCCACCGGTAACAGCGTTGAAGCTCGCCTTGTCAATGCCGTAAACGATTTCGATGCCGCTCGTATTGAACTGCGTCAGCACCGGGGCGACGGCCTGCACGTATTCGAGTTGCGCCAGCTTATCTGCAATCGCGATGGGCATAGGCGCGCCGCTAAAGGCCATCAGGTAAGAAGCCTGAGGCGGCTGTACCATGATGTCCGCGCCGACGCCTTCAATGCGCTTCGCTGATTCCGAGAGCAGGCCGCTGGTGAGACCCACGACGATTATGACGAGGGTGACCTCCACGGCTACGGCGAGCACCGTGATGAAGGTGCGGAGCGGCCGATGCAGAACGTTTTGCGTAATCATGTAACGAATCATAAAGTTTTGGGGCGCTCAGGCTGTTGTGAACGCGCTAGTGCTGCGGCTCCTTGCGACTTTGCCCAGGATCTTTGTGGCTATCTCCGTCGGCATTTTCGTCGAGGTTGACCAAATCCGTGCCGGGCGGCTGCGGCAGGGAGAAGCGGTCTGGAGCAATCGGCTCGTTCACAGTAAGCTTGTTGACGGTAATCTGCAATTGATAGTCATCGCTTGGCCGGGTGACGTTGATCTGCCACGGATAGCTGGTGGCAGCCGTGCTTTGCCATTTTGCATACGCCACGTCCGAAGCCACCTTACCACCAGCGCCAAAATTCGCAATCCTTGAGACGTGCAGACCCGCGCGATCGAACCAAACTTTCCGCGCAATTTCCCAGTTGGCCGTTGGATGCTGGGAACTTCCTGGTTGGTCCGCGCTGATGCTCGCGGCATCACCGGGGTCGGATGTTGACCGCGGGCTTTCCGATCTGACAACCGTTAAAATATAGAATCGCGCCGCGCCTTCAGCCGCTTCCTCGAATAAAACTGGCGTACCTTCAGTGATAGCCGGCCAGAAGAGCGCGTCCACCAGATGTTGCGGCCGGAGATTTTCGATCGGTTTCTCCGCACGCCGCTCCAGATTGGCCGGGCCGACGATAAATTTATTCTTCGACGGTATGTAGATGCTGAAAGTCGAGCCGTCGCTGACCATGTCGAAAATATTCTTGCTAACCACCGGGGCTTGGCCGATGACACGAACGCTGGCGGGCCTGGCAGCCAGAATAAAACCGTTCACTTCGTGGTATTGCTCGATCACGCCGGAATACGCGGAACCCGCCGTGAGCTTCATGGTCACGCCAGCGTTGAGAGACTGGATCGCTCGCGCCTGGTGATTGTAAGCGTCGAGTAGTTGCTGTTTCGTCGCGGTCTGGAGGGGCCCCGGCGCCTGCGACGGCTTGACGACGGTCTTGTGGCTGACGGCACAGCCGAAGGCAGAGGTGAGCAGCACTGCCAAGGAAGCGATCCAGACAACGCGATTAGCTATTGTATCGGCAATTATATTGGGCCGGCCTATGAACACAAACTATGCAATCTAACAGCGGCGCACATGGCTGTCAACGAAACAGGAATGTGCTTGGATATGCTCGAACGTGTCTGCGTGTACTTCGGCGTGCTGGTGCGGGCAGGCAAGCGGCCAAGATGCTAGAATCCCGGTTTTGCATGGAGCGCTGCATTGTTCAAGAAAGTCCTGATTGCCAATCGCGGCGAGATTGCGGTGCGCATCGCGCGGGCCTGCCGGGAACTGGGCGTGCGCGCCGTTGCCGTATACAGCGACGTGGATCGTGCATCACTTCACGTTCGGCTGGCGGACCAGGCGTACCCAATCGGGCCGGCGCCCTCGCGCGAAAGTTATTTAGCGATTGAAAAGATTCTGGGCGTGGCGCGTGATGCTGGCTGCGACGCGATTCATCCCGGCTACGGTTTTCTGGCGGAAAATCCCGCGTTTGCACGCGCGTGCATGGATGCGGGGATTACTTTCATCGGACCCTCGGCTGGTGCGATGGAGCAGCTGGGCTCGAAAACCGCCGCTCGGCATATCGCGCGCGATGTAGGAGCGCCCACCGTTCCCGGCACGCTGGACCCGATCAAAGACGCGGACGAGGCGGCGAAAATTGCGCGGGAGATTGGTTTTCCAGTGATTTTGAAGGCGGTGGCGGGCGGTGGAGGCAAAGGGATGCGCAGCGTCGCGAGTGAGAGTGAACTTGCGTCCGCTTGGCGGGATGCAGCGTCCGAAGCGCAGAACGCGTTCGGCGACGCGCGGCTGTACATGGAAAAATATTTAGAACGTCCGCGGCACATCGAGATTCAGGTGCTGGCGGATCATCACGGACATTTTGTCTATTTGGGAGAGCGCGAGTGCTCCGTGCAACGAAGGCACCAGAAGGTGATTGAGGAGGCGCCGTCTCCGTTTATGACGCCGGAATTGCGAAAAGCCATGGGCGAGGCGGCGGTGAAGCTGGCGCGCGCCGGGAATTATACGAATGCCGGCACGGTGGAATTCCTGGTGGACCCGCAGCGAAAGTTTTATTTCCTGGAGATGAACACGCGGCTGCAAGTGGAGCATCCCGTGACGGAGATGGTGACGTCGCTAGATCTGGTGAAGTTGCAGATGCGCATCGCGGCCGGCGAGCCGTTGCCATTTCGCCAGGAAGAAATCGAATTGCGCGGCCATGCCATCGAGTGCCGCATCTATGCCGAAGATCCGGACAATAATTTCTTCCCGTCGCCTGGGAAAATCGTGGATTGCAGAGTTCCGACCGGTCCTGGGATTCGGTTGGATGAAGGGATATACGCGGGCTGGACAGTGCCAAACGAGTATGACCCGATGTTGGGTAAGCTGATTGCGTGGGGCAGCAATCGCGAAGAATCGCTGGCGCGAATGGGGCGGGCTCTGCAGGAATATTACGCGAGCGGGATAAAGACCAACGTCTCGCTTTTTCGCCGCATTCTGGCCAGTGCCGATTTTCAGAAAGGCGCGATTTACACGCGCTGGCTGGACGATTTTCTGAGCGCCGAACCGGCTGCGAGGACTCGCGAAGGTGGCGAACAAGACGCCCAGGTCGAGCACGCTGCAGCAATCGCCGCATTTCTATGGCACGTGTCGCATACGGGTGGCGCGAACGCATCCGAAACACACGCCGCTGCTGAATCGCGGTGGAAAACAGAAAGCCGGCGGGAACAAGTGAATCGCGAGCCACAGCAGTGACCACATCGCGTGAGCGGAGCATTGTGAATTTACAGATTGAGATTGCCGGAAGAAAGTGCCGCGTGGAGATGACGCAAGCGGGCGAGCGGCCGGTATGGACGATTGACGGACAGCGTCTGGAAGCTGATGCGATTGAGGTGTCGCCCGGCATCTATTCGATCCTGATAAGCGGAAAATCGTTCGAAGTCCGCTTGGAGCGGTTGGGTACCGAGCTGCGCGCGATGACAAGCGGCCGGGAATTCAGAATCGCAATTCCGGACGAACGCGAATGGCGACGCAAGCGTGGCAGCGCCATCGAAGCGGAGGGCCGCCAACAGGTATTGGCGCCGATGCCCGGGAAAATCGTACGTGTGCTAGTGAAGACGGGCGATGCGGTTCGGGCGGGGGAAGGGCTGCTGGTGGTGGAGGCGATGAAGATGCAGAACGAGATTCGCGCACCGAAATCCGGGACGATCGACCGGGTGGCCGTGGTGGAAGGCCAAACCGTGAATGCGGGCGAGGTGGTAGCCATCGTCAGCTGAGCCACGGATTCAGATTCGTTACTAGTAACCCTCAAGTTCCCTTTTGATTTTCGCGCCTCGGTCCGTTGCCTTGGCCCGGCGAAAATGATTGCAATCCGGGTAGGCGACCCGAATCTGTAGCACAGGCAAACTTGGGGGATTCGTAATGTTTTCACACGTGCATTTCGCTGCGGCCGCAGCATGGCTGTTATTCGCAATCGTCGGACTGCTATGGACGATGGCATGCGCGCTGACGGCGGCGAAGATGGAAAAGGAAGGCTTCGGGTTCTGGAAGGGATTCATCGCCGTCCTGTCGCTGAGCCCACTGGCAGGACTGATCGCGATTTTCATCGTCCGGATGCTTTATCCGGGCCGTCCTCTGGCGCACACAGTTAGCCGCGGTTAAATTTCGGCAATCACGGAATATCCTGAATCGACCACTCCTGGATTTCCGCTGCGATTTACGGTTTATTTCGAGGCGGGAAGCTTTCCGGCAGATTCCAGTATTTGCCGAGCGAGATAATTGGTGACGCGCGAATCGTCTCGCGCTTCGATCATGTATGCCGAACGCAAGAGTTGCTCCTTGCGGTTACGCAGCATGTCGCGAATGGATTGTTGCACTTGCGGATCGGAAAGCTCGCGTTGGCCGGCGGGCTCTTTGGCGATTAGCTTCAGAATGCGGTATCCCCCGTTTTTCACACCGATGGGTTGCGTCACGTCGCCCGGTCTCATCGCCAGAACCGTCTTCTTCAACAGCGGGTCGGATTGATTCAACGCAGACTCGGGCACGAAGCCGAGGTCGCCGCCTGTCGCTGCCGTGGAATCCTCCGAATAATCCATGGCGAGCTGGGAAAAATCCGCGCCGCTTTCGAGTTTTTGCTCAATCAGGCTGATTTTTCGCTTGGCTTCGGGCTCGCTGGTGGCCTTGTCATTCTTGCGATTATGCACCGCAGAATCGGGGTGCGGCGTAACCACAATCTGCGCGATGTGAAACTGCAGTTCGGCCACGTTGAATTGCGCACGGTTCTTATTGTAGAAATCGAGGACGTCCTGGTCGGTGATCGAAATCTTCGCAACGACTTCGCGATTCAGCAGCTTCTGGACGGAGAGCTGGCGCCGGATGTCTCCCTTTAGATCGTCCACTGTAAGCTCAGAGTCCTTCAACTTTTTTTGGAATTCTTCCTCGGTGAAAGGGCTCTTGGATTCGGTGAATTTGTCTTCTACTTCCGCATCGCTGGCGACCAGATTCAATTTGTTGGCGCGCTCAAGCAGAATTTCGTTATTCACAAGTTCATCGAGAATATTCAGCTTGAGGGACAGAGCTTCTTCCTGAGATGGCGCGGGACCTTCCGCGTTGACGCGCGTGCGGAAATATTTCTCTACTTCGGCGCGCTGAATCTCTTTACCATTCACGACGGCCCAGACGTCCGGGCCGGGCGCGGTTTCCTTCTTGCAACCGACGACGCACACACCCGCGGCTAGGAGTGCGAGTGCCAAGATTCGTCGTGACAAGCAGGACTCCTTCCAGAGGAGGGCCGACTTCACGCGGCCTTTTGAACACGGCCAGAACGGATGCAGGAGGTGCAGACGCGGACGTGCTTACGAGCGCCTTTGATCACGGCTTTGACGCGCCTTAGATTGGGATTCCAGCGGCGCCGCGTAACGTTGTGGGCGTGGCTGATCGCGTTCCCGTACAGCGGCTTCTTGCCGCACAGTTCACATGCTAGTGCCATTGTTGCGTCGCTCCAGACAGATTCAATCGTCGAGTTACTTGCGCATGTATGTTAGCAGAGTCTGCCCACAGCAGGAAGAGTTTTGGCCAGAGTGATGAAGGATGTAAGCGCCGAAATTGAGTCTGCGCATTTAGCTATTCGGTGCCGTCGTCCGACGGCTCTTTTGGAAAAGTCCCTGCACGTTGCTACTTTCGGATCCGGTCGGCAATGCGTAGTTTTACTTACGAGCCTTGGATTTCGGAACTGACGCAAACTTCGCAGGAGTTTTCGGGTTGCGCTCGAATAACGCCCGCAGGAGCGCCAATCCTGATTCGGGAAAAGTACGGAAGCGCTGGTACCTTCGTACCGTTGACCGCACACAGTCCAAACGGCTAATTTGACGAGCACGATTTGGAAAGGTCCGAAAACAGCCAAGAGGCGGGGGTGTGTACCGTTTAGGCACACGCTCTGAAAATTTACCTCTTGACGGCAACTAAATACTTATAGACTCCGCCGCGTAGTGTCCCTACTCGGAGGGGTCAATGAGTAAGTCGTTGGTTGTAGTAGTGTTGGCGATGTTCGTTTTGGTCAGCGCTATGGGCCTGAAGGCAGTTACGACCCAGTCGTTTGTAGCAAGCACGTCGGCTCCTGTGCCGCCCGCACCTTGGGCAAGCACGTCGGCTCCTGTGCCGCCCGCACCTTGGGCAAGCACGTCGGCTCCTGTGCCGCCCGCACCTTGGGCAAGCACGTCGGCTCCTGTGCCGCCCGCACCTTGGGCAAGCACATCGGCTCCTGTGCCACCCGCACCCTGGGCCAGTACATCGGCACCGGTGCCGCCCGCGCCCTGGAACTAAAGTCAGGGAAGTCCCTGTAAGAGGGAAGAGTGGGCAGGCATCGGAATTGAACTGAGATGCTTGGACCACTCGATTACATGTTGTGGTTGATAGGTTTCCTAGCGGAAATCGGCGTGTTGGTGTATCTGCTCTCACGGAAGCAGGTCTTCCGTAACTTCCCCATTGTTTTCTACATGTTGTGCGACGCGCTCGTCACCTGTGGACTGTATTACTGCGTGCAGCACTTCGGCTTCAATTCGAGTACGTATTCCTACTTCTACTATTACACCGACAGCATCCTGAACATTTTGATGTTTTGCGTGATCATGAAGTTCTATCAAGAGACCTTCGCCGAGATGGGCGTCAGCCGGCATATCCGCGGAGCCGCGGTGTTGCTGATCGTTCTGACGGGCGTGTTCTCCTACGCGGTGGTACACGAGAATCGAGCTCATTTGGCGACCCATTTCGTTGTTGAAATGAGCCAGAATGTTTACTTTGTGGGGGTCGTCCTCACGTATTTGCTCTGGGGCGCCATCCTGAAGCTGCGCGAAACGCGGACCCGGCTGATCCAATTAGTGCTCGCGCTGGGGATCTACTTCAGTGCCAACGCCGGTTCCTACGCTCTGCGCAACCTTTTCCCGGGTCTGGAAGCCAACGTCTTGCGATGGATTCCGCCGCTGATGGGTGTGTGGTTGCCGGTAGCCTGGGCCTACACGTTTGCGCACGTTCCAGAGGACGCCCGCTTGGAGCCGGCGCGATTGATGGTGAGGGCGCGATGATTGCGGCGCTCATCTGCGTAGTTTCGGCTGCGATTTTCCTGCAGTTCTTCGTGTCGTATTGCCGATCGATCCTGGCTTCCAGCAGAAATATCGCCCTGTCGGACCGTGTCCGCGAAGTGACTAGCATTGCAGATCACGAAGTTGCCGCTGATGACTTCAATCGTCTGCTGCAACTGGTCCGATTGTGCCCGGAACGTGGCGACGACCAGTCAGAGATTCGTGCCGTAGGAACGTATTACGGTTTGCTCGGAATGCTGAATCGTGTTTCGCGCCCGGTGGCTCCGCGAGTGGCGGCATGGCTGGAGCAGGAACGCCAGAGTTGCTCCTACTTTGCTGCTGTCGCGCTCGATCGGCGCATTTCCTACAGCCGAGATTTGTTCACACAACAGATCACCGACCGCCTGTGATTTTTCGTCGCTCCCGCGAGAGATTGATATCCTCGCAGTTGTGCTGCCCTCGACCCTGACCAAACTCACTGTTACCATGGCCATATCCTGAACCTGAGGGCGCCCGACGGCGCTAGGAAATCGGCCGATGCGAACTCCGCTGGAACAATCTGTGCTGGCGAACATTCGAACTTCGCGAATGTTGGCCGCTGGCGATCGTGTTGGCGTCGCTGCATCGGGCGGCGCCGATTCGGTGGCGCTTTTGCGTCTGCTCGATCGTTTGCGTGACGAATTGGGAATCACGCTGACGGTCGTGCACTTCAATCACTCACTGCGCGGGGCCGAATCTGATGCCGATTCTGGCTTCGTCGCGGAGCTGGCGGGCGCGCTCGGATTGGAATTCCTGGTTGCGCGAGAGGATGTGGAAGCGGAGGCCTTGCGCCAAGGATGGAACCTGGAAGACGCGGCACGACGGCTACGCTATGCGTTCTTCGACCGCGTGATTGGCGAGGGGAAAGCCACACACATCACGGTGGCGCATACAGCGGACGATCAAGCCGAGACGGTTCTGGCGCATTTGATGCGTGGAACTGGGCCGACAGGCCTGGCGGGAGTTTATCCTATTGCTGGGACAATCGTGCGCCCGTTGCTCGGCACACGCCGGGAACGTCTGCGTGAATATCTGCGCGCACACGGACAGACATGGCGGGAAGATTCCACGAATCGAGACATGCGGCGGACACGCGCGCACATTCGCGGACAGTTGTTACCGATGATCGAGCGCGATTTTTCCGGCGAGATTGTCGGGCACCTTGGCGAGCTGGCCCGCTTGGCGCGGGAAGAAGGAAATTTCTGGGACGCGCTCGTGGAAGATCGATTCCAGGCTCTGACGCATAGGGACGGCGGAGACGTTCGCGTCGCCGTACACGACATGTTGATGCCGCTCGCTCTGCAAATGGCTGGGGGACAGAATCACACCTCACGGAACTGCAATGAATTCGGGCCCTTGCGGATGCTTACGGAACGGTTGATTCGACGTCTTTATGAAGAGGTGCGGGGTGATCGGCGGGAATTGGGTGCAAGCCACGTCGAGCTAGTCGTACACCTCGCTAGCAGATCCACTAGCGGCCACCACGCGGAACTTCCTGGCGGAATTACCGTGCGGCGAACTTTCGGCGAACTGATTTTTTCCTGCGATGAAGCTGCGCGACAACGCACCGGCGATGGAACCGCGAAACAGGCGAGCGCGTACGAGTACATTGTGAACCTGCCGTTGCATAGCACGGCGACTGTTTCCATTCCGGAACTAGGAAAGTGCTTCCGGCTGAAAGTGATTGACTGGCCTGTGACAGAGAGCGACACTAAGAGGGACGCCAACGCCCTCGATGCAGACCTCCTGCGCTCTCCCTTGATTCTGCGGAATTGGAGGCCTGGCGACGCCTATCGGCCACAAGGCCGGCGCCACGAACGGAAGCTGAAGAGCATGTTCCTGGCCGGGCGTATTTCAAGTGACGAGCGTGCAGCATGGCCCGTGCTGGAAAGTGGTGGACGAGTGATTTGGGCTCAGGGGATGCCAGCTGCCGAAGACTTCCGCGCGAAAGAAACGACGCGGATGGGAGTCGTAATCGAAGAAGGCAGTTTCGAGAGCGACCGACTAAGTTGAGTACCTCTTATGCGGCTAAGCATCTAAAATAGTGATGGCGCGGTGAGAACGGTTTTCGCAATTATTTTGGTTAGGTTGCACCAGGCGAGGTAATAAGGTGAATTCCACAGTCCGAACAATCTTATTCTGGCTCTTGATGATTTTGCTGGCGGTGGTCTTGTGGAGGATGGCCTCGACAGGGGGGCAGTCGGCGCATGACGACGAACCCAACTATACGAATTTTCTGGCGAAAGTACAGGGCAACAGCGTCAAGGACGTAACGATTTATCTTTCGCCGAACAGCGCCGAATTGCAGGGGGAGTACCGCGAAGGCGGAAAATTCCGCGGCGTGACGGTGGCCAATACCGCGATTCCGGACATAACCAAGGCGCTGCAGGATCACAACGTTCTTTACAACTACAAGGAAGTGAAGAACGCGGACTGGCTGACGTTCCTGGTGAATTTCGGCCCGCTGCTGCTGTTGGTTCTGTTCTGGGTTTTCATGATGAAGCAGATGCAGGCGGGCGGAAATAAAGCGCTCAGTTTCGGGAAATCCCGCGCGCGCTTGCTGACAGCGCAGCAGAAAAAGGCGACCTTCAAGGACGTGGCGGGAATCGATGAACCGAAAGAAGAGCTGTACGAAATTATTGATTTCCTGAAGGACCCGCAGAAATTCCAAAAGCTTGGTGGACGCATTCCGAAGGGTGTGCTGCTGGTGGGACCTCCGGGAACCGGCAAGACTTTGCTGGCGCGCGCGATTGCGGGCGAAGCGAACGTGCCGTTCTTTTCGATTTCAGGTTCGGATTTCGTAGAGATGTTCGTCGGCGTAGGCGCCAGCCGTGTGCGCGATCTGTTTGAGCAGGGCAAGAAGAACGCGCCTTGCATCATTTTCATCGATGAAATTGACGCGGTGGGGCGGCATCGCGGCGCGGGACTGGGCGGCGGTCACGACGAGCGTGAACAAACTTTGAACGCGCTGCTGGTGGAGATGGACGGTTTTGAATCGAATGAAGGCGTGATCTTGATTGCGGCGACGAACCGTCCTGATGTGCTGGATCCGGCGCTGCTGCGGCCCGGCCGATTCGACCGGCGCGTGGTAGTGCCGCGACCGGATGTGAAAGGCCGCGAGGAAATCCTTCGCGTACACACGCGGAAAGTGCCTCTGTCCGAGGACGTGGATCTTTCAGTGATTGCGCGCGGCACACCAGGATTTTCCGGCGCTGACCTGGCGAATCTGGTGAACGAATCCGCGCTGTGGGCTGCGCGGCAAAACCGCAAATTCGTCGCGATGGTGGATTTCGAGATGTCCAAGGACAAAGTCCTGATGGGCGTCGAACGAAGATCCATGATTTTGTCCGACGAGGAAAAGCGCAACACCGCGTATCACGAAGCCGGACACGCGCTGGTAGCGGCGATGACGCCGGGCGCCGATCCGCTGCACAAGGTGACGATTATTCCGCGCGGCATGGCGCTGGGCGTGACCATGCAGTTGCCGATCGACGACAAACACACTTACACCAAGGAATTCCTCGAAGCGCAACTGGCCGTGCTGATGGGCGGTCGCGCGGCCGAAGAAATTTTCCTGCACCACATCACCACCGGTGCGGGGAACGATATCGAACGCGCCACCGAAATCGCGCGGCAGATGGTGTGCGAGTGGGGCATGAGCGTTCTGGGGCCGCTCACTTTCGGCAAGAAGGAAGAAGCGATATTTCTGGGACGCGAGATCGCGCAGCACCGGGATTATTCGGAGGACACCGCGATCAAAATTGATGGCGAAGTTCGCAGCATCGTCACGAACGGCTACAGCAGGGCGCGCAATATTCTTGAAACTCAACCCGATAAACTCGAGCGTATTGCGCAGGCTTTGCTGGACCGCGAAGTTTTGGATGCCGTGGAATTGAAACTTTTGATGGAAGGCAAACCGCTGCCGGAGAAGATACCGCCTCCGCCGCCCGCCGCACCGCCAGTACCGACGAAGGAACCGCAGTTATCACTGCGGCCTGAGCCGCGTCCCATTCCGGGTATGGCTAAGGGCGAAAAACCGGCTCCGGCTTAGATTCGTTCAAGCAGCGATTGGATATTTACGAACCTCGTCTCGAAAGGGACGAGGTTCTTTTTTTTTGCAGCGGGCGCAATCGCGGAAATGCCCGGGAGCACGAACTAGGAAGTGCGCACGAAGGAAGCCACGTTGCAGCGCGCGCTATAGACGGAGCAGAGCGCGGGCGGCGCCGCAACCAGATGGATGGCGCTGCGAACGCGTTCCGGCCTGCAGGGGATGGTCATGCAAACGACGGCGCCAATTTGATCGCTGGTGGCGTAGTCGGACGGCAAAGCGGAACTGGTAAGAAGAATCACGCGAGTGTGCTGCAAGCGAGGACAAGTTTTCACGATCGCGCACAGATCCTTGCCGGAGATCTCCTGGCCCTGGCACTCTGCCTCAGCGAGAATTCCGTCGGGAGCCTCGCTGCTCAGAATATCGAGCGCCTCTTTTGCCGTGGAGACCGCCACGACGTGGTAACCATCCTTTTCCAGTATGGCGCAAAGCGCGCGCGAGGCCGTGGAGTCCGATTCGACGCAAAGCACACGCACCTGATTCGGAAAGGGTGAAGTCGGATTATTCCACGAACTCTCCTCGCAGATTCCCGGCATGAATTGCAGGGCTAGGGCGTAGGTGTAGTTAGGCTGAAGAATGTTGCGGACTACTTGCGCGTTGCGCGGCACGTTGATCGCAGTTGGCATGCACCAATAAGGGCAGGAAACGTGCAACCTTTGGCCAACCGAATATCCGCCGCGAGACGTGGACAACAGCAGGCCATCGCGCGAAACGTCGAGGCTGGTGACGAGATCCTCAGAGACCTCAAGTGTTCCAACTCCGCCGCGAATCTGTACCGGGACGGAAAACATGCCGCGTTTGCGCTTGCGGCGTTCAGGCCCCGATTTCAGGCGTTCTGCCTGGGACATCTTTCGCGTGGTAACGAGCTCGGTTTGTGCGATCAACGTGGGTTCACTCACCACGTGGCTGTGCAGCGCCGAAAATGAATAAAGAAAATGCCGTGCAAAGGATTCCGTGCCGTTTGCGAACAATCGCCAATCAATTGCTGGCCGGCTGAGTCCACAGCACTTTACCGAATCTCTCAGCGATACGTGATGTATGCATCGGCCGCTCTGGGGGAAGTTTTAGCACGGGAAAGGCCATGGTGTTGGGGTCAGAGGCTTCCGGGCGATATCTGATACGCCAGAATTGGCGTAAAATGCGCTTATGACTCAGAAGCCGTTGGACACGTTTACGGTCGGTTGCCCGTGCTGCCAGGCGAAGCTCACGGTGGATCGCGAGATTGGGGTGGTGTTGTCGTACGTTCCGCCACCGAAGCCGCCACCTTCGGTGGACCTGGACGACACTGCGGCGCTGCTGCGGCAACAGGTGGACGCGGTGGAAGCGAAATTCCGCGCATCCGTGGAAGCGGAGAAATCGAAGGAAGACGTGCTGGCGCGAAAATTCGCGGAGGGTTTGAAGAAGGCGAAGGATGGCCCGATCGAGAAACCTCTGCGCGATTTCGACCTCGACTAGACGCGCAATGCGACCGCGCGGGATTTTCCACGAGCGCCGCATGCATCGGCCGGCTCATCGCGTTGTGTTGGGCGGCCTTGCTCTCGCCATGGCGCTCGTGTTTTTTTCGATCGTCCTGCCAGGCATTTCCTTGCAGGCTCAAGCTCAACAGAAGACAAAACTGCCACGGCCGCGGCGCCTCGACGAAGACGTTACTTGGAAGCGCGATCCTGCAACAGGCGAGTTGAAGGCGATTCCGGCAGCAGGCGCGACGAACGGAGCTGGGGCGAAGGACTCGGGCAGCGCGGTAACGTCAACGGGTCTGCACGCGATCTCGGTGGTCACGCAGATTGTTCCGGTGACCTGCAGCGTGATCGGCGCGGATGGCGTAGCGGTGCGCGGGCTGCAGATTGCGGATTTCCGGGTGTTCGACGACGGCGTGCAACAGCCGCTCACCTATTTTGACGCTTCGACGGAATCAGCCAGCGTTGCGATCGTGATTGACGCCAGCCCCAGTGTTCTGCGCGAGTCTGACGAAATGCGAAATGCGGCACGCGCGCTGGTGGATGCGCTTTCGCCCGCGGATCGAACCGCTATCGTGGATTTTTCCGCGCACACCTACCTGCAGCTTCCCTTTTCCGGCGATTGGGGATTGATTCGCAAAGCAGTCGCGCGCGTGGACGCGCGGTCCTTACTGGATGATAAGGGCGGTTCGAATATCTATCAGGCAGTATCTCTCGCCGCGCGCGAACTATTTGCAGGGCGCACCGGGCGCAAAGCGATCGTCTTGCTGACCGACGGGCAGGACAGCGGACTGGGCCTCACGCTCGATCCGAAAACGGCGGGGCCGCGGGCAGGTTGGCCGGCGGATCAGCTTACGTTTGACGACGTTACGCGAACGCTGGCCGCGGAAGATATCGAAGTGTTTGCGGTTTCCACGGAAAGCCGGCCGAAGATCATGACGCCGGCATGGGTTCAGTTGCATGCGAGCCAAACGCTTGTGACGTACTCAGCGGAAGGCTTGGGCATTCCCGCATACACTTTGTACCTTGCGGAATTAGCGCGGCGATCCGGCGGCCAACTGTATTTCCTACGCGAGGCGGAATCACTCGCGGATACGTTCCGGCAGATCGCGCTGAAGATCCGCGCCGAGTACACCTTGGGGTTCGCTCCTGCCGACAACGCCAGCTCGCCGCCGCGTCCTGGCTGGCACCAGCTGCGAGTGGAAGTGATTGATCATGGAGATCCAACCGTTGTGAATCGCTCCTCGTACTATCTGGCCGCGGCGCCTTAGTGCTCGCCTTTCGCTGTGAACCCATAATTCAGCTTGGTCTCGATGCGCTTGCGCTTAGGCTTTTGCGAAAAGCGTGATTCAATAGCGGACGATGTTCCACCGCCCACAATTTCAATTGCGCTTGCCGGTGCGCACACTGGCGCTTGGCAAGCGCACGCTAGTGATGGGCGTGCTGAATGTGACGCCCGACAGTTTTTCCGACGGCGGGTTATTTTCGAATGTTGGGGCAGCGGTGGCGCATGCTCTGGCGATGGAAGCCGCCGGCGCGGACATCATTGACGTCGGCGGCGAATCTACGCGGCCGGGGTCGCTCGGCGTTTCGACGGAGACGGAATTGAAGCGCGTGCTACCGGTAATTGAAAGGCTGCGCGGCAAGATTCGGATTCCCATTTCAGTGGATACCAGTAAATCAGAGGTGGCGGATGCGGCGGCGGGGGCGGGCGCCGAGATTGTGAATGATGTGACTGCGCTGCGCAACGATCCGCGGATTGCGGAAGTAGCGCGCCGGCGGAAGTTGGCGCTCATCCTGATGCATATGCGCGGGAAGCCGCGCACGATGCAGAAGGCGCCATTTGCGCGCGATGTGCTCCGCGACGTTGCGAAGGGCTTGCGACGTGCGGTGTTGGCGGCGCGGCGAGCGGGAGTGGCAAAGTCACAAATCGTGCTGGACCCGGGAATTGGTTTTGGCAAGAGCTTCGAACAGAATTGCGAACTGCTGGCGCGTTTGCCGGAGCTCGCGCGCTTGGGTTATCCGTTGCTGGTGGGCACATCGCGAAAGAGTTTCATCGGGAAGGCGCTGGAGAAGAGGGAGTTGCGCGCGGGCGCTGGAACGGATCGAATCTGGGGCACCGCAGCCACGGTCGCGGCAAGCATTCTGCAAGGTTCGCACATCGTTCGCGTGCACGATGTGGCGGAAATGGCGCAGGTAGCGCGAGTTTCTGATGCGCTGGCGTTTCCACGATTCCTGCGCCACCGATGAGTTTGCGAGATTCCGCGCGTGCAAGATCGCCGGTCCGACCAATATATAGTTGAGCTGTTGCCAGGGAGCAGGCCATCGAGTTTCTCGGACATTTTCGGCGCCTCACCACAGCGCAGCGCAACACGTTCATCGCCTGTTTCCTCGGGTGGTCGCTGGATGCCTTCGATTTTTTCATTCTGACTTTTTGCGTCAGCGCGATTGCCGCGGAATTCCACGCGCAGGTGTCCGCCGTCTTCGAAGCAGTTTTCCTGACACTCGCAATGCGGCCCGTGGGCGCACTTCTCTTCGGAGCGATCGCCGATCGTTACGGCCGGCGGCCGGCGCTGATGATAGATATCATCGCGTTTTCAGTGTTCGAGCTGGCTTCCGCGTTTGCGCCGTCGCTGCATATTTTTCTGATCATGCGGGCGCTTTTCGGCATTGCCATGGGCGGAGAATGGGGTGTCGGCGCCGCCCTGGCGTTCGAGACCCTGCCGCCGAAAAACCGCGGATTTTTCTCCGGACTGCTGCAGGAAGGATACGTGGTGGGCTACCTGCTGGCGGCGCTGATGTACGGCACGGTATTTCACTTCGTCGGCTGGCGTGGAATGTTTGTCATCGGCGCGCTGCCGGCTTTTCTGGTGATTTACATTCGCACCAAGGTGGAAGAATCGCCCGCATGGCGGCAGGGCCGTGGAGCTACCGTCGGAGTGCAGCGAAGCCTGGGAAGGGATATTGTGAAATACCTGGGCACATTCGTTTTTCTGACGGTGCTGATGTTTGCGTTCAACCTCTACAGTCATGGCACACAGGATGTTTATCCCACTTTTCTACAGAAGAATCGCGGTTTTTCGACGAGCGCCGTGGCACTGGTTGCAATTGTGTACAACATCGGCGCATTGCTCGGCGGAATCTGTTTCGGCTCGTGGTCGGAGCGGCTGGGACGACGGAAGACGATCGTAATCGCCGCGGTGCTGACAATTCCGATGATCCCGCTGTGGGTTTACCCTCACACCGCGCCGATGCTCGCGTTCGGCAGCTTCCTGATGCAGTTCATGGTGCAGGGCGCGTGGGGAGTGATTCCGGCGCACTTGAACGAATTATCGCCGCCGGCCGTGCGGGGCACGTTTCCTGGGCTTGCGTATCAACTGGGGAATTTGCTCGCTTCGCGAAATTCGGTCGTGCAGTCCAGGCTCGCGGAACAATATTTCGCGGGGAATTTCGCGCCGGTGCTGGCGTGGACGGCGCTGCTGGTTGCTGCGTTGGTTGTGATCGTGACGATCAGTGGACGCGAGGCGAAGGGCGCGGATTTTTCGCACATGAGTTAGCAACTCCCATGCGGACGCGCCAACTATACGCAGGTCCGTTCCTGGATGCTGAGATGGATTCACAAGCCAAGCGATTGCCTCTCCCCGGTGTCGTTGGAAGGAGCGACGATTTGGCGAGCGCGGGCATCAAAAATTACAGTTTCGCCGGACGCAGGCGAAAAGGGTAAAATCAAACGGAATTATGAATTGTAAAAGGAGCTGTCATGAGCGCGCCATCTTCCGCAGGACCTTCCGCTGCCACTATTAGCACCGTAAAGGAAAAAGCCAGACTACTGAGCATCTATTCGATGATGGCCACAACGGCCGCAGGCTCGGGACATCCGACTTCTTGCATGTCTGCGGCCGAGCTGGTGGCCGGGGTATTTTTCCACGCGATGAAGTTTGATCCCAAAAACGCGAATTCGAACGACAACGATCGCTTCGTGCTTTCCAAAGGCCATGCCGCGCCAGTGCTCTACGCCGCGCTAGCCGAAGCTGGAGTGTTCCCGGTTTCGCGCTTGATGACGCTGCGGCAATTCTCGAGCGAGCTGGAAGGCCACCCGACGCCGAAGATTCATGGCGTGGATGCCGCGACCGGATCGCTGGGGCAAGGGCTTTCGGTCGGCGCGGGCCTGGCGATTGGCGCGCGGATGGACAAGAGTCCGACGCGCGTTTACGTGCTGACCGGCGACGGCGAATTGGCGGAAGGGCAGGTCTGGGAGGCAGCGGCGTTCGCGGCGCACTACAACCTGGATAATCTGACGGTGATCACGGATATCAACCGGCTGGGGCAGAGCGAGCCGACGATGTACCAGCACGACATGGAACGCTACCGGCTGAAGTTTGAGTCAGAAGGTTTCGATACGCAGGTGATTGACGGGCACGACGTGGCTGCAGTGCTGGCGGCCCTGGATCGCGCCAAGACGGTGAAGGGAAAGCCGCAAGCGATCATCGCGCGGACGATCAAGGGACACGGCTTCAGCCAGGTTGCCGACAAGCTGAACTGGCACGGCAAGCCGTTTTCGAAGGAACAGCTTGCGGCGGCGATTCAGGAAATGGGCGGCGGACCGACGGTTCCACCGGATCCGGGAAAATCTTACGAGCGCACTCCTCTGCCGACGCCGCCGGACTTCCCCGCGCCGCCAGCGCCGGACTATGCGGCGGACGCCAAGATTGCGACGCGCGAAGCGTACGGATTTGCGCTGAAGCGGCTGGGCGCCGTGAATCCGCACGTGGTGGCGATATCGGGCGACGTGAAAAACTCGACGTTTTCGGAAACGTTTGGCGATGCGTATCCGGACCATTTCTGGCAGGGCTATATCGCGGAACAGAACCTAGTGAGCGTCGCGGTGGGGCTGCAGGCACGCGGTAAGGTTCCTTTTGCCGATACGTTTGCGTGTTTCCTTTCGCGCGCGTATGACAATGTGCGCATGGCGGCAATCAGCCGTGCGAACATTAATTTGTGCGGCTCGCATTGCGGAGTCTCCATCGGAGAAGATGGCCCATCGCAGATGGCGCTGGAAGACATCGCGATGTTCCGCGCGATCCATGGTTCGGCTGTGTTCTATCCGAGCGACGCTGTTTCTACCGAACGGATCACGGAGATCATGGCGCGACGACCAGGAATCAACTACCTGCGTACTTCGCGGCCCAAGATGCCCATTCTGTACTCGAAAGATGAGAAATTCCCCGTTCCGGGTTTCAAGGTGTTGCGGAAGAGCGCAGACGATAAGGTGACGGTGATCGGGGCTGGCGTGACGCTGCATGAAGCGCTGAAGGCGGCGGATCAGCTGAAGGCAGCGGGAACTTCGATCCGCGTGATTGACTTGTATTGCGTAAAACCGCTGGATGGCAAGGCGCTGGCTGCTGAGGTTGCGGCAACCGGTGGGCGGCTGGTAACAGCGGAGGATCACTGGCCGGAAGGCGGCCTTGGCGAAGGCGTGTTGCACGCGTTGGCTGCCGCAGGCGCACCCCCGGCAAAGTTCAAGCTGGTAGCGGTAAATAACATGCCTCATTCGGGCAAACCGGAAGAGCTGGTGGACGCGTTTGGAATTTCAGCGCGGGATATCGTTGAAGCCATAAAGACCGTGCTCTAAACAGCGCGGCGATGTTCCACGGGAAACTGAATCGAGGATAAATTGACGGAGAAGCGCGTTCTAGTAGGAGTGTTGCCGGAAGTGGTAGTGCTCGACTCGGGTGATCAGGCGGAGTGGATTTCGAATGCGGGGAACATCAAGATCGAGTTCGACTCGCAGCGCTGCCCGTTCTCTTCGAACGTGTTCCAGGCGCCACCGGGAGTGCGGCTGGTCAGTGGGCCGTTACGCCCGGGTCTGAACCCGGGCTCCTATAAGTATCGGCTGTCGCTAAATGATGTGATTCTGGCGCAGGGAGAAGTGCTAGTCCGCGAGAAATAAAGCTGCTCCGGGCAATGCTTAGCGAATTCCGCCGTTTAGTCGCCTGCCGCAGCTGAGACTGCCCGCTCGCGCTCCTGAGAGACAGAATCCGCCAGGACGCGCCGGACTGGCGCAAGCAGCGAGGCCACAACGGGCCGCTCGCTCGCCACGCTCATTTCTGCGACTTTGCGTGGGAATTCGCGGCGGCGATCCAGCCACAAGCCGGATTCCTGCAACAAATCACCCGCCAGATTCGGATCGTCAGTGCGTTCCACGCCCCAGAACCGCAAGCGCTCTTCACTTTTCTGCAGAAGTTGCAGCGATTCTTCGAGCTTCTTCATGCCCGCATTGAAGGACGACGCCAAGAAATAGACAGAAAGGGCCCATCCGCCCCGTTCGAATTGCACGCGGATGCGGATGTTGTACTTGCCGTTCTGATTCCGTTCCATTGCACAGTGATACAGGTTTCCAGACATGCTGCTCCTGGTGGAAATCATGCTCCTCAACTTTCCGTTACCGCCGGACCCGGCTAACGCGATTGTTCCGGCCGAATGACGTCCGCGTTTTGCTTCCGAAACCGCCGCTGCCGACCTGCCCGCCCTAGAATTTCTCTGCGCCATAGGAAAGCTCCTTAGAAGCATCTTTTTGTTGAACACCAGGCGACATTGAGTTGGAAGGCATCTGCTCATGATCCCCGAATGATCAGGGAAGAGGACCCCGCTGGCTACGGGGCAGGCTCTGCGGATAGAAATAGTCTAGCGAAGAGGGTACCGGACGGCAAGAGGAGAGTGATATTTATTTAAGCTGTGTATTTTCAGGTACTTACGAAGATGTTGAGCCTGTTAGATGCTTCATTGCGTCAGCGTTTATTATCAGCTTGCCTTCCTTCTTCAGTCGATCCTCAAGAGCCACGCGGAACGCATCGAAGGCTGCGTTCTGCTTGGATTGGAGCAGTTGCTGCCGGATTTGGTCGGCTTGCAGCACCACTGCTGCGTCATTGAGCGGCTCGTGGGCAGTCACACGATAAACGAGCCATGCTCCAGCGACATCTTTGGGATCGCTGACTTGCCCTACAGGCATCGTGAACGCGGCTTCGATCAATTGGCCGGAACCGACGTCTGGAATTGAGCTGGTGCGCGAGAGGGGTTCCGATGTTTTCACATCAAGACTGAGGGATTTGGCTGCCTTGTCGAAGGCTTCGCTGCTCTTGGCCTGTTTCGCGAGTTCGTCGGCCTTGGATTTGGCCAGCGCTACTGATTGCTCTTGCTGATAGTCGGCGAGAACGCGGTCGCGGACCTCCGCGAAGGTGCCCTGATGGCCGGCCTGGTCATCTTTCGGCGTGACAATCACGATTCCCTGCGGGGTCTGGATGGGCTGGCTCAATTCACCAGGGCGCAGCTGGAATATCGCGGTGCGCACGTCTTGAGAATTGGCGAAAGACGCCGGCGGATCTGTGGCGGAGGCGAGGGGCAGTTCGGCAACAGTCATGTTGAACTTTTTCGCCAAGTCATCGAGTGGCTGGTGATTCGACTGGCGGATGGCCGCAGCGATCTTTTCGGCGGCATCGTTGGCCTCTGCGCTGACTCTTTCGTCGAGTACCCTCGGCTCGATGGTGCTGCGGACTTCTTCGAACGATTTGGTGTGAGCTTGCTCGTGATCCAGCACCTTGATGATGTGAAAACCGTACTGCGTCTTCACCAGATCCGAGAGGGAGCCCTTGGGCAGAGTGAAGGCAGCCTGCTGAAATTCGGGCACCGTCTGGCCCTCAACGATCCAGCCCAGATCGCCGCCCTTTGGTTTCGTGCCATCATCCTCGGAAAATTTCTTGGCTAGGTCTTCGAAGTTCGCGCCGCTCTTTGCCTTCTTCAGGACGTCTTCGGCCTTCTGGCGGATTTCGGCGATTTCGGCGTCCGTCTTACCGACTGTCTTGAACAGGATGTGCTCGACGTGGACACGATTCTCGACTTTGTATTCGTCAATGTGGGAATTGTAGTAGGCGCGCAGAGCATCGTCACCCACGGCGGCGGTGGCGCGCAGTTTCGCGAGGTCGAGCAGGGCATAGCGGGCCGAGCGTTTCTCCGGAATCTGATATAGCCCCGCATGCTTGGAGTAATAGGCCGACAATTCCGCATCCGTCGGCTGAATCGTAGACGCGAGCTCCGCTGGTCTTACCAGCACGTATTCGATCTGAACTTTTTCGTTGCGGCGGCGGTATTCAGCCTGTATTTCGGCGGGGCTTACAGTAATGGCGTCGGTGACCAGTTGGCGAAACCTCTCCTGCAGCATTTGGTCCCGCAGAAAGTCCTCAAATTCTGGAATGGACATGCCGGTGCGAGTCTGGACCTCGGTGGTGTAGCGGTCTTTCAGCCAGGTGTCGCCGTTCCAGGCAGCCGGGAGAATCTGCTTAATTCGATCCGAGAGTTCCTGATCGGTGACGCGGATGCCAAGGCGCTGCGCTTCGATGGTGAGCGCTTGCTTGAGTATCATCTGATCCAAGACTTGTTTGGCATACAGGCCTTTTAGAACATCCGGGACCGATTGCCCGTGGAGCGCGGTATTCAGCTGGCGTTGCACGTCCGTGGCAGTGATGCTCTGTCCACCGACGGTGGCGACGGCGTCGGGACTAGTGGTGAAAGCGGCGCTGCCCATGCCGGGGATCAAATAGGTCAACATGCTCAGACAGATAATCCCTAGCAGGACGCCCATGACGATTTTGACCCAGCGCTTTCCTTCCTGGTCCCGTTGCTGAATACTTTTCAACATAACTGTCTGTGGCTCCCTCTACCTTGGCAAATCACGCAATTATAATGGAGTTGACGTGCAGCGCTCAACGAGATTCGTGCAGACGTGGGGTCGCGTGGCACGGGCTGATCGCGATCTTAACCCCCATACTGCCAGGGGGAACCGGAGACCGTCAGCGGTTCGACCTCTCTGCGCAACACTGCATTCAAAACCTCAAGGACCACGATGGCATGGTCGCCGTGTTTTTCAAGAATTTCCAAAACTTTACATTCCAAGTAGGCGCCCAGATTTTTCAGGACTGGCGCGCCGATCGTTCCTTCGGAGTATGGCTCGCCGTTCAACGATCCATGGGATTCCTCAGTCGCCGCGAAAAATTTCTGCGCGATGTCCTGTTGGCTGCTGTCCAGCACGTGCAGCGCGGCAGTACGGCTTGCGACGACGCACTGAAACGCGCTGCCATCTTTTCGTAACGCGACCATCAATAACGGCGGTTTGAAGGACGCTTGCGATACCCATGTGATAGTCGCGGCGCCAAATCCTTCGGCGCCGCGGGATGTAAGGATATACATGCCGTTGGTCAGGAGCCGCAGGACTTTTTGCTTAATTTTGGGATCCATGATGGCGAGCGCATTTTACTTCAGCGGACGAATCAGGAGAGTCACTATTTGGTATCGAGGCTTTTTTCGCGGGGAATCGTGCAGCGAGGTCTCCATTCTGAAACCGTGGCCGACGGAAAGTAAGGTTGGCGCGAACCACCCAGCCGGCTGAAGCGATTCTCTACACGCTTAAGTTTTTCAAGCCTGCTATTGCGCGAGGATTTTCTTGATTTCGCCTGCCTGGCTGTAGTTCGGACTGATTTGCAGTGTGTATTGCAGCTGTTTCTTGGCCATGTCGAGATTATTAGACTTCAGATAGGCCATACCGAGATGATAGTGGTACGTGGGATTTTCCGGATCGCCCTTGATCGACTCCTGCGCCTTGATGGCTTCCTGGAACAGATCAATCGCGGCGTTATAAACGCCCTGCTGGTAGTAGGCCCAACCGAGAGTGTCGGCGGAATTCGGTGAATCGGGCATACCCTTGCGACCGATTTGTGCCAGGGAAAGCGCGACGTTGACGTTGCCGCCGTGTTCCAGCATCAGGTAAGCCAAGTTGTTCGCGGCCAGAGCATAATCAGGCTGGATCTGCAGCGCTTTCTTATAGAGATCTTCGGCCTCTTCCCATTGATTGCGTGTTTCGAGCAAGCTACCCAGCGCGACGTAGATGCGAATGTCGCGAGGATTGGACTGCAAAGCGCTGCGGTACCCGGCAATGGCTTGGTCCACCGAGCCACGGGAAACCTGCACGCTGGAAAGCATCAGAAACGCGCTGACGTTATTCTTGTCGAGGTCCACAGCCTTCTGGAATGCCTGCTCGGCTTTGGCGGAATCCTGATTGCGAAGCTCGACTTGACCCAGCAAGACGTAGAAGCTGCTATTATCGGGTACTTTCGCAATCTGATCCTGCACAATGCGCAACGCAGTCGCCGGCTGTTTTTGTTCGAATGCGATGTTTACCAGCCCGAAGAGCGCATCGGTGGCAGCAGGATTTCGCTGCAACGCTTCGGAAAAGTATTTCTGGGCTTCGTCGAACTTCTTTTGAGCCGCCCGGAGATTCCCCATACGCGCATAGCCGGCAGCATTGTCCGGGGCGACGCCGATCGCGCGCTTAAGGTCCGCTTCCCCGCCCGCCTGATCCTTCTTCATCAATAGAGCTTCACCGTGCAGGATGTAGCCTTCTGGAGAGCGCGGTTCGAGCATCATCAGCTTTCCGCCGGTCTCTTCGAGCAATGACTCGTCGCCACGGCGCATGGCAAGGGCTGCAAGAGTACGGAGCGGTTCCACCATACCGGGCTGGAGTTTGGACGCCTGGCGCCATTCGGATTCAGCTTGGCCCATGTTCTGTGTGGCGGCATATGCCATTCCCAAATGAAAGTGAGCCGCCGCGTTGTCCGGAGAATTCTTCACGACTTGTTCCAAGACATGAACGGCATCAGTGGCTTTTCCCTGACGAATCAATATCTCGCCTTGCAGCGTCAATGCTCCGGGATCGGACGGTGTGTTTTTCAGTAGCGTGTCCGTCACCTTGGACGCGTCATCCAAGCGATTTTGCTGGAGCAAGACTTCGGCGTACATCTTGCCGACGATCGAGTCTTTGGGATGCTCGGAGTAAAGAGAACCAAGTTCTGCAAGCGCTTTGTCCCACTGCTTCTGGCCTAAATACAATTCCGCGAGCATCCGGTAACCGGCGGGATTCTCGCTGAGAGCGCTTTTAGCATCCTGCAGAGTCTTCTCGGCGGCGTCCGGCTTTCCTTCGTTCAGATAGAGGCCGGCCAAGGACGCACGTGGCGACGCGCTTTTCGGATCCACAGCAATCGCGGCTTGAAACTGCTTTTCGGCATCCGGCCAGCGCTTCTGGCGTTGGTAGAAAGTTCCCAAAGAGAGCAAGGCGGGCAAGGATTGCGGGTTCAGCGAGACGGCTTTCCGATAGCTCTGTTCCGCACCGTTTAGGTCCTTGGATTTCTCCTGGATAACAGCGAGATTCAGAAAAGTTTCCGCGCGCTTCGGATCCATCTGGACGGCTGCTTGCGCTTCAGTTACGGCCTTGGCGAGATCCCCCTGGGTTGCGTCCGCGCGGGAAATGATGGTTTGCGCTTGAGCGTTTTGCGGTTCGCTCTGCAATACGATCTCGGCGTGGTTGCGAGCTTCGGGAATCTTCCCGGCCGCCAGCAACAAATCAGCGAGATCAAGCTGGGCTTTCAGATCGTTGGGGCTGATTTCGACTGTCTTCATCAGTTCCTGATACGCGTGCAGCCAGTCGGCCTGCTTCATGTACGTTTGCGCGAGTTGGTAGTGTGCTTCAGCGTATCCGGAATCGATCTGGATGGCGTTCTGAAACTCGATCGCGGCTTCGCGGTACTGACCGCGTTGAAAATAAGACTCACCTCTGGCGAAGTGCTTTTGCTTTAGGACGTTGGGATCCCGGGTGCACCCGGCCAAGATCGTCGCCGCTACCAGCGCGGTTAGCCAAATGGAACAGCGTTTCGTGAGGTTCATTGCACGCTCGCTCGGTGGAAAATGCCGTTGAGACTCCGCAAATCCTACACCTTTGAGCAGGCGCAATCCAGCACCCTGAAATGTACAGGTGCAGCTGGATATGGACCGACCTCAAGTAATTACAGGCAGGCATCTTAGCTCAACGCTGGGGAAAATTGATCGATCGTTGGCGCCGCGTAGCGCCCGGCCCGCGGGAAGTCGGGATTCGACGCTAACGCTATGTCGACCGAGAGCTATAAGTAAAACGTTTATTATGAATCAGTTACCTGCTTTCGCCCGATACCTTGAAGCACTCTCGTGACTAGCGAAGCGATATCACCGCACAATGGAACAAAGGGAAAGTATTTTGCTCATTGGTGGAATATCCATGGGATTTCCAAAGCTAGGAAACCGACGAGCAGATAGCACGCTACCGTTGGAGATTCATTTATCTGTTGTAAATACTAGGCTTAAGTGAATCATTGCCGACACCGACGACAGCACGAACGGGTGGCAACTGCATTGCAGTCTCAGCTAAATGTCCGGGAGTACTATCGGCCCGGGCGGTAAATTAGCGAAAGATGAATGGGCGAAGGCTATGAATCGATGACTACCAACGGGTCCGCGGGCGTAATGATAAGCGAGGATTGGGGTTTCGTCACCGGGATGTGTCCGGCGATGCAAACGCTGGAAAGTGTCGTCGCTGAGATTGCGCCTACGAATATTCCAGTTCTGTTTCTGGGCGAGAGTGGCACGGGAAAGGCGATGTTCGCCCAGAGACTGCACCGGCTTTCGGCACGCTCTGAGGAACCACTAGTTACGTTCTCGTGCGCCGCGATGGACCCAGCACAGCTTTCTGCCGAATTACGAATGGGCGCTGACCGCACCAAGGATTCAAGTTTGGGAACCGCGGGCAGCGTGATTTTCGATGAAATCAGCGAACTGGACTCTACTTGCCAACGCAATCTTTTGTACGCGCTCCCGGATGGACATGCCGATTCGCAGCGCGGAGTGATCGGCGCGCGAGTGATTTCCACTACCCGCCGAAACCTGGACGATGAAATGCGCGCGGGACGTTTTCGCACCGAGCTCTACTACCGGATCAACGGCGTCTGTTTGCGCCTTCCGGCGCTGCGGGACCGCCGCGAAGATATCCCCATACTCGTGGAATCGTTCTTGAGCAAGTATGCGGCACAATTTGGACGCCCACGTCCCTCTTTAAGCCCGCGTACGCTGCGAATGCTACTGGACCATGCTTGGCCCGGGAATATTCGCGAACTCGAGAATGTGGTGAAGAAGATTGTGGCCCTCGGCGACGAACAACTTGCGATCGCGGAACTAGCCGCGGCTCCGGAGCCGCCGGCGCTGGAAGTTCCCGAACATCGAGGTTATTCGCTGAAGGCCGCAGCCAGAGCGGCTTCGCGCGAAGCGGAACGCCAGCTGATTCTGAAGGCCCTCGGACACACCCGCTGGAATCGCAAGCGAGCGGCGCAGGAATTACAGATTAGCTACAAATCATTGCTGTATAAACTGAAGCAAATCGGCGTGCAGGATTCCGAAGCCGACTAGCTACGCAGGAGCCGAGATGTTCAGAGCAAGACAATTTTGCTTGGCAGTTTTTCTGATGCTGGCTGTGGTCCCGGCGAAGGCCCAGGAGCCGGCCGGTTCGCACCAGACGGCGCAATCACCCGTCCCGGCGATGCCCGACGAAACCGTGAAAAAATCAGCAACGGTTGATCCTAATTACGTGATCGGCGCGCAGGACGTGCTGGACATCAACGTATGGAAAGAGCCGGACGTTTCAAGGACGGTGCCAGTGCGGCCGGATGGAAAGATTTCGCTGCCGCTGCTGAACGATGTCCAAGCCGCGGGTCTGACACCGGCGCAATTGGCCGCGCAAGTAACGGACAGCCTGAAAAAATATGTGACCAATCCGCAGGTGACGGTGATCGTGACCGTTATCAACAGCCAGCGCGTGTACATCTTGGGCGAAGTCACGCGCCCCGGAGCTTTCCCGCTGATCCCGGGTATGTCTGTACTGCAGGCCCTTTCCAGCGCTGGCGGATTCACGCAATTCGCGAAGGTGAAGAGTATTTTCGTTCGCCGCTTTGAAAACGGGAAGGAAGAGAAATTTCCCTTCAATTACAGGGAAGTGATCGGCGGCAAGAAACCCGAGCAAGATATTTTGCTGAAAGCCGGGGACACGATCGTGGTGCCGTAACGAAACACATGCATAACTTGAAATACATTTCGATAGGCGGAATCTGGCTCGTGCTGCTGAGTTGCGCTCCGGCGCGTGCGCAGCAGCAGGCTGATACTCCTCAGGATCAGCAGCAAGGGCAGCAACCGAGCCAGCCAATCCCGGCAATTCGTTCTCCGCTAGCTACCGGGGCGGACAATGGAGATCAGGGCGAGGCGCCCAATCCGCAACTGATGCAACCTGACACGCGATCGCTCACAGGCGTCGAGGATTTGTCGCTGGGATCTATGGCGATTCAGCATAGCTACTGGCAACCGCGTCTTTCCTTTTCGGAAACTGTTGACTCCAACCCCGGGGCCACGACGACGGGAAACGGATCGTGGGGCACGTGGACCTCGATTCTGGGAGGGGTGGACATCCATCGAATCTCCGGAATTTCCGAGCTGCTGGTGAGTTATACCGGCGGGGGCATGTTTGGCGTAAACAGCCCCAATATGACAAATGGAGTCGTCCAAGAGCTCAGCCTCAAAGACAAGTATTCGTTCCGGCGCTCAACTTTGTCCGTGTTCGAGCAACTGAGTTACTTGCCGGAGTCATCATTCGGATTCGCAGGCACGGCCGGGGCCAGCTTACCAGGTGTCGGTACCGGCGGCGGTGTAGGGTCCGGCTTCTCGCCCGGTCAATCCATTCTGACGCCTGAAGGTCAGAATCTTTCGAACTCAATCAATGTGGAACTGGACACCAAGCTGACATCGAGGACCTCGCTGACGTTCGTGGGCGGGTACTCGTTACTCCACTATTTCGACGACAATCTTTTGAACTACGGCGACGCAAGCTTTCAAGCGGGCTACAACTATGTGCTTAGCCGCAAGGATACGATCGCAGTTTCCTACAACTACAGTACGTTTCAGTACAGCAATGTTGACCAATCGCTGAACCTGAATACGATCCAGGCTTCCTACGCCCGACGGGTTACGGGCCGGCTGGCGTTTCAGATCGCTGCGGGCCCGCAATTCGAGTCGTCCCGCTTTCCCATCACGGGCTCAAGCTCTTCACCGACTGCGGGACCGACTTCGTCATCGCAATTGTATTGGACTCTGAACACTTCGGTCCGGTACCAAATGAAGCGCGCCCAGATGAGTGCTAATTACAATCACGGTGTGAGCGGAGGATCGGGCGTACTGGCAGGTGCGGAGACCGACGTAGCGTCAGGTTCATTCAATCAGCCGATGTCGCGGACGTTGAACCTCGGGTTTACCGCGGGATATTCCCGCAATAAGGGACTCGCGGGGCTGGCCGGATCGGTCGGATCAGAGGCGCAAACGTTTTCATACTGGTTTGGCGGCGTGAATGTAGCGAAGACCATCGGACGGTCGCTCGATGTGTTTGTCAACTATCAGCTGCAGTATCAGGACGACACAACGAGTGGTTGCGTCGGCAGCGCGTGTACGACGAACATAATTCGTCATCAGATCATGTTTGGTTTGAATTTGCACAAGCAACCAATTCCATTTTGAGAAATCGTCATTGCGCCGAAATTCGGCGAAAGAGGCTGGAATGGCTACTCGTGAATTGACCCCTGCAGACTACGTTGCGATGCTGCGGCGTCGCTGGGTCCTGATTGTGGTGCTGGCCGTTGTGGGAGGGCCGCTGGCTTATGGAGTGTCGCGATTCCTTCCCAACAAGTTCAAGTCGCAGACGCTGGTCATCATCGAACAGCCGTCCGTTCCGCAAAAAATTGTGGAATCCCTAGATACCTCGGACATCAATCAGCGGCTTTCCAGCATGCAACAGCAGATCCTGAGCCGTTCACGCCTGGAACCGATCATCCGGCAATTTAATGTGTACCCGGAAGACATCAACCGGATTTCCATGGACGAGCTGGTAGCGCGCCTGCAGAAGACGATCGATATAACACCGATCGCGCCGATGACGGAGACGCGCGCCGGACAATTGCCCGGATTTTACGTCGCCGTCACGCTGGGCGATGCTCACCATGCACAGGAAGTTTGCACCGCCATCACTTCGATGTTCATCGAGCAGAATCTGCGCCTGCGACAAGAGCACTCCGAAATGACGACGCAATTCCTATCGACCGAGTTGACCAGTGCGAAGGCCAACCTGGACGAGCAGGACGCCAAGCTCGCCGCATTTAAGAGCGTGCACGCCGGCGAGCTGCCTGAAAACGAGCAGATGAACCTTAATTTGCTGACCGGACTGACGTCACAGCTGGACGCCTCTACCCAGGCGCTTGCGCGCGCGCAACAGGACAAGTCGTTCAACGAATCGCTGCTGTCCCAGCAGGAGTCGGCATGGCAATCATCGCAGACCGGTCGCAACCCGGAGACACTCGAACAACAGCTCATCGCATTGCAGGCGCATTTGACCACGCTGGAGTCCAGCTATACCCCTGACTACCCCGACGTGATCAAAGCCAAGAATGACATCGCCGTTCTGCAGAAAAAAATCGCCGAGAGCGAAGGTCCGGACAAAGCAAGCGTCGCGAACAAGGGCCTGAAAATGTCCACGGAGCCAGCCCAGATCATTCAACTCCGCGCCCAGATTCACAACGACGACATGATGATCGCAGCGAAGACAAAAGAACAGGAGCAGATCCGGAAGCAGATCGGTGTGTATCAGGCGCGCGTGCAATCAAGCCCGGCCGTCGAGCAGCAGTACAAGGAATTGACGCGAGGTTACCAGACGGCGTCAGACTCGTTCAACGATTTGCAGAAAAAACTCACTGACTCGCAGCAGGCGGTGAACCTGGAACGGAAGCAGGAAGGCGAACAGTTCGTGGTGCTGGATCCGGCAAACCTGCCCGACAAGCCGACGTTCCCGAACCGCCCGCTGTTTGCTCTGGGAGGCTTGGCTGGCGGCCTGGGTCTCGGCCTGGGGATTGCGTTTCTTCTGGAAATGAAAGATTCCTCATTCAAGACCGAGCGGGACGTGGAATTTGCGTTACATCTGCCGGTACTTGCAATGGTGCCAGCGATCATACCGGCTTCTGATAAAACGCAAAAAGTGACCGCGAATCGAAGCGCAGCGGATTCCGAGTTGGAAGTCGGGGCGAGGGCCTAAGGAATCATGTACCAGAAATTTTTTGGACTACGGGAAAGCCCGTTCAACGTCAATCCGGACCCGCGCTATCTGTTCCTGACGAAGCAAATTCAGGAAGCGCTGGCGGGTCTGACGTACGGCATTCAAAATCGCAAAGGCTTCATTCTGCTGACTGGCGAAGTCGGCACCGGGAAGACCACGCTTTTGAATCGGCTGTTGGACTGGCTCCATGGCCAGCGCGTCAAAACGGCGTTTGTCTTCAATTCCCAGGTCAACGTGAGCCAGTTGTTCGACTTCATGATGGCCGATTTTGAAATCCCGGTCGAATCGCGGCACAAGAGCCAAGTGCTGTTGAAGCTGAATCACTGGCTGCTGGAGCGATATCGCGCAGGGGAGACGGCAGTCCTCATTGTTGACGAGGCCCAAAATTTGTCATTGCAAGTGCTGGAGGAAATACGTCTTCTAACCAACCTGGAGACGTCGACGGAAAAGCTGCTACAGATTGTGCTGACGGGTCAACCCGAGCTGGAAGAAAAACTCAAACTTCCACAGCTGCGGCAGCTTCGGCAACGAATTACGCTGCGCTGCCGCACCTCTCCACTGACCCTCGAGGAAACGTTTGGATACATCGCCGAGAGGTTGCGCATCGCCGGGGCCAATGGCGAGCCTATTTTCTCCAAGGAAGCGATTGAGACCGTGAATTTATATTCACGCGGTATTCCTCGTGTTGTGAACTTGCTGTGCGAGCATGCGTTGATTAACGCGTACGTGGATCACTTGCGTCCCGTTCCGGCTCACTTGGTGGAAGAAGTGGCGCGCGAATTCCAGCTCGACGAAATAGAACCAATCCTAGCCGCTCATGGCTCGAATGGGACTAGCCAGAGTGTGGACACACAAGCCTTGCTCCAGAATCTGGATGAATTGCTCGGTCGGTTGCGCGAGGCCAATATCGTGCCATCTTCTTCCCAGCGCGAAAGGAAACCATGAGTCGTATTCACGAAGCTCTGAAAAAAGCCGAACAGGAAAGGGCCACTGTACAAGCGGCCTCTGGCGCCGTGTTGACCAGCCCATTAACGGTTGATACGGCCGCAGTAACAGTATCCGCGCCAGATGCCGAAGCACGGCGGTCTTCTCTGCCGACTGAACAGTTGTTTGCGCATACCGCAGGCTATTTGCGATTCGATGACTTGCGAAAGCACTGCGCGCACCCGCAGTGGCACCTGGACCCCAGCGTGAACGTATTCATCAATTCCGCACTCACGGCGCACGGCTCAGAACAATTTCGCACCCTGCGTTCGCGCCTGTACCAGATGCGCGCTTCTCAGCCATTGCACACGCTCTTGGTCACCAGTTCCATTCCGGCCGAGGGAAAGACTTTTGTTACCAACAATCTGGCACAGGCGATCGTGCGTCAGCCAGACCGCCGCGCGCTGATCATCGATGCGGACTTGCGCTGCTCCAGGCTGCATGTCCCATTGGGCGCTCCTCCAGCCCCCGGCCTGACCGATTATTTGCGGGGCGACGTGGACGAGATGGCGGTCATCCAGCATGGGCTGGAAGGGAATCTCTGTTTCATTCCGGGCGGGAATCAAGTGACTAATCCCAGCGAACTGCTTTCAAACGGCCGTTTGCGGACTTTGCTGGACCGCGTAACTCCTGTATTTGATTGGGTGATCCTGGATTCGGCGCCGTTACTGCCTGTTGCAGATTCCAGCCTGTTGGCCGATCTCGTTGATGGAGTTCTGCTTGTCGTTAGAGCCGGACAGACACCGGCAGAGACCGCACAGAGAGCCTGCCAAGAGCTGCAAGGGCGAAACGTCGTCGGGGTGGTGCTGAATGCTGTGGGACCAAAGGACGCATACGGCGCTTATTATTCTTCACCTTACGGCTATACATACGGCTACGGACACACCGTAGAACCGACGACCGCTCAACCTTCGCTGCACTCGGTCGACGAGTAATTCAGACTAAGAAATGCTGCTCTAGTCAGAAACGGATGAAATCGTGCTCTGCTCTTTGTAATGCTCTTATTTTGAGCGTCTTACGACGAGGAAAACAATTGCAACTCTGGGATAGCAATGTTCATTACAACGCGACCGAGTGCGCTGGAATCCTGAAAATCTCCAGAGTTTGGCACAATTAAGGCGTTTTGCTTCATACATTTACGAATTTAGCGACATTGCGGCGCAGTGGCAATCGTCGTGCAAAACCCAAGTGCGTGTAGACGAGTCCGGATGTGACTCTTACGGCGGTAGCGTATTCGGAGGATGAGATCGGCGATGAAGCAGATGACTCTGAACCCGACGGATTCGAACGTTACTCCCATTCTATTTCCCTGGTTTGCGCTTCAAGTGCGGACTAGGCAGGAAGCAAGCGTCGGCGATCAGTTGAATGGACAGGGCTATGAGAGGTTTCTCCCGCTCTACAAGGTGAGAAAGCGGTGGTCGGATCGGATCAAGGAAGTGGAAACTCCATTATTTCCAGGATATTTATTCTGCCGGTTTGACCCGCGCGACCGGCTCCCAATTTTGAAGACACCAGGCGTGATTCAGATCATAGGTTTCAAGGATGGACCCAGCGCGGTCGACGAATCAGAAATTCGGTCCATACAGAAGCTGGTCGCCGCAGGAGTGCCACATCAGCCCTGGCCGTTTTTATCGGCTGGCGACCGAGTAAGAATTGACTCGGGGCCGCTCGTGGGGCTGGAAGGCATTTTGACCGAAGTGAAGCGGAGTCACCGGCTGGTTATTTCTGTGACGTTGTTACAGCGTTCTGTGGCAGTTGAAATCGATTCCGCCTTAGTCACGGCGATCAAGATGTCCCGGCAGCAGGGGCCAGAAACATCCAAGTCTCAAGAACAAGGCCTGCCAGTTCCAGCGTGAGCTCATCTCGGCATAGCAACAAGAAGCACGGCAGCGCAGCGACGACCTGCAAAGAGGATCTCTCGTGAGCGACGCATCAAACGTAAAGGCAGCACTAGCACCGGACACGCAGAAGCAAGCCGCTGTATTCGCAAACGGTTCCAGCGCGCTAGCGGGTTTCCTTTCCGAAGAACATTTCCGCAGAATGCTGAGCCGTGAACGCAAGCGGTCTGAGCGCTCGCGCAAGCATCTTGTCTTGATGTTGGTCGACGGCAAAGGAGTAAAGAGCAAGAAGACCGATGCGATGCTCGAGCAGATCGCGATCGTGCTGGGTGCCAGCATTCGCGAGACAGACTTGGCTGGATGGTTCGAAGCGAATTCCGTTTTCGGCGTCATCTTCACTGAGTTCGGAGAATGTGAAGTCGGGACGGCCGTGAAAATCATCGAATCGAAAGCTACAGCGGAACTCCAGCGGGCGTTCCGGCCGAACCAATTGACCAACTTTCAGATGTCGTTCTATTCCTTTCCAGACGGATGGGATGGGAACGGACATAAAAAGGCAGTAGATTCCGAGCTGTATCCGGATCTCTTCGAAGTCGAGAAGAAGAAAAAGCTGTCGCTGTTGATCAAGCGCGTGATGGATGTTATCGGCGCCGGCGCTGCTCTCCTGTGTCTTTCGCCAGTATTCCTGGTGTTAGCGGCTCTCGTCAAACTAACTTCCAAGGGCCCCGTATTTTTCCGCCAGCAGCGGGTCGGCCAGTACGGTCTTCATTTTGAGTTTCTGAAGTTTCGTTCGATGTTCAGTTCCACCGACGCCGCGATCCATAAAGAGTACGTGAGAAAATTCATCGCTGGCAAGGCGGATGGAACGGAGGGTAACACTGAGAAGAAGGTTACCTATAAGATTAAGAACGATCCGCGGGTTACGTGGGTTGGCAAATTCATGCGGCGTACCAGTCTTGATGAGATTCCGCAATTCTGGAATGTGCTAAGAGGTGAAATGTCCCTCGTTGGGCCGCGGCCTCCCATCCCGTATGAAATCGAAATTTACGATATTTGGCACCGGCGCCGATTGTTGGAATCCCGCCCCGGGATCACGGGTCTTTGGCAAGTCCATGGGCGCAGCAAGACGACATTCGACGACATGGTTCGTCTGGACCTGCTGTATTCCCGCATGTGGTCTCCGATGCTCGACGTGAAAATCCTGCTGCAAACCCCGCGCGCGGTTTTCTCTGGCGATGGCGCCTACTAAGCCCGAAGGTTCCGCAATCGCCCCGACACGTTTCGCGAAGCTGCTGAATGGCGAACCGGTCGGAGCCTAGCCTTTGGCGTCACCCGGCAGGCATCGCGTCACGCGTCTGTCTGGTACGCAAGCTTCCTGTTCTTCGGATTTAACTCTCAAGGTGGAGAAAAATGGCGATTAACCTAAGTATTGACCCCGTATCCAAGCCGTCGGCCCCCGAAACGTCGTCCAGCAATGTGATTAAGGTCGGCGTGATTGGGTATGGTTACTGGGGCCCAAACATCGTGCGCAATTTTCACGGGCAGGAGGGGTCGCACGTAGTGGCCGTGTGTGACAAGAGTCCGAAATCACTGCAACGTGTGCGGCAAGCATTCCCGGATATGCACACGACCAGCGACTGCCGTGAATTACTTACGTCACCCGATGTTGATGCGGTGGCCGTGGTTACGCCGGTATGGACCCACTTCGAGTTGGCCAAGACGGCTTTGGAAAACGGCAAGCATGTGTTTGTCGAGAAGCCCTTCACTTGTACAACGGCGCAAGGGGAGGAATTGATCGAACTGGCGGAACGCAAGCACTTAAAGATCATGGTGGACCATACGTTTTTGTTCACGGGTGCGGTCAAGCGCATGAAGGAAATGATCGACGATGGCACGCTGGGTGATTTGTACTACTACGATTCGACACGCGTGAACTTGGGACTGTTCCAGCACGACGTGAATGTTCTCTGGGACCTGGCGCCGCACGATCTTTCGATTATGGACTATCTGATCAAGGAAAAACCGGAAGCAGTGGTAGCGACGGGTGAGCGCCATCTGAATGGCGTGGCAGACATTGCGTTCATGACCTTGTATTACCCGGACAACATGATCGGACACATCAACGTCAACTGGCTTTCGCCGGTGAAGGTGCGAACTACGTTGATTGGCGGCGAAAAGAAAATGCTGGTTTGGAATGACCTGGAGGCTGACGAAAAACTGAAGGTGTATGACAAAGGCGTGCAGATGGGGAGCGGAGAAGCCGTCTATCAAACGCTGGTCAGCTACCGTACCGGAGATATGTGGGCGCCGCGCGTCGAGCAGGTGGAAGCGTTGAAAGTGGAGGCCGCCTACTTCGTTGACTGCATCGTCAACAACAAGACGCCGTTCAATGACGGAGCGGCGGGGCTGCATGTGGTGCGGATACTTGAGGCAGCGGACTTATCGTTGCAGCACAAGGGTAAGGTGGTGCGACTGTGAACGAATACGTCTGCATCACTCCCGACGTCAAACTGGGAAAAGACGTCAAACTGTCGAAGTTCATTAACCTCTACGGCTGCACCGTGGGCGATGGAACGAAAATTGGTGCTTTCGTGGAGATTCAGAAGAACGCGACGGTTGGCAAGAACTGCAAAGTTTCCAGCCACACATTTATCTGCGAAGGCGTCACGATCGAAGACGGCGTATTTCTAGGACACAGCGTCACGTTTATCAATGACTCCTATCCGCGGGCGACAGTCGCGGAGGGCCACCTGCAGACTGAAGCAGACTGGAAAGTCGAGAGGACGACCGTCAAGAAAGGGGCGTCCATCGGATCAGGCTGCACGATTCTGGCGAACATCACGATTGGGGAGAACTCGATTGTGGGTGCCGGAAGCGTTGTAACGAAAGATGTGCCAGCGAATGCCGTTGTCGCAGGAAATCCCGCCAAGTTGTTGCGGTACATTACCGAAGAGTCGAGGATCGCATAATGTCACTTACCGAAAAGATTCCGTTCTTGGATTTGATCACTCCGCACCAGCAACTGGAGCCGGAGCTGACTGCAGTGTTTCACAAGGTCCTCCGCACGGCAGGTTTTGTGGGCGGCCCGATGGTCGAAAATTTCGAACGCGAATTCGCCGCGTTTAGCGACGCGAAATACTGCGTTGCCCTATCGAGCGGCACGGACGCGGTCCGATTTGCTTTGACGGCTGCCGGAGTGCAACCCGGTGACATTGTGATTACCGTCCCGCACACGTTTATCGCGACGACTGAAGCGATCAGTCAAGCCGGCGCACGGCCTGATTTTGTTGATATCGATGAGCAGACGTATACGATGGATGTTGCGAAACTGCGGGAGTATCTCGAGCGCGAATGCTACGTGGACCGCGACACTGGCAAGCCTTACCACAGAAAGTATCGCGCTCCCGTCACGGCGGTGGTTCCCGTTCACATTTACGGGCAGTGCGCGGACATGGACCCAATTCTGGAACTCGCACGGCGCTACAACATGATCGTCGTAGAAGACGCCTGCCAGGCCCATGGCGCGGAATATTTCTCGGAGAAGGAAAACCGCTGGAAGAAGGCGGGTTCGATGGGCCACGCAGCAGCGTTCAGTTTCTATCCTGGGAAGAATCTTGGGGCATGCGGAGAAGCTGGAGCCGCCACGACGAATAGCGAAGCGATAACGCGTCAGATGCGCATGTTGCGCGATCACGGCCAGGCGAAAAAGTATTACCACGACATCGAAGGTTACAATGGCCGGATGGATGCCGTGCAAGCGGGCATACTGAGCGTCAAGCTGCAACATCTTGCAAACTGGAATGAGAGCCGGCGCGAACGCGCGCGGAAGTATAATGAACTGTTTGCGGCAGCTGATGCGAACATTATCCTTCCGAAGGAGCCTTCCCGGTCAAAGGCCGTCTATCATCTCTTTGTAGTACAAGTGGAGAATCGCGAAGCAGTCCAGGCTGAGCTGGCGAAGCAAAATATCGACACCGGTATCCACTACCCCGTTCCGCTGCATCTCCAGAAGGCGTACAGCAATTTCGGATATGGGCCTGGCGATTTCCCCGTGTGCGAAAACGCGGCCAAACGGATTCTGTCCCTCCCGATGTTCCCAGGACTCACCGAAGCAGATCAGTTGCGGGTCGTAGACGCGCTGGTTCGAAGCGCCCAGAACACCCGGTCGCAAGATGTGTTGGCCGTGTAAAACCGATCTGCTTGACGGACCACGCCGAGACTCACGGTTGCTTTTCCATAACCGCCTTCAATGCTCCGCACGGCCTAGCATCTGCCCGGAGCCTGCCCGCCTCGCCTGCGCTGTATAGGAATTATTCCGTTGAAAAACTGCAAGCACGGGAGTGGGTGTATCTGGGCGTCTCTCCCGTTTCGCGTGAGCCCAATATTCGCTAACGTCGAACGACCTCTCACTATTCAGACAACCCAGAGCATTGTTCGTGCAAAAATTGACGACGAGCCGTGTAGAAGACTGAGGAATCCGAGCATGAGGGTGATTTCCAGAGTGGCAAACGCGGCAGCGAGAGATCGGATTTGTGCGGCGGTGTGGCGCGCATCGCGGTCCAGGTGCGACAAGGATTAGCTTTCTGATGATTCAACAAATTGACACAGCTGCGGGCAGCCGCGCCGGGACAGCAACGAAAAGCAAGCGGTTCGCCGGCAAGCGCGTGGCGATGGTCACATTTTCACCTTTCCCCTTCGACCCCAGGCCGCGGCGCGCCGTGGAAGCGCTGGTGGGAGAGGGCGCGAGCGTGGACCTGATCTGTCTGGGCGGCGACGAGGCCCCCAAGCGCGAAATCCTGAACGGAGTCAATGTCCGCCGCCTCGCCATGAAACATGAACGGCGCGGAAAGCTCGAATACGGTTACCGTTACGGCGCATTCATTTTGGTCTCGTCCGCAATCTTTGCAATCCGCTCTCTGGCTCGCCGCTACGATCTGGTCTATGTGCACAATATGCCTGACATTCTGGTGCTGAGCTCACTGATACCCAAAGCGCTCGGAGCGAAGGTCGTGCTCGATCTACACGACCCGATGCCCGAACTGATGATGACAATATTTAATTCCACGTCGGACAGTAAAAGCGTTGGGATGATGAAGCGTCTGGAGAAGTGGAGCATTGCACGGACAGACTTGGTCGTGACAGCGAGCGTAACGTTCAAACGAATCTTTTCCTCGCGCAGCTGCTCAGCAGAAAAAATCGCCGTGGTTATGAATTCACCCGACGGCCGGATTTTCCCCTTCTACCCGATAAAAGTTGGCAGTCCGGCGAGCCAAGACAGGAAAGAACGATTCGTGATCATGTATCACGGATCAATCGTCGAACGGAATGGGCTGGGCGTTGCGATTGACGCGCTGGCGCAAGTGCGCCAGGCGATTCCCGCAGCGGAACTCCGCATTTACGGTGCACCCACGGCCTTCCTCGATCGCGTGATGGAGATGGCTCGTAGCAAAAATTTACAAGACGCCGTCCATTATCTCGGGCCCAAGATGTTGGAGGATCTGGTAGGGGAGATCGAAAAGTGCGACATAGGTATCATCCCCAATCAGCGGAATGCCTTTACGGATATCAACACTCCTACCCGAATATTTGAGTATCTGGCTTTAGGCAAACCGGTGATCGCACCTGCCACGCTGGGGATACAAGACTACTTCAAGCCCGACTCGCTATTGTTCTTTGAGGCGGGGAACGCAGGCGACCTGGCACTACAAATCGAATACGCGTTCTCTCATCCTCGCGAAGTTCTGGACGTCGTGCGCAAGGGGCAGGAAATATTTCTGACACACAGCTGGGACAGCGAAAGAGAGACGTTGCTCGGGCGCGTCAGCGAAATCCTGAACAAGGTGTAGCTGGGTCGTCACGATACGCGCTGATGCGAAGGACCGGGATGCCTCAAAAGAGGACAGAAGACTTATTTCGAATTCGAAAGTGGACCGGGCGTAAAAGACTTGACAACTCCAATGACTAAGATCGCACTAGTAACGGGAGCCGAGGGCTTCATCGGTTCCAACATGGTGAGATTCCTGCACGCCAAGGGTTGGCATGTGGTGGGGACATACCTTCAAGAGCGTCAGATTCCTTTCGCGAAATTGCCGAATGTAGATTTCGTGCAATGCGACCTGCGAAATGGCCAGCGCGTCACGCAAGTTCTGGCTCAATATCAGCCAACACGCATATTTCACTTCGGAGCGCAGAGCCTGCCCACGGTATCATGGGCGAATCCAGTCGAGACTTTCGAGTCCAACATCATGGGCTCGCTGTATTTGTTTGAGGCGGTACGCCATATGAAGCGGCGTCCCGTGGTCGTTTCGGCGTGCTCGAGCGCGGAATACGGGACTGTGCCGGCATCGGCCATTCCAGTCACCGAAAGCCAAGCGCTTCACCCGCTGCACCCGTACGGTATCAGCAAAGTTTGTCTTGATCTGTTGGCGCGCGAATACTTCCTCGATTTCAAAGTCCCGACGGTCAACATCCGGCTTTTCAACACGACGGGCGCGGGAAAGACGAGTGATGCGCCGTCGGACTTCGTAAGGCAGTTGGCCGCCATTAAGAAAGGTCTGCACCCGCCGGTAATCGAAGTCGGGAATCTCAAGCCTCGCCGATCGTTCCTGGACGTTAGCGACACGGTGCGCGGATTCTATCTCGCCGCTGAAAAGGGCAAACGAGGTGAGGCTTACAATCTGTGCGCAGCGCGGACGTATCAGATGAGCGAACTCTTACGCACCGCGATCCGCTTATCCGGTGTGAAAGCCGAAATCAGGCCTGTTGCACGATTGATGCGTCCTTCGGACGAGAAGATCATTTTCGGAGGCACGCAGAAAATCCGTAAGGATACGGGCTGGAAACCGTTGCGATCGCTCGAACAAACGCTGACGTCAATGTTGGAATATTGGAACGGCGTAGTGTGATTTCTGCTGTGGGCGGTGACGCTGAGCTCGACGAATCTGAAATGAGCTCAGTGAGTTCTGTGATTCCGAACATGCAACTTTCTGCACCAATGGATACCACAGTCGAAGCGATGCACGCGGTTCTGCTCGTCGGCGGGCTGGGAACACGCCTGCAACCAATTCTGAAAGCCACGCCCAAACCTCTGGCTCGCGTTGGGGATATGCCCTTCCTTGAGCTGCTCGTTCTGCAGCTTCGCTCTCAGGGTATCCGACGCATCGTGATGTGTACCGGGCACCTTGCCAGCCAAATCGAAGAAGAATTCGGCGACGGCCAGAAATGGGATGTCGCCATAGCTTATTCACGGGAATCGCAACCGCTGGGAACAGCAGGCGCGGTGAAACTGGCAGAAGGCCACTTGAAGCAGGCTTCCGACTTCCTGGTCATGAATGGCGACTCATTTCTGGAGCTCGATTTACGCCAGTTCATTCGATTTCATCGGGAGCATGGTGGATTGGTCAGTATGGCGGTCCGCAAAGTTCCGGATGCGGCGCGTTACGGAACAGTTCATCTGGACGCCAATCATCGTGTCGTGGGCTTCAGTGAAAAAACCGGAGCCACCGTTCCCGGCATCATAAATGGCGGCGTGTATGTCTTCAATCGTGCTGTGCTCGATCAGGTGCCGCAGGGCCCAGCGAGCTTTGAAAAGGACGTGTTTCCGCGGGTGCTCGAACAGGGCGTGTACGCTCTCGAGCAGCACGGCATCTTCATCGACATCGGCACGCCCGAGGATTACGCTCGGGCTCAAACGCTCTGCCAGAGTCTTTATCAGGCAGCTTCGCCAAATTCGTGATTGGAGCTAACATCGGTGGAAGAGGTATGGCACGTTGAGCAGAGCCGTTTTCTTAGATCGTGACGGGGTAATCAATAAAAGGCCTCCGGAAGGCGATTACGTGACCCGCTGGGAGGATTTTCACATTCTCCCCGGAGTCGCCGCAGGTATCGCACTTTTAAACCGCACGGGTTTCTCCGTCATCGTCATTACCAATCAGCGCTGCGTCGCCAAAGGGATGATGACTGAAGCTGACCTCCAGCACATGCACGAGCGGATGACCGGCGTCCTGGCCCGAGCCGGGGCCAAAATTGACGGAACGTTTTACTGCCCGCACGAAATCGAACCTCCTTGCGATTGTCGCAAACCCGCGCCGGGTATGCTATTAAGCGCGGCGCGCCTGCACGGCATTGACCTGCGAAAATCGTGGATGATCGGCGATTCTGATAACGATGTCGCGGCTGGTCTTAACGCTGGATGCAAGACGGCTCGAGTCACCGCAACAAACGCAACCTCCAGCGAGAGGGCGCGCATTTCTGACGCGACGATTACTGCCGACATTAATGCGTCATCGCTTCTTGATGCGATTCACCAGATATTGAAGCAGGAAGGGGTCGCCATCGACTTCTTTTCGACAGCTCCCGCAGCCACGTAATTCTGCCGCGTGGGCCGCGATCGCCCATAACGAGCAAAGGAAACGAAATACATGATAACCACCCGCACTCCGCTCCGCATATCCTTCTTCGGCGGCGGCACCGACTATCCGATCTGGTACCGTGAGTTTGGCGGTGCCGTGCTATCCACCGCCATCGACAAATGTTGCTACATCACTTGTCGGCGGCTGCCGCCATTTTTCGAATACCATAGCCGCGTCTCGTATTCGCGGATTGAAAATGTTACCCAAAACGATGCATTCGAGCACCCATCCGTGCGGGCGTGCCTGAAGTATCTGGGAGTGGATGAAGGGGTCGAGATTCACCACGTCGCTGATTTGCCGGCGCGGACTGGTTTGGGAACGAGTTCGGCGTTTACCGTAGGACTGTTGCTGGCTCTGTACGCGCTGAAAGACCAGATGCGCAATAAGCACGCGCTCGCTACCGACGCCCTCGAAGTCGAGCAGGAAGTGATTCGAGAGGCGGTGGGCTCGCAAGATCAGATTAGCGCAGCCTACGGGGGATTCAACCGCATCAACTTCAATAGGGATGGCAGTTTCGAGGTAAAGCCAGTGCTGACGTCGCCGGACCGATTGGCGGCGCTGCAGCAACACTGCGCGCTCTACTTCACGGGATTTTCACGGACGGCATCGGAAATTGCGCAAGAGCAGATAAGAACCACTCTACAGCGCAAGCGTGAGCTGGACCTGATGTATCAGATGGTAGGCGAAGCCGAGGCCATCGTCACAAATCCGAATCGCTCTCTGCACGAATTCGGACATTTGCTGCACGAAAGCTGGCAGCTAAAGAGAACTCTGACGCAAAAAATTACCAACACAAACCTCGACGAGATTTATGAAGCAGGACGCAGCGCCGGCGCGCTGGGAGGCAAGCTGCTCGGAGCAGGCGGTGGTGGTTTCATGCTGTTCTTCGTGCCACCTGAGCGCCGTAACGAATTGCGGATGCGGCTGAAGAACCTGCTCTGCGTACCGATGAAGTTCTCGAATCGCGGCAGCCACGTCGTCGTATATGAACCGGAAGAGGTATATGACGAGTCGCTCACCGCGGAGCGGTCGGAAGTGTATGCCCAACAGCCGCGCCCCGGGGTTAACTAGCACGCGGACGAATTCGAAGCGCGGACCCTGCCCCCGCTTCCTCAGGAATAAACTAGGTTAGTCGCGAATGTCGCGATGGACTGCACCGATCTCGGCGGCGTGGCGGTTGCAGCAATGAGTGAGGATAAAATGGATCAACGGGTTTCCGTCCCGCCTTATGTCCTGGTTACTCCTGCTCGAAACGAAGAAGCATTCATCGCGAAGACGATCGAGTCGGTAATTCGTCAGACCGTCCTGCCGATGAAGTGGGTGATCGTGAACGACGGTTCCACGGACTCGACCGGGAGCATTGCAGGGAAGTATGCCGCAAGCCACAATTGGATTGAGGTCGTGGATCGTCCTGTACGCAAAGAGCGAAATTTTGCCGCGAAGGTTCATGCATTCAATGCCGGCCAGGAAAAGCTGAAGAACGTTCAATATGAAATCATCGGCAACTTGGATTCAGATGTCGCGCTGGACGAAGATCATTTTGAGTTTCTCTTGAACAAGTTCAAAGAAGATCCTCGCCTGGGAGTGGCTGGGACAATTTTCAGAGAGGAAGGCGGTTACAGTTCGGAAACCAGCAGTTTTGAAGGACAAAACCACGTTTCCGGCCAGTGCCAGCTGTTCCGGCGCCAATGCTTCGAGGAAATCGGCGGATACTTTGCGAACAAGGCCGGTGGAATCGATTGGATTGCGGTCACCACGGCTCGAATGATGGGTTGGACGACACGATCCTATCGCGAGAAGTCATTTTTCCATTTCAGGCATTTGGGCACGGCCGAGCGCGGCGTATTGGCCTCGTCTTTTTCTTACGGTGAGAAGGATTACTACCTGGGTGGTCATCCGGTATGGGAGTTGTTTCGAGCCGTCTACCGCCTGTCCAAACCTCCTTATATTGTGGATGGACTGGCCCTCGGGCTGGGCTACGGCTGGGCGATGGTGCGCCGGGTCAACAGACCCGTTTCCAAGCAGCTCATTGCGTTCCATCGTAAAGAGCAAATGCAAAAGCTCTCTGTCGTTCTGAAATCTCTTCTGACGTTCAAACCGATCGATAAGTTCAAAGTCCTTCCCGAATAGGTGTTTCTTTGCTTCCTGAGCACGCCAGCATCGTGAACGAAACTCAAATTGCCCAAGTGCAAGCGGCAGTCCGCCGCTTTACGAAGTGGCTCGACGGCTATGGCGAGATATCCTTCGATCATCAGAGCTTCTTCGCAAGTGACATTGGGAGAAGTGCGAAGGCTCTTTACTATCGGCAGCCGCTGCTGGGGACGTTGGCTGTTTCTCCGATGATATTCTGCGAGGCATTTTTCCCCGCGGCTCGAACGCTGTTCTGGAAAGCGCAACGGTTCCCGATCGCAGACGCCCATTACGCCATGGGGTTCGCGTTCCTCTGTCAGGCTTCCGGAGAAGAGCGCTACCACCGCCGAGCGGTTCATTTTCTCGAGCTGCTCAAGGAGACCCGGAGTCCAGGATATAAGAATTACGGCTGGGGATACCCCTTCAACTGGGAAACGCGAAATGGAACGATGAAAGAAGGGTTGCCTCTCATCACTACGCTGCCGTACGCCTATGAGGCGTTCCGAGACGTTTATAAGATCGATAAGGATCCTCAGTGGCGAGAGATCATGCAATCAATCGCCCAGCATGCTCTTCTGGACTACAGAGATTTCGAAACTTCGCCGACCGCTTCGACATGTTGCTACGACTCCGGGCCCGAGAACTCGAGCGGCGTTGTCAACGCAAGCGCCTACCGGGCCGGTTTGTTGATGACGGCAGCGGTGGATTTCTCAGAGCCGGAATACGCGAAAGTCGCTGAGAGGAATGTAAACTTCGTAATCGAGTCTCAGAATTCCGATGGCTCTTGGTATTATTCGACCGACGGCCAACGCGATTTTGTCGATCACTTCCATACCTGTTTTGTTTTGAAGGGCCTCGCGAAAGTTGAGCAATTGGCGGGATCCCCGCAGCTCCGGAACGCCATCGAGCGCGGGGTCAGCTACTACGTAAAACACCTGTTTGATTCTAACGGCCTGCCGGCGCCATTTTCCAAGAGGCCCCGACTCACGGTATATCGCCATGAGCTCTACGATTACGCGGAATGTATTAACTTGGTCGTCCTCCTGGAAGGCCGCTTCCCGGAGTTAGACAGAATCCTGGTGGGCGTCCTCACAGATCTGCTAGCGCGGTGGCAAAAACGTGATGGTTCGTTTCGAGCCCGCAAGCTCATGGTTGGTTGGGATAATGTTCCTATGCATCGCTGGGCTCAGTCACAGGTATTTCGTAGCCTCTGCTTCTTGCTAGCCCGGAACGGAAAGCAGCTGCCAGATGGGAAGGCCGGCGATACGCTTCGACTGATGGAATCGAGCGCAATAGACTAGCGAGGACTTATGTGTGGCATTTGCGGTCAATTCAATTTCGGAAGTCCGGTACCTGTTCAGCGACGGGATATCGAAGCGATGGCCAATAGCATCAGCCATCGCGGTCCCGATGACGAGGGCTATTTCATCGCCGGACCGCTCGGTTTCGGTTTTCGCAGGCTTTCGATCATAGATCTTGCGGGTGGGCATCAACCCATGTCGGATGGGGAAGAATCCGTGTGGGTAGTTTTCAACGGAGAAATCTATAACTTCAAGGAGCTTAAACGCGAACTGCAAGGATTCGGTCACGTCTTCCGCACGAACTCGGACACAGAAGTCATCATCCACGGCTACAAACAGTGGGGCGACGAGATTCTCAATCGCCTGAACGGGATGTTCGGCCTGGCAATCTGGGATGTGCGACAAAGAAAGCTGATTCTTGCCCGCGATCCGTTTGGAATCAAACTGATTTACTACCGAATTGAAGGAGATCGCCTATATTTCGGCTCGGAGATGCGCGCGGTCCGCGCCACGATGCCGGACAAGGGCGACATCGATCCCAACTCTTTGAATTTGTTTCTGCGGTATCGCTATACGCCGTCGCCGCACACGATCCTTCAAGGTGTGCGCAAACTTGCGCCGGGAACCAAGTTGGTGGTCCAGAATGGCTCCTATCAACTGAGCCGATGGTACGAATTTAAGCCCGTTCCTTTCTCACCGGCAAAATCTCCGAACGAAGCTCGCGAGGAACTGCTGGCTCTCTACCAGCAAGCGGTGCGGCGGCAGCTCATCAGCGATGTGCCGGTGGGCCTGCTGTTGAGCGGCGGTCTCGACTCCGGGCTGCTGCTCGCCTTGATGAATCTCAACGGAAATTCGTGGCCGACATACACTGTCGGTTACGGCTCAGCTTATGCCGATGACGAACTGAAAGATGCGGCGGAAACCGCGCGCATCCTCGGTTCGAAACACGCCAGCGTCTTGATCACGAGATCAATGTTCGAAGAGAAGCTTCCGAAAATCGTCAGGTGTCTGGAAGAACCGATCGCTGCCTCCTCGATTGTTCCAATGTATTTCGTGTGCGAGCGAGCCCGACAAGACGTGAAAGTAGGGCTTGTCGGACAGGGTCCCGACGAACTGTTCGGAGGTTACCGCCGGCATCTTGGAGTCCGCTACGGGACGATGTGGGCAAAACTGCCGAGTTGGGTGCGCGCGTCAATCTCCTCGACGGTTGGCGCATTGCCCAGAAACGAGATGCTGAAGCGCGGAGTTTACTCCCTGGCGATACCCGACAGGATGCGCAGGTATCAACACGTATTCTCTCTTCTGCCTGGAGACCAGGTTGACGATTTATTCCAGGAAGGAATACTCGATCCCAACCCGGGTGACGCCATACTCGAGTGCTGGGATGGCATGCCTGATCTGATGTCCGAGACGGACGAGCTTGGTGGACTGCAATTCCTCGAGGTGCGATCCAGCCTTCCCGACGAGCTCCTTATGTATGCGGACAAGCTGTCGATGGCGCACGGTCTCGAGCTTCGCGTCCCGTATCTCGACAAAGATATCGTCGAATATGTCGAGCGACTGCCTGCAAACCTGAAAGTGAGGAATGGATCCCAGAAATGGCTGCACAATCAGATCTGCCGGCGCTACCTTCCGCCCTCGATTCTGAAAAGGCCAAAACGAGGGTTTGCTGTAAATGTTGTAGATGAGTGGTTCGGAGGCGCCATGGACAACAAAATGGCTGATACCCTTCTTGACAGCGGTTCGAGAATCTTTCAATACCTTCGCCCGACTGTCGTGCGCGAACTTTTCGAACAGCATGTTGCCCGGCGACACGATAATCACAAGGTCTTGTTTAGTTTGGTGCTTTTTGAGGAATGGCTCCGTGGTCACGAAGAACCAGTTGCGGCAATCAGATAAGGAGCCCTGTGGCGATAAAATTCATGACAGATCGTGCGGAACCTAGGGCGAAGCGTGACTATCTTCCGCGGACAGATTCTTGCAGGAAAACGATGAGCGGCCCCTCCAGCGTACTCTGTTCGAGCGTCACATCTGGCAATGGCGGGCCCGGCGCGACGACCGCGGGCTGACGCGATGCCACCCCTCTTAGCGCTTCTCCTTTGGTTCATACTTCTTTTGGGGCTGTTATGCTTCGACCCTGCCAAGGATTCGCGTGTCTCCGCGGCTGTTTGGGTCCCCGTGAGTTGGATGTTTATCATTGGAACGCGCCTGCCTTCCCAATGGCTGGGTGGCCAGACGGGGTCAGTAGCCTCGGTTTTACAGGAAGGCAATCCGCTTGATCGAACGGTCGATCTCATATTGATTTCGCTGGCGGTCGTAACTTTGGTGTCCCGGTCGTTTCAGTGGGACAAATTCTTTACACGCAACATCGCATTAGTAGCGTTCATCACCTTTGCGCTGATTAGTTTCGTTTGGTCCGATTTCCCCTTCATTGCATTCAAGCGCTGGTTTCGCGACCTCGGCAACTACTTCGTGATTCTGGTCGTCTTAACGGATCCGCATCCGCTGGAAGCTACCCGAACGCTGCTGCGACGGCTTGGTTATCTGCTGATGCCGCTTTGCATCACGTTGATCAAGTATTTTCCAGGAATCAGCAAGCTATACGACCCTTGGACGGGCGTGGCGCAATTTACGGGTGCGACGACGAGCAAGAACATGCTCGGGGGCGCGTGCCTTGTTAGCGGGATTTTCTTTTTTTGGGATACCGTGACGCGCTGGCACGATCGAAAGGACCGGCGCACGAAACGGATTCTCCTGGTGAACTTCGCTCTCATCGGGATGACGCTCTGGCTTCTGAATCTATCTGGCAGCGCGACTTCGAAAGTATGCCTCACGATCGGATGCCTGGTGATCCTGGCGGCTCATAGCAAGAAGTTCAAACGCAGCCCCGGCTTCCTTAAGGTGCTGATTCCGTCAGCTTTTATCTTGTATTTGATTTTGGCGTATGGATTGGATCTGAGCGGAAGTTTCGCCAGTGCGGTGGGCCGGGATCCAACGTTGACCGACCGCACCAAGATTTGGGCTGCGGTGCTGGCCATCCACACCAACCCGCTCGTTGGCACCGGCTATGAGAGCTTTTGGTTGGGGCCAAGGCTGGAAAGAATCTGGCCGTTGGTTGGCCATGTCAATGAAGCGCACAACGGTTACCTCGACATATATCTCAACCTCGGAGGAATCGGGCTCGCTCTGCTTTTAATGTTCATGATCGCCAGCTACAGCAAAATTTGCAAACAGATCGGCTCGTCTCCCCTCGCCTCGCTCAGCTTGGCGCTGTGGACGATGATGCTCTTCTACGACATGACCGAATCAGCATTCCGCGGCGGATTGTTGTGGATTACGTTCCTGCTGGGAGGAATGGCAGTCCCGAGTTTGGTCGCGGAACGAACCCACCGTGTTGTAGCGCTTGAGGGTGCGGGGACGAAGGGCCGACTCATGAGGGCTCCAATGGCGCCCAGCAGCTTTCGGAAATGATCATCTGCTCCTTCGTCACATCCGACAGTGGGAGAAAAGGTAGGTAATTCTTGGAAATTTGCGGCAAACAACTGCGCATCAATGGAACTCTCGTCCGAATCGGTCTTGTAGACGGAGAAGGTTACCAATTCCTGGAGGAGCCCGAGCGCGCGATCGAGACTCTACGAAAGACCAGGAAGCGGATTGACCTGTTCACGTTCGTTCAAAGAATCTCAGAGACAAAACCAAAATATAGTTATCCCATGGAATTGGACAACATGGCTGTGCTTCCCATTTCGACGTTTGATGATTGGATGTCGAATACGATTAACTTCAAGGTCAGGAACAAAGTTCGGAAAGCCGGCAAAAACGGCGTGGTGATCCAGGAAGTGCCGCTGGACGAGGATTTGATCCAGGGAATTTCGACGATCTATAACGAGTCGCCGATCCGGCAAGGCAAGCCATTCCGTCACTACCGGAAGGATCTGGAAACCCTGCGCCGCATGAAGGCGAGCTTTGCGGATTGCAGCATTTTTATCGGGGCGTACTTCGAGGGGAATCTGATTGGCTTCATTAAGCTGGTGGTTGACGAGCACAGAGAACAAGCCGGTCTAATGCATATCTTCTCAATGATCCAGCACCGCGATAAGGCTCCGAACAATGCACTGATCGCGCAGGCCGTAAAATCGTGCGCCGAGCGCGGAATTCCGAATCTCTGGTACTCCAATATGTCTTACGGGACTAAGCAGAGCGACAGTTTGGCCGAATTCAAGCGTCACAATGGATTTCAAAAGGTTGAGGTGCCGAGATTCTTCGTTCCGCTGACCGCAGTAGGGCGCCTAGCCATTAAATTCGACCTGCACCATGGTGTCACTGACTGGATTCCTGAACGGATCGCTGCGAAGTATCGAAAAATCCGCAGCAGTTGGTATGCAAAACGGTTTCCTGGCCTACAGGACGCTTAGCCGATGCTCTTCAAGACGGAGTATGCATGCCCGGGATTGTAGGATTGATAAGCCGCATGCCGCGGGAGCATGCGGAGCGACAGCTTTCTCAAATGGTTGATACCCTGCGTCACGAAGATTTCTATGTCGCAGGAACCTGGGTGGAAGAGCCGCTGGGAGTCTACGTCGGATGGGTCGCGCGAAAGGACTCCTTTTCAGACGGAATGCCGCTGCGGAATGAACGAGGGGATATGGTGCTCGTCTTTTCCGGAGAGGAATTCCCCGAGCCGGGCATGGTCCAACGTCTAAAGCAGCAAGGACATGAATTCGATCCGACGGGATCTTCTTATCTCGTCCACCGGTATGAAGAGGAACCATCCTTTCCGTTGGGATTGAATGGCAGGTTCCAGGGTCTCGCGGCCGACAACCGCAACGGGACCGCCGCGTTGTTCAACGACCGGTACGGAATGCACCGGGTTTATTACCACGAATCCAAGGACGCATTTTATTTCGCCGCCGAAGCCAAAGCGATTCTGGCCGTCCGCCCCGAATTAAGAAGCTTGGACCAGCAGAGCGCCGGAGAATTCATCGCGTGCGGCTGCACCATGGAGGGACGCTCGCTATTTCAGGGGATTCGTCAGCTGCCCCCCGGAGCCAAGTGGACCTTCCGTAATGGTTCGCTTGCCCAGAAAGAATCCTACTTTGAACCAGCGGAATGGGAGAACCAGAAGCCGCTGGATTCGGAATCCTACTACCGCGAATTGCGAGAAGTCTTCTCGCGCAATCTTCCCCGTTATTTCAATGGCCGCGAACCGATCGCGATGTCGCTGACGGGCGGCTTGGACACGCGAATGATTATGGCTTGGCAAAATTCGCAGCCTGATTCTTTTCCCTGTTATACGTTCGGCGGAATGTTTCGCGAGTGTCAGGACGTCAGCTTGAGCCGTCGGGTAGCGACGGCGTGCGGCCAGTCCCATCAGGTAATCACCGTGGGGCAGGAATTCCTCTCGCGCTTTTCGCATTACGCCGAGCGCGCAGTGTATCTCACCGACGGCTGTGTTGACGTGAGCCGAGCCCCTGACGTCTATCTAAATGAGCGGGCGCGCAAAATTGCGCCGGTCCGAATGACCGGTAACTACGGAGGGGAAGTCTTGCGGCACGTACGCACCTTCAAGCCCGAGGAGCGTGTGCCCGGACTGTTCCAGCCTGAGTTTGTCTCTCTGCTTCACAAAGCGCGGGAAACCTATGCCAGTGTCGTTCAGGGACACCCGGTTTCCTTGGCCGTCTTCAAGCAAAACCCGTGGAATCATTATGGTATTCTGGCTGTAGAGGAGTCACAGCTTTCCCTCCGCTCTCCGTTCCTTGACAACGATTTGATTCGAACCGTGTTTCGGGCACCAGACTCTGCATTTATCGGCAATGAAGACTCGCTCCGGTTGATTGCTGACGGGAAAAAAGAGCTTCTTCGGATTCCGACGGACCGCGGCTTGGCGGGGGAACGGGGCCGTTTTTCGGAAGCAGCGCACCGGGGCGTTCTCGAGTTTTTGTTCAAGGCAGAATATGCGTATGACATGGGAATGCCTCAATCTGTGGCGAAAATAGATCACATACTCTCGGCTTTCCATCTCGAGCGCCTCTTTCTCGGCAGGCATAAGGTGTTTCATTTCCGACTGTGGTACCGGGACGCGCTCGCAGAATACGTTCGGGACATGATGCTCGACCCGCGCAGCCTTTCTCGGCCGTACGTTGAACGGAAAGGAGTCGAGGCCGTGGTACGAGGCCATCTGAAGGGTGATCGAAACTACACTACCGATATCCACAAGCTGTTGGCGCTTGAGCTAACGCATCGCCTCTTTCTAGATTAGAAGAGCCTATTTATGCGATTGTCGTTACCCGCCTCGGAGAACAGCCACATCATGCTCGAAAAAACAGTCGAGATAAGCACCAAGGGCAAATGGGCGACGGTACCCGCCTTGGAAATTGACGGGAACACGATAATCACGCGAGGTCGTTGGGTTAGAATCGCGCTCATTCATGACGAGGAATGGATAGAGACAGACCTTGAGCGTCCCGAATTGTGCATTCAGACATTCAGGGATCAAGCATCTGCAGGACTGCGCGCCGACATATTCACTTTTTCACAGAAGCCATTCAAGCCAGTTCCGCACTACTCTTATCACACGGAGTGGGACAGCATCGCGACCGTTCGCGTGACTACCTTCAAGGCGTGGTGGGAGGCGTTACCACAGGAAACTCGCAAGAACGTGCGGCGGTCACAGAAGCGCGGAGTAGTAGTTAGAGTCAGGGAGCTTGATGACGACCTCGTTCGAGAGATCGTTGACGTAAACAATGAGTCCCCGATGCGACAGGGAAAGCCCTTTTACCACTACGGTAAGACGGCGGAACAGGTCCAGAAGGATCAATCATCATTTCTCGACCGGAGCGATTTTATTTGTGCGTACCGCGAGAATGAATTAATTGGGTTTCTTAAGCTCGTTTACAAGGGCGATGCCGCTGCAATCCTTCAAATCCTCACAAAGGCGAGCCACCAGGATTCAAGGCCTACCAACGCTTTGCTCGCAAAAGCCGTTGAACTCTGTGAGGTGAAAGGAGTATCGTGCCTGATCTATGGTCAGTTTAATTACGGGAACAAGGGAGATAGCCCTTTAAGGGAGTTCAAGGTTCGGAACGGCTTTGGAGAGACGTTGGCGCCCAGATTCTATGTTCCCTTGACGGCCAAAGGGTTTTGGTGCCTGAAGTTGAAATTGCATCGCGGCCTTCAGGGAATCCTGCCTCATCGTGTGCTTACCCTGCTCGTCGGTTGTCGCGCGAAATGGTACGATTTTAAGCAGTTGATACGCCGGTGTAGCTCAATTCTAGAGCGGCCGAATCGTAATCGGCAGATGGAGCGTGCAAATCCTCCCGCCGGCTCCAAATTTGATGCTTGACGGCAACCGCCAATCAGTTACTCACGGTAGCTGCAAGATTGGACGGAGCAGCCGGAGTTCCTGAACTTTGCGAGCCCGTTGTGAGTGGATGCGGATAAGTGTAGGGACTGTAGTATGCCGCCCAAGTGTTTGCGGCGGTGCACTGATATAGCGTGCTTGTATCCGTAGCCCAATAGCCGACCACCGGCGCGCAGGTAGAAGGCCGCGCAGAGAGAGGCCCTTGTCCGACTCCTGCCGTGCCGTTGAACGTCGAGGAAGGCTCGTTGTGGTTTGGGAGCTCGAGATAGTAGTCTCTATTTTCTACGGCTACCGAATCGGCATTGGTCCAATACGCATCGTTGCTCTCTTGGGGTACGGGGCTATAAGTATTTCCCCAGACGTAAACGGGATCGGATGCCTGGTTGGGCCACCCGATCCTGCTCAGCAGGCTGTCCACGAGAACGCCAAAGGTCGATCCAACGAGCATGTCTCCCTTGCCAGCTCCCACTTGATCAAGGCAGCGATGCCCGGTTGAGCTCGTGTTCTGATCCCAAAGAGATGTAACGCCAGTAACGCCCGTTCCGCAATAGCCCCACCCGAGAGGCGGAGGCTGCTGGGAATACGTGAGGTTGTTCGTCCGTACGGTGTCTTCGTGGATGAACTGGATAAAGCCGGTAACCGTGTTGCCCCAAAAGAGTCCCGTTCCTCCTTCAAGTTCGATCATAAAAGCAAAATTGTCGCTGACTGGTGTGCTGCTGTATACCAAGCTGTTGTTGTAAACTTCCATTTCTCGACAACTTCGATGAATATCAGAAGTTAGCCCGTGGGTTTGCAGCTTGACGTGGGGGCCCACGAGATTATAACGAAACACATATCGGCCTCCAGCGGTACAGTCATACGCCCAACCTCCGCCGGTGAACAGATTGTTTTCGGCAAACATAAAATTACCAGTTCCAAAATAGTCGTTGTCCGCCCAAGAGGCATTTCCCAAGCCGGTAGAATCGCTATTGCCGTTCCAATTCGAATCTTGAAACTCGATGTCGTTGGTCACCATTGATGCGGACGAAGCGCTAAAAACGTTATGATCAATCACTCCGTACAGCCAGGATTGCAGGTTGATCCCTTTGTCTCCGCTGATACAAAATGTGATGTCATTGTGATCGATTCGCAATAGATGAGAGCTTCCGCTAATTCCGATCATCCCGTTGTATGGCACAGTCGAATTCGCGGTGTCACAAAACATAGATATCCCGGTAAGGCGAAGCGACTTGCCCGACGCGGTAGCGAGCTGCAGAGTCGAAGGGTCGCTACCTCCGTGGTTCACGTCATCATAGATGATCGTGTCATCGGTTGCGGCGCAGGTGCCACTGGGTGGCGCGCAGTTGCCCGCAACAGTCGTCTGGCCTTGAATAACGGTGGAGAACACCTGATTGTAGGTAACAGGTGTTGACCAATGGCAGGTGCCGGATGGGATAACAACGGTCGTTCCGTCCGCCTTCACGCTGTTCAGAGCGCTCTGCACATCGGCTGAAGCGCAGGACGCGGCATTGACAGTCTGCGCGCTCGCCACTCGCACCCCGGTGGGGCCTAGTAGCACGACGAGCGACAGCAACGACCATCTCATTATTCGGTTCATCGGCAAGGTTCCTTGTTTAGGCTAGATAGCCCTTTCACATTCTCTGTCAGATTGATATTGGTCGGAAACGGCATCTAAATCCACTGTACGTGAGGACAGTCTTGGAACAGGGTGCTGCCTTGGCGAGCAGAGCTTCCCTTCATCCTAAGCGCCGCTTGATCATACAGTTAGGGCGATAACTACGCCCATCCGGAGGCTCACGCGTTTATTCAAAAGACGGCGAAATTCTGGATTGTTCGCGTTGGCATTCAACAGCATCACTCTCGCGGGCCGTTTTGGCCACGCCTACCTACGATGCTCCGTGCGACTTGCTGTTCAGTGTACTCGATCATCGTAATTATATGGCCAAAGGCTACGGGGAGAGATAGTCTCATTGTTGGGTCTGACCTTCGCCCGGATGCCTACGACGGTGTTTTTGGAATGCCTGCGGTTACATAAATGAACGCGCCCCTAGTTTCGATTCTTATTCCTGCCTATAACTCCGAGGAATGGATCACGCAGACGATCCGATCCGCCATGGCGCAAACCTGGCCGCGCAAAGAGATCATCGTCGTGGACGATGGTTCCAAAGACCAGACAGCAGCGATGGCGCAGCGATTTGCCTCGAAAGAGGTCACGGTCGTATCCACACAGAACCAAGGCTCTGCGGCCGCTCGCAATCACGCACTACAGCTGAGCCAAGGGGATTACATACAGTGGCTGGATGCTGATGACCTTCTTTCGCCGGGGAAGATTGAGAGCCAACTGGCGGCGTTGCGAGGAGTTGAAAACAAGCGGATATTGCTCTCCTCATCATGGGCCTTCTTCAACTACCGGACGGAGCGCGCGCGCTTCATCGAGAGTTCTTTGTGGCATGACCTCTCGCCGGCTGAGTGGCTCCTGAGGAAGATGAACGAGAACCTGCACATGCAAACTTCGACGTGGCTGACGAGCCGGGAACTGGTCGAAGCTGCGGGACCTTGGGACACGCGATTGGTTAGCGATGACGATGGCGAATATTTTTGTCGCGTGTTGATGGCCTCCGAGGGGACTCGTTTTGTGCCGGAAGCGAAGGTTTTCTATAGGATCACACCCTCGGCGAATCGCGTGAGCCATATCGGAATGTCTGATAGAAAGAAAGATGCGATGCTTCTTTCGATGCGATTGCACATTCAATATCTGCGATCGCTTGATGACAGCGAACGTGCGCGCAAAGCCGCTTTGGTTTACATGCAGAATTGGCTGGATCAATTTTATCCAGAGCGACCGGATATTGTCGCCGAGCTGCAAGCTCTAGCCACAGAGCTTCAGGGTCACTTGCAGCAGCCGAAATTGCGATGGAAATTTGCCTGGATGGCACCGATCTTCGGGTTCAAGACTGCGAAACGCGCTCAGATGGTGCTTCCGCAGATGAAGGCTTCAATGATCAGGCGTTGGGACAAGGCAATGTATCGGTTAGAAAACTCCCAAGCGCCCACTAACCGAATAGGTGATCCGATGAGAGTCAGCCAACACGATTAGGATAGGAGAATTCAAGCGTGGCAAATCCGAACCAACAAACAGATAGGATCATGGCGATCTGGCAGGAGCACCAGGAAGTTGCCAAGGCGCTTCCTACGCTCGCCGCGGCCGTCTCAAGCGCGGTTGACATCATTACCGCTTCCCTGTCAGCTGGCGGTCAGTTGCTTGCTGCAGGGAATGGAGGCTCGGCGGCTGACGCGCAGCACATCGTTGCGGAACTCACCGGCCGCTTCTTTCTCGAGCGCCAGTCCTTCCGGGCGATTGCGCTGCACGCCAATACCTCGGCGCTCACAGCCATTGGAAACGACTACGGATATGAGCACGTGTTCGCGCGAGAGCTTTCCGCCCACGCGCGACCCGGCGATGTGCTGTTGGGAATTTCTACCAGCGGCAACAGCCGCAATATTTTGCGTGCCATTGAGGTGGCTCGTCAGCGCAATGTGAAGGTTATTGGGCTCACCGGAGGATCGGGCGGCGAGATGCGAACGGCGTGCGATCTTTGTCTGTGTGTTCCGTCCAGCTCTACGCCGCGAATCCAAGAAATGCATATCACCATCGGCCATGCGATCTGCGAGCTTGTGGAAGAGCGCCTGGCAAAAGCCTGATAGAAGTCCTTAGAATTCCGAGATTGATCGGCTGCAGAATTGACCGAGATACCAGATGAATTCCAAGTCTGATCGAGACCAGCAGAACGCACAACGGTTGAGTGCGTCGGTGCGCTCCGGCGTCGGTGATGAGATAAAAGTGTCTCTTCTCACGGGTGGGAGTGACAGGCCTTATGTGTACGGTTTGACGGACGCTCTGCTTTCAAAAAACGCAACGCTGGACATCATAGGTAGCGATGAACTCAACGATCCTGAGATTTACAACAAACCAGGAGTTAACTTCTTAAACCTGCGGGGCGATCAGCGTCCGGGTGCCAACTTTAGGATCAAAATTGCCAGGATTGCCAGTTATTACTCCAAGTTGATTCGCTATGCGGCGACGGCCAAACCGCGAATTTTTCATATCCTTTGGAACAACAAGTTTGAAGCGTTTGACCGAACTCTTCTCATGCTTTATTACAAGCTGTTAGGCAAAAAGATCGTCCTAACTGCGCACAACGTCAACATCGCCGCGCGAGATCATAACGATTCGGCCTTCAACCGGCTTACGCTGCGAATCCAATATCGCCTTGCGGATCACATCTTTGTTCACACAGAAATGATGAAGAGTGAACTCGTCCAAGCGTTTGGCGTTCAGCAGACTCGAGCCACCGTGATTCCGTTCGGTATCAACAATTCTGTTCCGAATACCGATCTCACACCGGGCGAGGCTAGGAAGAGACTAGGCATCCGATGCGATGAAAAAACGATTCTGTTTTTCGGCAGGATCAAGCCTTACAAGGGACTGGAGTACCTGATGGCTGCATCGCGCCGGCTCCCTGCCAAGCACGATGATTATCGGTTGCTCGTTGTTGGGAGCTTGGATACCCTGAACGGCGAGCAGTATAACAACGCAATCCGGGAAGCTATGCGCGCTGACCTGCCGGGAGTGCGCACGCTCCTGAGAGCAGAGTTCGTTCCGGACAACGACATCGAGATCTATTTTAAGGCAGCAGATGTTCTGGTTTTGCCCTACACCGACATTTACCAGAGCGGTGTTCTATTCTTGGCGCACAGTTTTGGCCTGCCGGTTCTCGCGGCAGACGTAGGATCCCTGAAGGATGACATCGTTGCGGGAAAGACGGGCTTTGTATTCAGGCCGCAAGACCCTGTCGATTTGGCGAGGGCCATTGAACTGTATTTCGCAAGCGAGCTATACGCGGATTTAGATGGCCGCCGCCCGGAGATAAAGGACTATACGAAGGAACGGCATTCCTGGGATGTAGTTGGCCGGATGACCATGAGCGTTTACGCAGGCTTGCTTCGAAACGACACTCGGAAATTGGCCGACAGCGATGCGCCGAGCATTTCTGTATCAGATTGATCAGGTCCAATGACCCGAGTTGTCCTAGTCCCAGGGATCCAAGCATGCCGGCCGACCAACAATCCATAGACGCGCTGAACACCGATCATTTGCATGCGGACCTGAAAGGCCGGTCTGTTCGCGGGGGATTGGTAACACTCACGTCGCAGGGCGGCCAGTTCGTTCTGCAGTCAATTTCCACAGTGGTGCTGGCGCGGCTGCTGGTGCCCGCTGAATTCGGAATGGTGGCCATGGTCACGGCCATCACAGGACTGGCCTCCGCGTTTGCGGATCTTGGACTTTCCGAGGCGACCATCCAACGTAAAGAAATAACTCATCACCAAGTCAGCGCCCTATTTTGGATTAATCTCGCGGTTGGATTGGGACTCACGCTCATCACCGCGGCTATCGCTCCAGTGTTGGCCAAGTTCTACCGTGAACCACGTCTCGTAAACATCACGCTGGTGCTGTCCATTACGTTTCTCATTGGCAGTTTAAGAGTGCAGCCGGACGCCCTTCTCAAGCGCCAGATGCGCTTTTCAGCTCTAGCGATTCGGGATGTGAGTTCCTACGCGTTGGGCGTCGCGGTTGCCGTAACGATGGCCTTGCGAGGAGCTGGGTACTGGGCGTTAGTCGCTCTACCCTTGACGTTGAATTTTTCTCAGATGGTGCTTTCGTGGCTGATGGTCAGTTGGAGGCCGAGCCTGCCTCGTCGTGATGCCGATGTCGGTTCTATGGTCGCCTTCGGAGGCAACGTTGCAGCTTCCTATCTCATCTTTAATCTGAATCGCAATGTCGATAATGTCTTGATTGGCTGGTATTGGGGAGCTGCTCCCTTGGGCCTTTATTCCAGGGCCTATAACTTGTTGATGCTCCCGGTGCGTCAGCTAAGTGCCCCAGCCGCCAGCGTCGCTGTTCCCGCCTTCAGCAAAATCCAAAGCGACCCGGAGCGTTTTGCACGATATTATTTGCGCGCCACTTCCTTGATCATGTGGATCAGCGCCCCACTGTTCGGTTTTCTCTTCGTTGCGGCAAAACCTGTGATCGTTTTGGTGCTTGGGGCAAAGTGGCAAGACGCTGCGCCGGTTTTCCAAATCCTTGCCATTTCTGCGTTGGGACAAATGCTCCTCGAGACCACTGTCTGGTTGCTTATAAGCCGGGGACAATCGCAGCGGCTTCTCAAACTATTGCTAATCATCTCTCCGATCATAGTAGCTAGCTTTGTCATAGGCTTGCCGTTCGGCATTAAGGGAGTGGCGCTGTCCTCGTCCCTGGTTCTGCTAGCGATTCTTCCCTGGGCGCTCAAATTCGCTTTTCGCGGGACTGACTTGAATTTGCGGCAGGTCGGGCGAACCCTTTTGTTTCCGATCTCGCTGTGCCTCGCCGGCGTTTTTGTTTCAATTCTTGCACTTCACTTTATCGCGTCGCAGCGAATCGTGTTGCAATTGGTAATTGTCGGTCTAGGATTCGCAACGGCGTACTTTCTCTCGGCATTGATACCTCCTGTGCGACAAGAGATGGTGTCCCTTAGCAAAGTCTTGAGCGATTTGCGGCAGTCCAGCCCCGCCGTCTAGACCGGTTGGTATCTGGACATCGCTCGCGCTGGTATGTAGTTGAACCCTCGAATGCAGAACTCAATTGATCTGACGGAAGCTGATCCGTATTGTCAACCAGGAAGCATTGGGTTGCGTCGCCCTGGACCCTGACCTATCATCCGAAGTCAACGGCCCTTGCAGGTGCGGTCGAAAGCGTCTGGAAGATACAAAACGCGAAAATGGCGTTCTCCAATTATCTGAATCAACGATTTATGCGGAAAAACGCGGTGTTCTACAAGCACTAGCAGATTCCAAGGAACTCAAGCGATGCGAGGAAAAACAATGCCAAAGATGGCGGAGATGTACGACAAGTTTCAAGAGGAATACGGCTCTCAAGCCGCGGTGCGAAAATACAGCCCGGCGACTGCGGGATTCGGAATTAACTATCTGCTGCGCCATGACTATGCCGATGTGTATCTCCGCGTTATAAATTCCTACTTGCGAACCTCACCGCCGCGACCTCTACGGCTGTTGGAGTTTGGTTGCGGTGCTGGCATGAATATCATGAGCCTGGTCTCGCTCCTCGAGGAAAAGGGAATTCCGGTGGAGCGTGCCTACGGGACGGACTTTTCCCAAACCCTCGTGGATACCGCGACTCAAGAGGCCAAGGCTTCTCTGCCACCTGCCATTGCTGGGAAACTGTCCTTCCATGTCGGCCACAATGAGCTGTTGGTTCAAGATTTGGCCGCTGCGCGCGGCAAGCCGGTTGGAGACCTCGATGGATACTTTGACATGATTTTGGGAGTCAATACATTCCGTTATTGCCACCGTCTCGGAAAAGAACGGGAATGCGCTGCAGATGTCTATCGCCTGTTGCGACCAGGAGGGGTGTGCATCAACATTGACATGAATGACCGGTTCCCTGTCTTTCGCAGTCGTTTCAAGAAAGACCCAAGTCAGGATCCAATTGAAGTCTATACTCCCACGCTTGAGGAGTATGCCTCTCCGTTCAAAATCGCCGGCTTCGAGATCCTCACGAAGAAACATTTCTGCTGGGTTCCCCACTCGGCGGGTGCCGCACTGACGCTCTCCTGCCGCATGGCGAGTCCCTTCCTTAATCTTGTGGCTCGCAGCCGCGCGATGCGTTCGTTGGTGGTAGCCCGGAAACCCGCGTAGGACATGCGCGGCTCCAGGTACGTTCAATAGGAATTATTCTTGGCGAAACTAGCAATCATCTTGCATGAGGGCAGTCCCGGTCCCAGGGAACTGCGGCTGAGCCGCATTCTTGAGTTCTTCGGCGTGCCCAGGAAACTGCTCGACGTTTCCAAGTTCACGGAGCCGGCTGATAATTCTGAGCAATATGCCGTATTCGGAACTATCCAGACAATCGCAACTGCTTTGACGCAGCGACGAGCAACCGACCTCCCGATTTCACATGTGACCGCGTTTTACGCATACGCAGACGAGCAGCGAGATGGTTGCTCGCGTGCGCTCCAGTCGTTAGTTGGGGATGCAAATTTGTCGCTCCAGGAAGCGCCCGCAGGTAATCTCCTACTTAACGTATCCAGTAGTCTGGGCGATTTGACAGGGCCAATGGCGGGCCTCGAACTTCCGTTGCGATTAGGGAGCGAAGACGCACTCCTGATTGGTGCATCGGCCGGTGGAGAATCGAAGCCGATCAGTGTTATCTCGGCCGGAGGGGCAACGGTGTTCCTTCGGTTCGAGAACACGGGCATTCCCGTTTTTTTCTGTGCAAGCTCGCGAGTGGTTGACATTGACCAACCGGTAGGCCCGGGATTCTACGACATCAAAGATCATTTCTGCTCCGTCGTTCCTCTCGTTATGTTCAGCCGATGTTTCTTCCCAGAAGTTGCCTGGCGGCCACAGGAACTTGGCGCGTGCCTGATCATCGATGATCCCCTGCTGAGAGCCCAGTATGGTTTTTGCGATTTTGCGAAACTACGCGATCTCATGCAACGCCATGGCTTCACAACGAACATTGCCTTTATTCCATGGAATTGGCGGCGAACCTCGGTTGCCGCCGGCAATTTCTTTAGAAGTGAGTCGGCGCACTTTTCGATATCGATTCATGGGTGCGATCACACCGCCGGGGAGTTCGGAACGACGTCGCCCGAGGTCCTGCAGACGACAGCACGACTAGCTCAATCCAGAATGCGAAATCATGAAACGCGGACGGGCATCCAACACGATTCCATCATGGTCTTTCCGCAGGGAATATTCTCGTCGGCGTGCCCCGAAGTTCTCAAGCACAACGGTTTTCTTGCGGTAGTGAATACCGAGACGGTGCCTATAGATTCACAAAATTCCCGGACCCGAATTAGAGATGTTTGGGATGTTGCAATCATGAGATACGGGGCTTTTCCGATTTTCACACGCAGATATGCTTTCCATGGTCTTGAGAATTTTGCCTTCGACCTTCTGCTCGGAAAAGCCTGCTTGATCGTGGCCCATCATGACTTTTTCAAAGACGGCGGCGACGGGCTAATCGCGCTGATTGAGAAAATAAAATCCCTCAATTGTTCCCTGCATTGGCGCCCCCTTGGGGAAGTGATCCGAAGGGCGTGTCGGCGCCGCTGCAACGGAGCAGGCGCGGAAGAAGTGGAGATGTACGGCAACGAACTTCTGGTTGGCAACCCTTCGGATCGTGCGCTGGAAGTGAACATCCTCAAGAGAAAAAGTGAGGGCGAAGCCGTTTCCGAGATACGCTGCGATGGGTTGCCAATGAAGTGGGTGACCGATGCCGACTACGTTTTATTTGGCGAACAGATACCTCCGCACGGCGAAAAACGGTTTCGCGTGTTCTACGACGAGTCGGCGCCGGCTGGAAATGTGCAACGGTCAGTGCGTTACGAAGTCTCCGTGGCCGTGCGGCGAATGCTTTCTGAATTCAGAGACGATTATCTTGCCAGAAGCAGCTTTCTAAGTGGCTCCGCAGACCTATTGAGAAAGATGCTCAAAAAGGCCACATAACACGATCCAGCGCACACAAAGATGAGTGGGCCATTGCCAGCAGATAAGTCCCGGCGCGATTCTCGCCTCTCTTGTTTTCAACTTGATCCGACAACGGATGCACGATGGTCGAGATTCGTCGAGCTCCACCCGAAGGCCTCTGTGTTCCATACCGTGGGATGGCTGCAAACTCTGCAGCACACTTATGGATATGAACCGCTCGCGTTCACAACTTCACCTCCGGATACGGAGCTAGCAAATGGAATAGCATTTTGTTACATCACTAGCTGGTTGACTGGACGTCGCCTCGTCTCGCTGCCATTTTCAGATCATTGTGAGCCCCTTTGTAATTCGACCGAAGAGCTGGATTTCCTGCTCCGCTATCTGCAGACTGCCCGCAAGCAGCAAAACTGGAGATATGTGGAATTTCGCCCCATCAACGGAATTTTCGGTCAGTTAGCTGAAGCGGCCGGCTTCCGCCCCGGCGCCAGATACTTTTTCCACAGGCTAGATCTGCGGCTGGATCTAGCGGACGTGTTCGCGAGTCTCGATAAGGATTCCGTCCAGCGCCGGATCCAACATGCTGAGCGAGCCGGCTTGATTGAAAAATGCGGCAGGTCTGAGGATTTGCTACGCGATTTCTACCGGCTGTTCGTGATCACCCGCGGCCGCCATCAGCTGCCGCCTACTCCATACGCCTGGTTTCAGAATCTAATGCAAGGCCTGGGTGAAGCACTCGAGATCCGCATAGCCTACAAGGACGGGACTCCGGCCGCCGCTATTCTCACCTTGCGGTTCAAGGATGTCCTTTACTACAAGTATGGAAGCTCCGACGCGCGGTTCCATAAATTGGGTGCGACACCATGGCTTTTGTGGAACGCCATTTCAGCGGCCAAACTTTCCGGAGCAAATGAATTTGACATGGGCCGAACGGAAGAAGGCAACACAGGGCTGCTTACGTTCAAGAATCATTGGGTCCCGACGCCCAAAGAATTGGTGTATTGGAATTATCCCGAGCTTTCGGCGGTGGGGTCCGCTGAGGGCTGGAAGATGAAAATGGCGAAACGCGTCTTTTCCTTCATGCCGAGAAAGTTAATGGCGTTGAGTGGAAGGTTGGTTTACCGCCATATCGGATAAATGGTAATAATGAAATAATGGTCTGGAGGCGGCCTTCGCGTGCCCCAGCGCGCCATGATGACAAGGCTTCGTGCCGTGCCAATAGAGCGTCTCGGAATCCTGTGAAGAAAGCGGAGCAATTCAACCGTGTAGCGCTTCAATCGGCGCTCTCATTTGGTTAACTTGCCGCCGTACAAAGCGGGGTCGAGCCAAACGGTGATTGAAACTCTCTCTGACTACTATCGCATTCCCGAATCTGCGCTGGGGTCCGTTTTGGGGGCGGAAGCGTCGGGCGACACCGGATACTTTAGCTTTGGGCCCGAGGTGATTTGCTACGGACAATGCAAATCGGATGTTGCCACAAAAGTCGAGAACGCGGGACTCTATGACGCACATAACAATGTCCAAATCGATGGCGCGGATATTCACTTGCCGTTCGATCTCACCCGGATCGTCGAGAATCTGCGGCGCGAGCGTTACGTCCCAGGTCTGACACCTGGCCGCGAGAAGCTGATCACTCAAGAGTGGATGCTCAAGGCATATTATTTCTTGAGAGGAAGCCTCCCCGACTCGGTTCGCCGGCACATGCAACGCGTTTATTTCAACGACTGGAAAATCAGGCCCTTTCCCGCTTGGCCGGTGGATTTTACAGTGGACAATCTGCACGAAGAAATCTTGCGCCTCGCAATGGAAGCATCTCACACAGAAAAAGTTCCGTTCATCTGGTATTGGCCGGACGGTGCGCCCAACTGCCTGATCCTGACGCACGACGTGGAGACGACAGCGGGCCGAGATTTCGCGCCTCAATTGATGGATCTCGACGACTCCTTCGGCCTCAAAGCTTCCTTTCAGGTTATCCCCGAAAGTCGCTACACAGTGCCGGATGAATTTGTCGCTAAGATCCGAAATCGCGGGTTTGAGTTCAACATTCACGACCTGAACCATGACGGGCGCTTGTACCGGCAGCGAGGCGAATTTCTCCGCCGAGCGAAGAAGATCAACCACTACGCCGATCTATACAACGCTCGAGGTTTTCGGGCGGGCTCGATGTATCGCATGCTCGATTGGTACGATGCGTACGAATTTTCCTACGACATGTCCTTGACGAATGTCGCCCATCTTGAGCCGAAGCGCGGCGGCTGTTGCACCGTGTTTCCGTTCTTTCTCGGCAAGATACTTGAACTCCCCTTGACCACCAGCCAGGACTATTCAATTTTTCACATCTTGAAAGACTATTCGATTGACCTCTGGAAGAGGCAGCTCGATCTCATCCGTCAAAGGAATGGTCTGATGACCTTCCTTACCCATCCGGATTATCTAATCGAGCGGCGGGCGCGAAAAGTGTATGAGTTGCTGCTCGCCCATCTGCGCGAAATGATAGATCGCGAAAAAATATGGACTGCGCTGCCCGGAGAGGTAGCTCAATGGTGGAGAACTCGACGCCAATTAACGCTAGTGCGAAAGGGCAGCAGTTGGGAAATTGAAGGCCCTGGAAAAGAGAGGGCGCGAATCGCCTACGCCGTCCGCGAAGGCAATCGCCTGGCCTACGAAGTTACTGCCGCTCCCGCGCATGAGAGTGCGCACTTATAGCTCCCATGGACTCCGCAAACAAGCAGATTGAAATCCAAGCGGCCCCTCCCCCTGCGACCGCGACGCATCTTCTTGCGCTCGGCTTCACGCTATTGTGCGTGTTCCCATTTGTCTTGGCATGGGATTTGACGCGGGCGTTGTTCACGCTCGTAGGGACGAACGATACATTTTCACAGATTCCGCTCATCCCTATGGTGAGCCTGTTCCTCATCTACGGAAGCAGGCAAGAAATCTTTTCAGACATTTCCTTTGGCTGGATTTCCGGAGCCGCCCTAATCACGCCGGGGATGGCATTCGTCATTGCGGCCCGGCTCGACGCCGGCAAACTCAGCCCCGCGAATCAAGCCACCGTTTTCATGTTTGGTATCGTGCTCATTTGGATGGGCGCGTTTGCGTTTTTTTTCGGCACGCGCGCCTTCCGCGCTGCGCGCATTGCGTTGCTCTTTTTGCTGTTCGCGGTTCCGATTCCCGAGCCTCTTCTCTCAAAACTGATCGCCTTCTTGCAAGAAAAGAGCGCGGATGCGGCCGCAGCGTTCTTTTCCTTGGGTCGTGTCCCTTATCTAAGGCGAGGGCTCGTCTTTGATTTGCCGGGAGTTTCTATTCAAGTGGCCGAAGAGTGCAGCGGCATACGCTCCACGCTCGCTCTTTTCATCACTACGGCTCTCGCTGGCGCTCTCTTCCTAAAAAGTAACTGGAGAAGGCTGCTGCTGCTGATCGTCGTGGTGCCGATTGCGATCGTGAAAAACGGATTGCGGATTGCGACGCTTTCCACGCTGGCTATTTACGTAAATCCCGCATTCCTCACCGGGAATCTCCATCATCATGGCGGAGTTCTATTCTTCCTGATTGCGCTAGTACCGATGGCTCTGCTGTTGATATTTCTCGAAAGACGGGAAAGAGCGCGCCCCGTCGCGGCGGTGCGCGCATGAAGACTGTGCGCCGTAATTTGGCGAAACTTCCATTGGGTCTGATAGTGCCAGAGTGTACTAAAACTTCCGCGAGCAAATGACATGAGGTTTGTAGAAACGAAGATTCCTGGAGTCTTCGAGATTTCAATCGAGCCCAAGTCGGATGAGCGCGGTTTCTTCGCGCGCGGCTGGTGTGCCCAGGAATTCCAGACGCACGGATTAAATCCCAAGCTCGTGCAATGCAGTATTTCGTTCAACACTCGCAAGGGAACGCTCCGCGGCATGCACTATCAAGCTGCGCCTTACCAGGAGGCCAAGCTGGTGCGCTGCACCAGAGGATCGATCTTCGACGTAGCAGTCGATTTGCGCCCGCATTCGCGGACCTTCAAAAGTTGGGTCTCGGCGGTCCTGACCGCTGAACAGCGGAACGCGCTCTATGTTCCGGAGGGCTGCGCCCACGGTTTTCTGACTCTGGAAGACAGCACCGAGGTGTTCTATCAAATGTCCGAAATCTTCAACGCAGATTCAGCCCGCGGTGTTCGCTGGGATGATCCCGCGTTCCAGATCGCGTGGCCGGCAAAAGTGCAACAGATTTCCGAACGTGACCGAACCTGCCCGGACTTCGTGGAAGCCTGATGCGCCTGCTCAATGAATTCGATCAGGCGAGCCTTTCAGAAACAGGCCGCAAGCTGCACGACTTCGCCGCGGAACTTTACCCTATTTGCCGGAGCATTACTGGTGATGGAATCCGGCGTACGTTGGCTCTGATCCAGGCCCGGATCCCGCTGCAAACCACCGAATTACCGACCGGAACACAAATTTTTGACTGGATCGTCCCCAAGGAATGGAATATTCGAGACGCCTTCATCAAGGGGCCGGATGGAAACAGAGTTGTAGACTTCCGCCAGCACAGCTTGCACATACTCAACTACAGCACGCCGATTCATCAGACGATATCGCTTGACGAGCTGAAGCCGCACTTATTCACCTTGCCCGAGCATCCCGATTGGATTCCTTATCGCACCTCGTACTACAAGGAAAACTGGGGATTCTGCCTTTCTCATAACCAAATGCTGGCTCTCAAGGAAGGCAACTACGAAGTCTGCGTCGATTCAACTCTCGAAAACGGAAACGTGGTTTATGGAGAGTGCTACGTACCCGGGCGTTCAAAAGAAGAAGTTCTGATTTCTTGTCACGCCTGCCATCCGTCCCTCGCGAATGACAATCTATCGGGCTTGACCGTTGCAACTTTCCTGGCGCAGTTCTTGGCAGGCAGAGATCTACGCTACTCCTATCGATTCCTTTTCGTTCCCGGTACGATCGGAGCGATCGCCTGGCTCGCGCAAAACCGCACGACTGCCAATCGCATTCGTCACGGCTTGGTTTTGACGTGCCTCGGAGATGCTGGCGGATTCCATTACAAAAAGAGCCGCCAAGGGAATGCTGAGATTGATCGCGCGGCGGCACACATTCTCCACCATTCCGGAGAGCCGTCCGGAATATTGGAATTTTCGCCAGATGGCTACGACGAGCGGCAGTATTGCTCACCGGGTTTCAACCTTGCCGTCGGATGCCTGATGCGCAGCGTTTGGGGCAAGTTTCCCGAATATCACAGCTCCGCTGACAATCTCGATTTCATCCAGCAGGAAAAATTAGCGAAATCGCTTCGCGTTTGCGCTGCGATACTGGACGTGTTGGAGGACAACCGCCGCTACCGCAACCTGAATCCTTTCTGCGAGCCACAACTGGGGCGTCGCAACCTTTATCACAGCGTCGGCGGAGCTACGCCAGCAACCGAAATCTCGGCTCGTCTTTGGGTTCTGAATCTTTCAGACAGCGAACACTCACTATTGGACATCGCAGAACGCTCGGGCCTTCCATTTTCGGCGATCAGCGACGCGGCGGACGTGTTGTCCCAAAACAAACTGTTGGAACGTGTGCCCGAGGCGACCAGCGAAGCAGGGAAGCACACCGGTTCCGCGGAGGTTGTCGTGTGACGCCATCGCCAATTGCTCGCAGACAATGGATCACAGCAGTCGTTCGCAAGACTGCCGCTAAGAAAAGGAACATAACCGCGACACGATCGGCAGCTCGCAATCCCGCTATGGTAAGCTTAAATTAAGTCAGGAGAGGAACCACGTGCGAGTCATTTTAACTGGCCACAAGGGTTATATCGGCGCCGTTGCAGCGCCTATGCTGCAGTCCGCCGGACATGAAGTGACCGGCCTGGACAGCGATCTTTTCGCAGGCTGCGACTTCGGCGAACCACTCCCGGAAATTCCCGAGATTCGCAAGGATCTCCGCGACCTCAAAAAATCTGATCTGCAAGGCTTCGACGCCGTAGTGCACCTGGCCGCCTTGTCGAATGATCCCTTGGGCGACCTCGATCCCAACATCACGTACGATATAAACCACAAGGCCTCCGTGCACCTTGCCGAACTAGCCAAACAGGCCGGCATCAAGCGGTTTGTTTTCTCGTCCTCTTGCAGCACGTACGGTGCGGCCGGAGATGCCATCCACGATGAGACTGCTCCGCTCAACCCCGTCACGCCCTACGGTGAGTCGAAGGTGTTTGTCGAGCGTGATATTTCACTCTTGGCAGATGAGAACTTCAGCCCCACCTACATGAGGAATGCCACCGCTTACGGTGCGTCCCCGCGCCTGCGGCTCGATATCGTGCTGAACGACTTCGTGGCGGGCGCTTATACCACTGGCAGAATTTATATCAAGAGTGACGGCACTCCCTGGCGGCCGATCATCCACATTCGCGATATTACCGCCGCGATGATCAGCGCGCTCGAAGCCGATAGAGAAGTAATCCACAACCAGGTTTTCAACGTCGGCCGCGCCGAGGAAAACTACCGCATCAGCGAACTTGCACAAATTGTCGTCGAGACCGTTCCCGGCAGTCACGTGGAGTACGCACCAGGCGGCGGCCCGGACAAACGCTGCTATCGCATCAATTGCGACAAGATTTACCGCCTCCTGCCAGGCTTTCGGCCGCAGTGGACCGCCCGCAAAGGCGCTCAAGAGCTCTACGATGCGTACCGGGCAGCCCGGCTCAGTGTCAACGACATCGAATCTGGCCGCTATACGCGAATCGTTCAGATCCGGAAGCTCATGAAATCCGGAGATTTGGACTCTTCCTTACATTGGGCGGATAGTGGTAATGCTTTTCCCCCAAAGGCTGCAGTTCCGGCCTTTCCTGGCAGGAATATCAGCTAGCTTCACCGTGCCCTAATATCGTTAAGTCGTTTTAATAGAGATACTTAAAGACCTTGCGAAGCGTTCCTGCGCATTTGGAACACCCCTAACTTTGGCCGATTGATTGCAAAGTTCTCTGGAAGGATACTAGAACCGTCTGTGACTCTCAGGGCGGTAGCTTATCTACTGTTGTTGAAACTGGCCTGCGGGTCACCTCATCCGAAAGTAAGTCACAGCACATGGCGACAATGATCCTTCCATCCGATATCCGGCGACCCACCGCAACAGCCGTGTGCCGCTTCTGCGGCGCAGCCTTGCGGAAGACTTTCGTCGATCTGGGAATGTCTCCCTTGTGTGAAAGCTATCCTTCCGTCGCCGATCTGAATCGCGGCGAAGTTTACTATCCGCTTCACGTGTACGTCTGTGAAGAATGTTTCCTGGTGCAGCTCGAGCAGTACGAGAGCGTCGAGAACATCTTCAGCGACTACGCATATTTTTCTTCCTTTTCTGATTCGTGGCTGAAGCATGCGGAAAATTATTGTAGCAAGATGGCAACGCGATTCGGCCTGAACGAAAAATCGCTGGTGATCGAAGTAGCGAGCAATGACGGCTACCTGCTGCAGTATTTCGCCAAGCAAAACGTCCCGGTCCTGGGAATTGAACCCGCCGCGAATGTGGCCAAGGTCGCGGTGGAAAAGGGTGTTCCCACGTTGGTAAAGTTTCTCAGCGCGCAGCTCGCGCAAGAATTGGCTGCCGAAGGGCGCTGCGCGGATGTGGTCGCTGGCAACAATGTATTGGCGCAAGTCCCCGATCTAAACGATTTCGTGGAAGGGCTCAAACTGCTGCTGAAGCCGGACGGAGTTCTCACGCTGGAATTTCCCCACTTGCTGCGCCTGATGGAGCTCAACGAGTTCGATACCATCTACCACGAACACTTCTCCTATTTCTCGATGCTAACCACGGAGCGCATTCTGCAAGCCCACGGGCTACGGGCATTCGACCTGGAGGAATTGCCCTCGCACGGTGGTTCGCTTCGCGTTTACGCCTGCCGGACAGAATCCAAGAAACATCGGGCCGAAGCGCGCGTCAAGGAAGTGATCGCGCAGGAAGAAAGCGCCGGACTGGGCTCGATCGCGGGTTACGAGCAGTTTGCCTTGCAGGTGAAGCAGACGAAATGGGCGTTGGTGGAATTTTTGCTCACGGCCGCGCGCGAAGGCAAATCCGTCGCCGGATACGGAGCGCCGGGCAAGAGTGCAACGTTGCTGCATTACTGCGGCATCGGGAAAGATATGATCGAATACACCGTGGACCGCAGCCCGTACAAGCAGGGCCGCTTCCTGCCGGGTACGCGCATCCCCATTTATCATCCGGACAAAATTCGCGAGACCAAGCCGGACTATATCGTTATCCTCCCCTGGAACTTGAAAGCCGAAATCATGCGGCAGTTGCAATTCATCCGCGAATGGGGTGGCCAATTCGTCGTGCCCATTCCGAAAGTCAGCGTGTGCTAACGCAGAACCGAAGGGAGCGAGCATGAAAGTCGTACTATTTTGCGGTGGTGCCGGGATGAGACTCCGGGGCTACTCCGAGGATGTCCCAAAGCCCATGGTGACGGTGGGATCGCGGCCCGTCTTGTGGCACGTGATGAAGTACTACGCGCACTTTGGCCACAAGGATTTCATTCTCTGCCTCGGCTACAAGGCCAATGCAATCAAGAATTATTTCCTCGAATACGAGGAATCGGTCTCTAACGACTTCGTATTCTCGCAAGGCGGCAGAACGCTGGAGTTCATGCAGCGGGATATTGACGACTGGAAAATCACGTTCGTTGACACTGGACTGCGTTCCACAATCGCGGACCGGTTGCGCCTCGTTGAACCCCACCTGAACGGCGATGACATGTTTCTGGCGAATTACAGTGACGGCTTGACGGACTTCCACTTACCGTATTTGATTGACGAATTCACGCGTCGCGATAGCTACGCCTCTTTTCTCTCCGTGCAACCGCGCTCCAGCAGCCTGGACACTGTACAGATGAGCGACGATGGCAACGTGCACGCGATCAAGTGCATGAAAGACACCAACATCTGGGTGAATGGCGGGTACTTCGTCCTGCGGAAAGACGTCTTCCGCTACATAAATCCAGGAGAAGAATTGGTCTATGAACCTTTCCGGCGACTCATGTCGGAGGGAAAGGTGTTCTCGCATCGCTACGAAGGTTTCTGGCAGTGCATGGATACTTTTCGCGACAAGCAAATTCTGGATGAACTGGAAGCCGCGGGTAATCCTCCCTGGCGCCTGTGGAAGGGCGGCCAAGCCTCACCGCGCGTAGTCGCCTGATTCGGCCGGCTGCTCGGCGCACGAATACCGCGAGAGTACGGCAAAAGGAGTCTGATCAGTGAATATCTTTATCGAGCCAAAAATCAACGACGACGACCGCAGGAAGGAAATTTACCGGGGCGCAATTTTTTTCCACGCCCCCACGGCGAACGCCGTCAAGCTGTGCCAACTGGCTCAGGAATTAATCGAGGACGCTTTCAAGCCGCTGAATCCCGGCAAAGTCCAGGATGCGATGTCGGCAGAGCGCAGCGCCGAAATTCTTGCGGTGTTGAAGCCAAAGTTCATTCACCATCCCAAGGCGAAGGAATACATCCAGGGAATGCTGGCTGAATTAGGCTGTGACCTCGCGAAAACTTATTTTGATGTGCCGCGAATGCGCACTGCGTTTCCAGGCGACTACCTGAAGTCAGGAATCGCGTACGCCTTTCATCCTCATCGCGACACGTGGTATTCGGCGCCCTTCTGCCAGATCAATTGGTGGATGCCCATTTATCCGATCAACTCGGAAAATTGCATGGCAATTCATCCGCGCTACTTTAGTCAACCTCTCAAGAATGGTTCGAGCGTCTACAATTACCACAAGTGGAATCTGGAGAGCCGGCAAAACGCGGCTCAACATGTGAAGAGCGATACGCGCGTTCAACCGAAGCCGGAAGAACCCGTCGAGCTGGATCCCCAGTTCCGGTTAATCTGCGAGCCTGGCGCGTCTTATCAGTTCTCTGCTGCGCAATTGCACTCCACCGTGCCGAATACATCGGAATTCACTCGTTATAGTATCGACTTCCGAACCGTGCATCTGGATGACGTTTGGACCCGCACCGGTGCGCCAAATATAGATTCGGCTTGCACCGGCACGACCATGGGCGATTACTTGCGCGGAACCGATTTCTCCCACCTCCCGCCCGATGCGATCGCGCTATATCAGGACGGAACGGAATGCATTGTCGCTCCTCCTGCCAAAGTGCCGGAGAAAGTGACGCAAGTTGGAAACTGAATCGCCAGCCGCCGCGACCTGTACCCTCGAACTCAAATCTCCAAGTTCAGAGATCAGCTAGCTCATGCTCCCTCTCAATCTGAGCAAAAATGCGGATGGAGGATTGACCGTCCTCAGCCTCGGCGCGCATTGCGACGACATCGAAATTGGATGTGGCGGCACGTTGCTTTATCTCAAGAGCGCCCTCCCGGACGTGCGGTTCCACTGGGTAGTTTTCAGCGCTTCAGGACCTCGAGGCCAGGAAGCCGCAAAAGCCGCGGAGCTCTTCACTGCCGGCTGTGAGAAAGCCGTCGCTCTCAAAGACTTTCGCGACGGCTTTCTGCCGTACAGCGGTGCCCAGGTGAAAGATTATTTCGAGGAGATAAAAGCTCAGGTTAAGCCCGATCTGATTTTCACGCACTGGCACGGCGATGCGCATCAAGATCATCGCTTGATCTCCGAGCTCACCGCCAATACATTTCGAAACCATCTCATCCTCGAATACGAAATTCCTAAGTACGATGGTGATATGGGCCGGCCAAGCGTTTACGTGCCGCTAGCGCCGGAAGTGTGTGAGAACAAAATTCGTTATATTTTTGACGCGTTCCAGTCGCAGCACACCAAGCACTGGTTCCAGCGCGATACTTTTCTTGCTCTGATGCGTCTGCGAGGGATGGAATGTGCCGCGCCTAGCAATCATGCGGAAGCCTTTCACTGCCGCAAATCGGTGCTGCAATTTTGATCGATCCTTGCGGTAATTTGAAATCGAATCGCGCTAATCGGCGACTGAGCCGCACATGAACCTGCGGTCGCGCGCGCCTGAACCGAGAACGGCAGTTCTGTTCGCTGGAGAAAAAGATTGAGCGCAGATAAATTCCACACCGATACTGTTGCGACGCCAAGCGAGCGTGCCACTGACAGCAAGGACTTCTCGAAGTCGCGCGCGCTCCAACCCAAAGCGAACGCCTTGATCCCCGGCGGCGCTCACACTTACGCGAAAGGTCCCGACCAGTATCCTGAGCAAGCCCCGGGGTTCATCGCTCGCGGTAAAGGATGCCATTCCTGGGATCTCGACGGGAACGAATTTATCGAATATGGAATGGGTCTTCGCTCGGTTACTCTCGGACACGCCTTTGAATCGGTTGTGGAAGCTGCTCATCGGCAAATGCAGCTGGGAGTCAACTTCAGCCGCCCCGCAAAGATGGAAGTGGACCTGGCCGAAGCGATGCTAAGTGTTATTGACGGCGCCGAGATGGTGAAATTCGCAAAGAACGGATCCGACGTCACCACCGCAGCCGTCAAATTGGCCAGGGCCTATACCGGCCGGGATATGGTCGCGATTTGCGCCGACCAGCCGTTCTTCTCCACGGATGATTGGTTTATTGGCAGCACCGAAACGAATGCAGGGATTCCTCGCGCCGTCATTGACATGACCGTGAGGTTTCCTTACAACGACCTCGCCCAATTGCGAGCATTGTTCGATCAGCATCCCGGTCAGATCGCCTGCGTCTTGCTGGAGGCTGAGGCAATTACGCCGCCCGCTCCTGGTTATCTGCAGGCAGTCAAGGAACTGTGCGAGAAGCAAGGCGCTGTCCTTATTTTCGACGAGATGATCACCGGATTTCGTTGGCATCTTGGTGGCGCGCAGAAATTTCACGGCGTCGTCCCTGATTTGTCCACGTTCGGCAAGGCGATGGGCAACGGCTTCGCCATCGCGGCGCTCACTGGCAAGCGCGAACTCATGCGGCTCGGTGGCTTGGACCACGACCAACCGCGAGTCTTCTTACTGTCCACGACGCACGGTGCCGAGACCCACGCTTTGGCGGCATCGCTTGAAACGATACGGATCTACCGCGAGCAGAATGTCGTCGAGTTCCTCTGGAAACAGGGAGAACGATTGCGCGCGGGAATCAATCAGTCAGTCGCGCGCCGCGGACTTGCCGGCTACTTTGAGGTTGTCGGACGCCCCTGCAATCTTGTGTACCGCACAAAAGACAAAGCCGGACAGCCATCGCAAGCCTTTCGCACGCTTTTCCTCCAGGAACTCATCCGCGAAGGAATCTTGGCTCCATCATTCGTGGTCAGCTTTTCGCACTCCGACGATGATATTGATCGTACTGCTGACGCTGTAGATCGGGCTCTCGATGTTTATGCAAGGGCGTTGGAGGATGGGGTTGAGAAATATCTCGAAGGGCGCGCGGTCAAACCAGTCAACCGAAGATTTAATTGAGCTCGTAACGAGCCGAGGGCATTTTTCATGTGCGCAGTCTGCATCAGAATTGAGAATACATATTTTCTGCAACGAGCAAGCTGGCTAGTCACGCATTCTTCGCGGCGGATGAGCCATGGGTAGGAACAGAATGCAAACTGCAGCCGCAATACCGGATCGATCTCGCGAGATGGACGAGAAGTCCTGGTGGGATTTGTGGAACACGTCCCACCGCACCAAGGACAATAACGACGAGGTTTCCAGCGAGCTCTTCACGCGCGCGGCCGCTGTCATCAACAACATCACGCAAGTCGGAAACTGTGCCATGCTGGAGATCGCCTGCGGTGCGGGAGCTCTTTCACGCAAATTGTTTTATTCCAGTTATCACGGCCTCGACATCTCACCCGCAGCCATCGAACTGGCACGCCAAAAGAGCCAGCAGGCATCCCCACCGCCGGGAGCAAGCGCTCCCACCTATGAAGCCGCCGATTTCCACGACACCGCTCTGCCATCGCAGCCGTTCGACATTATCGTTTGCGTTGACGCGATCTCCTGTTTCCGCGACCAGCAACTCTGTTTGAGCAAGATGGCGAAGAGCCTGCGGCCAGACGGCCACCTGGTGCTCACCACGGTGAACCCGTTCGTGTATGACCGCATTCAACGCACCCAGACGGTACGGTTCGAAAGTGGGCCAGTGAGCCACTGGCTTTCGCGCGGCGAGCTGCACACATTGGTCAAGCGCGCCGGTCTTAAGATCGAGCGCTCCTACACCATCATGCCGCGCGGCAACCTGGGGATCTTGCGGTTCGTCAATTCGTGGCGATTAAGCGGGATCCTAAGTCCACGCGCCGCGGAGGTCGCGAAACGCTGGAAAGAACAGTTGGGGTTCGGCCAGTACCGTGTCCTCGTTGCGCGGAAGCAGGCATGACGCGGTTGCGCACCGGCGCTTTGCACAACGTTGAGCGCAACCCGACCATCGTTACTCGCAGTCTCTCGCATGTTGACCGAGCTGCAAGAAGCTCGCGACTCTGAATATTATGGGAGACTCGTCGGACACGAAGAACGATTCCACGGGCTCCGGTCCTCGTCAGAGTCCGGAGGCAGAGGAGGGCCTGACCGGAGTCACAGCCCCCGGTGAGTTCAAAAGAAGGTCCGTTCGTGGCGGCACAGCGGTGGTTCTAGGCCGAGGCTCTGCCGCGGTGCTGCAAATCGGCACGACCCTGATCCTGGCACGCATCCTCTCGCCGACGGACTACGGGTTGCAAGCCATGGTGCTGACGCTCGTTAATCTGTGCAGCCTGTTCCAGGACGCCGGACTGAGCAGCGCGACCGTGCAGCGTCCCACGGTAACCAACGATCAAATCTCGACTATATTTTGGATCAACGTCGCCTTAGGCGCGTTCTTGACGGCGGCAGTGGCCAGCGCGGGACCGTTTCTCGTCTCGTTCTATAAAGACCCCCGGTTGCTTTGGATTACCGTGGCCTCGGCGTCAGTATTTTTTTTCAATAGCCTCGCGATCCAGCATCGTTCGATGCTGAATCGCGCCATGCGTTACACCGCTAACGCCAAAATCGAAATCACCGCCGCGGTGATCGGTTCGGTTGTCGCCATTGTCATGGCAGCGCTGGGGTGCGGATACTGGTCGTTGATCTGCCAGAACATCACCCTCTCGGTGGTTCAGACCATCGCGGCGTGGTTTGCGATGCGCTGGATCCCCGGAAAGCCACGCTGGACTTCCGAAATTCGGACCATGTTGCGCTACGGCGGCACGGTGACGCTCAATAGTTTCGTAGTCTATGTTTCTTACAATGCGGAAAAAGTTCTGCTCGGGCGCTATTGGGGGGCCGCACCCCTGGGGCTATATGGCCGGGCCTATCAGCTGTCCAATTTGCCCGTGCAGCAAGCTACGGACTCGTTCTCTGCGGTTGCTTTCCCCACGCTTTCCCGGTTGCAGGGAGATCCCCCGCGCCTGGTTCGAGCGTATCTGAAGGCTCACTCCCTGGTGGTTTCGATCACAGTTCCCGCGGTAATCTCGTGCGCTATCTTTGCTAATGAGGTTGTGCGGATATTGCTGGGGCCGAAGTGGGGCGGGGCGGTTCCCATCGTGCGGTTGCTGGCGCCGGCCATGATGGTATTCGCGCTGATGAATCCCATGTCCTGGCTGCTGCGGGCCACGGGCCTGGTAGAGCGCAGCCTCAAGATCGCGGTGTTCATCGCGCCAGTCATGGTGCTCGCGGTGGTTGCGGGCCTTCGCTATGGCCCGAACGGAGTGGCGATCGGCTACTCGGCGGCGATGGTTCTGCTGTTCATACCGCTCATCGCGTGGGCGAAGCATGGGACCGGGGTTTCGAATCGCGACTACTGGGATGCTATCAAGCGGCCGCTGATCGCGGGATTCATTGCGGGAGCGGCGGGGTGGTGGACGCAGTACGCGCTGCGGAATTCGATGCCGTCGTTTCCACTTTTTGCCGTGGCATTCTCCGTGATGGGCCTGGCATACCTGGGAATTTTGCTGTTCGGGATGGGGCAACTTCCCGAATACAGAGAGCTGCTGAGTCATTTGTTCGCCCGGAAGAGCGAAGCGGCGGCCGGCAGTTAGGATTGGTGATTGGCGCGGGGCGATTGAGGTGGGCAGGCGGGATGCGAAAGGGTCGAAAAAGGTAGCGATTCGAGTGATGTGCTGTTGTTTGTTTTCTGTAACTTACCGAGAGTTCTAATATTTGGGTAGCGATTAGAAATCGCGCGATAGGGCCTGGTGAGGGGTGCGACATCCGCGAGTCGCGGCCAGCGACCTGTGCACCGTGTAGAAGCCGAGCTACACGTGGAAAGAGACGCGGGCTGTCGCTGAAAGTGCGGCGCGAGTTGTGGGGCGTATTCACTTTTTGTTTTCCGTAGGAGATTAACAGGATTGGAACGGCGGAACAGTTGTACGTTGGAACAGAAATGGTACAGAACTAGTACCAACTGGCCGAAATTCGATGGGTGCGGGAATCGATCGCGATCGTGAAAATGAAAAGCTCAAAACTTAGGGTCGGCGACTGGGTCGAGGTTCGGAGTAAAGACGAAATACTCAGGACGCTCGACAGCAATGCGCAGCTCGATGGCATGCCGTTCATGCCGGAGATGTTCGCGTTTTGCGGCCAGCGCCTTCAAGTTTACAAACGCGCGCACAAGACCTGCGACACGGTTTTTCCGGTGCGAGGACGCAGGGTCGCTGACGCGGTGCATCTGGAAACGCGTTGCGACGGCTCCGGGCACGGCGGCTGTCAGGCGAGTTGCTTGATTTTTTGGAAGGACGCCTGGCTCAAGCCGATCAGCAAGAATTCTATGGAGCCTGAGGCAGCGGCCGTTCTCGCCCAACAGCCTGAGAATCGCTCCACCGGGGCTGCCGCGGGCCCGGGTTGCACGGAGTCGGCCGTGTGGACGCGCTCACAAACTGCCGACTCAAACCCCGTAGAACCCACCTACAGCTGTCAGGCCACGCGACTTCCATACGCTACGACACAACTCGATTGGTGGGATGTTCGCCAGTACATCGAGGACTACACGTCTGGAAACGTCGGTCTCTGGCAAATTGTTTGCAGCACAACTTATTTTCTATATTTCTGGACAAGCAACCTCGGGATCGGAGTTTCACGTCCTATGCGCTGGTTCTACGACAGATTTTATCGCGTTTGGGGTGGTACGCCGATTCCGCGCAAGACCGGAACCATTCCGGATGGACAGCCGACGCCGGCGCGGAGCCTTGATCTTCAGCCCGGTGAGCTCGTGAGGATCAAATCCCACGACGAAATCCTCGCGACGTTGAACACCCGCAGCAGGAATCGCGGCCTGTATTGGGACGCGGAGGAAGTTCCGTACTGCGGTGAAACGCACCGGGTACTGAAGCGCGTCACGAAAATTGTGAACGAGCGCACGGGAAAAATGCAGGAGATGAAAACCCCCTGCGTTATTCTGGATGAAGTCATCTGCCAATCACGCTACAGCGAGTGCCGGGTGTTCTGCCCCAGAAGCATCTATTCGTATTGGAGGGAGATCTGGCTCGAACGCGTCGGACCTCAACCTTCTGAGCGCAGGTTAGAAGGAGCGGAGCACACCACTTCGCCTTGCGAACCGGCATCTAGCAGCCGGTGATTGAAATCCCTTCTGAAACCGCCGTGAGCCAGCCGCTGGTTAGCGTCGTCACGCCATTTCACAACACCGCGCCGTACCTGGCGCAGTGTATCGAAAGCGTCTTGGCGCAGAGCTATTCCCCGTTCGAATACATTTTGGTGGACAACTGCAGCACGGACGGTTCGCGTGAGATTGCCGAGGAATACGCGCGGCGCGATCCCCGAATCCGCTTGATCCGACGGACCGAGTTGCTTTCCCAGGTGCAGAATTACAATCGCGCCCTCGACGAAATCTCCGAAGTCAGCCGCTATTGCAAGATCGTGCAAGCGGATGACAGCGTTTTCCCGAATTGCTTGCAATTAATGGTGCAAGCGTTCGAGGGCTCTGAGTCCATTGGGTTGACGAGCTCGTACTGTTTGAAGGGAAGTGAGGTTCGCGGCTCGAACTTTCCCTATCCGAAGACAATGCTCCCAGGAAGTGAAGTGGCGCGCCGTTATTTCCGGACTGGACTATGGGTATTCGGTTCGCCAACGACGGTGATGTACCGCTCTTCGATGATCAAGAAGGGTGAGCCGTTCTATGACGAGGGCAAGCTACATGAGGACACCGAGAAATGCATGCAGATACTCGAGCACTGGGATTTCGGCTTCGTTCACCAGGTACTTTCGTATTGCCGAGCCGATAATGAATCAATCTCTTCTGCTGTTCGTGGCTTTCAGCCTAACGCAATAGATCGCTACATCATCGTTGAGCGCTACGCCTCAGTATTCCTGGACGCAAGAGAAGCTGCGGCCCTGAAGAGAAAGACCAAGCGGCAGTATTACAGCGTCCTCGCGGAAGCGGCGCTCCGCGGCCGGGAAGCTGCATTCTGGCAATATCACGCCAGGGGGCTAAAAACCCTGGGTGAGACGCTCGATCGGCCATACTTGGCGCTTGCAATTGCCAAGGACATCCTGTGGAAGGCAGTAAATCCCGGCAACACGCTTGTGAGAGGACTGCGGTACTTGAAGAGTAAAGCCCTGGGCAAGAACACCCCCAATAGCTGACTGGCGTTCGCGCGCAATCTGTCGAGCAAATGAACAAGCCGCTAATCTCCGTTGTCATGGCGATATGCAACGTCGAACGCTACCTTGCGGAGTCGATTGAGAGCATACTCGGCCAAACCTTCCACGACTTTGAATTCATCATCGTGGATTTCGGCTCGACGGACAAGTCGAAGGCGATTGCTGCGAGCTACGCGGTCAAAGATGAGCGCGTGAAGTTCCACGAGATCCCTCCGTGCGCATTGCCCGTGGCAAGGAATGCCGGTTGTTTCCTCGCACAAGGGCGATATATCGCTGTCATGGATGCAGATGATATCTCCTTCCAAAACCGACTCGCGTTGCAAGTGGATTATTTGGCGAAGTATCCGGAAGTTGCTCTGCTTGGCGGAGCCACGGAGTGGGTTGACGCAAAAGGCAGGTCGCTCGATATCCATCACGTTCCGAACACCTACGCGGAAATTAGAGCAGCGCTCGCCACTCATTGTCCGTTCTGGCACCCCACGGTGATCATGCGAACGGAAGCGTTCGTTTCCGTCGGAGGATATAGGGCAGCGTTCGTCTGCGCTCACGACTATGATTTGGAGCTAAGGATAGCGGAGCAGTTCGAATGCGCCAATCTCAAACAAGTATTGGTCAAGTACAGAGTTCATTCACATCAGCTATCAATGCGCCGGCGCAGGGAACAATCTCTCTGCCTACTTGCCGCCCAATCGTCCGCGATAGCGAGGATGAACAGGAATCCCGACCCTTTGAATTCACTGCAGGCGATCACACTTGAATCACTCGCTTCACTGGGCGTGACTGAGGCCGCGTTAGAGCGCTTGAACATCACTGAGTGCTGCCAATGGATTAGGAATATGCGTTTGGCAGGCGAGTACTCCGTCGCGCTTCAAGCGGCAATGGAAATATTGCAATCTGACTGGCAATACATTGAGCAATGGCAAGTCGCGGACTTGTACGTGGCCGTTGCGCTGATCTATTGGAAACAGAAAAAATTTCTCAAATCCATTGGCGCCGTGGGGCGGGCGATAGTGATACGGCCCAAGGTCGTCGGGCGCCCGCTCAGACCGCTGCTGCAGTGGCTTGGACTCGTGTGATTTGCACCAATCCGCTAGCATCAGGCAAATTTCCGATTAAGAACTCGAAAATCAGAGCTCGTCGATGAAGCTAAGTGGGGCGACGCGGTGAATATCTCCGTAATTCTGTGCACGTTCAATCGAAGCCAGAGCCTCGCGAAAACACTGGAGAGTCTCGCCGCGTCGGTACTGCCGGAATCTGTCGCATGGGAAGTATTGATAATTGACAACAATTCAAGCGACGCAACCCGCGAGGTCGCAGAGAGTTTTTGCCAGCGAGACCCGGCGCATTTTCGATATCTGTTTGAACCCAAATCGGGCAAGTCACATGCGCTCAACAGGGGAGTCCGAGAAGCAAAGGGGGAAATACTGGCTTTCACTGACGATGATTTGACGGTTGAGCCTACGTGGCTGCACAACTTGACCGCGAATTTGTGCAATGGAGAGTGGGCTGGCGCGGGGGGACGGATCCTGACTGAGAAAGCATTCTCGCCGCCGCGGTGGATTCCACGGAATCGAAGAGATGCGTTGGCTCCGCTGGCGGTATTCGACCCCGGTTTCAAGGCCGGACCTCTAAATGAATCTCCCTTCGGCGCCAACATGGCATACCACCGCAGAGTTTTTGAAAAATATGGGGGTTTTCGAACCGACCTGGGGCCCGGCGTCGGTCACGGAAATCTACAGAAGAGCGAGGACAACGAGTTCGGCCACCGGGTGCGTGCGGCCGGCGAGCAGTTGCGGTACGAACCGTCAGCGCTGGTGTATCATTCCGTGCCGCCGGACCGGATCAAGCAAAGCTACTTTCTGAATTGGTGGTTTGAAAAAAGCCGCTCGGATATCCTGGCGTTCGGTCTTCCACCAGAGTTCAAGTGGTTCGTCGTCGGCATTCCAGTGGGCCTGGTGAAAAGGCTTGCTGTTTGGTGGCTTCGCTGGATGGTCAGCATTGAGCCGTCACGAAGATTCGACTGTAAAGTCCAAGTATGGCAGCTTTTTGGCTGGATTGTTGAATCTCGATTACAACCGTATGCCGGAAGGATCGCGAGGCCGAGGACTCCCAATTGACATCTTCTTTGTCGCCACGCTTGGAAGGGGGTGGCGACCCAGGGGCTTTTTCAAACACTCACAAATACAAGCGGACGCGTATTTGATGCTATTGGCCAGACGAAAAATAACGAATCTATTCCCAGTCTTCCGGTGTGGGTAACGCAGTGCTTGACTCCCATCAAAACGGCCGGCGCTTTCCGCGGCGGGCATTGCTGGCTGGCACTCTGCTGATTATCGCGATTCTCGCCGTAGTTCACCACCGACGCCCGCATCAGCAGAACATACCCCGCTTCCAAGTCCCGTCAATCGACCGAGTGGCGTCAAATTCGGCAGGCGTTGCTGCAAAAACGGTGATCCCGTCCGGCCAGTTGATGACGCTCGATCCCACCAGAAAGTTCCTGATCAATTCAAAAACCAGCAAACCGGTATTCATTACGGGAGACGATGCATGGTCGCTTGAGGTGCAGCTCTCCGACGCGGACGTACAGCACTACCTCGCCGATCGGGAAGCCCGTGGATTCAATGCGATATGGGTCGGCTTGGCGGACAACACGTATTCCAATCGCCCGCCGAAAGATTTCTACGGCAACGTGCCCTTCAATGGCGCGGACTTTACCAACGAAAACCCGGCGTATTGGAAGCGTGTGGATCAGACTCTGTCGTGGGCAGCGGCTCGTGGTATCACAGTTCTCGCCAGTCCAGCATTCGTGGGATACGGTTGCAGACATGGCTACTGTGAGAGCTATCGGAAGAGTTCGACCGATTTGCTTGCGGCGTATGGCAAATTCTTAGGCGACCGGTATAAAGAATTTTCAAACATCATTTGGTTGATCGGAGGCGATGCCGATCCGGCGGACGCCGATGTGCAGGCCAAACTGTACGCCCTTGCAAACGGGATCAAGTCCGCGGACGGCGTACATCTGATGACTACCGAGAATTATCGGGGCGCCTCGTCGGAAGACGTGTGGTCAGGTTCTCCATGGCTCGATCTCGACGCGCTTTACCTGAAGCCGTTCGATATCCCGGCGAAAGCCATTGCCGATTACCAGGCTGGCGACTATCCGGTGTTTATGATGGAGGATTGGTACGAAGGCGAGAACTCGATGACTGAGTTGGACGTGCGAAAGGAAGGCTATTGGGCGGTTCTGAGTGGTTGCACGCTCGGGAGACTCTTCGGCAATTATACGATTTGGAACTTTAACTGGCCTCAAGCGCCGTCCGAACCTTGGAAGAGGCAACTCGGTTCGGTGGGATCAGTTGGACAATCGATTCTTGGGAAATTGTTTCGCTCGCGGGAACATTGGTTGCTGGTTCCTGATTCTCAGCACACCGCTATGACCGCGGGGTATGATTCGCGTCCTTCCCTTGATCTAGCCAAAGAGCATCTTCGAAGTATGGTTTATCAACTGCCGTTCAGGACCGGAGGCGACCTCTCGGTAGCGGCGCGTACTTCGGATGGGCAGACGATCATCGCCTACGTGCCGAATGGCAACGCCGCGACTATCACTGTGGACATGAGCAAGATCAGCGATCCGGGATCGCAAGCGAAGTGCTGGTGGTACAATCCTCGCGATGGGTCGAACATGTTGATCGGGAACTTTGTCGCAAATGGAGCACACGAATTCACTCCTCCCGGCGCAGAGGATTGGGTTTTGGTGATCGACAGCGCGGCCGCGAATCTACCGGCTCCTGGCAGCACGGATATTTGAGAAGGGCTAGCTTGGAGTAATCGCTCGGGCGATCGGACATGAAGCCAGTAGCTGCTTTATTGCCCAGGCTCGGCACGGCTCGGCATAGTTGATACTGTGCCGCGCCAACAACAAATCAGGCTTCGTTGTCAGGCGAGGATCGCGTAAATTCTAGCTTCGTTACCGCAATGATTTCGGCATGTCTGATGTGAACCGCGGGGTTCAAGGGAGGGCGAACGCTTTTTTCCGCCGCATGCTTTCGGAAATAAGGGATAACCATCTCAGTAAGAATCCACACTTGTTGTCGGTGGCGAAGACCCTACAACGGCATTTTCTCAAGAGCAGCAATTATTAGCATGCCGGGATGGTCTGCCGGATTGGCGATCGCGTCGGTGGTACTTCTTGCGAACTTACAGCAGGTGTCGGCTGGAGTGCGTGCCTTACGCGCTAGTAAGACGGAAGAGCCGGCAGTCACGGGGAGTGGTCGGTGGCAGAAATATTAGCGACCTGATGAGTCCCTTGAGGTAGTACGCCCTGCAAGACTTGGTTGAAATTGTGCTCGAGCAGATCGATCTGGCTTGCGGCGATGTGTTCCCCATCGATGTAAATCGAAACGCCGTTCAGTGCAGTGATACAATTTTGTCCCTCGCAAAGACTCTCTCTGGGATCAAAGACGCGTGCCCCTGTGCTCTTGGCCATCGTTGAGACGTCATCACGCATCACCGGCAGGGTTATGTCCTTCGCGACCCCTGCTAGGCCAAATCTGCCAAAGATTGCATTGCGGATCTCGAGATCGGGGATCGATTTGTCGTACATGGGAAACGGCAGCGAAATGATTACCTTCTTTCCTTCGGCTCTTAGTTTCTGGATCAATGCGGCCAATTCCTGGAGCACGCGACGACGCGCTTCTTCCACGGAAATTGTTCCGACGCATTGGCCGTCAACCGACGGACATAGAAACTTATTCACGGCCCACCACGTATTGAAGCCGATAAAGACCGTGTCGACGTCAGCTTCTTCTGCACGCAGCATGGCAAAATGAGAAAATGAATCGCAGTGAAAGCCTTTTTCCATGGCATTTAAATGTTCGGCGGGGGCGCATCCGTTCGCGATAGCGATGAGCACGCCGAGATCGCCTAATTTACCGCTGTCGTGCAATTGCTTTATCAGCGGATACAACTGCTGCACGTGAGAATCTCCCCAGAACATTATTTTTCTCGACGTGTCAGGTCCCAACGTACAGAAATGGATGTCTGCCATGCTGCGAACTTCCGTTCTCCAGTTTCCACAGACCTCCTGAAAGTCTCCCTTCCTCTCGGTATTTTCCACCACTAGTTGTCTGGTAGCGCTGTTGTATCGTCCGGGAAATCCCTGGTGCAAATAAACCGCAAATCCGACGGCTAGTGAAAGCATGCTTGCCGCAAATCCGAGTGAAAATATCTGCCGCCTGGAAAACGGGGATTCGCGGCCCCGGAACGGTCCTTCAATGAACTCAAACGAAATGAATGCCAGCACGGCAGAAAGCAGCAGGGCCAAAGTTTTTTGGGAGTCGGTCAAATCTCCCGCGGCAAAATACCGCGCGAATACGAGAAGTGGCCAATGCCATAAGTACAGCGAATAGGAAATGACCCCGATAAATACGAGCGGCCCGAAGCTCAAAGCGACTTTCGCGCTGGACGGGCCATTTTCCCCGGCGTAAATGACGAGCGCGGCGCCCAAGCATGGAGACAAGGCGTTTACGCCAGGGAAGGACGTATCCTTATTAAAGAGGACGACGGCGCAAACGATCAGCACCAACCCGGACAAACCCGCAATCTCCCGCCACACGCGTGACGGGAGGGAAGGGACCACCTTCACCGCGAGCAGCGCGCCCATCAACAGCTCCCACGCTCGGGGTATCAGAAGATAAAACCCGCTAACCGGTTTAGAGTGCGTGGCCCAAATATTGATTAGAAACGATATCGTGGCGAGAAAGATCAGCCATCCTGCGAGCCGTCCCTTGGCCCACTTGGCGAGCAGAAGCAGCGCCGCGGGGAAAAAAAGATAAAACTGCTCTTCGACCGAAAGGGACCAGGTATGCAGCAGAACTTGTGACTCGGATGCGTGGTCGAAGTATCCCTCTGTCCGCGCGATGTGTTTGAAATATATGTTGCTGGCGAAGAATGTCATCGCGATCATACTTTTCGCAAAACCTAGAAAATCACTCGGGGCAAATAAAATGGCTGCGATCAAAATGCAGAAAAACAGTACGCCGAAGAGTGCGGGAAAGATCCGACGTATCCGGCGGTCGTAGAACGAGGCGAACGAGAACGTTCCCTGCAGCACATCTTTGGCGATCACAGACGTAATCAGATATCCCGAGATTACGTAAAAGATGTCCACTCCTACGTAGCCCCCCGCGAATCCGGGAAATTGCGCATGAAAGAACAGTACCGGCAAGACGGCGACGGCTCGGAGACCGTCGATGTCGGGACGGTATTTGTCAGAGTGGCTTTTCGATTGGAATGTTATGGGCAGAGGAAACTTCTCCCAAGGTGGCGCAAAGATCGTGCATGCACGCGAGACGACCGCCACACGGTAGCTGACGCATATTAGGTATCGAGGAAGAAATAGACAACAGCATCGCCGATAACCGGAGGCGATGCAAGAATCACAACAATCCGAGGGGCTCGATGGGTTAATAGAGACGCGCGGCCCGCGACGTGCTATCTCCGCCAGCTCAGGCGCGTTTACTCAGTCTTCACAGACCGAAGATCAGGGAAACGTCCGCCATCGCAAGACGTCACGCGACGCCGTCTCAAGGTGCAGGATTGCCGCTCGGCGCCGGCAAGTTGACGCTGGCATCATCGAGGACCAAAACCCAATCGCTCGAGCTAGGGGACGTGAAAGTCTTCGTTCCGCTATTTGCGAACGTCCCGATGTTGGTGGCGATCCCGGTCGTAGGATTGAACCACCATGCCTGAACAGTGCTGGTGGGACTGGTGATTTTGCTCATCGCCACCGTGATAGTGGTAGCGTTTCCGTTGGGAATGTAAGCGATGATGGTCTGTCCGTCGCTGGTGCGTGCTGCGGTTGTTGTCGTAAGCCCGGACCCGTAGCCAGCGGTAACAACCGTATGGTTGATGTCAGGTACGAGCAACCAATGTTCGCGACTGCTGAACAGGCGGCCTTGGTACTCCTCCGACACTGACCCTACGGAGCTCAGCTGGCTCTGCCAAGTGGGAGTTCCAGTGGTGCAACATGCGCTTCCCTTCGGGGAGTCGAAACTCCAGATCGCGCCGTTGCCGAAGATTCGCCCGGTGTAGCAACCTGACAAAACCTCGCCGTATGCTTCGAAACGTAGACTCAACTCCGTGGTCGAGTTTTCCAGTTCGTAGAAATTCTCGCCGCACAACGGCGGGAGGAACGGACTCTGATTGTAGGCAGTCTGCGCTACGGGAATGGTCGTGGTCGTTTGCGGGTACGCCCAGTTGATTGTGAGCCATGACGGTACCGCAAGAGATTGTACCTGGTACGCCTGAACGCTGTTGTAGCTGTCCGCCACGCATAGCCGGCAGGCTTCGAGCGTTATGAGATGATTCGGGTCAGCAGCGGCGATAGCGGTTCCTACGTCATCTATCTTTTGATAGAGGCCCGCTACCGAGGGCTCCGCGTCACCGCCCAGGAGCCATACGATATTGTTATAGCCCTTGTAGCGCTGGCCGAGGAAAGTTCCGTACGCCGACATCGTTGCATCCGATGTGGCGAGTGCGCTGCTAGCATAGCCTTCTTGGGGACCGTCGGCCGGAAAAAACGGGCCCAAGAATACGGTTATGCCAAGGCTCTGCGCCTCGGAAATGACGGAATCCACGTTGGCCCAGTAATTTGGGTCCTCGTTCGTGAAATCCGGACCATCAAAAGGCGAATAGCCGTAAAAGTTTTTCGGAGGATTGGCGGAGTAGCCGCCACCAGCCGGACCGTCTATGGCGCCCACCCAAACCGCGTTGTAACCGCGGTTCGCCCTGTCGGTCAGATAGCTAGTGACATCCGAACTATCGAGTTCAACCGCCAAGTCGAAAGCATCGTCGCCGACAACGAAGACGGGCTTCCCTGTGATCGTATTCAGCAAGTATTTGCGATTCGAACTGAGAGCCATCATCTGGCCCTGCGCGCCGCCGACTGTTAATGTCAGGCTGGCTGTCTGGGTGCGGATGGGATTGCTTGAATCGCTGACCTCGAACGTCAGAGTATTGGTAGCTGCTTGGGTCGGCGTACCGGTGATGGCACCCGAAGAAGCATTCAGGAACAGGCCTGCCGGCAGTGTGCCGCTGATGATAGTCCAAGTGTAAGGCGTAGTTCCACCGCTTGCGGTCAAGGTAGTGCTATAGGCCGATCCGATGCGTCCGCCCGGCAGCGCAGTAGTGAGAAATACGAGAGATGGTAAGTTAACGGTGAGCATGAGCGTAGCTTTGCCTGTTCCGGTTGGGTTGGCCGCGCTCAAACTCGCCGTGGAAGTACCGGCGACTGTTGGTGTTCCGGAGATCATTCCCGACCCGGTGTTCACCGACAATCCTGCCGGCAAGCCCGTCGCCGCGTAGCTGGTCGGCGAATTCGTGGCTGTAATCTGATATGAGAACCCGCCTCCTATCATCCCGCTTGCAGTGGTCGGGCTGGTGACCACAGGCGCGGGGCCTACACCCGCGGGCACCGAAGTAGCAGGTTTCAGCGCCACCATCTGCATCGTCCAGCCGTTGGTCGCCGAGCCAGTCGCCGCACAACTACCAGCGCTGCCCGCCGTCTTGTCCTCGATGAGATTGTTGTTGAATGTTGAGCGGCCGGTAAAACCAGAACCAGCCGAGCAAGCCCAGTCGCCGACGCAGAAACCATAAATAACATCACCGGCATAGCTCGTAGTGGCATCCCCGCTGGAAACTGTACCAGCGCCACCTGAAGCGCTCGCCTGAACGTCGATGGGATTAGTCAGATCCAAGCCGGAATATTCAGCCAGATAAAGTTCCAACCAACTGGAACTCGAGGTTAATTTAACAGTGACGGTATCCGCGCCGCCCTTGATGTTCTTCGCGTAGTACACCCGGCTGCGCACGCCCCCTGGAGAAGTCAATTGATTTCCGACCGCGGTAAAGACATTCCCTTGGGAGTCGGTGACGGAGGACGGAGTCGCGGCCGTACTGTAATCGAAGGCAACCAGGATGAGGTCGCCCGCGTTTGTGTTCGCGGAGAAAGCGAGAGACAAGGTACTGGGAGAACCACTAGCAGCATTACTGGCTACTTGCACGAACGGTCCTGAAGCAGCGGATGCGATCGTCAAAGTTAGAGTGACGTTACCCGTTCCACTGGAATTGGTCGCGCTCACGCTTACCGCCGAAGTCCCGGCTGTGGTTGGCGTCCCGGAAATCAATCCTGTCGCGGTGTTCACCGACAATCCTGCCGGGAGACCTGCCGCTGCATAACTAGCCGGTTTATTGGAAGCAACGATCTGATAGGAGAACGCGCTTCCTGCCGTCCCGCTTGCGCTGTTCGCGCTCGTGATCGCTGGGGTCGCCGGCGGGTCCGGGTTGATGGTCAGCATCAAGCTAGCGTTGCCCGTGCCGCTGCCGTTGGTTGCGCTCAAAGTCATCGTTG
>Ga0209008_1000007_pt1 | contig 173449 bp, 160 predicted proteins | sample JacPin_JW_Ref_O3_FD_187963 | JGI IMG/M metagenome (GOLD analysis project Ga0209008, IMG submission 187963) | Forest soil microbial communities from Algoma, Ontario, Canada - Jack Pine, Ontario site 1_JW_Ref_O3 (SPAdes) (version 2) | ecosystem: Environmental > Terrestrial > Soil > Boreal... | reverse complement strand
GCGCGCCGAGGAATCCGCCGGCGATGCCGGTGAGAAGGAGAAGCGGGAGCAGGCGGCGCGCGTCTGGAGTGAACGCGTTGCGATACGCGACGGTGCTGGCGACGGTGCCGGGAAAAAGCGCGGCGGTGTTGGTGGCGTTGGCCGCGATGGGCGCCATGCCGGTGAAAAGCAGCGCGGGGAAGGAAATGAAACTGCCGCCGCCGGCGACCGCGTTGAGCAGTCCGGCGATGAGCGCCGCGAAAAAGAGGAAGAGCGGATGAGAAAAGTGCACGGGGAAGAATAGCATGGGGAGTGATTGGTGATTAGTGACGAGAAGTAGGCGCAGGGGCTGGGTGATGACGGGAAAGTGCGAACGGGACCTCGCGGTCTAGTGTTTGCCAGCGCTTGCGGAGGAGTGGGCGGAGAAGAAAAAAGAACACGCGGTTTCGGCTCGGACTGCATCTAACAGTGTAGGGGTTGAAATGCATGCTGGATTTGGGGCATGCTGGCGGGAATCGGCCCGCGCTTAATCTCGATTAATTGTGTTGTGAATGGACTTATGAGTTCCTCCACGCAGCTCGTTTTGAAGCCTATTCCGGTGAAGAAGGCTCTGCTCATTGATGCCGACGATGCGACGCGCACGTTTCTGGCGAACGTCCTGGATCCGAGCGAATGGAGCATACGGCACGCGGCGGATAATCAAACCGCGCTGGAGCTGGCGGCACGGATACACTTCGACCTGATTCTGACGAGCGAGAAAACTTCCGGAAAAGACGACATCGAATTGTTGCGCAAGCTGCGATCGGCGCGGGCGCACACTTGTTTGATCATTTTGACGGACGAGAGCGCGCCTTCGTATGTGGTGGATTCGATGCGCGAGCACGCGTTCAGTTATTTCTCGAAGCCATTTTCGCTGGATGCGCTGGCGGAAATGGTGCACCTGGCGACGGAAGCGCCTTGCTGGGACGACGGAATTGAAGTGGTGTCTGCGACGCCGGAATGGATTCGGCTGATGGTGCGCAGCGACCGGCAGACGGCGGACCGGCTGATCCAATTTCTACGCGAGATCGTGGATTTGCCGGAGGCGGAGAGTAATGCGGTGGCGGTCGCGTTTCGCGAGATTCTGCTGAACGCGATCGAGCATGGCGCGAAATTCCGGCCGGACCAATACATGCAAATTTCCTACGTGCGCGCACGGAATATGGTGCTGTGCCGCATCAAGGATCCCGGCGAAGGATTTACGCTGGACGAAATACAGCATGCGGCGGTGGCGAACCCGCAGGGCGATCCGATTCGTCACGCGGCGTTCCGGCAAGAGAGAGGGATGCGGCCGGGCGGGTACGGGATATTGCTCGCGCAGAAATTGGTGGATGAGCTGATTTACAATGAGGATGGAAATGAAGTGCTGCTGGTGAAGTACCTCGATGGCGGCGGGTTGGAACACTAGCTGCGATTTTGATTCTTGGGACGTTAGGAAGAAAAAGGCGCCACGATGGCGAGATCGTGGCGCCTTTTGTTTGTGGGCTCCGCTGATTTGCGCAGCGGATGACCCGGGATTAATTGTTAGCGGTGCGCGTGATTTCCGGCGTCCCCGCCGCGCGAGGCGCCGCCGCTGGATTTCGGCGCGTGCGAAGCGCTTCCGCCGCCGGTGGCGTGCGATGCGTTGCCACCGCTGCCGCGCTGGCCGCCGTTACTGCGCGATTGCTGAGGAGCGGCGGAGCGTGCGGATTGGTTCTGCGAACGCGCTGGGCTGGTGCGCGTCGCGGGGCGCGAAGTGTTCTGGCGGACGGCTGGCCTGGTGGACTGCCGCGCCGAATTGGATGCGTGGGATGAGTTGGACGAGCGCGAATTGAACGAGCGGGCGTTGTTCTGCGAGCGGGTTGCGGCATTTTCGCGCGTCGCGTTGCGAGACTGCGCGGCGTTGTTCGTGCTGCGGGAATCTCGCGTGGCGTTGCGGGTGTTGGAGCGCGAGAGGTTCGAACTGTGATTCGAGTTGTTCGCGTTCAGGGTGCGATCGCGGTTGAAAAATTCACCGGGGCGCGCGGTGGCTGCTGTTGCGGGCCGTCCATGATTCACAGACGCGAGCTGTGCGCGATTGCCGCCGGCGAAATGCTCTTGCTGGCGCTGCATGCCGGTGGCCCCGATGTGATGATCGCGATTCGTGGCCATTTCCGCCTCGGTGGGACGCGCGTTGACGCCGCCGCGGCCGCCATTGAAGCTGACGCGATTCACGTTATGGTTGTTGATCACCGTGCGGTTATAGACGTTGTGAACGTTGTGGATGTCCACGTTGCTGACGCCGCGATTGTAGAAAAAGTGGCCGCCGCGCCAGTAGCCGCCCTCGAAACCGAAACCGCCGTAGCCGAAGCCGTAATTAATTCCGCCATAGAAGCCGACGTGCGGGCCCCAGTAACCGCCATGCCAGAAATATCCGCCGCCGCCCCAGCCCCAATATCCGGGAGTCCAGAGAAATCCGATGCGCGGCGCGATGACCCAGGTGCCGGGAACCCAGAAATAGCCGTCGGCACCGTAGCCCCAATATCCGGGCGTCCACATGTATCCATCGCCCGGGCAAACGGGCTGCGCATAAACGGGCAGCGGCGGCGGAGCGACGGTGATGGCGACTCCGAAGCCGAATGCGGCCGAGGCGGTGGGCGCGGTAGCGGGAATCGCGCTGAGAGCGAGCGCGAAAAGCAGAACTCGAATGATTGGAGTGTTGCGCATGTTGTCCTCCTTTCTGTTGCCTGGAACCTGAAACTTGGCGAAACTTATCCGGCGCTGAACCGCCTTTGTGCTCAACGCGTCGGCGGTACTTGCGCCTACTTAGTTCAACACGGGATGGCGGCGAAAGTCGCTGGCGGAAATACCGCAGAAGCGCGGAGAATTCACCTGATTTTGCGGCGGAGAAAAGCGTAGTATTTGGGGTCGCGATTTCGCAGGGCGGGGCGCGCGGGCAGAGAAAGCTTGCTGCCAGCCACTGCGCAAATAGTTAACGATGATCGCAAAGGCTGGCTTCAGGGGCTAAAGCCCGGGATTCGGCGCGGCTGGCGGGGGACTGAAGCCCACCCTTTCAGCGCGGCGTTTCCACGCAAGCGATTCACGACCCGAGTTGCAACACGGTTTCGAGCGAAGCTCTAAACGCAAAATTCGGATCGAGGGGAGAAGTTTGAGTGCGCAAAATTATGGCAGCGTTGCTCGGTGTGATTGTGGCGTTGGTGGCGATGGCGCTGTCGGGAGCCACGCGGGCGCGAGTGGCGCCGCAGGCGGCTGCGAGCGAGAAGCGGGCCGCGTGGGATAAGTTGGCCGACGAATATTTCGACCAGGTGTATTTCAAGTTTGCGCCGAGCAACGGCACGAGCGACGGACTGCATCAGTACGACGCGATGCTGGAGGATTATTCGCGTGCGGGGATTGACGCGAATATTGCCGAGCTGCGTGCATTTGACAAGCGCGTGGAGGAGTTGGATGCGAAGGGGTTGGACGAAACGCGCGCGGCGGACCGCGAGCTGGTGCTGGCGAACATCCGCGGCACGTTGTTGACGCTGGAAGTTGTGCGGCCTTGGGAGAAGAATCCGGATTCCTATTCGAGCGGGATCAGCAACAGCGTGTACGTGATCATGGTCCGGAAATTTGCTTCGGCGGATGAGCGGCTGCGGTCGGTGGTGGCGCGCGAAGAGAAAATGCCGGCGGTGTTTGCGGCGGCGCGCGCGAATCTGAAGAATCCGCCGCGGATTTACACGGAGATTGCGCTGGAGCAGCTGCCGGACATCATCAGTTTTTTTCAGAGTGACGTGCCAGCGGCCTTTGCGGGCGCGAGCGACCCGGCGGTGAAGGCCGCGTTTGCGAAATCGAATGGCGCGGTGATCGCGGATTTGCAGAGCTATGCGGCATGGCTGAAGTCGGACGTACTGCCACGTTCGAATGGGGATTTTCGCATCGGCACAGAGACCTTTTCCAAGAAGCTGCTGTACGACGAGATGGTGGATACGCCTCTGGACCGGCTGCTGGAAATCGGCCGGGCCGATTTGCACAAGAACCAGGCGGAGTTCAAGCGAGTGGCAGCAGAGCTCGAGCCGAATAAATCGACGAGCGACGTGCTGGCAGAGCTGATGGCGGACCATACGACGCCGGATCATCTGTTGCAGAACTTTCGCGACACCTTCGATGGACTGATCTCGTTCATCCGCGCGAAACACATCATCACGATTCCATCCGACGTGCGGCCGATTCTGCAGAACACGCCGCCATTCATGCGTGCGACGACGTTTGCGTCCATGGACACGCCGGGACCTTTCGAGAAAGTGGCGCAGGAAGCGTATTTCAACGTGACGCTACCTGGAGCGCGCGACACCGCGGAAGAAATCGCGGGGCGCATGGCGGCTTTTAACGTCGGGACGGTGGTGAGCACTTCGACGCACGAGGCGTATCCGGGTCACTACGTGCAATTTCTGTGGGTGCACGAGGCACCCACGAAAACGCGAATGCTGCTGGGCGCCGCTTCAAACGCGGAAGGCTGGGCGCATTATTGCGAGCAGATGATGCTCGATGAAGGATTTGGACAGCCGGGGACGGGCGCGAAGGACGCGCACGAGGCAAAACTAATTCGCCTGGGACAACTGGAGGATGCGTTGTTGCGCAATGCGCGCTTCATCGTGGGGATTGAAATGCATAGCGGCAAGATGAGCTTCGATCAGGCGGTGGAATTTTTCGTAAAAGAAGGGTATCAGACGAAGGAAACGGGGCTGGTGGAGACGAAGCGTGGGACGGCGGACCCGACATATCTTTACTACACGCTAGGGAAGCTTGAGATTTTGAAATTGCGCGAGGACGTGAAGAAGAAGGAAGGCGCGGCGTTTTCCCTGGAGCAGTTTCACAATAATTTCATGCGGCAGGGATTTCCACCGATCAAGATCGTGCGGCGGGCGATGCTGGGAGATGATTCGCCGACGCTTTGAGCCGCTCTACTTGCAAGAATTTTTCTGGGACGGTTTGCCGGCAGTGGAAGCGTTGTCACTGCGTGACGACGGGCCTTCCGCTATTGCATCCGTACGCGAAACGAGTACCATATCGTCCCAGCAGCTACTTCTGACGCGTCCCGATTCGACAATGCACCACCGGTAACTTCCCGTACTCGTTCGGGACGCAGAACACGCGGAGTTCACTTGCGGCGGAGCCTCGTTATACCGGTGTTGGTATTCACGCTGGCGATACTGGCGCGAGCTACACCCGCGCAGCAAGCTGCAGCGCCCGCGATTGCCGCGCCTGCGGCGGGCGTGCGCGGAGCCGTGAACGTGCGACTGAAGCTTGGTGGCGGCGAAAAGTTCAGCGGTGTGGCGATGATACGGCTGCTCGCGAGCGAAGATGATGAGGTTGTCGAAGGCAAAGAGGACGCGGGAGGACGGGCAGATTTCGCCGATCTAGCGGTGGGGAAGTACAGCGTGGAAGTGAATGCGCCCGGATTCATCCCGATTCGCCACGCGATTGAAATTTCCGCCGGCCAGCTGACGGCCACCGTATTTCTGACGATGACGCCTGAAGCTTCCGCAGCGCCGGCGGGGCCGGATTCGCCGGCGGTTGCGATTTTGGCGGCCATCACGCGCGCGGAAGCTGAGAAAGCGATGCATGCTCTGCAGCGGGTGGAGGCAGTTCCTGCCATGAAGCCGAATGTTGCATGTCCATTGCCGCTGGTGCTGCAGGGCGTGGGGCAGCGCGCCGAAGAGCTAGTGAACAGCCTCGACCGATTCAGCGCGACGGAGCGCGTGGAGCATTTCGCGGCACACGCGGACGGTGGACTCGCCGCTCCCGACGCGCGTTCATTTGAATATGTGGTGCTGGTCACTCGCAGCGGCGAGCGAAACTTCCAGATTGATGAATATCGGAACGGCGACATGGATCCGAATCGCTTTCCCGCGGGAATTGCGACCACGGGCTCGGCGGCGCTGGCCTTGATCTTTCATCCGAACTTCGTTGCGGAATTTACATTTACGTGCGACGGACTGGGAGAATCGGGAGGGAGACCGGCGTGGCAAGTTCATTTTGAACAGCGGCCGGACCGCCCGAACCAGATACGGAGTTACGTGATTTCCCGAAATGCGTACTCGATTCCGCTGAAGGGCCGGGCGATGATTGATGCCGGCACTTTTCAGGTGCTGCGGATGGAGTCGGAATTAATCAAGCCCGTGGCGAACATCAAGCTGACGCAGGAACGCATGGCGATTGATTATGCGTTGGTGCAATTCCGGACCGAAGAACAACAACTGTGGCTTCCGCAGAGCGCGGAACTTTACGTGGAAAGAAGCGGGAGCCGTTACTATCGGCGGCACACATTCAGCAATTTCCGGGTGTTTACGGTGGGGACGGAGCAGAAAGTTCACGCGCCGAAAGAATCGTACGCCTTCACGAACAAATCGGATCGCGAGATTTTCGGGGTGCTAACGGTGAACCCGATTCCGGGCGGGGCTTTGCAGGAGGTGTCCATTGCGTTCCGAATTCCGGCCGGCGGCACGGTGTTCAAGGCAGTGGGGCCGGGGAAGGACGTGAACTTTCCGGCGGAAGAGGTGGAGTCGGCGCGATTCGCGCACAATGGGCCGCCGGGGTCGATTGATGCGAATGCGTACTTTGTGAAGGCGAGCACGCTGGAGCTGGTGCCGGACACCGCGGTTCCCGCGGCGCAATAAAGTGATTATTCGAATTCTGATTCTTGCCGGCAATATTTCCGGGGATGTTCTCGCTGGCCGTTAAAATCCTGATCAATTAATTGACGGAGTGCTTTGCCGCGGATGGAAAGTACGATTTTGCGGAAGGGCTTGCAGTGGACGGCGAAGAAAAATGTGCGGTTAGCGGGAAGCGGAAGTACGGGAGCGAGGGTGAGGCGCTGGCGACGGCGGCGCACCAGATCGCGAATACGGGTGCGCCTAAGGACCTGCGGGCTTATTTGTGTTCGTGGTGCGAGGCTTGGCATTTGACGAAGGCTGCGGCGAAAGGCGGGAAGGGGCGTAAGTAACCAGGTGGAGGGTGCTGTATGGTGCGCGCGGAATTTGCTGTGCTGCTGCGAGGAGAGTTTCGATGCGGGACGTGATGCGGCTCGCGGTGATGGGCGCGGCGACGCTGATGCTGATGTGCTTGGCGCTGAGGGGTTCTGGTACGGCGGCGGAAAAAATGGATGCGATGCAGCTGATTGAGATGGCGAAGGCGAACAGCCCGGGTTTGCGGAACGCAATTGCGGCGACACTGGATGCGAAGGAGCTGAAAGAGGGAACGGCTTGGATTGCGCAGGGGCCGGAATTTTTCTTCGCTACCGAGGCGGCGGCGAAACCGGAACTTTTTATTGACGGAGTTGCGGGGCCGGAGATGCGGGATATTTCGGGTTCTGGGCTGTGGTACGCGGCTGTGCACATTGAGCCGGTGGGCAGGCTGCATGCGTTCTACTACGTCGTAGGCGGGGCACATTTCGGCGGGCGATTGGATCTGCCGGCGTTTGGCGCTTTGTCTTATTTGCAGCCGGGAGTTCGGTCGGGGGTTTTGTCGGAGAACATCGTTCATAGCAGCAAGATCTATGATGGGATGAAGAGCGAATATTGGATTTACGTTCCGGCGCAATATGATGCGCGCACGGCGGCGGCGCTGATGGTTTTTCAGGATGGTCAAGCGTATGCGCATCGCGACGGCGGGAATCCGGCGCTGAACGTGATTGATAATCTGATCGCGCAGAAAAAGATTCCGGTGATAATTTGCGTGTTCATCAATCCGGGGGATATTGAAGGTTCGCCGGGCACGCCCACTTATAATTTTGTGAAGGCGTATGGGGAGAAATGGAAGCGCGGGATGAAGGATTCGATGCGCAGCACGGAGTACGATACGGTGAGCGACCGCTACGCTCGCTATTTGCGCGATGAAGTGCTTGCCGACGTGGCGGCGAAATACAATATTCGCAAGGACGCGTATAGCCGGGCAATCACGGGACTTTCTTCCGGTGGGATTTGCGCTTTCAACGCTGCATGGCAGATGCCGGAGCAATTCAGTCGGGTGATTTCGTGGATTGGGAGCTTCAGTGCGATTCAGTGGAAAGAAGATCCGGCAGTGCCGGATGGCGGGCAGGATTATCCGGACAAGATTTTGCGCGAAGCGCGGCGGAACATTCGCGTGTGGCTGCAGGATGGTTCGAACGACATCGAGGGACAGTACGGCAGCTGGCCGCTGGCGAATTTGCGCATGGCGAATGCGCTGAAATTTAAGGAATATGATTTTCATTTCAGTTTTGGCGGCGGCACGCATAACACGGCGCACGGAGCCGCGGAGTTTCCGGAGGAGATGATCTGGTTGTGGCGTGATTACGATCCGGCGAAGACTGCGCAAACTTATGAGATCGAGCCGAGCGAGAAGGCGAAGCCGCAATTTCGCGTGGCGATTGCGAATCGCGAGGAGGAGTAGGGCGGGGAACTCGGGCGAGGCAAGCCTCGCCTAGATCGTTTGTTTGGCGGACGTTGCGCTCCGACGAACGCGGCGGCAAGCCGCCGCACTCCGAAATGGGCTCGGCTCCGCTAAATCGCGAGCACAAAAAAACCGGGAGGCAGGGTCGCCTCCCGGTTTTCGTGCGATTTAAATTCCCACGAAACTCGAGCGGGAATTATTTTTGGTCTTTCTTGCTGTTGTCTTTCTTATCCTTTTTGATTTCCTTGCTGGTTTTGTTTTGTTCCTTGTTGACTTGTTTCTTCTCCTGGGGAGTCAGCTTGCCGCCGTTGGCTTCACGGTCGGTTTTCGTCTGCTGATTGATATGCTGCTCCTGCTTTTCCACGTGGGCCGTTTCTCCCGGCGTCATTTTGCCGTCTGCCACGCCGTTGCCGATACGCTTCTGCTGATTTTCGGCGCGTTCACCGACGCGGCTCATCGCGGGATTCGCGGGCCTGCCATGATTTTCGGAGGCGAAGTTGGAGCGATCCAGGCCGGCTGCGTGTTCGTGGCCCAGCTGCTCCGAGGTCGCGTTCACGTGTTGTTCGTGTTCCGCGGCGCGTTCTTGGGCCGTCGCTACAGCTCGGGTGCCGTTAGGACCGCCGTTGAAGCTGGTGCGCACGCCGACGTCTTCGTGGACCACGGTGCGATCAACGAAAGTGGTGTGCACGACCGCGGTGTTCACGTTGACGACTGCGGTGTTGTACGCGAAATGCCCGCCGCGCCATTCACCGCCTACGAAACCCACGCCGTGATAACCGAATCCGTAATTCACGCCGCCGTAGAAACCGACGTGAGGTCCCCAGTAGCCGGCATGCCAGCCGTAAACGCCGCCTGCGAAGCCCCAGTAGCCGGGAGTCCAGAGAAGGCCGGCGCGCGGAGGAGCGACCCAAACGCCGGGAACCCAGTAATAGCCTGCGTCACCGTAAGCCCAATAGCCGGGCGTCCAGAGAAAACCTTCGGTGGGGCACGGAGGCTGCACGTAAACCGGGATTGCGGGCGGTCCAACGTGCACGGAGATGCCTACAGCGATTTGCGCAGCGGCCGGGGACGGCATGCACGCTAGCGCGAGTGGTACGCAGAGAGCGAGAAGAAGTGTTCGGATGAGATTGAGCTTACGCATTGCAAAATCCTCCCTTTATAGAGTTCGTTGATCGCTAAAATTTCAATTTTTTGTCGCGCTTCAGAAACCGAGCTGGGCTAGCTCCATGTTGTTTCTAACACCGCAATGCGCAGAAGGTTTCGCGGTGATTTCGCTGCGATTCCATGCGCGGCAAAGCCTCACTGAAAATTATAGAGTTTCGGGCGGCCCCGGGAATTTTAGAGTGCGGGAGTACTCTGTGAGTCGGTAAATACCGATGGAAACGGCTGATAGAATGATGCTTACAGGGCTGGCGAATGTGCACCGTTCCGTCGGACCTGACCCTGCGAACAGCGCAAGACTGAGACATTTGGACAGGTGGCGTCCATAGTTTGATCGGAAGCTGAAAAATTGCAGATGGAATGGTGCCAGCCGGAGTAAGGGAAAATGGGAGCGCGTGCTCGACAAACAAAAAGGGCGCTTCGGTGATTTCACCTCGGCGCCCTTTGCTCTAATGCGCCCGCCTGAAGGCGGCCGCTACAGATTCAACTGCTGCGTCAACTTCTTAGTACATGCCGCCCATGCCGCCTGCGCCTGGGGCGCCGCCGCCGTGGGCTGCGCCGGCTTCCTTGGGTTCCTTGATGTCGGCCACCAGAGCTTCGGTGGTGAGCATTAGGCCCGCGATGGAAGCGGCGTTCTGCAGAGCGAGACGGGTTACTTTGGCCGGGTCAATCACGCCTGCCTTGACCAGGTCGCCGTATTCGCCGGTGTCCGCGTTGTAGCCGAAGTTCTCGTCCTTGGATTCGCGGATTTTGCCCAGAATGACGGCACCTTCGTCGCCGGCATTGTGGACGATCTGGCGGAGAGGCTCTTCAAGGGCGCGCTTCACGATGTTGACGCCGATGGCATCGTCATCATGCAGCTTGAGCTTATCGAGAGCCGGGATGCAGCGGATCAAAGCCACACCGCCGCCGGGAACGATGCCTTCCTCGACAGCCGCGCGGGTTGCGTGCATCGCATCTTCGACGCGAGCCTTCTTTTCCTTCAGCTCGGTCTCGGTTGCGGCGCCGACTTTAATGACAGCAACGCCGCCGACGAGTTTCGCAAGGCGCTCTTGCAGCTTTTCCTTGTCGTAGTCGGAGGTGGTGTCTTCCACTTGCGCGCGAATTTGACGGACGCGGCCTTCGATTTCCGAAGCCTTGCCGCCGCCTTCGACGATGGTGGTGTTGTCCTTATCAATGGTGATCTTCTTGGCGCGGCCGAGATCTTCGGGCTTCACGTTCTCGAGCTTGATGCCCAGATCTTCGGTGATGGCCTTGCCGCCGGTGAGCGTGGCGATGTCTTCGAGCATGGCCTTGCGGCGATCTCCGAAGCCAGGAGCCTTCACGGCAGCGCACTGCAAGGTGCCGCGGAGCTTGTTGACGACGAGAGTGGCGAGAGCTTCGCCTTCGACGTCTTCAGCGATGATCAAAAGCGGTTTGCCCTGCTTGGCGATCTGCTCGAGAAGGGGCAGCAGGTCCTTCATCGAGGAGATCTTCTTTTCATGGATGAGGATGCGGACATCTTCCATCGCGCATTCCATGCGTTCGGGGTCAGTAACGAAGTACGGCGAGAGGTAGCCGCGGTCAAACTGCATACCTTCGACGACCTCGAGCGACGTTTCCATGGTCTTGGATTCTTCCACGGTGATGACACCGTCTTTACCAACTTTCTTCATCGCACCGGCAATGATGTCGCCGATGTGCTTGTCGTTATTGGCGCTGATGGTGCCGACCTGGGCGATCATGTCGCCCTTGACGTCCTTGTGCAAACGGCGAACTTCCTCGACAGCCACTTCGACGGCCTTTTCGATGCCGCGCTTCAGAGCCGTGGGGCTGGCTCCGGCCGCGACTGCCTTTACACCTTCGCGGAAGATGGCCTGGGCCAGAACGGTGGCGGTGGTGGTGCCGTCGCCGGCTACGTCGGAAGTCTTGGACGCAACTTCACGGACCATTTGCGCGCCCATGTTCTCGAGCGGATCCTGCAGCTCGATTTCCTTGGCGACGGTGACGCCGTCCTTGGTGATGATCGGCGAGCCGAACTTCTTTTCGATCACCGCATTGCGGCCCTTGGGGCCGAGGGTGATTTTAACTGCGTCGGCGAGCTGATTGACGCCGCGCAGGATCGCCTGGCGAGAATTTTCACCAGTCACGATTTGCTTTGCCATGATGTCTTTCTCCTATTTTGTATTGCGAGTTGGTTGTCCGGCGCGAGGTTTAAGCCGCGTCCGGGAAGTTGCTGTTGAGATGGAGCGAGTTACTTCTTGCCGCCGGCTGCTTTGGCAGCGGGGCCGAGTTTCGCGAGGATCTCGTCTTCCTTCATGATCATGTATTCCTCGCCGTCAATGGTGATGTCGTTGCCGCTGTACTTGCCAAAAAGGATGCGGTCACCGGCTTTTACGTCGAGGGGGATGAGTTCACCTTTTTCGCGGCGGCCAGAGCCGACGGCGATGACTTCACCCTCTTGTGGTTTCTCTTTAGCGGAGTCCGGGATGATGATGCCACCCTTGATGGATTCCTTTTCTTCCAGGCGCCGCACTAGCACGCGGTCGTGCAGGGGCGTGATATTGACTGCCATTTGTGAAATTCCTCCAATTGTTTGGTGAGACTCGCCGGGAGGAGTTGCGGCGGTCAGGAGACCGTTTAGCACTCCTCGTCGGCGAGTGCTAATATAGCAATCGAGGGTAGGGGAGTCAAGGAGGAATGTGATAATTCGACGCTCACATCTTCGGTTGGATTTTCGTGTGCATAGCTACTGTTTTCAATGATTTGAATACCGCCAGATTTATCTGACACTTGTTTCTTGCCTTTACTGGTGGCGGCGGCTAGAATCCCGGGCACTGGTGCTGGTGCGATCACTCTTCTATATTCGACTCATCAGTTTTACAGCGGGGACGCTGGTCTATTTGTTTTTGCTGGCGTTGATTTTGGGGCATCGAAGGCCGCGAACGCTTGAGCGGCTACTCTTCTTCGTTTGCCTGTCTCTCTTCCTACTCTATTCGGGCGCACTTCTTGGCGCTAACAGCGGTATTTATTACACCTCCACGCCGTTCGCGACGCGGGTATTTTACGCAAGCCTGATCGCTCTGGGGCTAATGTTTCTACCCGGCCTACTGGTTCATACCCACTCGTATTATCTGTACCGGATCACCCAACATCGTTCGATTCCACGATTGCTCGCGTTTGTAATTTGCGCTTTCTACGCGGTCCCAGTTGTGCTGAGTTTGTGGGAGGTTGCGCATAGCCGCCTCTTCGCATTTGGTCCGGGAGACGCGCTCGTGTCATTCCTTCCCATCGAGTTTGTTGCCCTGGTGGGAGCTGTCATAGTTTGTGTACTCGCCGACTTTGCGATCGTACGGAGGAGCAAGGACGCGACCGCGCGTACCTTGTTTTCACAACTTCTTGCGGTCAACGTCGCAGGTTGCGGGTTTCTGGCTGTTTCAGCATGGGCGACGCAGTTCCGCCGCGTTGAAGGCGAAAATCTAGCCACGACGTTTATCTTGGCGGGGATATTGCCCGGCGCACTGCTGCTTTATTTCGCGGTGCGGCGGAATTTTTTGGAGTATGGGGCGCAGCGGAATCTGATGTACGCGCTGCCGGCCACTTTTTTGGCGTTGTTGTATTTGGCGCTGGTGCGGCGCGTGAGCGGATGGCTGGAGCCGTTTTTGCCGCCGGAGGCTACGGCGAGTGTGTTGTTGTTTGTGCTGATTTTTCTTTTTGAGCCTCTGGAGCGGTTGATCGGGCCCGTGCTGCATCGGCAACTTTCCGAGCGGATGAACCGGGTGCAGAAGTTGACGTCGCAATTACAGCAGGAGGCGCGGCAGGGGAAGGTGGCGCATCTGGTGGCTGAGGCGGAGAGGAGGATACGCGAGGAATTTGGGTTGGCGGCGGTGCGCATTTCGATTCCGCGCGATGCGGCGTTGAAAGATTTGGAGGCGCCGGGCAGGCTGGGGCACACGGCGCAGATCCGGTTGAAGAAGGATGGGCAGAAAATTGGGGTGTTGGAGGCCGCGACTACCGGCTCGTATTTGACGGGTGAGACTACCGCGGCGCTGGAATTTCTGGCGGAACAATTGCCGGGTATGGTGGATCTGGCACGGTTGATTGAAGACAAGCTGCGGCTGGAGCGCGAATTGGCGGAGCGGGAACGGATGGCGGTGCTGGGACAGATGGCTGCGAGCGTGTCGCACAATTTGCGGAATCCGCTGAGCTCGATGAAGACCGTGCTGCAGGTGCAGCTGGAGAATCCGGATTTGCCGCTGGATGTGCGGCGCGACTGTACATTAATGGTGGGCGAAATTGATCGCATGAGCGCGAAGCTGACGCAGCTGCTGCATTATGCGAAGCCCACGGTGCACGGCGAGCGCGTGGCCGCGGTGGCGGTGGCAGCGCAGACCGCGTGGCTGTTTGGGCGCGACGCGGAAAGGCGCAACGTGCGCCTGGAATTTGAGAAGCCTACGCACGAGATTATGGCGCAGGCGTCGGAAGAGGCTTTGAGCGAGGTGCTTTCGAATTTGATTGTGAACGCGATGGAAGCGCAGCCGGGCGGGGGGCGTGTGCGGATCAGCGTGGGGCGTTATGACGGGCAGCTGGACATTGTGGTGGATGACGACGGCCCGGGAATTACGCAGGAGCTGCGCGCGAAAATTTTTCAGCCGTATTTTACGACGAAGGCGACGGGGACGGGGCTGGGGCTGGCGATTGTCGCGCGGCGGATTGAGGAATTGGGAGGGACGCTGGCGATTGAGAGCCCGTTGCATCGCGGGAAAGGGACACGGTTTCACTTGACGTTGCCGCTGGCGGAAGAGGACGCGAAATAAATCATGCGCACAATTTTGTTGGTGGATGACGAGGCGGCCGCGCGGTACGGAACGGGGCGGGCGCTCGAGAAGCAGTACAAGGTGATCGAGGCTGCGTCGGCTGCGGCTGCGCGTGAGGCTTTGGCTGCTTCGGCGCCGGATCTTATTCTTTTGGATTTGGTGATGCCTGGGGAGGATGGGCTTTCGTTTTTGCGGTGGTTGCGCGAGAACGGGCATGAAGCGCCAGTGCTGGTCGTCTCGGCTTTGGACACCGCGAAGACGGCGGTGGAGGCGCTGCAGAGTGGGGCGGCGGATTACATTGTGAAGGGATTTGACATCGAGGAGTTGCGCAGGCGCGTAGCGAATTTGCTAAGACTTTCGGAATTGGCTGAAGAAAACACGCGTTTGCGGCGCGAGCTGGTGGCTGATGGGCAATTCGGACGATTGCTTGGGGCTTCGGATGCAATGCGACGCGTTTTTGAGATGGCGGAGCGTGTGGCGGCTTCAGATGCGACGGTTTTGATATTGGGCGAGAGTGGGACGGGGAAGGATTTGCTGGCGCAGGAAATTCATGAGCGGTCGGCGCGGCGCGGGCGGGCGTTTGTGGCGGTGAATTGCGCGGCGCTGCCGGAAAATTTGATCGAATCGGAATTATTTGGGTACGAGCGCGGGGCTTTTACCGGGGCGGCGCAACAGCGGAAGGGGAAATTCGAGCTGGCGTCCGGCGGTACGATCTTCTTGGATGAGATTGGGGACATGAATGCGGTGACACAGGCGAAAGTGCTGCGCGCTTTGGAAAATCGCAAGATCGAGCGGCTGGGCGGGTCGCACACGATCGATGTGGACGTGCGGGTGATCAGCGCGACGCACCGGGATTTGCCGGCGGAAATTGCGGCGGGACGTTTTCGAGAAGATTTGTATTACCGGCTGCGGGTGGTGACGTTGGAGCTGCCGCCTTTGCGAGCGCATAAAGAGGATCTGGCGATTCTGGTGGATGCGTTTTTGGCGCAGTTGGGAACGCGGCACAAGCATCGTGCGCATGCGGCGCCGGAAGCGATGAGCCTGCTGCGGCGCTACGATTGGCCGGGAAACGTGCGGGAATTGCGCAACGCGCTGGAGCGGACGCTGGTGTTGTGCGATGGCGATGAAATTACTGCGGCGGACTTGCCGGAGGAGATTCGCGAATATCGTGGTGCTGCTTCTGCGGCTAGCGCTACGAAGAAAACGGGGGATGATTCGTTTTTGGGAGAAGCGGATTTTCGCGAGGCCAAGCGGCAGTTTGAGATTGTTTATTTGCGGCGGAAATTGGAAGAGCATCATTGGAATGTGTCGCAGACGGCGGCGGAGGTGGGTTTGCATCGGCAGAGTTTGCAGGAGAAGCTGCGGGAGCTGGGGATTCAGAGGCCGGGGAAGTGAAGGGCAGTGATGAGTGAAGAGTGATGAGTGATGAGAAAAGGCAAAGAGGTCGAGGAAGTGAAGGAGACGGCGCGTCGAGCTTTGGATTCGGACTGACGGGCTGGCGAAAAAGGCAGTGGCTAGTGACGAGTGGTTAGTGGCTAGAAAAAGCAGATCCCTTGCCCGCTTACGGGGGCTCGGGATGACAGGCGCTAGTAAGTTCGAGATTCCGATTCGAGTTCAGGCATGAATGACATCGCATCCATCGCGGGGTTTATTTTGGCAGGCGGGCAGAGTTCGCGGATGGGTGTGGATAAGGAGCTTTTGGAAATTGCGGGAGCGCCGATGATTGTGCGCACGGCGCGATTGGTGGAGGCTGCGGTGGGCACGCCGGCTGTGGTGGTGGGGACGCCGGAAAAATATCAGCGGCTCGCATTGCGAGCGCTTGCGGATGATTGGCCGGGTTGCGGGCCGCTGGGTGGGATTGCGACGGCGTTGCGCGCGTCCGGGGCGGATTGGAATTTGATAGTAGCGTGCGATTTACCTTATTTGACGCGCGAGTGGCTGGAATATTTGTTGCAGCGGGCGCGCGATTCCGAGGCAGAGGCGGTGGTGCCGATGAATCTGACGCCGGAAAATAAGCGCGGAGCGGAGCCGCTTTGCGCGGTGTATCACAAGGGGTGCGAGCCGACGCTGCGGCGCGCTCTGGAGCGGGGCGTGCGCAAGGTGACGGACGGCCTGGCGGAATTGCGCGTCGAAGTGATAGAACCAATGGAATGGAAAGGCTTTGATTCCGACGGGCACCTATTCAAGAATGTGAACACGCCGGCGGATTATGAGCAGGCCAAGCGAAATCTCGCCGGGCGCGCGGGACGATGAGCGAACACTATTTCGAATTCAAAAATGTTTGCAAGGCGTTTGACGATAACGCCGTGCTGAAGGACGTCAGCTTCTTCGTAGAGCAGGGCGAGACGGCCGTGATTATGGGGCGCAGCGGCGTGGGGAAATCGGTGTCGTTGAAATTGCTGCTGGGATTTCTGGCGCCGGATTCGGGGCGAATCATTGTGGCGGGGCAGGACGTGACGGATTGGACGGAGGAGCAATTTTCCCAGATCCGGCGGCGCGTGACGATGGTGTTTCAATCGGGCGCGCTATTTGATTCGTTGACGGTGGAAGAGAATGTGGCGTTTCCGCTGGTGAGCCGGAGCGAGACGGAAGCTCCGGAGAAAATTGACGCCACGGTGAAGGAGTTGATGACAGAGCTGGAGGTCGCAGGTTTTGCGGATCGTTTGCCATCGGATTTGAGCACGGGAGCGAAACGCGCAGTGGCCATTGCGCGAGCGCTGGCGGAAGATCCCGATGCGATTTTGTACGACGAGCCGACCACGATGGTGGATCCGCTGATGGCGGCGCATATCAGCGACCTGATCACGAAATTGAAAGCGAGATTGAAGAAGACTTCTATTGTGGTGACGCACGACACGCATCTGGCGAAGAAACTGGCCGACCGGATACTTTTCCTGCAGGAAGGGCGCGTGGGATTTTTCGGCACTTGGCAGGAACTGGAAAATTCCAAGGAGCCCTTCTTGCGAAATTTTCTCGCGCAGGTGATTCCGGCGCTGGATGCTGGCGAGTGAGCCAAAATCCCACGGCAGCTGGCGCGTCCGGGCCCGGGGCTGGGCCAAAAGGCGGCGATCCAAAATCGCAACTGCGGCGGGTGATGGGATTTTGGGACGTGCTGCTGTTCAACATCGGTGCGGTACTGGGGCCGCGCTGGATTGCGGCGGCCGCGCATAATGGCACTTCTTCGATTAGCTTGTGGGTATTTGCCGCGCTGTTCTTTTTCCTGCCGACGACCTTCGTGATCGTGGAATTATCCACGCGATTTCCGGAAGAGGGCGGATTGTATGTGTGGTCGAAGGAAGCGTTCGGAGATTTTCACGGATTTATCGCCGGCTGGACGTACTGGGTGTACACGTTTTTTTATTTTCCGGCGCTGTTGATGGCTAGTGCGGCGATGGCGGCGTATATCGGCGGAGGCGGCACGGCGTACCTGGCGCAGGACCGGACATTTTTAGTGGCGGGGTCGTTCGGATTACTTTTCGTGGCGGTGGCGCTGAATATTGTGGGGCTGAACATCGGCAAGTGGCTGCAGAACGTGGGCGCGGTTTCGACCTATGTGCCGCTGCTGATGCTGGTAGGCATGGCGGCGTATTTGTGGCACGCGCACGGATCGGTGACGCATTTTACGTGGAGAAACATCATGCCCACGTGGGATTGGGGCACGGTGAATTTCTGGCCGCAGATTGCGTTTGCGTTCGTGGGGCTGGAACTGTGCGCGACGATGAGTGAAGAGGTGCGTAATCCGCAGAAAACTTTGCCGCGCGCGATCTTTGGTTCCGGAATGTTGATTGCGCTGATTTATATCGCGGGGACTTTTGCGGTGCTTTCGATGTTGCCGGCCGATGCGGTGGATCCGAAGAGCGGCGTGTTTCAAGCGCTGACTACCGGTTCGATGATGCTGCGGATAGTTTTGTTTGGCGTGATTGCGGCGATTCTGGTGACGGTGGGGAACGCGGGCGGCGTCGGGGGAACGGTGGCAGGGGTGGCGCGCGTGCCGTTTGTGGTGGGGATCGATCGTTATTTGCCGGCGGTTTTTGGGCGAATTCATCCGAAGTGGAAAACGCCTTGGGTGGCGATTCTGGTGCAGGCTTTTGCGACGGGCGTGGTGCTGATATTGGGCCAAATCAGCGACAGTCCGAATACGGCGTATCAGGAATTGGTGGACGCGGGAACGATACTTTATTTTATTCCGTTTTTGTATATGTATGCGGCGGTGATCCGGCTGGCTTACCGGCAGGATCGCGGCGCGAACGAGAATCAGGTTTTGATTCCCGGCGGCAAAGTGGGAGTTTGGCTGATGGGGATATTGGGATTCACGGTGGTGCTGGGTGGGATTGTGTTGTCGCTGATTCCGCCGGAGGAAGCTGCCAATAAATGGATCTTCGAGGGGAAACTCGCGGGCGGCAGCGCGTTTGCGATTTTGTTTGGGTTGATGCTTTATTATCGCGGGGCGCGGGCTAAGGCGAGGGAAGCGCGGGCATCAACAGCTCGATAGGGCCTGATGTGAGTTTTTGGGATCACTTTGATTTAAGGCCAGGCACGGCATGCCGTGCCCCTACGCCCACGTCATCAGCTCGAGCCATGGCTTTAGTGAATCTTGCGGTCTTGCGTGGTTTGTTTTGTGGCTAGCGAAAAGCGCGGTTCGATTTTGTTTTCTGTCGCGGTGGATCCGGTTACGCGGGCTGCCGCGTATTCTCCTACCGATGGGCCGTGTTTGAAGCCGTGGCCTGAACCGCCGCCTACCAGCCAGACGTTTTGAAAATCCGGGTGCTGATCAATCAGAAAATCTCCGTTGGAAGTATTTTCGTATTGGCAGACACGCGTTTCGACGATGGGCGCATTCTTAAGAGCGGGGAAGCGGCGGGCGACGAATTCGCGAGCGGATTCGACGGAGGCGACGCTGGCGACGCGGGATTGCGTATCGGGATCTGCCAGAGCGCCGTGATGATCGTCGGCAACCTTCAGACCGCGATTTTCCAGATCGGGCATGCCGTAAAATTCGTCTTTCAGGTAGAGCCAGGTGGGCAGGGCTTCCTGGCGGAACTGAATTTCTCCCTGCGGCACGCCGAAAAAAATAATTTCCTGGCGCGAGACGAAGATGCGCGGGCCCAGAAGCTCGGGGAAAAGTTTGGCGAGCCAGGGGCCGCAGGCATAGACGAAGGCTCCGGCGGAAATATTTTCGCCGTGAGTGGTCATGAGGGATGTGACGCGGCCTTCGCCGAAAGGCGCAAGTGCGGAAGCGGCGCGATATTGCACGCCGATTTTCTGGGACTGCTCGACTACGGTTTGCACGGCGCGACGGGCCATCAGGACGCCACTTTCTGGTTCGAGGATGCCCCAGGCATTGTCGTCGAATGCGATTTGCGGGTAATGCTTGCGCAGGCCCATGAGCGAAAGGCGCTCGTGCGGAATATTGTGGTTTTGCAGAGCCGTGAGGGTGTCCATCGCGTAGGGATATTTATCGTGGGCGATCCACAGGACGCCGGTACGTTGAAATAATTCGGGGCGGCCGGCGTCGGTGAAGATTTCTTTCCAGCGTGGGAGCGCGCGCAGCGACCAGCGGGTGTAGATGTCGTCCGCGCCATAGCCCATGCGGATGATGCGCGATTCGCCGCCGGAGCTGCCGCGGGAGTTGGCGGGGCCGTAGGAGTCGAGGAGCGCGACGGAAGCGCCGGATTTTGCGAGGTAGTAGGCGATCCATGCGCCGAAGACTCCGGCGCCGATTACGGCCACGTCGTAAGATTTGCGTTCAGTCATGCCGGGGCGCCGGTGCGAGTGAGCGCGTCGAAGAGGGGGCTCGTTGTCGCTACGGAGGAACGATCGGATTTGACGTCGCGTTCACGCATCAGAACCCTTCCTCCACGAGATGTTTTACCGTCAAATGCGATGTGGGTTGCGTTTTTTCGCTGTGCAGCAGGCTTTCGACGTATTTCGCGAGAATGTCGGTTTCGATGTTGATGGCGTCGTTGACGGACATGGAGTGGACGTTGGTATGCGCGTAGGTGAAGGGGATTATAGCGATGTCGGCGAGGCCGTCGTGCCAGCGGGCGACGGTGAGGCTGATGCCGTCGAGGGCGATGGAACCTTTTTCGGCGACGTAGCGGCGGAGATCTTGCGGGACCCGGACGGAGAGCCACCAATTTTCGCCTTCGGGTGCGACGCGGGTGACGCGGCCGATGCCGTCAACATGACCCTGCATGAAATGTCCGCCCAGGCGCGCGCCGGCTGTCAGCGGGCGTTCGAGGTTTACCAGGTGGCCGGTTTTTTTTTCTGCGAAATTGGTGCGGCGGAGAGTTTCGCCGGAGAGGTCGGCGGAGAAATGCGTTGCGTTGAATTCGACTACTGTCAGGCAGCAGCCGTTTACAGAGATGCTGTCGCCTAGCTTGGTGGAGGCTGCGATTGCGGGGTCAATTTCAGGAGCAGAGCCAGGAGTGGCTGTGCCATGGAAGCTGATGCGGAGGCGGCCGCCGTCTGGCGTGTGTTCTAGGGATTCGATTTGGCCTACTTGTTCGGTGATGCCTGTGAACATTCGCGTTTCTTCTCTCTGATCAGTATCGGTGCGTCTTTCCTGGGTGCACAGGCAGGATTGCCTGTGCTACGTACACATCGCGAAAATATCCTTGGACCACGAAATCGGGGCCGCAGGGTTTTACTGTTAGATTTTGCAGCGCTGGGGATTTTGCGAACCAGCGCGACGGGATCTGCGCCATTGGGACGCCGCCTGTGCCCATGATTTTGGGAGCATAGAAGAGAATCATTTTGTCCACAATGCCGGCTTGCAGTGCTGCGCCGTTTAGTCCAGCGCCGGCTTCGAGCAGAACGCCGAGGATTTGGCGACGTCCTAATTCGCGGATTACGGCGCGGAGATCGGCGTGGCCGTGGCGCGCGGGAACGCGGAAAACTTCGACGCCGGCGCGCGTGAGTGCGCGGGCTTTCGTTGAGTCGCGCGGTTGCGTGGTGAAAATGACGACGTCGTGTTGCGCGGATTTCACTAAATGGGAGCGCAGTGGCGTGCGCAGGCGCGAATCTACGATGGCGCGGAGGAGCGGGCGGCGGCGCGGCTCGCCGGTGCGGTCGCTCATGCGCGGATTGTCGGCCAAGACTGTGCCGATTGCAGTCAGGAGCGCGTCGGCTTCGTGGCGTAGCCGCTGGACGGCGTCGCGCGATTGCTGGCTGGTGATCCATGTGACGCTGCCGGATTTTTGGGCGATCTGGCCGTCGAGGGTGAGAGCGGTTTTCAAGGTGACGAGCGGGAGCTTGGTGTTGATCCAGAGGGCGAAATCTTCGTTGAGATGCTGGGCTTGTTTTTCAAGGACGCCGCTAATTACCTGGATTCCCGCCCGGCGAAGTTTGGCGAGGCCTTTGCCGGAAACGGCGGGATTGGGGTCGCGCATTGCAGAGACAACTTTTTTTATTCCGGCGGCGATGATGGCTTTGGTGCAGGGGCCGGTGCGGCCGGTGGTGCAGCACGGTTCGAGCGTGACGTAGAGAGTCGCGCCGCGCGCGTTTTTTCCGGCTTGTTTTAGCGCGACGATTTCGGCGTGGTCGCGGCGATCGTAATCGTGGAAGCCTTCGCCGATCACTTTTCCGTTTTTGGCGAGGACGGCGCCGACGATTGGGTTCGGATGCGCCAGGGCTGCGCCGCGAGTGGCCAGCGTTAGAGCGCGGAGCATCAAGGCGTCGTCGTTTAGATCGGCTGGATTCATTTTCAACGGCTCATCCGTGTGCAAATCAAGGCTGGCGTCCTAAAGGACGCCGCTACAAATGCAAGAACCACCGCGCCGGCGCTGCGCCGATCAATCAAAGAGCGAGTTGACGTAGGTTTGGGCATCGAATGGGACCAGGTCGTCGATTTTTTCGCCGGTGCCGACGAAGCGGATCGGCAGATTCAGTTCGCGGGCGATGGCTACTACGATGCCGCCTTTGGCGGTGCCGTCTAGTTTGGTAAGCACGATGCCGGTGACACCGGCGTGGCTCCAGAATTCGCGCGCTTGGTTCAGGCCGTTCTGTCCGGTGGTGGCGTCGAGGACGAGGAGCACGTCGTGCGGCGCGCCGGGAATTACTTTGGCGGCGGTGCGCTTCATCTTGTCCAGCTCGGCCATGAGATTGGACTTGGTGTGCAGGCGCCCGGCGGTGTCCACGATGACGACATCGGCCTTGCGGGCGCGCGCAGCAGTGAGCGCGTCGAAAACGACCGCGGAGGGATCGGCGCCGGGCTTCTGCTTGATCATTTCGACGCCGGAGCGGCGCGCCCAGATTTCGAGTTGTTCCATGGCGGCGGCGCGGAAAGTGTCTGCGGCGCAGAGGATTACTGTTGTGCCTTCTTTTTTCAGGCGGTTGGTGAGTTTGCCGATGGTGGTGGTTTTGCCGGTGCCGTTGACGCCGACTACGAACAGGACGCGCGGCTCGTCGGCTGGCTTGCCGTCTGCGTTGGGCTGAGTGTTGGCCGGTGCGGTCAGGATTTTCAGGATTTGATTTTTCAGTTCGCGTTTCAGCGCGCCGGGTTCTTCCAGTTTGTGTTCGTTCACTTGCTGGCGCAGGGCGGCCAAGACTTCTTTCGTGGTGCGCACGCCGAGGTCGGCGCTCAGCAGCGCGGATTCGAGCTGTTTCAGTAGCTCGGGGTCAACCGGGCGGTCGCCGGTGAGCAATTGTTCCACGCGCGCGGAAAGTTCGGAGCGAGTTTTGCTGACGGAATCTTTGAGGCGTTCGAGTAGCGTGGGTTCTGGTGGTCCGAAGAGGGAGATCATGAGTGTTGGCCGCGCTTGGCGGAGTATTTGATTGTAGCAAACGGGACGTGATTCGTGACTTGGGACTCGTGATTGGTGACTCGTGATTCGTGACCCGCGAATTGGCAACGAGGTCGGTGAGGCGGTTGGAGAAAAAGGCAGTGGCTAGTGTCGAGTGGTTAGTGGTTAGAAATGCCGGGGTTATTATTAGGGTAGAAATTGGCGTTGGACTTGTCTAAGGACTCGTGCGCGGAATTTACACTTCTACTAGCGCGGCGCTTAAGCGGAGGCGGCCGGAGGCTACTGCGGCGTCGAGCGCGGCAACTACGTTCGGATCGAATTTGGAGATGGCGAGGGAACGGATGCGGCCGAGAGCGAATTCCAAGTCCATGGCGGATTGATAGGGGCGATTGGTGGTGATGGCGTCGAAGGTGTCGGCGACGGCGATGATGCGCGCCATCATGGGGATCTGATCGCCGGAGAGGCCGTAGGGATAGCCGGCGCCGTCCATGCGCTCGTGGTGCAATTCGATGCCGGGCAGCATGTCCTTCAGCTGAGCGACCGGGCGCATGATGTTCGCGCCCTTGCTGGGATGCTGCTTCATCAAGTCGAATTCTTCGTCGGTCAACTTGCCGGGCTTTTTCAGGACGCGATCGTCCACGCCGATTTTACCTACGTCGTGCAGCAGCGCGGAAATGCGCAGACGGTCAATGTCTTCGGAATCCAAGCTCATATATTCCGCGATAATGATGGAATATTTGGCGACGCGGCCGGAGTGACCGCGGGTGTAGGGATCCTTTTCGTCGATGGCGGCGGCGAGCATGCGGATGGAGCCAAGGAACAGCTCGCGATTTTCGGCAGCGGCCTGCTTCAGGCGCTCGACGTATTCTTCGATGTCTCCGGCCATATGATTAAAAGTTTCGGCCAGCTCGCTGATTTCCCTGGCGCCTTCGACGCGCACACGTTCGTGAAATTCGGCGCGGCTGATGGCGCGCACGGATTCAACGAGGCCGCGAATCGGGCGAGTGATACCCAGCGCGAAAAGATATCCGAAGAGAAGTGCGACCAATGTGACGCCCACGACGAAGCTGAGCGCTTGCGCGGTGAGTTCTTTTACGCCGGCGTCAATGCGCGCGCTATCGAGGCTGCGCTCGGCGATAACCGTCCAGCTTAATTCCGGGATGGTGCTGTAGGTGCCGATCATTTCGACGGGCCGATTATTTTTGTCCTGCTCGACGAAATGCATGGTTTCAGTGGCGCGCAGTTCCTGCGGCAATTCTTTCAGGTGATTGACGATGGGAGATGTGGAAGTGACGTCACGGCCGGGCACGACTTCGGCGGCGTCGGGGTGCGCGACGATGTGTCCGTGGCCATCCACGATGAAAACGGTGCGTTCGCGCACGCTGGCATCCTTAATGCGTTCGAGCAAGCGGTCAATAGAAACGACCGAGGCGATCATTCCGGTAAATTGCCCGTTCTGAGAAAGCGGCACGGAAACGACCAGCGCGGGGCGATTGTTTTTTCCCAGCGCGAAAGGTTCACTGACGAAATTCAAGCCTTGAATGCTGGCGGTAAAGGCGCGCTTGAGCGCGCCGCCGACGAAAGGATCCTGGTCGGCGCTGAAGCTGCCGGCGGATTGTCCTTTGGCTTGCTGATTGACGGCGGTAACGTAGAGAATATTCTGATTATTTTCGACGAAACTTTGCAACAGGCGCGCGAGCTGCGGCGCGTGCATGGGATCGTCCACATTTTCAATCCAGCCGGTGAGGGCGAGGACCTGGCGCTGGCTGAGAAGCTGTTCGCGCAGATTTTGTTCGAATTGCAGGGTCTCGCTGGCGAGCGAACGGGTGATTTCGGATTGCTGCACGCGCTCAGTGTCTTGAAGTTTTTCTTCGCTGAGGCGCAAGACCTGGCGGTGGTAAAGCCATAGAGGTGTGGTGCTTACGAACAGCAGGGCGCCCAGCACGATCCAGAGGATGCGCAGGCGGCGGGTCGTCTGCTGCTTGAGGGCTTCTGTGGGCACAGGGATCTCTTCGGTAAAATCGTAGCGAAGTGGGCGATACGATACAACGGGACGATGGTACTGGGGTTGGCGAATAAGATACAGAGAGATTGGTGGTTATGGTGTGATTCGCAGCGGGAATTTTGCGCGATGCAGAGGGCGGGTCTGAGCCCCGCCCCTACGGAATCGCGAGTGGGGGCATTATTCGTCGTCTGTGCGCTGTTTACCGCCGAAATTGAGGCGGGGTTCTTCACCGGCGATCAGGCGCGCGATATTTGGACGATGTTTGATTAGCACGAGCAGGGAAATCACTACTGTGCCGAAGGTGACGTATTCTGGAGGAGCGTGGCCGGGCGCGTAGAGCATATACACGAAGAGAGGCAGCGCGACCGCGGCGGAAATCGAGCCGAGCGAGGAGTAGCGCCAGAAAATTACCACAGCCAGCCAGAGGACGATCGCGGCGGCGACCGCTTGCCAGCAGATCGGCAGGAATACGCCGAGGCCGGTGGCGACTCCTTTGCCGCCTTTGAAGCCGAGCCATATGGGAAACATGTGGCCGACAACCGCGCAGAGGGCGGCGATCATCATCCAGCGAATATTTCCGTGGGTGAAATATTCCGCGAGCCAGACGGCAGCGTAGCCTTTTCCGGCGTCGAGTAACAGCGTGAGAATTCCGGCGAATTTTCCTGCGTTGCGCGTGACGTTCGCGGCGCCGATATTGCCGCTGCCGATGGCGCGGATGTCCGGGCCGCCGAGCGCTTTCACGATAAGCAGACCGAAGGGAATTGAGCCGAGAAGGTACGCTAGCGGCGCGATGAACCACGCGGTGCTGACGAAAATCGAGTTCAATTCGTTCCTTCCACGAATGGGAATGCGGCGAGCTTGCGGTATTGCGCGCCGGACGGTTTTAGCACGCTTTCGAATAAATGAAATTCGGATTCGCTGGCTGCGCCGAAATCATACGACTTCAGCGCGTCGGCTGCACGGGCGAGATTTTCCAGAGCGTCGCCGGGCTCGAGGCGCGCGAGAGTGAGATGCGGAGAGTAAGTGCGTGTTTCGCGGGCAAAGGCGAGCGGTTCGAGCGCTTCTTCGACGGCTGAGGCGAGTTCGGCGAGATTGGGAGTGGCCTGGACGCCGCACCAGAGCACGCGCGGTTTGAATTCATTGGGGAAAAAGCCGAGAACGCGGAAATCCATGGCGACGGGTTGCGCGGAGCGAATGGGCGCGAGGGCGGCGCGGATTTCGGGAAGTTTTTGGGGATCGGTTTCACCCAGGAATTTCAGAGTGACGTGCATGGTTTCCGCGCGAACCCAGCGCGCGGCGCGACATTCCGGTTTCAGGCGCTGGATGAGCGTCGAGAGGGCGTTGCGCACCGCGCTGGGCAAGTCGAAGGCAACGAACAGGCGCATGGCTTGGGCTCAGGCTCGGGCGGCTGCGGGAAAAAGATAATAGCGGCGCACGGCATCGAGCGCGGCTTGCGCGGCGAATTGGCGAATGCGTTCGCGATCGCCGGGAAAGCGATAGGCGCGTTCGCGGGGGCCGTGCTCGTCGGCGAGGCCGATGTGCACCAGGCCGACGGGTTTTTCAGGCGTGCCGCCGCCGGGACCAGCGACTCCGGTGACGCCGACGCCGAGAGTGGCGCCAGTGCGTTTGCGGATGCCGTCGGCGAGCGCGAGCGCGACTTCGGAGCTGACCGCGCCTTTTGTTTCGATCATGCTTTGCGGGACGCCGACGAAGGTGGTCTTAAGATCGTTGCTGTAGCAGATTACGCCGCCGAGAAAATAGGAAGAGCTGCCGGGCACCCTAGTGAGACGTTCGGCGAGCAAACCGCCGGTGCAACTTTCGGCGACGGCGACGGTGGCGCGATTTTCGGTGAGCACGCGCGCAACGACTTCTTCGAGGGCTTCACCGCGGGTGGAATAAAGATGTTCGCCGAGAGCGAGGGCCATGCGGTCGGTGATTTCGTCGAGAAGTTTTTCGGCTTTGGCGGCGTCGCGCGACCAGGTGCGCGGGTGCAGCTGCGTGCCGGTGGGCGCGGCGAGAATGGTGGTCTCCGTGTCGGGATAAAGCTGGTAGAGCGGGCGAACGCGGGTTTCGACGTCGGATTCGCCGAGGCCGGTGGTGCGCAGATCGCGGGTGAAGAGGCGCTCATCGCCAGAAATTTTTGCGAGGCGCGGGCGGACTTCCGTTTCGAAAATGGATTTCAGTTCGTGCGGCACGCCGGGAAGCAGCACGATGATGTGGCCGTCGGCTTCGAGCCACAGAGCCGGAGCGGTGCCGCGCGGATTCGGAAGCACGGTGGCGCCTTCGGGAACCATGGCCTGGCGTTTATTTATTTCGGGCATGGTGCGCGCGAAACGGCGGAAGCGTTCCTGGATTTCGCGCACGATGGCTTCGTCGAGATGCAGCTTGCGGTCCAGAAGTTCGGCGACGGTTTCGCGGGTGCGGTCGTCGTCGGTGGGGCCCAGGCCGCCGCTTGCGATGATCAGGTCCGCGCGATCGAGAGCTTGACGGAAGGAGGAGCGCATTTCGTCGCGCGAATCGCCGACGACGGCTTTGTGGATGACGCGGATGCCGATTTTGTTGAGTTCGTCGGTGAGCCAGAGGGAATTGGTGTCGAGACGATAGGGTGTGAGCAGCTCGGAACCGACGGCAATGATCTCCGCATTCATCTTCAAATGTTGTACTCGAATAGGACTGGGGTGTGCAAGTCGAGGGTGAGCAGCGATTCCTGGCCCGGCGTGCTACGCGGAGCCGGCGAAGGTCTTATCTCTCCTGGAGCTCGTCGCGGCTGACTGGACCTTTGCCGCCGAGGTTAAAGCCTTGATCGAGCAGGGCCAGCGCCTGGCGTTTCGACCGCTCGTAGGTTTCATCGTCGCCGACGAGACGCTCGATTTGAGAAGTGAGCAGAGCGCTGAGCGAAGTGCCGCAGCGCGCGGCGAGAATCTTGGCGCTCTGAATTGTTTTTCGGTCGAGACGAATCGTAACGCTCTGCTTTCTGTTACCTTTTGTGGTTGCCATAATCGCCCCCGCATTGATTTATTATACGCGCGGCAGCGCGAATCTTAATTCGCAGCCGACGTTTTCCGAATCTGAGATTGTCGCGCGCCGGCCTTGCGAAGAAGAATTGATGATTCTTGCGCTCTAAATATCTGAGGAGTTTATGCCACATGCTGACGAAACCTCGCTGGCTGCTGCATCTGGAAGGGGCCAGTATTTTCGCCCTAACGCTTGTTCTGTACCGTGCGGGACACTTCCATTGGTGGCTGTTTGCGCTGCTGTTGCTCACACCCGATCTGTTCATGCTGGGTTACGTGCTGAACACCAAGATAGGCTCGGCCTTCTACAACCTCGTGCACACTTCGTCCGTGCCGATTTTGTTGTTAGTCGTCGCGATCGTGGCTCCGCTTCCCGTTCTTGAGCCCTGCGCGTTGATCTGGCTGGCACACATCGGCCTGGACCGGATGCTGGGCTTTGGTCTGAAGTATCCGACGCGATTCCAGGACACACACCTCCAGCACGTGTGAACCGAAACCCGCCACCTCCGGTCCACGGGGTTCCCGTGCCATGAAACGCATCATGGGTGCGAGGTTGACTGCTCGGATTGTTTGCTTGCGGGCGGCAGCGGTTTCGGCTTGGCGAATTTCGTGCGGTCTATTGGGATGTTCTGTTGCACAGTCTCGAATTGCATGGCGGAACTGTTGCCTGGTTGAGATGTCGTGATGCGGAAGGGAACCTGCACGCCATCTACGTCGCGGTAATCGGCGTAGTCGATTTGGGTAGGGTTGCGGCCTAGCGGGGTTTCGGCGTAGCGGATCATGCGGATTAGCAGGCCGGATTGTTCGTCGAAATATAATTTTGTAGGGGGCTGGCCTTCACGGATCGCGATGAGCAGGTAGGTGTCGCGGTCGTTTATTTTTTCGGGATATTCCAGGCGCAGCTCGGGGAATATTTGCTGGATGTGCAGCGGGAATTGCAGGTCGGCGTCGGTGCGCGCGGCGACGAGATCGGCGTCGTGCATTTCGCGCGGCGGGCGCCCGGGAGCGCTAGACCAGCCTGATTGGCCATCGAAAGTGGTGACGACGCTTGCGCCGCCGGACACGCGGCGGACGATGGACTGCTTGTCCGGCGCTTGCGTGAAAATTTCTACGGTTTGGGATTGGCCGTGGAAAGTGGTCGAGCCTGTTTCCACGCGGGTAGTGATTTTTTCGATCGCGGCCGAGCCACCGAGCGCGCGGACGTAATTTTCAAGGAGCTGGCTGACGGTGGGTAAATTCGCTGGAAGTTTCGGCGCGGCTGCTTCCGCGTTGGCGCCGCCAGCAACCGCGGGGCCTGCAGTCGCACCGGCAGCGGTGGGGTTCGGTTGCGACTCGCCGCCGACTAACGGAATGGTCAGCGGATTCGGCGCGCCGTGATGGCAGGAATAGCAGGTGACTTCGCGATGGCCTTCGAAATTATCTTTGTTGAGCGCGAACGTCATCTGCATCATGTCGCGCGCTACTTTCTTAGGCTTCTTGTCGTCCTTATCGAAGTGGTTTTCGACGTGGCAGTAGCTACATTCGACACCGAGCGACGCGGTGATGAATTGCATGGCGGGAATTACCTGACCGGCCGGAACGCCTTTAAGGATTTGGATATTTTTGTAAACTTGCTCGGCGGTTTTTCCGGATTCGCCGGCGGAAGACTGCGTAGCGGGCGGATCGGCAGCGGGCTTGTCGTCCATGGCCGCTTTGATTCGTCCTGCGAGCGCGTCGGCTTCCGCGGTGTCGCCTTCCTTTTGGTACAGATTCATCAGCGTGCTGGCTGCGGGGAGATATAAAGGATCGAGCGTGAGCGCGCGTTCGAGGTGCGCGATGGCGCGGGCGGCGTCGCCGGATTGGACGTAGGGCGAAGCGGCACTGTCTTCGGCGAGCGGCGAATTGGGATTGAGTTCGAGCGCGCGTTCGAACGCAATTTTGGCTTCCGCGGTTTGTTGCGCGAGGAGCAGGGCTTCGCCAATCCATTTGAAAAAATCGCCGTCGTTCGCGAATTGCGCCTGCACTTCGGCGAGGGTGCGATAGCCCTGCACGATAAATTGCGAAGATTTGCGCTGCATGCCGGCGTCGATGTAAGCGATGCCGAGATTGCGAGCGCGCAGATCGGGTGCGGGCTCGCGCCACGCGGCGATGCTGGTATCAGCCGGCGCTTCGGGTTGCGCTTCGGGGCGGCGCTGAATTCTGTGATCGGTGAAGGCGGAGTGGCCGCCATCTTTTGCGTCGCGCCGAGGCATGTGGCAGGAGAGGCAGTCGCTATCTTTCGCGGGATGCGCGGCGACGGTGGGAAACTTTGTAGCGTGGCAGGTGAGGCAAACTGCCCGGTAATACGCGACGGGCTGCAACGGCTTGTCGTTCTGATCAGTGCGCAGATCATTGTGCTGCGGGTCACTGCGCGGACTATAGTGCGGATCGTGGCAGGTGCCGCACCACAGGCGGCCATTGCTGTTGCGCGCACAGGCGCTCAGCGTGAGTTGCTCCACGTGGCTGATGACTTTGAACGCGCCGCTGGGATTCGCGTCGTGATATGTGGTGAACACGTCCTCAGTACGCTGGCCGGGGACGAAATCTCTCAGCTGTTTTCCAGGATTGGGGACGCGCGCTACGCCGAAGAGGTGGCATTGCTCGCAGATGCTGTCGCGCGCGGCGGGCTCGAGCTTGGTGGGATTGACGATGTTGCCGGCGCGCGCTTCCGCGAGGTGTTTTTCCGCCGGACCGTGGCAGCGTTCGCAGGTGATCGCTTCCTCTGCTGCAGGGAATACCGGCGAGCGATATTCGTTCAGCGTGTCGGAGACGTGCAGCGCGTTGCCCGAATGGCACAGCACACATTCTTCGCGGATCGGCCGCGTGAAATCGGGATCGGGCTGATTTTCGTAGCCGGGCGCGAGATCGTAGGCCTGACGCGTTTTGTAATACGCGACGGGAGATTGGAAAAGGTGGCCACCGATATCCACCAGATATCCGCTGGCGTGATTGCCGGAGCCGACGACCCAGTCGATGTGGTATTCACTTTGGTCGCCGCCATTTTCCCAGCGCTGCCAGTACCCGGCGGGCGTCGAGTACATGGTGATTTTTGAGCCGTGCGCGTTGACGGTGCCATCTGGTTCCTGTCCGGGGCGGCGCAGGGAATGAGCCATCGCGGAGCGAGCATATCCCGCGACTTCGTCGGGATGGCAGGTGACGCAGCGGCTCGCGCCGCTGGGTGGGCTTGCCGGGGAGAGTTGCGGTTGTTGCCGCGCGGGAGTTTGCGCGTCGTGCGGCGCGGCGGTTGTTGGCGTGGCCGCGGATTGACTTCGGATTGCGGAAACGTTGGAGAGAAAGAGTAGAAAAAATATGAGACATATCGCGGCGCGCCAGGTTGCGGTCACCCGATGAAATCGCGGCGTGACGCGAGAGGACGATCCAGCGTTTGAAATCTGGAGTCGCGACATGCGCTAGAGTATAGAGGCCACGGGCTTCAGACGCGAGCGCTGCGAGAAAGGTTGCGGCGTAGAACGAAGAGTTCCGGCGGGACGCCTGCCTACTGGCCGGCCGGCGCTTCCGAAAACGCTACAGTCGCGCAAGGTGTGAACGGAATCAGATTGCCGGTACGAACGGGGGAGCATAATGGAACAAAATCTGCAAAATACGACGGTGCTGCTCGCGCGCACACCGGCTGTGCTCGATGCGCTGCTGCGCAATTTGCCGGAAGCCTGGACGTTGCGTAATGAAGGTGACGGCACGTGGAGCGCGTTCGACGTGGTAGGACATTTGATTCACGGCGAACGCACGGATTGGATTCCGCGGGCGCGGGTGATCCTGAAATTTGGCGAGACGCGGGAGTTTGAACCATTCGATCGTTGGGGACAGGAGCGAGAGAGCGAAGGGAAATCACTGGGGCAGCTATTGGATGAGTTCGCGGGGTTGCGAGCGGAGGGCTTGGGCGAACTGCGCGCGATGAATTTGCAGGCAGAGGATCTGGAGCGGCGCGGACGGCATCCTGCGCTGGGAGTCGTTACGCTTTCGCAGCTGCTGGCGACGTGGGCGGCGCACGATTTGACTCACCTGCACCAAATTTCGCGGGTGATGGCGCATCAGTATCAGGCAGCGGTAGGTCCGTGGCACGCATATCTTGGCGTGCTGAAATGTGGCGGGCATAGCGCGTCCTGACGCGCGCCGCGGAGGAGCAAACATGGAAACACCGGCGGCCTCGGCGCGTGCTGATCGGAACCGGCTGCTGCTGTGGGTGGGAATCGCGTTTATTTTTCCTGGGGTGCTGGTTTTTGCGCTGCATCTGCAGGGTGATCGGTCGAATCCCATATTCAGCGTGCGGAGTGAATTGCCACTCAAAGCCTGGTTCGCGTTTTGCGTGACGCTGGCGACGTGGATCGTATCGCGCATGGAGAAGCGGCCGCTGGGCGATTACGGCATTCCTCCGCGCGGGATTTTCGGATTGCGATTCTGGGAAGGCGCGCTGTGGGGCTTCACGATGCTTTCCGCGATTCTGCTGATTCTGCGCGCGTCGGGCCATCTTCAATTTGATTCCGTGGCGCTGGCGGGTGGCGCGGTGTTGCGGTACGCGCTGGGCTGGGGCGCGGTGTTTCTGGCTGTTGCAGTGCACGAGGAGTTGGCTTTTCGCGGTTACTGGCTGTTCTCTTTTGCGCGACGTTTGGGCTTCTGGCGGTCCGCGGCCTTTACCTCGGTGGTGTTCGGCGCCGCGCATCTGGGCAATCCGAATGAAAATGTGATCGGCATTCTACAGGTTGTAGTGATCGGGCTGCTTTTTTGCCTGATGATCCGGCGCACCGGGACGCTGTGGTTCGCGTTGGGATTTCACGCGGCCTGGGATTGGGCCGAGACATTTTTCTTTGGAACGCCGGATAGCGGGCTACTCGGAGTTGGCCGGTACCTGAACACTTCGGTGCAAGGGCCGAAATGGCTGACGGGAGGCTCGGCGGGACCGGAGGGTAGCGTCATCGCGTTTCTCGTGCTGCTGCTGTGCGCGCTACTGGTTCATTTGCGCTTTCCGAATGCGGTGTACCCGGATCGGCCGGCTTAGGGCGCGTCAATCGAAACCCTTGTGGCGCGCGCCAATCATATGCCCCAGAGAGAACGGAGCCAGCCTTCGAAGATGTCGGACCAGGCGTGGGCGAGCATGTTGGCGCGGAGGTTGCGGCGCCAGGCTGCAAGCGCGCCGTAGAGAATGCCTAGCGCAGCGATCACGATTACTTGTTTCCAGCCTTGATAGGTGTGAGCCAGGCCGAAGATGGCGCCTTGCAGGATTACGGCTGCGACGATGCTGCCGGTCGCGGCTTGGAATTGTTTTTGCAGGTAGCCGCGGAAGACGATCTCTTCGCCGATGCCGGCGGAGATGGAGAGCAGAATCCAGAGCGTTATTTCCGCGAAGCCGCTGGGCGGTTGATACGACGCGGTTGCTGCAGGAACGCGTTCGACAGCGCGGTGCACGAGCCACGCAGTTAATTCCCACACGACCCAGAAGGGAATCGCGATGGCGACGTCTGTTGCGACGCTGCGCCAGCTGGTCCAGCGTCCTCCAGTGAGATCACGCAGGTTGCCGCCCTTCCAGTGGACTCCTGCCCACGCCCAGTAGGCCATGCCACACTCGGAGAGGATCAGCAGGAAATATTTCAGGAGAACTGCGCCGTGCGCGGCGTTGGGCTGCGCGGATTCCGGGGCGACCGCGCTGGATGGCAGGCTGGCGCGAAAACCGAAGTACGAGAAGATCAGCAGGATGGAAAGCGTATGCCACGGCGCGGCGATCAGGCGGCGAGGCGCCCTTGGCGATTGCGTTTGGGCGGCTGGGGCTGGGGTGTCGGTCATGCGGTCACCGAGGATACAGGAGCATACAGATAGATACGCCAGGGCGCGCGAGAAATTGCAGGATTTTTTCGATCGGCGCGATGGCTCGACGCGGTACCGCGTCATCCTGAGCACAGCGAAGGATCTCTCTTCGATTTCAAGTGCTAGCGACGCGCACGATCGAAGAGCGAATCCTGCCTGCGGCAAGCAGGGTTCGTCGCTGCGCTCCTCGGGATTACGGCCGAAACTATTTTTGGCGAGCGCTGATTGCTAAGGATTAACCGTTGAGCGGAAGGCCCTGCACGTCCCAATCGAGGGAGTAGAGTGCGTTATTGGTCGTGATCATGGCGCGGCGGGAAGGGAGGAGCGCGAGGCCGACGATGTTACTGCCGCTGACGACCAGTTCGGGCTGCGCCTGCGGCGTGAGGCGGACGATGCCGCGTTGGCCCCCGAGCGATGCTGCGACGTAAAGATTGCCGGCGCGATCGAACGCGATACCTTGCGGGCGGCCGAGGCCGCGGAAAAATGTGCTGACTTCGCCGGCGGGATTGATGCGATACACGTGGTCGAAGCTGGAGGTGGTGGGGCCGGTGACGTAAAGCTCGTCGGCAGGGCTGAACGCCAGATGATACGCGGCCATGGAAGGCTCGAGCGTGGCGAAGACAAAAATTTCGCGGTCGGCGCCGATTTTGAAAATTGTGCCGCTGCGATCGCCGACGTAAAGATTGCCGGCTTTATCGAACGCGAGGCCGGTGGCGATGCCCATGCCTTCGATCCACTGCATCGCGCGGCCGTCAGGCGAAACGCGATGGATCGCGCCATCGTGGCGGCTGGAAACGAACAAGAAGCCTTCGCTATCGATCGCCATGCCTGTGGGATTCATCATTTCAGTGATGAACGGCTTGATGACGTGGTTCGCGGTGACTTTGTAAAGCGAGACGGGAACTTTTTGGCCGCGCTGGCCGCTGAAGGTGACGTACACGTTGCCATCGGCGTCCACGGCGGGGCTGGCGACGGGATGGAGATTGTCCGCAACTTGCGTGCCAAGCGCGAGCGGGTATGGCGGACTTTCGACGCCGGCCATTCGGACGCGGACGGTGCCGCCCGCGGCTCCTTCCGGCACACGCGCGATTAACAGATTTTCCGCGGCGAGCACCAGGCTGGCTTCCGCGGCGCCGAATTGCACCAGCGGGCGCGCGTGATTCCGGGTGCCGAAGCCGCTGCCGTGAATGGCGACTTCGCCGCCGGGTAACGCGGCGGCTGGCTTGATGCTTTCGATTCTAGGACTGGCGGTCATGTTCACGCTTCTGTGTTGGGGCGCGTTACGTTCGCTGTAACAGATTGCACTAAATCGCGGCTCGTGTCATTGCGTGCTTCGTATTGCGAGCGGCCGGCCCATAGGATCCGTGTGGCAGCGGCTAAGGCGGAACTTCAGCGTCCAAAGCCGCACAGATTTTGCGCGGCGTATGTCGCGGCTAAAGCCACGACCCACAAAGATCCCTGCTACAGACCAGCGGCGCGGGCGAGCCATAGGCCGATGGCGGCGTAAACTCCCGCGATCCAGTCGTCTGCCATAATGCCCCAGCCGCCGGGTAATGATTCCGCCTGCCGCGCAGGGAACGGCTTCCAAATATCGAACACTCGAAAAAGTATAAAACCCAGGAGCAAATATTTCCAGTTGAGGGCGGAGCGCAGGGCAATGAAGCCGAGCGGCGTCGTGTTCCAGTAAGATTCGGCGACTCTCCACCAGACGGGGATTCCGCAGCCGAGTAGAAGCGTCAAATGCTGACCCGATACTTCGTCAATTACCACGTACTGAGGATCTTTCTCGTGGAAGCGCTTCGCGACGCGATCGGAAGCCCAGACTCCCAGTCCAGCGATTAAGAGCATAAGGACGATCTGCGCCCAGAAGAACGGATCGGAATACCAGGTGGAGACTTTCACGAAGACGCTGTCATCGCCGTGATGGGCAGCGATGATCGCTGCGGATGAGCCGAAAAATATCCAATAGGGCAGAAGCGCCAACAAAAGTCCCACGAGCGAGCCCAACGTGCCGGGCGCCTTCGGAAAGTAGCCGACGCCGCCTGCAGTGGCCACGAGGAGCGCAAAATGCGGATTGGTTAGTGGCGGGATCGGTTGCGGCGCATTGTGGGAATTCGTGGCGGAAGGGGCAGCGGTATCGGAATGTGTTGTGGCGGATTCGTCGGAAGCGGCTGGGTCAGTTTTTGCGCTCATCAGTTTTTGTGTTCGTCGGGGGATTCGCGGTGGATGTCTTCGAAGAGCGTATCGTCGTTCGCCGGCTCGCTGATGACGTATTTTTCGCTGGACCAGTTGCCGAGGTCGTAGAGCTTACAGCGTTCGCTGCAGAACGGAAATTCCGGGTTCGCGTCGGAGTCCGTCGGCTTCTTGCAGATGGGGCAGCGGAATTTCATGCGGTTAAGAATACCGCAAAGTGTGGCGCGATGCGCATCGGTCGTTGCGGAAAAACGTGCACGGCATGCCGTGCGCCTGCGAAATCATACTTTTATCGGAGGCGTGGAGTTGCTGGAACGGGGAGGTCTTCCTCGGCAGATGCGGCTGCAAAAGCGATCGCGGCTTGGACGTCCGCTGGCTGTAGGGAAGGACAGCCTGCAAGGATTGCTTCAATAGTTTCGCCGGCAGCCAAACCAGCAAGCACGGTGCGCAGGAGAAAGCGCGTCCCCTTGAAGGCAGGCTGACCGCCGCAGATTTCGGGGTCCCGAATGATGCGCTCTTGGTAGTTCATAGCGTTGAATCTGAGCCGCAGAAATCGCAAGTGGCTCGTTGACGCCAAAAGTATATCACTGTGGAAGTCGGAGACGCATCAATCGAACGCTGAGTTGTACGCCGGTAAACTTACGCGAGGATTGCGAACGGAGAGGCTGTGGCGACGGCTTGGCGGTGAGTGGATTCTGGCGTCGGGGCTTCGAATTCGATGGCGCGGGCGATCAGATCGTAGTGTTTGGCTGCGGTGATTTCGATGGTGGCCATGGTGCCGGGTTGCGGCAGGTCGGCGGCGTCGTTCACGCCGGCGAAATCGGTGATGTACACCTTGCCGTCAATTTCGGGGGCCATGCCTTCGAGGCGGGCTTCCCAGATCAGGTCGGTATCTTTCGACGGGCCTTCGAGCAGGACCTGCAGGCGCTGGCCAATTTTGCCTTTCAGTTTGCGCGCTGAGATTTTTTTCTGCAGGGACATGAGCGTGTCGCGGCGGCGTGCGATTGTTTTGGCGTCCACTTTATTTTCCAGCGCGAAACTTTTCGAAGTGTCCTCATCGGAATAAGCGAACACGCCCATCCAATCGAATTCGGCGGCGCGCACGAAATCGCACAGCTCGCGGAAATCGTTTTCGGTTTCGCCCGGGAAGCCGACGATGAACGAAGTGCGAATCGCGACGCCGGGAATCGCTTTGCGCGCCTTTTCGAGCATTTTCAGGAAGGCGTCGCCATTCGAGCCGCGCTTCATGCGCGCGAGGATGCTGCGGCTGGCGTGCTGCAGCGGAACGTCCAGATATTTTGCCAGGCGGGGATGCGCGGCGATGGTATCGAGCAGGCGCGGCGTGATGCGATTGGGATAGCAATAGAGGAAGCGCACCCAATTTAAATCTTCGATTTGCGCCAGGCGCTCGAGCAGCGCGGCCAGACCGTCGCGCAGGCCGAGGTCTTCGCCGTAGAAAGTGGTGTCCTGGCCGATGAGCGAAATTTCGCGCACGCCGGCGGCTGCCAGATTTTCGGCCTCTCGAATTACGGATTCGAAGCGGCGGCTGCGGAATTTTCCGCGCAGCTGCGGAATCACGCAGAACGTGCAGGGATGGTCGCAGCCTTCGTTGATCTTGATGTAGGCGGTGTAGCGCGGTGTGGCCAGAATGCGTGGCGTCGCGTCATGATAAAGGTACGTCGGCAACTCGGCGCCGCCGATATTTTCAGCACCGTCGGGGCGGAGCTGGCCTTCGCAGGCTTGCAGAATTTTTTCGATTTCGCCGGTGCCGATCACCGCGTCCACTTCAGGGATCTGTTCGCGGATGTCGTTGCGGAAACGCTCCACCATGCAGCCCGCCACGATTAATTTTTGTGCGCGGCCGAACTTTTTGTACTCGGCCATTTCGAGGATGGAGTCCACCGATTCTTTTTGCGCCGGCTCGATGAAACTGCAGGTGTTGACCACCAGCACGTCGGCTTCGCCCGCGCGCGGCGTCAGCTCGTACCCAGCGCGCGCGAGAATGCCCATCATCACCTCGCTATCCACAAGGTTCTTCGGGCATCCCAGGCTGACAAATCCGACTTTCTTCATGCAGAGCGGTTCCTTGGCGTGTTGCGAAACACGCAATTCTACCATAGTGGCAACATGCTGCGTGGCACGCACATTGGAACGGATATTCGCGGGCTAATTTTCCAGCGCTTGCTGCACTTCATGCGGACTGCGCGCGATGACCGTCAGGTATGCGCGGGCCGGTCGATCGGGAATGGCGCGTCCCTGTTCCCAATCGCGCAAGGTACCCAGGGGAATGCGATAGCGCGCCGCAAATTGCTCCTGCGTCAGGCGCAGAGCGCGACGAATAATTTTTGCCTGCGGAGTCCGTTTCATACGCTTCAGATCGGCACGGGTCAGTGGGCGCGCGTCAAGATCGGCGAGCGCGGCGCGTTCGACGGCAGCCGACGTCATCGAACGAAGGGCCTTATGAGTCTTCCTCGTTGTAGATTTTCTGTTCCTATTTGGTAGCTCTCCGAGCCGATATGATTCTTATGGCGTCTATTCGTTCGGCATAGGCCACGAAGAGAATTTGGCGATCGGCAATGCCCACGATCACGAAGCGTTCTTCGTCGTAATCTTCCCGGTCGTCCAGAAACTCCACAGCAAACGGGTCATCGAACACGCGCCCCGCGAGTTCAAAACTGGCTCCGTGTTTGGCGAAGTTGTCCTTGGCTTTGGACTTGTTCCATTCGAATTTCAGGTTCACATACTACGGGACACCAGTAGTCAAGAGGTCGGTGGGGTGACCGGCGCGCGAAGCTTCAGCATGCGCAAGATCCAATACGCAGAGACAGCCGCGGTGATGTGTTTCATCGTGTGGCCGCTGACAATGCCACCTAAATTGAAAATCGGGCGGTCGGCTGCTTCAAAGACTTTCGCGAGCGCGTAGATGAGCAGGGAGACGATGAGGTCGGCGCCGCGCGTGTAACGGGGCGGGAAAAATGCGACGAGCAGCAGCAGCGCCAGCAGCGAGCCGAACTGTGCGACAACGTAGGGCCGCAGATCGTTGTGACCGCGAGCCAGAGTGACATTCCAATACAGCACACTCGCGACGCCGAAAATCAGCAGCGGAATAAGCGAACGTGTGCCGGTCTTCACGCTGGTGCGTTCGTTCAACGTGGCCGCCAGCAAGGACATAAACCCGAGCGTCATCGGAAGACGATCCCAGACGAGGCGGGCGTCATCTGGATGCAAGTGATAGTAAGCGGAGCCGAAGGCCGTGAGAGCGACACCGGCGAAAAAGATGAGGTAGGGCCACCGTTCACGCGGATCGAGAAATCGTTGTACCGGATGCGCTGCCGAGCGATCGTTTAAGAGAAAGCGCATGCCCAGCAAGCCTACGATCAGGAAAAATACGTTCGATAAGACGTCGAACGCGTTGTGAATGCCGCCAATAGCGCGAGTGTCCGCGAAGTGGTGATAATTTTCGTTCTGGGGTAGCGACGGAATCAGAAAAATGGCGATGGTGACGGTTGCGAAGATGATCCCTCGCACCCGGAAGCCCCAGCTCATCCGGTGGAAAGTTTACCGGCGCGCGTGAATTCGCGAATGGCGCTTAGGAGCGCGGACATTTGTTGAGCCGGCGCCGGCTGGTCGCCGAAGCGGGCGGATTGATAGAGTGCGGTGAGCTGCGCGACGGGCGCGGCGATTTCTGCGGCCGGAATGGCGGCGGCGAACTCCTGCGCGGTTTGCGACGGTGATTTTTTCCAGCCGCGCCGTTCGAGCAGCCGCAGCATTTCGCGATATTCCAGCGTCGCGAGCGAGGCAGTTACGTTGCCGCTGCTGCGCGCGCGCAGGCTCCAACGCGCCGCGAGGTAACCGAACATGCTCCGGCCGCGCAGATATATCAGCAGCGCCACCAGAAAAACCAGGACGCCGGGCAGGAAATACGGCGAGGCTTCGGTTTTTTTGTCGAGCTTGACGATCAGCGCCAGAGCCTGGCGTTGTTTCAGCTGGTAATACTTGCGCGCGCTCTCGCCCCAATCGCGCGAAGTTTTCTGCACGTTTTGCGCGAGAGTCAGCTGGTGCCCGAAGTCGTAGTTGATGATCCACTCGCCCCAGGCGTATTGAAACCAATCCCAGTACATGCTCAGGCGCTCGAGCAGGCCGCCGTGCGAATCGTTTCCGGGCGGCGTGGGATCGAAAGTAATCCAGCCATAGCCGGGAAAAAACACTTCCACCCACACGTGCGCGTCGCTGGCGCGGACAATCCAGTCGCCGCCGACGTCGTTGTATTCGCCGGGAAGAAATCCGCCGACGTAACGCGCGGGAATTCCCAGATCGCGCAACATCACCGTCATGGCCGCCGCAAAATATTCGCAATGTCCGGCGCGGCGGGTGAAAAGAAAATAAGCGAGCGGATCGGCGGTGCGCGGGCCGGTGAGATCCAGCGTGTAGCGATAGTGAGTTTTCAGGTACAGCTCGATCTTCGCGGCTTTGTCGTATTCGGTGGTTGAGCCGGCGGTGATTTGTTCGGCGAGCTGCTGGATGCGCGGATCGAGCTGCGGCAGCTGCAGATAATTCGCGGCGATCGAATCCGGAAAATCGGCGGAGGCCCGGCGCAGCTGTTGCGGTGGCACGACGGGAAGGCTGGAGGTGGCCTCGTACCGGATTTTGGTGTTGTTGTGGAAAGGATTCGAGAGCGAGCCGGTCTGATCGAGAATCAGGTATCCATTATGTCTTGCGCTGCCCACGCGGTCGGCGTCGGAGGAGAAGCGGCCTTGCAGCGATTCAACGCGCGGCGCGACAAATATGGCGTCGGTGGCGATTGGCTCCATCAATACCGTGTAATGCAGCGGAATGGAATCGCCGGCGGGGAGCAGCGGCGGGTCCAAACGATATTCGCCTGCGGAATCGGCCGAAATTATCGTTTGTTCGCGCGGCGGAGTGAACCAGCGCCGGCCATCGAAATTGGTGAGCACGATGCCGCGCCAGTGAATGCCTTCGGCGCGGCCGGGATCGCCGTCAATATGAATACGCAGGACGACGGCGCTGCTCTTCTGGATTTCGCCGATTTCGCCCAAGGTGACATCGTCACTGAAGCCGGTCAACAATTTTGGCTGCAGATTCAGAGCGCTCAGATACCCCGTGGTGACGCGCGGCAACATGAAAAAAATCACGGCGCCGATAAATAGCGTGCCGATGGCGACCAGCGCGGACGTCAAGCCGAGCGCGCGATTCAGGCGATGCGCGAGTGGCGAGCCGGGTTCGAGCGGAGGCGAGACGGCGTCGTTGGCGCCGCGGCGAATTTCCAGCGCGACGAACGTGGAAACGGCCAGGACCAGAAAAATTGCCAGCGCGATTAGGAAGCCGGTTTCGACCGTGAGAATTGCCGAGGCCAACATGCAGGTGACCGCCAACATGGCCAGAAACGCGAAGTCGCGATTGCCGCGCGCGGAGAGCAGGCGCACCAGCGTGGCGAAAAGCATCAGGTGAATCGCGGCCAGCAGCGCGGAATACAGCGCGGGGTTCGGCGCGCCTTGCGACACGGTGCGCGACAGCACCCAGAGGTCAATCGGAAAAAAAAGGAAATACGCGAGCACCAGGCCCGTCGCTGTGCGCACGGAAATTTCGGGACCGCGCCCGCGCCACAGGCGGCCGGCTTTATACACGAGCACCACGACGGGAATTACAGTCGAGAATATGTCGAGTTTGCCGGTGCTGACGACGGCGAAAATGCCCGTCGAAACCAGCAGGAACAGCGACACTTCAAAATAACGTTGCACCGCCGGGAGCGGCGGAGCGCTGAGGCGCGCGGTGGAGGCCATGGACGTTTGTATGATAGCAGTCGCAGAGGGAACGTGGATTGAGCGGTGGATTGCTGGGTGTCTATCGTGTAATGGGTACTGTTGTGCGGCGGCGTAGTGGTGGCGTTTTGGGGATCAAAATCACCACAGAGGAACGCAGATGAACACTGATGAAGGCACTGATAAAGAGAAATGGTAGAGATAAAGTTTGGCGGCGAAATTTATATTTGGGGTTGCGGTGATGCGAGGGGGCGTGCGCCCAAGCCGCAATGAAATAAAAGAGGTGTTCAGGCGGTAATCGAGAGTTTGACCTGCGCCGTTTCCATTTCAACAGGGATTTCCTGTTTTGCCTTCTTCAAGCCTTCGATGTAGCAGCGAATGGCGTCTTTCGCCATTTCACGCGCATTATTCAGGTCACGGCCCTCCGTGACCAATCCCGGCAGCGATGGGACTGTAACTGTGGAGCCGCCGTGCTCGTTGGCCTCGAAGAAAGCCGTGTATTCGTAGATTTTGCGTGTGCCGGTCTTCATGCACGAATTATAGCTCAGCCCATGGGGGCGCCCGACGCGGCGGCGGCGATTTTGCGGGTGGCGCTGGAGATGGGGAGCTTGGCGAGATTTTTCAGAGGGAGGATGCGGGTGCGAGGAAGCGTCGGAAGTTCGGGAACGTTTACTAGAAATGGGAGCAGGGTGATATTGCGGAAGGTTACGCCGTGGCGGGCTGCCGGCAATTCTTCCAGTGAGATTTTTGTGATCGCCAGCGTCGAGCGGAGGTGTGCTTCCAGCTCTGCCTTTGCGTGGCGCTTGATCTCTACGGCGGGGAATTGCCACATGCGGGAGAAGAGCACCTTGTCGTGTGCGCCGGGATCTTGGAGCAGCAGGGTGCGGCCGCGCGGATCGCGGAGGATTGCGGCAGCGATTTTCATTTGGACTGGGGCGCGTTTGCGGCGGGGCGCGGGGATTTTGTTGGTGAGGCCTTGGGCGTAGGCGCGGCAATGACTGGCGACGGGACATTCTGCGCAACGCGGCGATTGTGGCGTGCAGATTACTTCGCCTAGCTCCATGAGGGATTGATTCCAATCGCCTGGGGCTTGCGTTGCGAGGAGATTTTGCGCGGCTGCCATGAGGGCGCGCCAATTGTTCGGAGCGCGTAGGTCGCCGTGAATCGCCGTGATGCGAGCGAGGACTCGGGCGACGTTGCCGTCGAGTACGGCTAGCGGGACATCGTAGGCAATGCTCAGCACGGCGGCGGCTGTGTAGGTGCCGATGCCGGGGAGTTCGAGCGCGGCGTCGAGTGTGCGCGGGAATTTGCTTTCGTGTTGAGCGACAATAATTTTCGCGGCGCGATGCAGGTTGCGGGCCCGGCTGTAGTAGCCCAGGCCGGACCAGAGTTTCAGGACTTCGGCTCCATGCGCAAGCGCGAGCGATCGTACGGTAGCGAATCGCGCGAGGAAACGGTGATAGTAGGGCATCACCGCGGCGATGCGGGTTTGCTGCAGCATCACTTCGGCGACCCAGATGCGGTAGGCGTCGCGGCTGCGGCGCCAGGGAAGGTCGCGTTGATGCGCACGAAACCAGGCGAGCAGCTGCTTCTGAAAAGTTTTCAGTGCTCGGCCGGTGAGCGGCGTTTTCATGCGGCGCCATTCTCGCACTTTTTTGCGTGGTGCGCTTCGCGTGGAGGAAGTCAAACGTTTTAACGCAGAGGGTGCAGAGGTACGGGCGCAGAGTTCGCAAAGAAAGCGAAACCTAAGAAGTGCGGCGAGATATCGACGCTATTTTTACAGGGAATCGAGGAACAGAAAATACGAGGAGGACCACAGCGCGGTGGGGATGGTGTTTTGTGGGCGGGCGGTGAGGATGATTTTGAAAATTTCGCGCTCGGAGGCGAGGTCATCGAGGAACTCGCCGCCAAGCGCCGACATATCCGGCTGGATGGTGGCCAGCTCGCGTAGCGCGTCATAGATGATTTCGGTGGAAGGAGCCATCGGCGTCGCGAAACGATGTGTGCGGAATTGCAGCGCCGCATTGAGTTCGTTAAAGTGCCATGCAATGCAGGCGGCCATGGAAACGGCGCGCTCGAAACGCGCGGCGTGTTCCGCGGCAGCCGCGTCATCCGCCGCAGCATCGGCTGAGCCGAAGGTGACAGCCGGCGGCCCGATAAAAGGATCGAGCACCAACATCACGCGGCGTTCGTCCTCACGCGCGAATTCGCGGACCATCAGCCGTCCGGCGCGCGCGCTGACTTTCCAATCCACGAAACGCGCGCTATCTGACGACAAATAATCGCGCAACGAGTGCAGCTCGTGCCCGCGGCCGCGAAAATTGCTGGCCATTTCTCCGCTCAGCAGCGGAAGAACTTCGTAAAAATGGTCGGTGGGCGCGACTTTGGGATAGACGATGATTTCCATCTGCGAATCCACTTGGCGGGTTTTCTCGAAGAAGCCGAAAGGGAAACGCGTGCGGATGCTGAAGGCGTCCTGGCGGTAATTGCCGCGATGCGGAAAAGTGAGCTCGACCTTCTGGCGCGCGGAGGATTGCCGCGGAATGTAAGGAAAAAATACCGGGCGCGTGAGAATCTCTCCGGCGCCTTTTTTATTTTCGCCAACGACGCGCAAGGAAAACGACGGCCATGCCTGCTTTTCGTTGCGCAATTCCAGCTCGGCGACGACGGGTTGCTCCGCGAAGACGTGCTCGGGCATGTCAAATCTCAGTTCGATGTCGCGCAGCACCGCACGCGAAAGCACGCCCGAAATCAGCATCCCGGCGATCGCGCAGGAGAGCAGCATCCAGAGAAGGTTGTTGCCAGTGTTGACGCAAGCCAGGATGACGACAAAGACGACGCCGAGGTAAACGATTCCCACACGCGTGAGCCGGTAGTCCACCTGATAGACGATCCAGCGCAGGCTGGTGCGCCGCGCAAGTTTGGGCACGATGTTGATCGCCACCCATCCGGCCAGGCTCAGAGCGATTACAGTGGTGATGGCCGCGAGCCTGACGCGGCCCTGCTGTGCGACGGCGGCGGAGAACAGCGCGACCAGCAACGCGACGGAGAGAACCAGCATGGCGACGGCAAAATTGCGCCAACCGTGTTTGTCGCGGTCGCGCCACATGCGAAGGACGAGCGATTCGGCCATCTTAGTTACACAGGAACGCGGGTGCTATCGAGGATTTCGCCGAGGATGGCTTCCGCCTGCTCGGATTTTTTTTGCGTGGAAACGTAACGCGAGCTGACCACCACGCGATGCGCAAACACGGGCACGATGAGGCGCTTGAAATCGTCGGGCAGGCAATAATCGCGGCCCAGCAGGAACGCACGAGCTTGTGCAGCGCGATGCAGCATCACGGCTCCGCGCGGGCTGACGCCCAGGCTCAGCTGCTCGGTCTGGCGCGTGCGCTCCACAATTTCCAGCGCGTAGTCCAGCAGGCTTTCCTCCACTTTCACTTGCGCCACGGATTCCTGCATGGCGACAACGTCTGCTGCATCCATCACCGGCGTAATTTTTTCCACCGGCGCGTGCCCGGCGTTATTTCGGATAATTTCTTTTTCGCTTTCGCGCGACGGATAACCCATGCGAATGCGCATCAGGAAGCGATCGAGCTGCGATTCCGGCAGCGGGTAGGTGCCGTGATGCTCGATGGGATTCTGCGTGGCGAGCACCAGGAACGGATTCGGCAGCGGGTGGGTGTGATTGTCCACGGTAATTTGCGCTTCGTTCATGGCTTCCAGTAGCGAAGATTGCGTTTTCGGCGTGGTGCGATTGATTTCGTCGGCCACGATAATGTTCGCGAAAATCGGCCCCGGCTTGAATTCGAATTCCTGTGTCGCGGGATTGAACACGCTGACGCCGATCACGTCGCTGGGCAGCAGGTCCGAAGTAAATTGAATGCGCTGGAAGGAGCAGCGGAAGGAACGCGCCAGTGCCTGCGCGAGCGTGGTCTTGCCGACTCCCGGAACATCTTCGATCAGCAAATGGCCGCGCGCGAGCAGCGTGGTGAGCGCGAGCTGAATGACGTCTTCCTTGCCCTTCACGACGCGAGTGATCGCGCGCAAAAGTTCGGCGAGGCGCGTGCTGGCCGCTTCGGTGGCGGTGTTGGTTCGCTGGGTCACTGTAGAAATGTTCTCCGCGCTTCGTTTCGTCCAAAACTAAATCCGCAGCCGAAACCAATCAGCCCAGTCAGCGCAAAATACTGGGGGTGAGAGAGATGCAGCCCGTCATTAATCACGCCATTGCTCGTATGGCCGAGAAACACAAGGATGAATAGACTGCCGCCAAGCAATCCAAAAACGATTCCGCAGAAGCCCACCACGGATGCGTAGCCGTAAATTTTCAGCTGAAGTGCGCTCATCGGGAGGCTTGGGGCTGCCCCATCGCCATTGCCGTTGTTTGCAATTCGCGTGGCCTTCTGCTACAAAAATAGGTTCTGTGGGCGACTAGCTCAGTGGTTAGAGCGCTCCCCTCACACGGGAGAGGTCCAAGGTTCAAGTCCTTGGTCGCCCACCACTCATCCCACTATCCAGTTCTACCACCAATCGTTAGATGATGCGAAACGCCGAAGGGACAGGTGTGTTCAAAAAGTTTTGGGGTTCCGACGCCGTGATAGGCTTTGGGGCAGCGTGACTGGGCCGGCCGAATAGCGGAAGGGAATCGAGCGCGATTTCCGGGGCGCCCATCGAGATGCGCGACTATCAACAAAATTGGAAACGATACAAGTTCTGGCGGAACTTGGCGCTACTGGCGCTGGCAGGCTTTTTCCCCGTCATTCTGCTCGCGCGTGCAATCGTCCGGATTTTCAATCTTCCTGTCCTTTTCATTATCATAGCGTTCGCGTGGTTTCTGCTGATCTGCACAGCTGGCGCCGTGGTTTCGTACTGGCGATGCCCTAGATGCGGCAAACAATTCCGAATAACGTCGTGGTATCGCATGGGAGTCTCTGCGCGGCGATGCGTGCATTGTGGATTGCCGAAATATTCAAACGGATAGCGCGCTGCTGCGAGACGTGCGTAAGATTGAGGAGGCGAGAGTTTTGGAAGTACAATGCGCGGGTCGCCGCCAACCTCGAGCGAACGCTGCCTGGCTGCGAACCAGAGCGGTGGGCCGACATGTTCAAGGTCATTCTCAGAAGCGCGCTCGTAGGAATCGGCGCGCTCGTCGTAACGGCCTTTTTTGGCGTTCTCGTTGTGCTTCCCGCAACCTTGTACTTCCTTACCAAACGCGTTGCGCCCGCAGGCGGCGGAGAGGTGGGATGGGACCTGGTATCGATGGCCCACAATTCACCGGATATTGTTGGGCTCATCGCGCTCCTAGCGCTGTTGGTATTCGCCGCCGGTTCTTATTTTGGTTTTCGACATTTTTCGGAATCACCGACTCGAAGATAGCGGTGCACCGGCCTCAGTCGTCCACTCGCTCTGATCGTTTCGGGAAAATCGTCAGGGCCCGCGTGTCCGGCGGGGCATTTGCCAAAATTCAGTCTAACGGAAATCATTGATGACAAACATTCTGCGATTCGTACAGATATTTGCGTTGGGCACTTGGGTGGGATCGATCATTTATTTGAGTTTTGTGGTGGCGCCGGGAGCGTTTGGGGTTTTGCAGAGCCGCGACCAGGCTGGGTTGATGGTGGGGTATTCGCTCGCGCGATTGCACTATATGGGTGTGATTGCGGCGTTGCTTTATCTATTGGCGGGCTTGGTGCTGACGCCTTCGTTGAAGACTTTCGCGCAGCCGGCGATGATTGGCGTGGTTTTGATGTTGGCGCTTACGTTGGTGTCGCAGACGCGGGTGACGCCACGGCTTGCGGCGCTTCGGACGGAGATGGTTTCAGTGGACGCCACGGCGAAGGGTAATCCTTTGCGCAGGGAATTTGATCGGTTGCATCAGACCTCGGTGCGCATTGAGGTGGTAGTGCTGCTGATTGGGATCACGGCGCTCTTTCTCACCGTGCGGAACGCGCCGAAGTAGCTCCGCGCACCGCGCTTCGGCATCGCGCTCTCGCATCACGCGCCGTCATCCTGAGCGGAGCGAAGGATCTCTCTTGCAGTGATCGCTCTACAACCGTTTTTTTGCGCGCGATGTTTTCTTCTTTGCGGGGTGCTGCTTTGCAGCGGCCTTACCGCGGGATTTCTTCGCGGGCTTGGCGCGCTTCTTCGTTTTGGTGCTCTTCGTGATTTTGCGCGTTTGGCCGTAGTGTTCTACAGCGCGCCACATGTACCAGCTGGCTACGGTGCGGAAAGGGCGCCAGCGTTCGCCGAAGGCGGCTAGCTCGCGCGGTTTGGGGATTTCTTTTTTGCCGTAGGTGAGCGCGAATCCTTTTTGCACGCCGTAATCGTGGATGGGCAGCACGTCGGGACGGCCCAGGCGGAAGATCAGGAACATCTCGACGGTCCAAGCGCCGATGCCGCGCACCGAAATCAGGCGCTCGACCAGCTCTTCATCCGACAGCAGCCCTGCGGCTTCGAGCGTCGGGACTATGCCATCAATCGTTTTCTGCGCGAGGTCTTTCATCGCGGCGGCTTTCGCGCCGGAAAGTCCCGCCTCGCGCAGCCTGTGATGCGAAACCGCGAGAATTTCCGCGGGCGTCGGGCACAGGCCGTTCGAGCCGAGCGCTTTAATACGCGCGTAAATCGTGGCCGCGGCTTTGCCGGAAATGCTTTGGTACACGATCGCTTCCAGCAACGATTCGTAAACGCTGTCGCACTGATCAAGCTGAAAACGAAACGCGCCAGTCTTGGCGATGATGCGCGCCATGCGCTTGTCCGTGCGCGTGATATGTTCGTGCGCTTTTACATGATCGAAGGGTAGAGAAATTGCTTCAGTCATGAGCATGCGTTTCCGGAGAATTTTCGCCGATAGCTTGACCGAACGCGAGCAAGTTACCGTCCGGTGCGAGCACCAGCAGTTCGCGCTGGCCGTACGGCTTATCGGCCGGCCCATGAACGTCGCCTTTGGGCAGGGTGTCGAGCTTGGGCTTCAGCTCCGCATAGAGTTGATCAACGTCGCGAACGTCAATGTAATACGCAAAGCGGCGGGTACCAGGAGGCGCGGCGTCCTTGCCGGTCTGCTGCCAGATTCGGAAGCCCGCGGTTTCGCGGTGCACGTAGGCGTAATCGGGATAACGCAAGAGTGTTTTGAAGCCCAATATGTCGGTGAAGAAACTCTCCGCGCGATCGAGGTCTTCGACGATCATGAATGGCGTGACCTGGATGAAATTCGACATGGCCGGGCTCCTGCCGGGAGATTAGCACAAGACGCGGGTATGAGCGCCGTCGCCGCTACAAATGGAAAAGCGTCGTGGGGACGGGCGACGGCAGCGCTGCGCGCTTGTGTTAGTATCGTGGGCTCATGAAAACAGGAATAATTGGGTTGCCGCAGGTAGGGAAGACCAGCTTGTTCCGCATTCTCACCGGAGCGCGTGTGGAAGGGCGCAGCACGCCGAATCAGGCGCACATCGGCATCGCCAAGGTGCCGGACGCGCGCGTGCTGAAGCTGGCGGAAATTTTTAAGCCGAAGAAAAACACGTTCGCGACGATCGAATACGTGGATGTGGGCGGATTGCAGAAAGATCGAGAGAAAAATTCCGCGTCGCTGGTGCCTTTGCGCGAGGCGGACGCGCTGGCGCAGGTGGTGCGGCTGTTTGAAAATCCGGCCGTGCCGCATGAAGGCGGTTCGCTCGATGCGCTGCGCGATATCGAGAGCGTCGAGATCGAATTGATGCTCTACGACCTGGAGCAGGCTTCCAAGCGCGTGGAACGCCTGGAAAAAGACCTAAAAAAGAAAAAGGAAACGATCCTGGAAACGGAGCTGGCGCTGCTGACGCGCTGCCGCGCCGCGCTGGAATCCGAAAAACCTCTGCGCGAGCTGGAATTTAAGCCCGAAGAATTGAAAATGCTCAGCAGCTTCGAATTTCTCACGCGCAAACCGATGCTCTACGTGCTGAATCTGGGCGATGACGAAGCGGCGGACATTGACCGCGTGATCGAAAAGCATCATCTGGAAAAACTCGGCGCCAAGCCGCAGACGGCCGTCGTGCCTTTCTGCGGGAAGATCGAAGCGGAACTGGCGGAATTGCCGGAAGCGGAAGCCAAGGAAATGATGAGCGCGTACGGGCTGAAGGAATCCGGCCGCGACCGCCTGATTCAGGCCAGTTACCAGTTACTGGGACTGATTTCGTTTCTCACTGCGGGCGAGCCGGAGTGCCGTGCGTGGACCATCCGTCGCGGCATGAACGCGCAAGAGGCCGCCGGCGCGATTCACAGCGACATCGAGCGCGGATTCATCAAGGCCGAAGTAGTGAACTGGGAAAATCTCGTGCAGGCCGGTAGCTTTGCGGCGGCGCGTGAGAAGGCGCAGGTGAAGCTCGAAGGAAAAGAGTACATCGTGCAGGACGGCGATGTGATTTTGTTCCGGCATTCGGGGTGAGGCAGTGGCGAGTGATGAGTGACGAGTGATGAACTGACAAGAAAAAGCAGATCCCTCGCTCCGCTCGGGATGACAATTCTCCTCAGAGAGGCCCAGAATCGCGGAGTTCATGACGTCTCCTGAAACAAACCGGATTTTGCTGGGACTGCTGCTGGGTGTGACGGCGGCGGGCGCGAATGTGCTGGGCGGGTCGTTGATTGCACACGGACAGTGGTCGCGGCGGTATTTGAAATATTTCATCGCGCTGGGCGCGGGATTCATGCTGGCGACGGCGCTGCTGGAGATGATTCCGGAAGCGCTGAAGTTGCGCGGCGACCACGAATCATTTTTCTTTCACGATACGAGTTCGGTTTTCCTCCTGGTGCTGGCCGGATATTTCCTGGTGCATTTTTTCGAGCACACGCTAGCGCCGCATTTCCATTTCGGCGAAGAAACCCACCACGAAGAAATGTCTCACGCGCACGCAAGTTACGCGGCGCTGCTCGGCCTGGGAATTCACACGCTGTTCGATGGCGTGGCGATCGCTTCGGGCCTGCTGGTTTCCACTTCACTGGGAATTCTAATTTTCCTCGCGATCTTTCTGCACAAATTGCCGGAAGGTTTTACGGTGGCGTCGCTAATGCTCGCGAGCGGGCAAAGCCGGCGCGCCGCGTTCGTCTCCTCGGTGATTCTGGGCGGCTGCACTTTGCTGGGAATGGCGCTGATGTTCGCGCTGCGCAGCACGGTGGAGGATGCATTGCCACTATCGGCGGGAGTGACGCTCTACGTCGCGGCCTCGGATCTGATTCCCGAAGTGAACCGCGAACCGGCGTTCGGCATGGCCTTGCTGGTATTTCTCGGCGTAGCGATTATGCTGGGATTTAAAGCCTTGTTCCACCTCTAGCAAGTTGCTAAACGCGCAACTTCACCCCTAAACTACTGACCAATAAAGAGTAAGATGCACTTCGCGAGTCACAACCACAAGCTGCGCCAGGCAACTTTTTACCCTCGAGCGGGTTTCATACTGTGAGTCTGGAGCGCTCCGATGGAACACGCCCACACGCTGCAACTTTATGGCACGGCAGGTGTTAGATACAATGTGGAGGCCATGACCAGGTCTGACGTCCAATTGATGCTGGACGTGAAGGCTGGGGACGAAGCGTCCTTCAACCTCCTTCTCCAGAAATATCGCACGCCGCTGGTTAATTTTCTTTATCGCATGGTCCGCAATACGGCGACGGCGGAAGACCTGGCGCAGGAAGTTTTTTTGCGCGTGTATCGCGCGCGGAAGCAGTATTCTCCCAGCGCGAAATTTACCACCTGGTTGTTTCGCATCGCGACGAACCTGGCGTTGAATTCGTTGCGCGATAATCGCTATCACCAGATGGATGTGTCGATTGACGCGCCGGTGGAAGAAGACGTCGCGCCGCTGCAATTGCCGGCACGCGAATTGCGTATTGACGAAAAGATGATCGAGCGCGACCGTTCCGAATTCATCCGCCGCGCGATTGCGGCGTTGCCGGAAAAGCAGCGCGTCGCGGTGCTGCTGCATAAGTACGAAGAAATGGACTACGGCGAAATCGCCAAAATTTTAGAATGCTCGGAAAGCGCGTTGAAGTCGCTTTTATTTCGCGCTTACGAGACCTTGCGAGTGCAGCTGGCTCCGCTGGTATCTCAGTCGGACGCGAATCAGGCAAGGGAAGGACGGCCATCATGAAGAAGTGTGAAGAAGTTTCCAAGCAGTTGATCGCCTATCTGGATCGCCGGGCGAATTCTGCGGACCGGCACGAGGTGGAAGAGCACCTGGCCGCGTGCAGCGCGTGCCACCAGCGCGCGGAAGATTTCCGCAAGCTGTGGGGCGTGCTGGACGAAGTGCCGCTGGTCGAACCGTCGCTCAGTTTCGATGCGAGGATTCGTGCGCGCATTGCGGAAGAGCCGCGGCGCGGGTGGCTCGGATGGCTAGTGCCGCAGCCCCGCCTGGCATTTGCGATGACGCTGCTGCTGGCGCTGAGCGTGTGGATGGCGAATCTGCCGCCACGCGAAGGAACCGCAGCGGGCACCGAGCAGCAGGATTTCGAGGCGATCAAGGATTTGGGCGTGCTGGAAAATTACGACGTACTGAGCAAGTTTGATGCGTTGTCCGAAGTGCCGGTGGATGCGGCGACGCCTGCGGACCAGCAAGCGCAGCCCGTGAATCCGGCGAGCGATCAACAGCCGGCGACCGAAGAGTAGCCTGAAGACCAGGCCGAAGCTCTAACCGAAGATCGTTCGAAGAATTGGTCGAAGAATCGTCCGAAGTACGACAGTTGCATAACGGTGAAATGAAAATGCGTGGCCGCAGGAAATTATTCGCGCTCGCGATGGGGCTGCTTCTCGCGCCCTTGCTGTTGCTGAGCGCGCAGCCTGCTTCGGCGCAGCGGCCTCGCGGCGGGCGGGGCATGTATGCGGGGCCGCAGTTCCGGCAGCAGCGCGTGCAAGCAACGCATCCGCAGAATCATCCGCAGGGATCCGGCGCGCGGCCGAATGGAAATCAGGGCGGCAATCGAGGCGGCAATCAGGGCGCGAACGCGAATCACCCGAACGGTGCCGCTGATGCTAGCGGCGCGAACCAGGGCGGACAACATCCCAACGGCAATAATTTTCGCCCGCCGGCGAATTCCAATGGCGGACAAGGCCAGGGAGCGAACGGAGCCGCGAATGGACGCGGTGGTGTGAACGGACAGGGCGCTGCGAGGTTGCCAGGTCAATGGACGCAGCGGCTGGGGCAGATGTCTCCGCAGGAGCAGGAACGTTTTCTGCAGAACAACGAACGCTTCCGAAGTTTGCCTCCGGAAAGGCAGCAGCAGATTCGCCAGAATTTGCAGCGCTACAACAGTCTTTCGCCGACGGAGCGCGGCGCGATGAAAGATCGCGCAGAGGCTTGGCAGCGCATGTCTGCCGAGCAGCGCCAATACGTGCAGCGATCGCTGCTGCCGAAATGGCAACAGATGTCGCCGGACCGCAAGCAGGTGGTCACCGGGCGTTTGCACACGCTGCAGCAGATGAGTCCGGCGGACCGCCAGGCCGCGCTGAACGATCCGCGGTTCATGCAGGGCCTGAGCCCGGACGAACAATCCGTGCTGCGCGGCCTCGATTCCGTGCGCAATCCTTCGAGTCCGTAGCCGCAAATCTGCTGTCTCTAGATCATTCCTCGGGTGAGCGGTTTTCCATGGAGTCTGTGAAAGCCCGGCTGTAATGCTTTTACATTATTGTATTGATTCGGCCAATTCTCTAGATTGGGCTCGCATGGCAGTCAACCGGCGTCCTGGCAGACGCCGGCGATAAGCCACCCAGACGCATCAGATGTTAGCCCCGGCAGGTACCCCCATACCGGCCGGGGCTTTTTTTTCACGGCGCGCTCTTGCTGGGGAATACTCTCGCGAAATATTTGGTCGAACGGCATTTCGGATTGAGTGACTGCTTGCCCGCTTAAACGTGCGAGCTCGGTGGAATCCCACGCGTCTCCACCCCGACAAAATCTGCAAGAGTGTTAGAGCTCCAGAAATTTCTGCATCTGCTGCAACGCCTCGTCCAGCGCATCCTTGAATGCGCGGTCGCGTGGCCGCTGACCGGTGGCGAAGCCCAGCCGATGCTGCAGTCGCCCATTCACCACTTTCAGATTGGCCCAGCCCAATACCTGCTCGCCCCATAGCATGGGCATCGCGTAGTGGCCCATGCGGCGCTTCTGCGCCGGCAAATATGCCTCGAACTTATATTCCCAGCCCCAAAACGATTGGAAGCGCCGCCGGTCCCAGACCACAGGATCGAACGGCGCAAGGAAGCGCAGCCGGTCGTCCACGGCGTGCCGGGCAGCCATGGGATTCTCGCCCTGCGGCCAGAACCACAGCAGGCCGTCAACCTCTGTATGGGCAAAGTGGGATTTGGCGTGCTCCTGGAGCTGCCGGATCTCCACGGCTAGGTACGGCACTCCCTCGCGCAGCAGTCTGCACAGATAGCCCAGGCTAGGCGCAGGCAACGGCGCGTAGAGCTGAACCACCATGTCGAGCAACCGGCCGGCGCGTGCGGTCCTTGCCTCGGGGCTGTCGTCTTGCGCCGGATACTCAATCGCCTGATACACGCGCGTGCCGGTTTCGCGCCGCGCCACGCGCAACATCCCGCGATAGTGCAGTCCCTGCAGCAGATGCGCGCTCACGTTCAAGTTGCCGCCCCAGCGCTTCATGCGGCCATGGTCGAATTGCGCTTGCAGATGCTTGGAGTGAGTGTCGCCATGCTCGCGCACAAAGGCCAGCACTTCGTCGGCGCTTGCCTGCATCTTCGTGTTCCATGTATCCCAGGCGCGCGGCGCCCCGCGCGGATGCAGCAGGCGCAGCGTCTCGTGCGGCAGGAAACCGTAATTGACGAAGAAGGCCTCTTCGATCGCGAGGTCCGGGTAGCGGCGTTCGAGGTCGCCGGCGCGGTAGTCTTTTACGCGGTGCGCGAGAATCAAGTCCTGAGCGCGAGCAGGCGCACGCATCGGATCGGCCTGCACAAACCCCAGGCGCGCAATGGCTCGTGGCAGGCTGGTGGCCTTGAAAAGGCTGCGCGCGATCGCGTAGCGGCGAAGCTGCTGGAGACTGGGGGCTTTGGGGGAGCTCACATCTTTTGCAGGGCGTCTGGATCGCTACGCAGTATTTTCAGATTCACCGGCACGGCGGGAGTGTAACCGGGAGCCGTCTTCGCGCAAAATGAAAAATACGGAATCACCAATGTTTAGGCGCGTTCGGAGGAGCCTTACGGTCGAGTGGCAAGGCCAGCTGCCGTCCTGCGATGCCGAATTGCTTTAGCCGGCGATCACGGCCGCGTACTGGTCCGGCTGTTGCTGTGGAGCGCCTGCGTTTTGCTGCAGAGCTTTTCCAGACTGCAGCAACAATTTCCGCAGCTTGGTGCGTTCCTCGAATTCGATGTCCACGATCTCGAACGACGCTTCCTGCGGAGTTGCGTTGCGGATGACCGCCTGAAACCGAATCGCTTTCCTTCCCGGGTTCAAGCACAGCTCCACGATCGCGCCGGGATGCAAAATCTGCTGTGGTTCGCCCATTCCGCCAGACAAGCTGATGTTGCGCACCGCGATTCGGCACTTTTTATTCCCCGCGATCGCCGCGCCGGGCACGGGCGGGTCCATGCGGAAACGCACGTAGCGCCGCTGACACGTGGTCAGCGAATCCGGATCGACGGCCAGCGGCTCGATCTTCAGATCCGCCTCATTCAGTTCGCTGCGCGGAATGAAACGTTGCACCCATTCCAGATTGATGCGGTTCATCGCCTGCACTGCCGCCAGCCGCATTTCGTAAGGATGCGCCCAGCGCAGAGTCTTGCGCGCCTCCGCCACTTTTCGCAGCACCGCTTCGGCCTGCGAAGTTCCCAGCCTGCCCAGCGCTTCGATGGCTTTCAGCCGCAGGTATTCGCTCCCGTTCTTTGGCAGGTGGCCCTCCACCAGCCGCAGCAAGCTCATATCCGCCGAGGTTTCACCGCTCATGCCGATCTCATCGATCACCGCGGGACGCACCAGCGGATCTACATACTGGAACAGATCAAGCAGCAGTCGTCCGCGCCCTCGCGCGCGGCTCATGGCGATTTGCCGCACCACGCGGTCGTGCGCCAGGCGTTTCCATTCTTTTATGCGCACCGGCAGCACTCGTTCCACAGTCTCAATGTCGATGCGCGTCAGCAATCCGACGGTGTCGACCGCCGCACTGGCCTCGCCATGTTCCAGACGTTCCCGTAGATGTGCGATCACTTCCGGGCCCAACACTTCCATCATCCACAAAAGGCTTTCCGAATCCTCCACCAGCGCCGCGCGCCCAAAGCGCGCCGCGATGTGCTCGGTGGCTGCCAGCGGCATGCGCCGCAACAATTCCGCCAGTTCCGCCGGCACCTCGCCGGTTTTCAACGCGTGTTCGATGAACTCTGGCACGCGGAGCTCCAGGCCGATCCTGGCTCGCAGATTATTGGCCGTGCCGGGATTCTCGGATTCAATGAAGCTCGTCATTTCCGAGGCATGCTGGATGATCGGATACGCTCGCTTGCTCGCCGCTTCTTGCGCCAGGCGAACGAACGCCGCGCTCACCACGCTCTGCAAATTCGGATCGCTCGCCTGCGCCAGCTGCAATCCGGCCAGACGGATCACTTCCAGGAACAGCTGCTCGCTCGAATTGGCATATGCGGGCGCGAGTTCGATCAATCCCGTGGCGGCGTGCCGCCGTTGCTCGAGGTTAGCGCTCGTGATGCAATTTGCGTAATTCCGCAAAATCTTTTCCGCTGCGCCGGCTTCTCCGCTCAGGCGCAGCACGTCAACATACTCCCGCACTTTCGCCGCGGGCACGCACCAGGCGTCGCTGGATTCCAGCACGCTCTTCTTCTTCTCATCCGTTACCTGGCTCCAGAACTTGTGCGCCAGTACTTCGTTCTCCGATTGCAGTTCAACGCCTGCTTCGGTCAGCTTTTCTTCGTACACGCCGAGCGTCTTGCGCAGTCCATCGAGCTCCCGTTGCATTTCGCTCAGCGTTTGTTGCACCGCGTTCACCTTGGTGTCGCCGCGCTCGTAACTTTCCAGCGCGAAGCGCACTGCGATGTGCTCGGCAAGCTTCAAGAGTTGCTCGGCATCGGGTGCTTGCCCCGGAGCGTGCGCCGCCAGCGTCGCGAGCACTTGGCTGGCAGTGAATTCCGCGTTCTGCGGCAGCTCCGCCAACTGCTTTTCGATGGCGTGCGCCTGCAGCTTGCCCTGCGGGGCGTCACCTGCGCGCCCCAGCTGCCCCAGCACTTGCAAAATCCCTTTCAGTTCGCCCGATTTCAGCGAGATCGATCCAGTCATCAGCGTCTCGGAGCCGCGCTCCCTGCTGCCCAGAGGTCGAGCATTTGCGCCGTCTGCGTCGTCACTTCCGTCTCCGGTGCTCCAATTGGCAAAACCGACGCCGTTCAACGCGACTTCCGCGGACCCGCCGTTATTTTCCCAGCTACCCCCCGCTTCGTTCCTGACGATCAAACCAGGATCCTGGCTCACGTATTGGATCCCTGAGTTTCGGCCTTCCCGCGCCGCTGAATTTTGCGTATCGAGGCCAGATTCGCCCGATGTCTCCGACGCGCCCCCGCCGGTACCGAAGTTCGTTCCGGCATTCCCGGTTCTCTTCGTTCCTTCCGCCGCCATGATCAATTGCAGCAGTTTCTCCGGGTCGCTGAACAACTGGTCCGTTCGTTCCGGGCTGAATCCGAGCGTGCGCGCCGCCAGTTGCGCCGCCATCGTCGACTTCGCCACCGCCGAATCCGCTGCGACGAAGCACACTTCATTCACCTGGATGTGCGCGTCATTTTGCAAAGCTGCCTTGAACGCCTCCCCCACTTGCGCGGCGTTCAAATTTGTCCCGGTAGGGAAGGCTTTCACAAATTTGGCCAGGCTGGCTTTCGTTACTTTGGGAGAAAAATTCAGGCTGGCGATACCAGCATTCGAAAACACGCGCGCGAAGCTTTTTTCCGCCGCGCCCCCTTCCAGAGGCTTTCCATCCAGCAGGAGTTGGTCGCCAGACACTGCCAGCAGCAGGCTGGCTTGCTCTTCTTTGGGTCCGAGCGCGGTCCTCAGCTCGTTCCAGGCGGTTTCATATTGCGTGGTGGTTCGCGGATGGCCGAAGTCATACATCTTGGCGAATTTCAGCAGAATATTAAGGCTGCGCACGAAGGCGCGAGCCGCAGTCATCCGGACGTTTGCTTGATCTTCCACGAAAACCCGCCATGTAGATAGATGTGTTCAGTATTGGTACAGGCCCCGCCGCGGGCAATGGTACAAATGTGCATTTGTATGTGCGCGTTGCTGTGAGAGTTACCGAACGCTGTCGCGCCTCAGCGGGTGCCGCGAGCACTTGACTGTGAAATGCCGGCCGCAACGAGCGAAGCACGCCGCCGAGGAGAGGTGTCCCGCTGAATCGGCATGCGATGACGGTTTTCTTCGCCCTTTCACGCATAGCGTAGTGAATGTCAGCTGCCGGAAGGTGGGGCGAGCGGCCCGGGGACCGCGCGCCCTACCTTCCTGACGCCGCGACCTCATGCATCGGCATCGGGCGGCGCCAACGTTTTACGGGGAACTCGACGGCCACTGCGCACACACCAAGGGCGAACCGCGAAGGCGGGAAAGGGGAGAAACGACATGCCAGGATATGAAACGCAACAATTGGGCGACGCGACGGAAATCTCCACGACTCCAGAATCCGTGCCGGCTCCGTGGCTGCTGGTGGCGATTCCCGGCGGCCTGTTGGTATTGATTGCGCTCTCGACGGGCTTCATTTACGGCGTAGTCGCCGCCGGCTTCGTGTATGGCGCAATGTACCTGCTGATGCACTCAAAGCAAGCCACGCTGTACCGCGCGCCTGCGAAATTCCGCGTCTCGAAGAATGGCATCGAGGTGGGTGCCGCCACCATTCCCAAGGACACCATCCATCGCGTCATCGTGCGCAACCACGTGCTGCAGGCTGCTGGCGACGTGATCATCGTGGCCGACGGCCACCCCAACAGCGGCCAGCAAAACGTAGTCGCTGGGATGAATTGGGCCGTCAGCAAACTCGGCCCCATCTCCTATCGCGTGGATGCCGAGGCGCGCGGCGTACCGACCACGCTCGCCGGCGGCCTCACCGAGCCCACCGCCGCCGCAATCATGACCGACGTCAACAAAGCTCTGCAGCTTTCCTGAGTCTAGCCCGACGACCTGCGCCGGATGGCGCGCGTGCTTGGTTGGCGCGTCATCCGGCGCATCGCTACCGCATCGTCCACCTCGCAGCACGCATTCGCGGTACTGCCTCGCAAAAGGGCTTCGCATTGTCCGAGTCATGCCTCAAGCTCACCCCAAGAACGGAACCAAGAGGGAGCAAGAACGCGAGAAATGTCGCGTTAGAAAAAATTTCGCGCGGATGTTAACCATTACAAAACATTTTGGAATTTTTTCTGCAACGAGGCGACTAGCGCTATGAGTCGTTTCTACGGCATCCCCTAGTAATTGTGGTTTGCGTCCCAAGCACCACAAGAAACGCTCCGCGCCTCCGAAAATCCACAAATATTTTCCAATTTCAGAACAATTCCGCTTGACATGTTTGTGAAGCTATCTACAATCAGGGCACAAAGTGGGAAGAAGTGGCGCAGAGTGGCAGAACTTGGCAGAGAGTGTGGAGCGGTGGCAGTCCTAGAAGCAATCGGCGAACCCAGCAGCAAATAGTGGCGAACCCAGACCGAGTCACCAGAAACAAGCAGTTTCATTTGGAAACACGACAGCAGGGGCGAACCAGCGAGTGATTTTAAAGACGCACACGCCGGGCGGACTGTTCGAGGGCTTTCATGCTGCGGGGCAACTATCTAGCGACGGTGGACGAGAAAGGCCGGCTGAAAATTCCCGCCGACTTTCTGGCCGAACTGCGCAAGAGCGGCACAAAGTTCTACATCACATCCACGAAGGGCGATCGCGCCTCCATCTATCCCATGAAAGCCTGGGAAGAAATCGAAAAGAAGCTGGCGAAGCTCTCGACGCACAACGCGGCGAAGCAAAAATTTCTATCGCGCACGAATTATTACGGTCAAGTGGTCGAGGTGGATGGCTCGGGGCGCATTCTAATTCCACCTGTACTCAGAGAATCGGCGGAAATGAAAGGGGAAGTGGACGTTCAGGGGCAGTTGACGTTCCTGGAAGTCTGGAATCACAGCCGGTTCCTGGATCAAATGAACCGTAATCCGATGACGGCGGAAGACGAAAAGGCACTGGACGATCTGGGCATTTAAGTTTTGACCGTACTGCATACGCCGGTTCTGTTGGCCGAGATTTTGGACTGGCTGCGAATTCGGCCTGAAGGGACGTATGCGGATGTAACGGTCGGCACGGGCGGTCACACGCTGGAGATCGCCAAGCGGCTGACCACGGGAAAAGTTTTGGGGATGGATCGCGACCCGCGAGCCTTGGAAATCGCGCGGGAGCGGTTGGGGCCGCACGAGCGGCAGGTGATTCTGGTGCACGCGGAATTTTCGAAGATCGGCGAAGTGGCGGCAGCGAATCACTTGCCACCGTTTGACGGAATCATCGCCGATCTGGGGATTTCAAGCTTCGAGCTGGACAGCCCTGAGCGCGGATTTTCTTTCCGCTGGGCCGGACCTCTCGACATGCGGATGAATCCCGATAACCCGCTGACAGCGGACGAAATTGTGAATCAGTGGCCGGAGAAACAGCTGGCCGATCTCCTCTACAACAACGCGGAGGAGAGAGATTCACGCAGAATCGCCAGGGCGATCCTACGGGCGCGGCCCATTCGCGACACCGAACACCTGGCAACGATTGTGGCAGGGGGACGAAAAGCAAGGGGAAGGCAGAGACTGCATCCCGCGACAAAAACGTTTCTGGCGCTGCGGACAGCGGTGAATCGAGAAGAGGAGGAACTCGGGCAGTTTCTTTCGCGTACCCCTGCCACTTTAAATCTAGGAGGACGGTTGATCGTCCTCAGTTATCACTCGTTGGAAGACCGCGTGGTGAAGCACGCATTCCAGCGGCTTTCGCACGAGGGATTTCGCATACTCACCAAAAAAGTGATCCAGCCCGGCGATCCGGAAATCGCAAGTAATCCGCGGTCGCGCAGCGCGAAGATGCGCGTAATCGAGAGGGTGGCGACGGCGGAGACCCGCCTTGGCGGGGAACGCACGGCGCCGCAAGTTTGCTGATGACCGAATATTACACAGTAAAGAGAATCGATAATTCGCGGCTGGTGCGCAGTATGGCCCCAGCGCGTTTGCAGGATTTCTGGCGGCGCGTGGCGGCTGGTGGCGCGATGGCGGCGTGCCTGCTGTTTTACGCCTGGCAACATTTCGCCTGCATCCAGTTGCAGTATCAGGTGGAGCAGCTTTCCGCGTTGCGCGCGCAGTCCGCGCAATTGAATCAGCAATTGCACGTGGAAGTGGCCACGCTGAAAGCGCCGGGCCGTGTGGACGGCATCGCGCGCAACGAATTGGGATTGACAGTTTCGGTGCCGGGCCAGGCCATGCCGGCGGACGGACCGAGCGAAGCAGTGTTGGCTGAGGCGCGCGCGGTCGTCCAGCCGCAGCGGCCCTGAAAATCCGGCTGATGAATTTCTGGCGGCCCGTTGCAGGGGCCGATTCCGGCGAAGCGACGTGAACATTGGCCGGGCAAAGTTTCTCGCAAGTTAGGGCGGAATCCATGGAGCAGCGCAGCCCGCGTCTCCGCTGGTTGGTGGTCTGGGTCGTGGCGGTGGTTTGGATGGTGGCGGTGCTGGCCCGCCTGAGTTACCTCCAGCTCTTGTGCTATAGCGAATACTTCGCAAAAGCCCAGCATCAGCAACAGCGCACATTTGAAATCAGTCCGATGCGCGGCGTGATCTACGACCGCAAGGGCCGGGAACTGGCCGTTAGCATTCCCATGGACTCGCTGTTCGCGGACCCCACCGACATCAAGGATCCTGAGATGGTCGCGCGGTTGCTTTCGCGCGTGCTGGACGTGCCCGCCGATGATCTGGAAACAAAAATCAATGACTCCAGCAAGCCCGTGCGCCTGGCGAAGAAACTTTCGCCGGAAACCGTCGAGCGCATTGACGACATGAATTTGAAAGGCGTGTTCTTCGAAAAGGAAAACCGGCGCGTCTATCCCGAGCATGACTTGCTGGCGCATGTGCTGGGCTGGGTGGATACGGACGAAAAAGGAATGGGCGGCATCGAGCACGAACTCGATAAACAAATTCGCGGGCGGCCGGGTCGCGTGATGCTGATGGCCGACGGCAAGCGGCGCTTTTACGATCGCCGTGAATCCGCAGCCGATCCAGGCGCGAGCGTGGTGTTGACGATTGATGAAACCATCCAATTCATCGCGGAAAAGGAATTGGCGCGCGCGATGGAGGAAACGCGTTCGCACACCGGCACGGTGGTGATTCAGGATCCTTCAAACGGTGCGCTGCTCGCGGTGGCGAATTATCCGGTGTTTGATTCCAACGACGCTGGAAAATTTTCCGACGAAACGCGCATGGACCGCGCGGTGACGGCAGCGTACGAGCCCGGCTCAACTTTCAAGGTCATCACCATGACGGGCGCGATCGAGAATCACGTCACCAATCCCGATGTGCTGGTGGATTGCCAGATGGGATCAATTCTCGTGGCCGGGCGCTTGATTCACGATTGGCATCCCTTCGGCGTGTTGAGCGTGCGCGACGTGCTGGCGCATTCCAGCGATGTCGGCTCGATCAAGATCGCGCTGAGCCTGGGCGCCCCGCGTTTCTACGACACGATACGCAATTTCGGAATCGGCCAGCTCACGGGCATCGAGTTGCCGGGTGAAAATCGCGGCCTGTTGCGTCCAGTGGAGAATTGGACGGCTAGCTCAATCGGATCCGTGGCCATCGGGCAGGAAGTGAGCGTCACGCCGGTGCAGATCATTTCCGCGATTTCGGCGATTGCTAATGGCGGCACGCTGTTTCGTGCGCACATCGTGCAGGAAATTCGCGGCGATGCACCCGTTGCGCTGCCGGCGCGGCCTGAACCGGAGCAAGTGACCGATCCGCGAACGGCCGCGACCATACGCGAAATGATGGAGGGCGTGCTGCTCGGCGGCGGTACCGGTAAACCAGCCGCGCTGAATGGCTACACGGCCGCCGGAAAGTCCGGCACAGCGCAGAAGATTGATCCGCACACGGGCCGCTACTCGCCGAATCAATACGTCGCGTCGTTCGTGGGCTTCGCGCCAGTGAATGAGCCGGCGGTGACGATTTTAGTGGTGCTGGATTCGCCCGAGGGCGCGCATCACGGCGGAGAAGTGGGCGGACCGGTTTTCAAACGCATTGCCGAGCAGGTGCTGGCATATCTCGATGTGGCGCACGACGTTCCGATGACCGCTCCCGCGGGCACCGAAACCGCGAGGAACGGGCAGCCGACGTCGACGCCAACGCCGGGGGCGGACAAATTCCGCGCGGACGCGAATCAGGCGGCGGCGAAACATGAGGCCGCAAACCAGGAAAATGTGGCGCGCTTTCGGGACGTCGTAGCGAAAAAGGATCAGGCGGAAACTCGCGCCGCAAACCAAGAAGCGAATGGCGGAGCGCCGACGATTGCGTTCAGCGAAGAAGACGCCGTTGACGTGCCGGATTTTTCAGGGCAGAGCGTGCGCGGCGTCACCGAGGCTTGCTCGCGGCTGGGCTTGATTCCTTCGCTGCTTGGCACTGGAGTTGCTCTCGAACAATCTCCGGAGGCTGGCACGCGCGTGATTCGCGGCAGCACGGTTACGGTGCGATTTGGACGCGCTGCCGCGGAACTCGTGCCAACCGCGCGGCCCGCGGCGCCGGCAGGGAATTCGCAAAGGAATGTGCGGTGAAATCCGTAGTGGAAGGCGGCCCGAAAGTGCAATCAGCAACGCGGCGGCAAAAAAAGCGCGCAGGGATGGAAATGGAATTGTCCGAAGTGATCGCGGGAATTGAAGGTGTTCGTGTAACGAGCGGCACGCGCGTGCGCATCGCCGCGGTCGCTTGCGACAGCCGCAAGGTTGTCGCGGACACTTTGTTCTTCGCCATGCCCGGAGCAAAAACCGACGGTAACCAGTTTGTCGCCGACGCAATTGAACGCGGGGCGGTCGCGATCGCCAGCCCGCATGTGCGCCCTGCGGAACCCGCGTCCGATGTGACGTGGATCGAAGTCGCTGCTGGAAGTGAACGCAAGGCGCTGGCACTCGCCGTTGCCAATTTTTACCACCATCCGGCGGACGCGTTGCAGCTCGCCGGCGTCACCGGTACGAACGGCAAGACCACCATCACCTTTATTCTGGATTCGATTTTGCACGCCGCCGGATGGAAGACCGGGCGCATCGGCACCACCGGATACCAGACTCCGCGCGGCAGCCGCACCGCAAAGAACACCACTCCCGAATCGCTCGACCTGCAGGAAATGTTCGCCGAAGTGCGTGACGCCGGCGGCACGCACGCGGTGCTAGAGGTCAGTTCGCATTCGCTGGTGATGGACCGTGTGTGGGGCTGTCACTTCGCCGTCGCGGTTTTCACCAACCTCACGCGCGATCACCTGAATTTTCATAAAACGTTCGAGGAATATTTCGAAGCGAAACGCCTGCTGTTTGCGGGGACGGGCGCCGGCGCGCCAGATGTGGCCGTCATTAATATTGATGACCCGTACGCGTCGCGCCTGCAGGCATTGGCGAAGCGCACTCTAACTTATGGATTGACCGAGGCGGCCGACCTGACCGCGCGAAAATTTACACTGAGTTTTGAGGGCCTGGATTTTACGGCGCAGACTCCAGCGGGAAAAATTGAAGTGCGTTCGTCGCTGGTTGGGCGCATCAACGTGTACAACATCCTCGCGGCAATTGGCGCCGCGCTCGCGCTGAATGTGCCGGCGCCAAAAATCGAACAGGGTATCGCCGATCTGGAACAAGTCCCGGGTCGCTTCGAAAGAATCGACGAAGGCCAGCCGTTCCTGGTGGTGGTGGATTACGCACACGCGGACGACGCGCTGCGTAATTTGATCTCGACAGCGCGCGAACTGAACCCCGCCGGAAGAATCATCACTCTATTTGGCGCGGGCGGAGAGCGCGACCGCTCGACGCGTCCTCCGATGGGGGAGGCGGCAGGCTCGCTGAGCGACCTCGTGATTCTCACCAGCGACAATCCGCGCAGCGAAGACCCTCTGCTCATAATCAACGATGTGGTGGTCGGATTGCAAAAAGTGAATGCGCAGTACCGCATCGAGCCGGATCGTGACACGGCCCTGGAAATGGCCATTGACGAAGCGAAAGCCGGAGACATCGTGCTGCTCGCAGGAAAAGGTCACGAGAACTATCAAATTTTGCGCGACCGCACCTACGAATTCGACGATCGCCAAAAAGCGCGCGCCATTTTGCGCAAGCGCGGGTTTGCAAAGAAACAGTCCATGAAATAAAGGCAGATTTCGGCAGCGAAATCGAGCACTTTCGAGAGTGCAGGCTTGAGAGTGAAGCCCAGTGCAGGGGAAACGCAATGCGGTGGACCGTTGCTCAAGTGGCTGAAGCTCTGGGTGTCGCGGCTCCCGCACGCCTCGACGCCTTGGCCGGGCTGGCCGGCGTCTCGATTGATTCTCGCACGGTTAAGCCTGGAGAACTGTTCATCGCCATACACGGACCGAGTCACGACGGACACGATCACGTGGTTGCGGCTTTGGCCGCGGGTGCCGCAGCCGGGGTCGTGGCGCGCGGCAGATTCGCGCAGTACCCGGAAGAAATCCGCGAAAAACTTTTTGCCGTGGACGACACTCTCGACGCGCTGCACCGCCTGGCCTCGCGCGCATGCGCCGTCTGGCGTGCGGCCAAGCCCGGCAGAAAAATCGGCGGCGTGGCAGGTTCGGTGGGAAAGACGACCACCAAAGAAATCCTCGCGGCGCTGGTGGCCGCGCGGTTCTGCGTATTGAAGACCCAGGGAAATTTGAACAACGAATATGGGCTGCCGTTGACGCTTTTGCAATTGGACGATCAGCACGACGCGGCGGTGATCGAAATGGGCATGTCGCACCGCGGCGAGCTGGCGCGTCTCGCGCGCATCGCACCGCCCGATGTGGGCGTGATCACGCGGGTCGCGGTCGAGCATCTGGAATTCTTTTCTTCGATAGACGAGATCGCGCTGGCCGAGCGCGAGCTGATTGAAAATTTAGCGTGGCCGCACGCGACCGCAGTATTGAACGCGGATGACGAGCGCGTCGCGCGATTCACGGAAGTCGCGCGCGGGCCCGTGCTCTGGTTTAGCACCAGCGGCGGAACCGGAACCGGCGCTCGCGCTGGCAGCGGGTTAGGCGATCGTGGCGGCGCGGCAAGCGCGGAATTTCGCGCCGAAAAAATCGAAGAGCGCGGCGTAAACGGCTCCGCATTCGATTTCGTATCGCCAACAGGCCGTGCGCGCCTCAAGCTGCCGCTAATCGGCCGCCACAACGTGATGAACGCAGTAGCGGCGCTAGCAGCCGCAAGCGTATGGGGCATCGGCGCGGACGACGCGCTACGCGTGTTCCCGCACCTGCAGCCCGCAGACAAACGCGGCGAGGTGGTGAAGTTCGCCGAAGGTTTCACGGTGATCAACGACAGTTACAACTCAAGTCCCACCGCGCTGAACGCGCTGGCGGAATTGTTAGCCGCGACACCAGGTTTCTCGCGCCGCCTTCTGGCCGCGGGAGAAATGCGCGAGCTAGGCGACTCCGCGCCGGAGCTGCATCGCGAGTGCGGCCGCTTCGTCGCCGGCCTGCGCAAGATTGACTGGATCATTGGCGTGCAAGGCCCAGCCGAAGAATTCGTGAAAGCCACCATAGCAGCGGGCCATCCCGCAGACCGCGCGAAATTTTTCCAGAATTCGGCAGAAGCCGCAGAATTTCTCGCAAAGTTCATTCAGTCGGGCGATCTGCTGCTCCTGAAAGGTTCCCGCGGTGTGAAAATGGAAAAAATTCTAGAAGCAATTGACGCGCATCATGAGCGCAATGACCGCCAACCAAGCGGCGGTGCACATGCCGGTGCCGAACACTCCGCGACGCAGCCGAAGGGCCAACGCTAGATGCTCTACTATCTGTTCTTCTACCTGCTGCGGCCGCACTTCAGCGCGCTCAACGTGTTCCGCTATATTACCGTGCGCACCGCGATGGCCAGCACCAGCGCGCTGCTGCTTTCGCTGCTACTGGGTCCGTGGGTCATCGAGCGCCTGCGCGATTTGCAGGTGAAGCAGTACATTCGCGAAGAAGGACCCAAGGGCCATCAGAAAAAAGCCGGTACCCCGACGATGGGCGGCGTGTTGATTGTCGCCGCGATCGTGATTCCGACATTACTCTGGGCCGATCTGCGCAATGCTTACGTGCTGCTGGCCATGGGTGCGACGCTCGCGTTCGGCACCATCGGCTTCGTGGACGATTACAATAAGGTGGTACGCCGCAGAAATCTGGGTCTCACGCCGCGCGCGAAATTTTCCCTGCAAGTGCTCACCTGCGTCCTGGTGGGCATCGTGCTGGTCTCGCTGCAAACGCAGGGCGAGTATTCGATGCAGCTTAGCGTGCCGTTTTTCAAACGCTTGCACCCGAGTCTGGTGATTTCATCGCTGTTCGACCATGCGTATTTCTGGCCACTGGCATACGCGCCGTTCGTTTTGTTTTTGGTGCTCGTAATCGTGGGCTGCTCGAACGCAGTGAATCTCACGGACGGCCTCGACGGCCTCGCGATCGGCTGCGTGCTCGTTTCCGCCACGGCGCTCACCGTCCTCACCTATATGTCCAGTAACGCGAAGTTCGCGGATTACTTGGATCTGCAGAAAATTCCCGACGCCGGAGAGCTGGTAATTTTCTGCGGCTCGCTCGCCGGCGCATCGCTCGGTTTTCTTTGGTACAACGCGCATCCCGCGGAAATGTTCATGGGCGATGTAGGCTCGCTCGCCCTCGGCGGGGCGATCGGAACCGTCGCGGTCATCATCAAGCAGGAAATTTTGTTGCTTTCGATTGGCGGCGTTTTCGTGCTGGAGGCTCTTTCGGTGATCATCCAGGTTGGCTCGTTCAAGCTGACCGGCAAGCGCGTTTTTCGCATGGCCCCGCTGCATCATCATTTCGAGCTGTTGGGCTGGAGCGAATCGAAAATTATCGTGCGCTTCTGGATTGTGGCGCTAGTCTTCGCGCTATTTTCGCTGACGACTTTGAAATTGCGCTGAATCGCGCTACAGCGCGATTCATCCTTCGGACCGGTCCCGCGAAGCGGTGCCGGTCCGAAGGGTAGCGGCCGCCCGCTTTTCAGGCGGGTGGAGTTGAATTTGCTTTGTAGGTCGTGGCTTCAGCCACGACGTAGGTTGCGCGATTTCAGCGCGGCTTTAGCCGCTGAAGTACAGGTTTTGTGGTTACGGCGCACCCGCCGGCAACCGCATCCGAATACGAAGTGAGGATCTGAATTGCGACTGGGATTCGATCTATCGGGCAAGCGCGTGCTGGTCGTCGGCCTCGCGCGCACGGGCGTAGTGACGTCGCTCTTCAGCGCAGGCTACGGCGCAACAGTCACCGCCACAGACGAGCGCCCGGAATCCGAATTAGCCGAAACCGCCGCGCAGCTCCGCGCCGCCGGAGTGAAATTGGAACTGGGCGGCCACGTGGATGCAAGCTTCCTCGAACAGGACCTGATCGTAGTCAGTCCAGGCGTGCCGGCCAAACTTCCGCCACTCGAACTCGCGCGCAAGCGCGGCATCCCAGTCTGGAGTGAAATCGAACTCGCCTGGCGTTATCTGCGCGGCAAGCTCGTGGCCATCACCGGCTCGAACGGAAAGACCACCACCACCGCCCTCCTCGCGCACATTTTGCAATCGTCGAACATTCCCACGCTGATAGGCGGCAACATCGGCACGCCGCTGCTCGCGTTGGTGGAAACTTCCACCGACCCGGCGGTAACCGTCGCGGAAATCAGCAGCTTTCAACTGGAAACAATTGACAAATTCCGCCCGGAAATCGGCGTGCTTCTGAATCTCACCCCCGATCATCTCGACCGCCACGGAACATTCGAGGAATACGCCCGCGCCAAAATGCGCATGTTCGAAAATCAGCTGGAGCGTGACATGGCCGTGCTGAACGCGGACGATCCCGAAATTACCAAGCGCATGCCCGCCAAGCCCCACATTTTCTGGTTCAGCCGCCAGAAACGAGTGGCCAGCGGATCCTTCTTGCGCGACAACGAAATCATTTTCCGCAACGAAGGCTCGGAAGTAGTGCTTGCCCGCCGCGATCAGATCCGTCTGCGCGGCGATCACAACGTCGAAAACGTCTTGGCGGCGTGTGCGGCCGCATATCTGGCCGGCGCAACTCCTGCAGCCATTGCCAGCGGCGTGAAATCTTTCCGCGGCGTCGAACACCGCCTGGAATTTGCCGGTGAAATTTCCGGCGTGCAGTTTTACAACGATTCCAAGGCCACCAACGTGGACGCCGCTGTGAAAGCTGTCGAAGCATTTCCCGGGCCGCTCCTCCTAATTCTCGGCGGCAAAGACAAAGGCAGCCCCTACACGCCGCTGCGCGATTTACTGCACGAACGCACGCGCCTGGTGCTGTTGATCGGCGAGGCCGCAGCAAAAATCGCAGCCGATCTGCAGGGCGCCGTGGAACTCCGCCAAGCCGGCACTCTCGAACGCGCCGTGCAACTGGCCATCGAAGCAGCGCAGCCCGGCGACACCGTGTTGCTCGCGCCGGCCTGCTCCAGTTTCGATCAATTCGAAAATTACGAACAGCGCGGCCGCGCCTTCAAAGAATTAGTGGCGCAACGCGCAAACCAATCGGCCGCCGGCGCAAGCGCAGCCGAGCCGCCGTCAGCGGAGAAAGGATAGCGATGCCACGAAGCCTGCAACCCGACAAAAAATTATTCGGCGTGACGCTCGCGCTCTGCCTCATCGGCGCCGTGATGGTCTTCAGCGCCTCGGCCATGACGGCCAGCGAACAATTCGGGGCCGGCTACATTTTCCTGCTGCGCCAGCTGGTCTACGTCGTGCTCGGCATCGCCGGAATGTTCTGGCTGATGAACATGGATTATCACAAGCTGCGCCAGCCGCGCGTAGTTTTCACCGGCCTCGCCGTCACCTTCGTGCTGCTGGTCTGCGTATTTTTCCTGGACCGCTCGCACCAGACGCATCGCTGGTTCCGCATGGGCCCCTTCAGTTTTCAGCCGTCGGAAATGGCCAAACTCGCGCTGATTGTTTACCTCGCGTGGCTGCTGGAGCTGCGCCGGCTGCCCAGAAATTTTGGCGTGAACGATCCGCTGCACACGCTCGCCCCCGCGTTGGGTGCCACGTTAATGATGGCCGCGCTGGTAGTGAAAGAGCCGGACATGGGTACGGCGTTCATGATCCTGGTGATCGCCATCGCCATGCTCTTCGTGGCCGGACTTTCACTGAAGTACATCGGTGGCACCGTGCTGGCCGCCATTCCCATCATTTATCTCTTGATCGTACGTGTGCCCTACCGCTTGGCGCGCATCGAAGCGTTCCGCCATCCCGAACTCGATCCCAAGGGCGCAGGATTTCAGCTCCTGCAGTCGCTGATCGCGGTAGGCTCGGGAGGAATGAGCGGCGTGGGCCTGATGGAAAGCCATCAGAAACTTTTTTTCCTGCCCGAAGCGCACACCGATTTTATCTACGCGATTATTTGTGAGGAAATCGGATTCATCGGCGCGGTAATCGTGCTGGCACTTTTTGCGGTGTACGGCTGGCGCGGATTTGTGGCCGCGATGAAGGCGCCCGATGATTTCGGCAAATTTCTCGGCCTCGGAATCACGACCATGGTCGTAGGACAGGCGCTGATCAACTTAAGCGTCGTACTCGGATTGATGCCGACCAAAGGCATCCCGCTGCCGTTCATCAGCTACGGCGGCTCAAGCCTGTTCAGCATGCTATTGGCAACGGGCGTGCTCCTGAATATCAGTCAGCACGCGGACGAGACGTGACGCCAAATGCCAGCGCCACCGCCGCTGCTAGTGGCGAGGATAAAAAAAGCCTGTTGATCGCGGGTGGCGGCACCGGCGGCCACGTATTTCCCGCCATCGCCGTGGCGCGGGAATGGCTCCGGCGCGAACCGGAAGGAGCACGAAGCGTCGTGATTGTGGGAACCGAAGCCGGAATGGAATCGCGCCTCGTGCCGCAGGCCGGACTGCCGCTCGAAACCATTCGCGTGGCAGGCCTGAAAGGCATGGGGGGCGCAAAGCTCGCGCGCAACCTGGCGATGCTTCCTGCGGGAGTGTGGGACTCGGAGAAAATCGTGCAGCGGCATCACTTCAACGTCGCATTCGGTGTCGGCGGCTACGCTTCCGGCCCAATGATTCTGGCGGCGCGCCTGCACGGCGTCCCGACCATGATTTTCGAGCCGAACGTCGAGCCGGGGTTCACGAACCGCGTCCTCGCGAGCCTCGCAAACCGCGTAGCCTGCGGTTTCGCGGAAACCGCCAAGCGTTTTGGTGATAGAGCCGTCGCCACCGGCATACCCGTGCGCCACGAATTCTTCTCCATCGCGCGCAAGGAGCATCGCGAGCCCTTCAGCATCCTTATTACCGGCGGCAGCCGCGGCGCTTTGCCCATCAATCGCGCCGTAGTTGACTCGCTGGACGTTTTGGCGCCTCGAAAAAATCAGCTTTTCATCGTGCATCAGACTGGTGAACGCGACTATAATGCGGTGCGCGTGGCTTATGCGCGACGCGAATTCCGAGCGGAGGTTGTGCCCTTCATCGAGAATATGGCGGAGCGTTTTGCCCAGGCAGATTTGATTCTCTGCCGTTCGGGCGCGATCACGACGGCCGAAGTTGCCGCCGCCGGTCGTGCCGCCATCTTCATCCCCTTCGGCGCGGCCACTGACGCGCATCAAACGCGCAATGCCGAGGCCATGCAGAACGCAGGCGCCGCTCGCCTGCTGCCGCAGACCGAACTTACGCCTGAACGTTTGACGAAAGAAATTTTTACCCTCCTGGACCAGCCCCGGAGAATCACGGAAATGGAAGAGCAGGCGCGGCGTTTGGCTCGTCCGCGCGCCGTCGAAGATATTGTGGACCTGCTCGAAGGGCTGGTGCGCGCATGAACGCTGCTTTTCGCAATTTTCAACGCATTCATCTGATCGGCATCGGCGGCAGCGGCATGTCCGGCATCGCCGAAGTGCTGCTCTCCAGCGGCTACGCGGTTTCCGGCTCGGATTTGAAGCAGACACAGGTCACCGAACGGCTCCGCAAGCTCGGCGCCAGCATTTTCGAAGGCCACCACGCGGAAAACGTTCATGGCGCGCATGTGGTGGTGATTTCGTCGGCCGTGCGCACTGATAATATGGAAGTAGTCGAAGCGCACTTGCTGAAAATCCCGGTAATTCCGCGTGCCGAAATGCTCGCGGAACTGATGCGCCTGAAATACGGCATCGCCGTGGCGGGCGCGCACGGAAAAACCACCACCACCTCGATGGTTGCGTCCGTGTTAGCGGCTGCGGGCCTCGATCCCACGTTTGTCGTCGGCGGGCGCGTGAATCATGCTGGCTCGAACGCGCGCGTGGGCCAGAGCGAATACATGGTCGTCGAAGCGGATGAAAGTGACCGCTCGTTCCTGCTACTCGCGCCGGTGGTCGCCGTCGTCACCACCATTGACCGCGAGCACCTGGATCATTACCACTCGCTCGAGGAAATTCAGGATGTGTTTCTGCAATTCGTCAATCGCGTGCCGTTTTACGGCACGGTGATTTTGTGTCTGGACGAGCCGAACGTGCAGGCGATTCTGCCGCGCGTGAAGCGCCCGGTGATCACCTACGGAACTTCCAGCCAAGCGGACCTGGTAATCGCCGAAGTGAAACTGCGCGGCCTCGCCAGTGAATTCCGGCTGAAATATCACGGCGACGATTTGGGCATTTTCCATCTCCCTTCGCCGCCGGGAATTCACAATGTGAGCAACGCCGCCGCCGCTGCAGCCGTCGCGCTGTCGCTGAATGTTCCGGCGGACCTGATTCGCGCGGGCCTCTCTAAATTTTCCGGCGTCGGCCGGCGCTTTGAAATTAAAGGCACGTTCAACGGCGTCACCTTGATAGACGACTACGGCCATCATCCTGCGGAAATCCGCGCCACTCTCGCCGCCGCCCGCGGCTGCGACTATCAACGCCTGCTGGTGCTCTTCCAGCCGCATCGCTACACGCGCACGCAGCACCTTTGGGAAGATTTTCGCCGCTCCTTCAACGAAGCGGACATTTTGGTGATGACGGATATCTACGCGGCCGGCGAGGAACCGATTCCAGACATCACCGGAGAAAAACTCGCAGAAGCAATTCGCGGTGCCGGTCACAAGAACGTCGTCTTCACCAGCACCATGCAGGCCGCGATTGAATATTTGCTGCGTGAAGCGCGCCCGCACGACGCAGTGCTGACGATTGGCGCAGGCAGCGTCGGTCGCGCGCTCGATCAACTTGCAATGTTGCTGGGCTCGAAAGTTACGACAACAGCGGACTAAACTGAATGCGCATTAGCGACAAACTCGGCGCCCGCCTGCAAGAACTCGGCGTGGAACTGCGTCCCGGCGTGCCACTCAGCGAAAAAACTTCGCTGGGCATCGGCGGCTCGACCGACCAACTACTGCTGCGCAAATTCGAAACCATTCCTGACGTGATGCACCTGCTCGCGAACGAAAATATTCCGCACCGTTTTCTCGGCGGCGGCACCAACGTGCTGATTGCCGATGGCGAGCTGCCCTACGTCGTCCTGCATCTGCCCACATCGCAGCCCGGAATGCGCGTCGAAGGAAACGCGGCTTACGTTGACGCTGCGGCCGATCTCGGCGGCATGGTTACCTTCTGCGCCAAGCGCGATTTGGGCGGCATGGAAGGCCTGATCGGCGTTCCCGGCAGCGTTGGCGGCGCGCTGCGCATGAATGCCGGCGCGTACGGCACGCAAATTGGCTCCCACGTGCGCGAGGTCGAGCTCTATCGCGCGTCCACTGGCAAACTGGAAACTCTGCGCGGAGATGACATTCGTTTCGATTATCGCCATACTTCCTTCGCGCCCGATGATGTAATGCTGCGCGTGAAGCTCGAGCTGCCGCAGAAGCCGTTCAAGGAAATTCTGGCGGCGATAAAAATTTGCAACGAGAAGCGCCGCGCCAGCCAGCCGCTCAACCAGAAAAGCGCCGGCTGCATTTTCAAGAATCCGCCGGGCGGCTCAGCCGGACGCATGATTGATGAGCTCGGCCTGAAAGGCCATCGCGTGGGCGATGCGATGGTCAGCGACCGCCACGCGAATTTTTTCGTGAACGTGGCGAACGCCAGCTGCGCGGACATGCTGCGCCTGATTAACGAAGTGCGCGAGCGCGTGCGCGTCACCTACGGCGTCGAACTGGAGAACGAGGTAATTTTCTGGAAAAATTGAGAACCATGGACGCGGACGCTTATCCCCAGGAAGTTCTGGCCGACGAAGAGCCGAAGTATCTCCGTCGTCAGAAGCCGCTGGAAATCAAGCGGCGCAAGTTCGGCAAGAAAGCCTGGAAGACGTATCTGCGCGTCGGGTTTTGGAGCGTGATCGCTCTCGCGGCCGCGGCCACCAGCTACGCCCTCGGTCATTACCTGCTGGTGTCGCCGGAAATGGCGCTGATTCATTCCGATCAAGTGCAAATCACCGGCAATCAGTACGTGCCGCGCGGCCGCGTCCTCGAAATTTTCACTGCAGACCGCAATCGTAGTGTCCTGCGCATTCCGCTGAACGAACGCCGACGCCTGCTCGAGACAATTCCCTGGGTCGAGCAGGCCACCGTGCGCCGCGCGCTGCCCAATCGCATCGAAGTGGAAATCACCGAACGCACGCCCATCGCATTTTTGCGCGAAGGCAGCGACCTCGCGCTGGTGGACGTCCACGGCGTAATTCTCGACCGTCCGCTGAAAGGGAATTTCCATTTTCCAGTGGTCACCGGCATGGGCGCGGACATGCCTATCGAAGATCGCGAGCTGCGCATGCATATGTTTGCCGGATTCTCGCAACAGGTGGAATCCGCGCGCGGTGGCGCGATGGACCAGGTGAGCGAAGTGGACCTCACCGAAGCGAAAGATTTGCGCGCTACGATTTCCGGATTGCAAGTCACCAATACTTCCGGCGGTGCCGCGGGGAACGACGCGTGGGGCAATGTCGACGCGCCCATAGTCGTCCATTTCGGCGACAGCGACTTCCAAAGCAAATATTTGACCGTGCTGAACGACATTGGCCAATGGCGCGCGGCAGCAGGCCGCGTCGAATCCGTGGACCTGCGCTTCAACGGCGAAGCGGTAGTGAATCCCGACCGCACCATCCTGGCGCTGAAAAAAGATCCGCCGCCGATCATCGACGCAGCTCCGAAGGTAGTCGCGCCGCGCGCCGTCGCGCCAAAACCGTCCGCGCCAGCAAAGCCAGCCGCGCCGCCGAAAGCGGCCAAGACAACGCCGGCAAAGTCGTCCGCGAAAACAACGAAAGTGACCAAGCCCGCGTCGGCAAGAACGCCGCCGGCAAGAACAAACCCGGCGCAGCATAGCGCATCAAAAAGTTCAGCGAAGCACGTGAGCGCGGCGCAGCAGCATTAGAGTTTTGCTTTTGTAGCGGCCGTCCCGCGAGGCGGGATGGGCGCCTTTGATTTTGGTTTTCAGGACCTGCGCGACGGAACTTCGCGCGACGCAATCATCAAGGAGCACCTGATTTGACGAAGAAGGAACGGCATATCGTAGCGCTGGACATCGGCAGCACTAAAACTTGCGCCCTGATCGGCGAGCTCGACGACGACGGCAGCGTGAAATTCGCGGCACTCGGCGCGGCCGAATCCAAAGGCTGGCGCAAAGGCCAAATCGTCAACCTCGATCTCGCGGTCAGCTCCATTCGCCGCGCCGTCGAAGAAGCCGAAGCTCTCGTCGGCGTCCCCGTGGAATCCGCGCTGATCGGCGTAGCCGGCACGCATGTGCGCGGTGTGAATAGCCGCGGCGGCATCACCGTAGGCTCGCGCCCGCGCGACGTGCAGCGCGACGACGTGCGCCGCGCCATCGAGGCAGCCCGCGGCGTCCAATTACCCGAAGATCGCGAAGTCCTGCACGTTCTTCCGCAAGAATTTTCGCTCGACGCGCAAGATAATGTCCGCGACGCGATCGGCATGGTCGGCCAGCGCCTCGAGGCCAATGTCCACATCGTCACTACCTCTGGCACCGCCACCCAAAATATCGTCACCGCCGTAAATCGCGCCGGCGTGCGCGTGGACGATACCGTGCTCGAGCCGCTCGCCTCCGCCGAAGCGTGCCTCACGCAAGACGAACGCGAACTCGGCGCCTGCCTGCTCGATATCGGCGGCGGCACGACCGAAATGGTCGCCTTCGCTGGCGGCGTAGTGCGCCACACCGCCGCAGTTCCAGTAGGCGGCGATCATTTCACCAACGATCTCGCCGTCGGCCTGCGCACTCCCAGCACTGAAGCGGAAAAAATCAAGCGTCTGCATGCCTGCGCATTGCGCGAACTTCTCACGGAAGACGCGCCCATCGAAATCGCCAGCGTCGGCGATCGTCCCCCACGCACCGTTTTCTCGCGCATGCTTTCCGAAATTGTCGAACCGCGCGCGCAAGAACTATTAATGTTGGTCCGCGACGAGCTGCGCCGCGGTGGCGGCGAAGGCATGATCCCGGCCGGCATTGTGCTCACCGGTGGCGGCGCGCAGTTGCGCGGCCTGTGCGAGCTGGCCGAGCGGATTTTCAATCTTCCGGTGCGCGTCGCGTCTCCGCGCGGACTCGCCGGAATGAGCGAAGAAGTTTCCCAGCCCGAGTATTCAACGGCCGTGGGACTGGTTCTGTACGGCGCGCGCACCAGGCGCGCCGGCGGATCACGTCCCAGTGGTTGGGTGGGCAAGTTGAAAAGTATGTTTGCAGGGGCGTAACAAGTAACGGATGGACAAAACGAAATCGGGAAAAGACTGGGGAGGAAGCATGGCGCAAAAAGAATCGGCAATGCGTGTATCGTTTGCAGAAGAAGCAACCAACGGAGCAAAAATAAAAGTCATCGGCGTGGGCGGCGGCGGTTCCAACGCCGTCAACCGCATGATCCGCGCGAAAGTGGAAGGCGTGGAATTCATCGCGGCCAACACCGACTTGCAGGCGCTGAAATTGTCGCAAGCGCCCGTAAAACTACAACTGGGCGCGAAGCTCACTAAAGGACTCGGCGCGGGTGCCAATCCCGAAGTCGGCCGCAAAGCCGCGCTCGAGGACACGGAAAAAATTCTCGAAGCGCTCGACGGTGCGGACATGGTGTTCGTTACCGCGGGTCTGGGCGGCGGCACCGGCAGCGGCGCCGCTCCAGTCGTCGCCAATCTTGCCAGCGAACTCGGCGCGCTCACCGTCGCGGTAGCGACGAAGCCCTTCGCGTTCGAAGGCAAGCGCCGCATGGAGCAGGCCGAACAAGCGCTCGCCGAACTGATCGGCTGCGTGGACACCGTCATCGTCATCCCCAACGAGCGGCTGATGGATTGCGTCGAGCACGGCACCAGCTTTTTCGAAGCGTTCCGCATCGCCGACGATATTTTGCGCCAGGCCGTGCAGGGCATCTCAGACATCATCACTATTCCGGGCATCATCAACCGCGACTTCGCCGACGTGAAAACAATTATGTCCGGCCAAGGCTACGCGGTGATGGGCACCGCCGTTGCCTCCGGTTCGAATCGCGCGATTGATGCCGCGAATCGCGCCATCAATAGCCCCCTGCTCGAGGACAATTGCATTCAAGGCGCGCAGGGAATTTTGATCAACATCACCGGCTCCTCCAGCCTCAGCCTGCAGGAAGTGCACGAAGCTTCCTCCATCATCCAGAAAGCCGCCCACGAAAATGCCAACATCATTTTCGGCGCGGTGATGGACGATGCCATGAAGGAGTCTGTGAAAATCACCGTGATAGCCGCGGGATTCCGCGACGTCGCCGGCCGCAAATCGCAGCAGAAGCCATCCTATCTGCCGAAGACATGGAAGGCTGCGCGCGAGCAACCCGCCGCCGGAAACATAGCGCCGCAACAAACCAACGTCGTCCAGCAAGTCTCCCGCAACGTCGCCGACGTAAGAAGCGAAGTCCCGGCCGACGACCTGGACGTTCCAACGTTCCTGCGCCGCCAAGCGCAAAAGGCATAACCGCAAACTCTAAACCGGCGAGCGTAGGGGCACGGCATGCCGCGCCGCGCAGCGCCGGCGTCTCGCCGGCTCTCAGCTCTTGAATTTGGCTTGGTAGCGGCCGCCCCGCGAAGCGGGGCGGGCGGCGTTGGGTTAGCTTTCCGTGTAGCCGCGCTGGCGTTCCGCCGCCCCGGCGATGCAGCCTCGTTCCGCATCACTGTCGGCCCATTTACCCGTCAAAGAGGGAAAGGAGCCCGTCATGCGAAGCTTCGGGTTGTTGTTTGCCGGCCTCCTGGTTTCTTTCTCGTGCGCACTTTCGTTTGCGGCAGTCCATCGCGGCTCTTCCGCCGTCACCGATCCCAAGACTTCCTTCACGCTGCCTTTCGACCTCGTCGATAATCGCGTCTTCGTCGAAGCGCGCCTCAATGGCCGCAGCCCTTTCCACCTTCTGCTCGATACCGGCGCTGGCGGCGTCACCATTTCCACGGACGCAGCCCAGCAGCTCGGACTTCAGGTTGGCGACGCCGGCGTAGGCCAAGGCGTCGGGGAAAAAACCGTGCATGCAGGCCTGGCACAGATTGGGCAACTGCAGATCGGAGCATTCACGCTCGCGGACGTGGAAACGAACGTGATGGATCTCTCCGACGCGCCGCAAGTCTTCGGCAGCAAACCCTTCGACGGAATCATCGGCTTGCCGGCCTTCGAACGCATGGTCGTAAAGCACGACTACGTGAATCGCGTTCTCACGTTCACCACTGCGGACAAATTCGACTACGCCGGTGCTGGCGTGATCGTCCGCTTCGAGCGCCCGCGCCAGATTCCCGTGGTCGCCGGCGTGCTCGATGGCGTCGCGGGAAATTTCGGCGTGGATACCGGCGCGCGCTCCTCGCTGCTGCTCTACGGGCCGTTCTGCGCGCAAAATAATTTGCAGCAAAAATACGGCGCCAAGCTCGAAGGCGTCACCGGCTGGGGCATCGGCGGTCCGGTGCGTTCGCTGCTCGCGCGCGCCAAGGAGTTGCAGGTTGGCGACGTCGTGGTGCGCGACCTGGTCGTCCGCCTCTCCGCGCAGAAAACCGGCCTCACCACTTCTTCAGCAATGGCCGGGCTGATCGGTCCCGACGTGCTATCGCAATTCGACGTCACCTTCGATTACGCGCGCACCCGCATCATCTTCGAGAAAAATAAAAACTACGGCCGCCGCGACAGCTACGACCGCGCCGGAATCTGGATGGGCCAAGATAAAGACGGCAAGCATTTCACCGTAGTGGACGTGATCGCCGGAGGTCCCGGCGCCGCTGCCGGCGTGAAACCGGGCGATCAGATCCTGGCCATCAACGGCGAGAGTACCGCTAACCTCGTCCTACCCGACGTGCGCGAGACCATCCGCCGCGAAGCAGTCGGAGATAAGCTCACGCTGCTGTTGGAATCCGACGGCAAACAACGCGCTGCGGTGGTCACCCTGAAAGACCTCGTGTAAGCCGACGGTCACTGCGCATCGAGCCCGCGGCGCGAGCGGACGCGCGTCGCGACGCCCGCACATCTGCGCACGTTTCTCCCAAGCATTTTTCTCTCCCCGCGTATTGCGATATAGACTGGTCTTTGTGCCAAATCTAATTCGCGTTCAAGACGGCGTGCTCTTCGCGCTTCAGGCCCATGCGCAGGGCGGACCCGACCATGAACGTTGCGGCCTGCTGGCAGGTTGCGAAGGCGTGATCACCCGCGTCTTGCACGCGCACAACATCGCCGCCGATCCCGCGACGCAATACGAGATTGCGCCTGCGGAATTATTCCATCTGATGCGAGAAATTCGCGACGCCGGATTGCAGTTGCTGGGAATTTATCATTCGCATCCGCACGGCGTGAACGAGCCGTCGCGGACCGACGTGCAGCGGGCGTATTACCCGGACGCAGCATATTTCATCATTTCGCCGCAATCGCATGAAGAAAAACCAGTGCGCGCATTTGCGATTCGCGATGGCGTCGTATCGGAGTTAGATATATCCAAAGTTTGAAGAGGAACACCGCTGCCGTTCCCGCATCGCGGCCGGCACTGCAGCTACGCCGGTACCTTCAAGACTCCCGCGGTAATGTCGTCAGGGCTGCCGCTGCTCGCCGAAAACGCGCGCACTTCCTCGAAAAGAAAATCCAGCCATTCATCAGCCGACTTGCAGCGGCACTGCTGCCAGATTTCTCCCAACTTGCCCCAGCTCAGATCCTGGTTCAGCGCGTTACGCATCTCGTGCAAACCGTCGGTGGCAAATAACACGGCGTCTCCCGGCGCAAGCTGCACGGCGTGGATTTCGTACGAAGCGTCGGGAAACATCCCCGAAGGAAAACCGCCTTCACCCAGCGAGCGGCAACCGTCGCCCGAAACTAGCAAAGGAAGCGGCACGCCCGCATTCGAAAAGGTGAGCTCACCCAAAGCTGGATTGAACAGCGCGGAGATCATGGAGCTGTAACGCCCGGGGACCGGTCGCACGCGCAGCCGTTTATTTAGCAGGCTCAGCACGGCGGCAGTGTCTGCGCCGGTTTTATTGATCCCGCGAATCGTGCCCATCACCAGCGACGCGTACATCGCCGCGATCAGGCCCTTGCCCACCACGTCCCCCTTGTACATGCCCACCAAGCCATTCGGCAAAGAGAAAAATCCAGCGAAGTCCCCGCCCACTTCGCCGAGCGGCGCGAAGCGGAACGCGACCTCAAACGCATCTCCGCGCAAGGTGCCGCGCGGCAACAGGGAATCCTGAATCAGCCGCGGTTCATCCCTCGCGGCCTCCAGCGTATGGAGCCAGGTTGCTGACTCCACGATCGAACCGGTGCTCACGATGGGCGTTTCCCCCGGTAAGGTGCACTCGCAAATCCGCTTCCAAAGGGGCGGTTCGGATCTGCGTTGGCGCGCGGCGCCGGCACCCGTTGGGGAGGGGAACACACATCACCCAGGAGCCCGAACCATAGATCTGTGCCACAACGGGAGAAGCGGGTTTCTTTGGAACTTCGTGCCCGCCATTGTGGTCTCCGAGGACAATCCGAGCCGCCTCCACCAGTTCGAGCCTGCGCGCCTTAAGTGAATTGGAAGGAAGCGCTTGACAGCATACCGTCCAGTAGGTATGTTGCCCGTAGTCTCACGCAGATCATAATGATCGACGCAAGGCACGAATCGAAAACAAAGTTCCTGGACGCCGCCCTGCACGTCATCCGCTACAAGGGCTACACCGCCACGCGAGTTGATGACATCTGCGAGGCGGCGCAGCTCTCCAAAGGCAGTTTCTTCCACCATTTCGACACCAAAGAAGACCTCGCGCTAGCCGCGGCGGACTATTGGCGCGTCATGACCAGCGCGGTGTTCGAGGCAGCTCCCTATCGATCGCTTGCCGACCCCCGCGAGCGCCTCCTCGCGTACGTGGATTTCCGCAAAGCGATCCTGCAGGGCGAGCTGCCGGAGTTCACCTGCCTGGTCGGCACCATGGTGCAGGAAGTTTACGACACGCATCCCGCTATCCGCGACGCCTGCAATAAAAGCATCAGCGAGCACGCCGCAACCCTCGAAGCGGACATCGCCGAATGTATGCGTCGGTACAACGTGGCAGGGAACTGGACCGCCCAGAGCCTGGCGCTCTACACCCAGGCGGCAATTCAAGGCGCGTTCATTCTGGCGAAAGCCAAGGGCGGCCCAGCCGTAGCCGCCGACTGCATTGACCACCTGCGCCGCTATCTGGAATTGCTCTTCGTCCCGCCCAAGTCGCAAGGAGAAAACCTCATGCCCACCGCAAAACGAAGCAAGCTGCAACTAACGGAAGTTCCGGAAAACGTAACCTGGCCCGAAACACATTACGTTTTCCTCGAGAAAGGTGGGCCATTTCAAAACACTGCGCCGCAAGCCTGGCAACAGTTACACCAGCTCATTCCCAAGCTCGCAGAACAACACACAATCACCGGCTACATGAGCTTGTACAAAGTGGCGCCGCAGATTTATCGCGCGGGCGTCGCGCTGGCCGCCGCGCCGCAAGATTTACCCGTGGGCCTCGCCTACGAAAAATTCCCAGGCGGCAAGTACAGCCGTTTTGTCCTCACCGGGCCTTATTCAAATCTGCCGGAAGCGTGCGGCCGTGTTTTTCAGATCGTCGCCGAAACGAGACTGCCGCTGCGCGACGACTTCGGCATTGAAAATTACGTCACCGATCCCAGAACCACGCCCGAGGAACAGCTGATCACCGAAATTCTCGTTCCCACCGCCTAGACAACAGTAAAAATCGGAAGGAAGGTGATTCATGAGTGAAAGCCAAGCAGCAAGTCAGAAAGCGACACCGCACACTGATAGCAGCGCCAGGGCAAACGTTGCTCCCACGCATCGCGTCGTCTCCCGCAGCAAATGGCTCGAAGCCCGCACCGCTCTGCTCGCCAAGGAAAAGGAGTTCACCAGATTGCGCGACCAGATGAGCGCCGAGCAACGCGCATTGCCCTGGGTTCGCATCGAAAAGGAATACACGTTCGACGGCCCATCCGGAAAAGTGACGCTTGCGCAGTTATTCAACGGCCGCAGCCAGCTCTTCCTGAAACATTTCATGCTGGGCCCCGGCCAGAAAAATAACTGCGTCGGCTGCGCGTTCGAAGTGGACCACCTCGAAGGCTTGCTGGTGCACCTCGAAAACCACGACCTCACGTACGCAGCCGTTGCCCGCGCTCCAATCGAAGAAATCGAAGCATACCGCAAGAACATGGGCTGGAAATTCCCCTGGGTTTCGTCCTACCGCAGCGATTTTAATTACGATTTCAACGTATCCTTCGCGCCCGAGCAGCTCGCGTCAGGAACCGCCTCCTACAATTTCGGCCAGCGAAATCCTGGAATGGAAGACCTTTCGGGCGACAGCGTTTTCTTCAAAGACGACGCCGGCCAAATCTTTCACACTTATTCCACCTTCGGCCGCGGCGGTGAACAATTTCTCGGCGCGTACAGCTATCTCGATGTCACGCCGAAAGGCCGCAACGAAAACGGCCCGTATCACTCGCTCACCGATTGGGTGCGCCCCAAAAATATGTACGGCAAAGGCGGTACAGTCGAAGGCAACGGAAGGTTTCACTCCGCGGGATGCGGTTGTACGGCTCACAAGTAAGCGATTACGCGGCAGGCTGTCGCTCAAAAAAATACGAATGAAAGCGCTGCCTCAGCGGGCAACGTTGGAGTGCTGCGCGCCCACAGCATCCGCAGCCTCCAGCCGCCGCGAATAAAGCGGAAATCGCGCGGCGAACGACGCAACTTCCGAACGCACGCGCTGTTCGATCGCAGCGTCGCCCAGGTGCGTCAGCACTTCCGCGATCCAAGTCGCAATCTTTTCCATCTCCGGCTCGCGCATCCCGCGCGTGGTCACCGCCGGCGTGCCAATGCGAATTCCGCCAGCCTTCATCGGCGGCAGCGGATCAAACGGAATCGCATTCTTGTTCACCGTCATGCCGGAACGTTCCAAAGCCAACTCCGCGTCGCGTCCGGTGATCCCGCGCGAGTGCATGTCCACCAGCATCAAATGATTTTCTGTGCCGCCGGTCACAATGCGAAATCCGCGCGCACTCAGTCCCGCAGCCAATGCCTTGGCGTTCAGCACCACCTGCTGCTGATACGCGCGAAAATCCGGCGCCGCAGCTTCCTTCAGGCACACCGCTTTCGCGGCAATGATGTGCTCCAGCGGCCCACCTTGCAGCCCCGGAAAAGTGATGCGGTCCAGATCCTTCGCGTATTTTTCACGGCACAGCACCAAGCCGCCGCGCGGCCCACGCAAAGTCTTGTGCGTAGTCGTGGAAACGAAATCAGCATACGGCACCGGGCTGGGATGCACCGCCGCCGCCACCAACCCGGCGATATGCGCCATGTCCACGAAAAATATAGCGCCCACGGCCTGAGCGATTTGCGCGATGCGCGGGAAATCAATGATGCGCGCGTAAGCGCTCGCTCCGGCCACAATCATCTTCGGCCGATGCTCGAGCGCCAGACGCTCAATTTCGTCGTAATCAATCGTCTCCCTGTCTTTGGTCACGCCATACGCCACAAATTTGTACGTCTTGCCGGAAAAATTCAACGGATGCCCGTGCGTCAAATGGCCGCCGTGCGCCAGGTTCATGCCCAGCACAGTCGCTCCGGGTTCGAGCGCCGTCATATACACGGAAATGTTGGCCTGTGTTCCGGAATGCGACTGCACGTTGGCGTGCTCGGCGCCAAAAAGCCGCGTCGCACGCTCGATCGCCAGCCGCTCCACGCGATCCACATTTTCGCAGCCGCCGTAGTAACGCTTGCCGGGGTAGCCTTCCGCATATTTATTCGTGAACACCGAGCCCATCGCTTCCAGCACCGCTTCGGAAACAAAATTTTCGGAAGCGATCAATTCCAGGCCGGTAGCCTGCCGGCGCACTTCATCGCGCAGCGCCTCCGCGACTTCGGGATCCACTTCGTCGAGCGAGCGGCTCATGCGCAGCAATTCTGGGGTTTCGTTTTTCATTTGAGGGCACCCGGCTGGGATTCGCAATGACCAGCAATACTTGCCAGCAACTTTGCCAACGCCAGCGTGTTTGTAATTTCGTCAAGAGTTTATCGGAGCCCTGCGCGGTTTGCAATCAAACGAGCGCGGCAACTCAAAGGGGAATCATAATGATGCAACACGCTATTCGTGTGCTCGGAATCACCTTGCTGGGAGTAGCGCTGATGTCACCAGTGCTGCTTACGGGCTGCGCCGAACGCGCCACCGTCCGTGTTTACGATCCGTACTACAACGATTATCACGTCTGGAACGATCACGAAGTCGTCTATTACCGCCAATGGGTCGGCGAAACCCACCGGCCGTATCGCGATTTCCGCAAGTTGCCGCCGCCCGAGCAGCGCGAATACTGGGCCTGGCGCCACAATCATCCGGATCATCGTTAAAGGTCCGCCGGCATCCACGCCCATGGCAACTTGAAATGAAAAAGCCCGCCGAAGAACTTCCATCGGTGGGCTTACAAGCGTCGCGACCGCGCCAATCAAAAGATTACTGTTGCTGGGAACCCGTTGCGTTCGAAAGTACCGGAACATGATGCTTGCCCAAAAACGTGTGCGGCCCGCCATAAATAAATTCCAGCGCGATGTTCAACCCTGCCTGCACGGCCAGGTTGTAATTGCCGATGCGAAATCCATCTCTAGCATCGTAACGGCTTGGGTACCAGCCCAACGCCGCGGTTTCGCCGCCGGCGTATGGCGCGATCAGCGATCCAATCGAAAAGGCACGATGGCCGTCTTCGCCCCGCCGCGCCGTGATCGTCGAAAGCAATGCATGCTCTAAACGGTGGCCGAACCCACTGCACTCGCAACGGTAGAAAAGCGTGTCCTCGTGGAACACTTCAGCCAATCCATAACGCGTCGTCTGCGTCACCAGATTGATGCCAAAATTGTTGGCCACACGCACGCCGTAGGCATCCCACCCTTGTCCCCATTCCGGTGCCGCATTGTCAGCTTGCTGCACTCCAGCCGCGGCAGCCGATCCGATGAACGCATAAGGCCCGAATGAAACGAATGCCCAGGAGCGGAACTTTTCCTTGTGCGTCGGGCGGTGGTACACCTCGCCCGGCTGCACGTTCGCCACGTTCGGCGACATCATCTTGGGCTGGCTGGGCTGCTGCTGCGATGGGGCCGTGGCCTGCGCCTGACCAGAGGACGTGCCTGCTCCCGCGCCACCTTGCGCGCTTACCGGAACTGACGATATCGTTGCACACAATCCTGCGAGCAACACTAGTGAGGCCACGCGAATCTTCATCTGCAAAAACTCCTTTGATTTTTGAATTACCAGTCCGGAGGCGCCAGCGCGACAAACAGCGTACACTGAATTTCCATTTTTCACACCCAGAAAACGCCCGCTTCCAGCAGCCGAATTACCAAGTCGGCAAGCCAAGCGCCACCCGCCGTATTTCCGCAAAAGACCCGTCATCGTTGACTTTATCAGTCTTCAAATGCGTCCGTTAGTGGTCCCTTTCGCCGCTTAGACTCACGCAGCCGCGCCAGAGTCGCATTTTATTTTTCATATGATCGCCTTTGCCGTTATCAGGGTTCATCTGCATTCATCTCTGGTGTCTCTTACTTCCTGCCGTGATTGCCGCATCCAGCCCGATTTTCTATTTTCGCCTTTGACGTTATCTGTGTTCATCTGCGTTCATCTGTGGTGCCTTTGACCTCCTCCCGCGATTGACTTCGTTCCAACTCTCCCCTAACCTTAAATGCTTACCGCGCCCACGCTCGCGCCACCGTGCGCGTGCCGTAGTCAAACCGGCGCAGAAAAGAGCCTACCCCTGCATGTCTGACCAGAAACTGCCAACGCGCGCGGAAGATTTTTCGGAATGGTATAACCAGCTCGTTTTGCGGGCCGAGTTGGCGGACTACGCTCCCGTGCGCGGTTGCATGATCGTGCGTCCCTACGGTTGGGCGCTCTGGGAGAACATCACAGCGGCGCTCGACAGCCGCTTCAAAGCCACCGGACACGTGAACGCCGCGTTCCCGCTGCTGATTCCACGCAGCTTCATCGAGAAAGAAAAATCGCACGTAGCGGGATTTTCGCCGGAGCTAGCGGTAGTGACCCACGGCGGCGGAGAAGAACTCGAAGAGCCGCTGGTCATCCGTCCTACTTCAGAAACCATCATCGGCCACTCCTATGCCAAGTGGATTCAGTCCTACCGCGACCTGCCCGTGCTGATCAATCAATGGAACAGCGTGGTGCGTTGGGAATTGCGCACGAAATTGTTCCTCCGCACGCTGGAATTTTTCTGGCAGGAAGGGCACACTGCTCACGCCACGCTGCCCGAAGCCGAATTCGAAACCCGCCAGATGCTGGACATCTATACCGATTTCGCGGTGAAAGAAGCCGCCGTGCCCGTGATTCCAGGCCGCAAATCCGATTCCGAGCGCTTCGCCGGCGCGGACCAGACTTTCTCCATCGAAGCCATGATGGGCGACGGCAAAGCCCTGCAGGCCGGCACTTCGCACAATCTCGGCCAGAATTTCGCGAAGGCGTTCGAAATTCGCTACCTCGATAAAGGCGGCGTGCTGCAGCACTGCTGGACCACTTCGTGGGGGCTCTCGACGCGCTTCATCGGCGCCATCATCATGGTGCACGGCGACGACCAGGGACTGATTTTCCCGCCGCGCCTTGCCCCTATCCAGCTGGTCATTGTCCCTATTTTCAAGACGGACGAAGAAAAATCCAGCGTCCTCGAATGCGCGCACAAACTTCGCAAGGAATTGGTCGCCGCCGGAATCCGCGTGAAGCTCGACGAGCGCGAAGGCTCCAGCCCCGGCTTCAAATTCAACGATTGGGAAATGCGCGGCGTGCCGCTGCGCATGGAGCTTGGCCCCAAAGACGTCGCCAAAAACTCCGTCGTGTTGGCGCGCCGCGACCGCCCCGGCAAAGAGGGCAAGGCCTTCGTCGCCCAGCAGGGAATCGCCGCAGCAGTGGCGCAACTGCTCGAAGAAGTCCAGCAGGCCCTGTTCGATCGCGCGCTCGCGTTCCGCAAAGCCAATACCCACGAAACCGCCGATTACGCAGAATTCAAGAGGGCCGTAGAAAAAGGCTTCGCCTCGTCCTGGTGGTGCGGAAAAGCCGAATGTGAAGCCAGCATCAAGGAAGAAACCAAAGCCACCATGCGCTGTATTCCGCTGGAGCAGCCTGGCGGCTCCGGCAAATGCGTTCACTGCGGCGCAGCGGCCACGGAGAAAGCCATCTTCGCCCGCGCGTACTAGCGGTACGAACGTACGCCCCGGCCCAGTTACTCATTCACAACACATGCCTTAACCCAGCCGTACGCTGCTGGCCTATGCTGCTAGCATCAGCCTATCGAATTTGCACTTGGGAGGATTTCTAATTTTGCGCACCATGCGTGTTCGCAACAACCAGCGAGGCGGGTCCAAGCTCAGCTTCTTCATCACTATCATCATTCTCGCCGCGGCGGCCTACTGCGCCTTCAAGCTCGTCCCTACATTTTTCGCGAATTACCAGTTGCAAGATGCCATAACCACCGAAGCGCGCTTTGCCACCTCCACCTATCCCAAGAAAACCCCGGATGATATCCAGAACGACGTCTATAAGAAAATCCAGGAACTCGGCCTTCCGGCGAAAAAGGAAGATGTTAAGGTGACCACCGACGGTTCCCTCGTCACCATTACGCTGGATTACGCCGTAACCTTCGATTTAACCGTTTACCAGCTCACTCATCAATTTCATCTCTCCGCAGACAGCCATCCAATTTAGATTTACAATTTATTCCGATCGAGGCCCGGCGGAACCGCTCGTGCCTGCGCCGCGCCCTGCCCAACCGTCTGGCTCTGGCGCGCGTCTAATCACCTGACTGTATCTCTGAGCCTTTTTCGTCTCACGGCATTTCATGGAGAAACTGATTGCGCATTCGAATCGCCCCGGGCTTCTGGACCTCGCGCGTCGGCTTGGCGATCTTGGGCACCGTCCTGTTCCTATTCATCGCTGCCACGTCCGTTTTCGCCTACTACTACGTGCAGTTCGGCAAGCTGATTGACCAGCGCCTCACCGGCCAGGTTTTCCAGAACACTTCGCGCGTCTTTTCCGCGCCCGGTCACATTTTCGTCGGCGAAACCATGCACCCGAGCGACCTCGCCACCTATCTGCTCCGCGCGGGTTACCAGGAAGGCGACGCGGAGGGCGCGCTCGGCCAGTTCAAGGTTAAGGGCGCGACGGTGGAAATTCGCCCGTCCTCCACTTCCTATTTCCGCGGTGGCAATGCGGTGCGCGTGGTTTTCTCCAGCAGCGCGATTTCGCGAATCACCGAGCTAAGCGATGCTGCCCCGCTCGATTCCGCGGACATCGAGCCCGAACTGGTCACCAATCTTTTTGACAGCTCGCGCGAAAAACGCCGCGTCATCCGTTTTGACGATCTCCCCAAGAATCTCGTGGACGCCGTCCTCGCCGCTGAGGACAAGCGCTTCTTCGAGCATGGCGGCCTGGACATCGTGCGCGTCTTCGGCGCTGCCCTGGCCGACCTGCGCCGCGGACAGAAAGCTCAGGGCGCCAGCACCATTGACATGCAAGTCGCCCGCAGCTTTTTCTTCACCACCAAACGCGAATGGCGCCGCAAGGTAAAAGAAGTCCTGATGGCCGTCGAGATCAATCAGCGCTATTCCAAACAGCAGATTTTCGAGCTGTATGCCAACGAAGTGTATCTCGGCAATCGCGGCAGCTTTTCCATTCGCGGCTTCGGCGAGGCTGCCGAAGCGTATTTCGGCAAAGATGTGCGCGAACTCACGCTGGGCGAGTGCGCCTTCCTCGCCGGAATCATTCGCGCCCCCAATCGCTACGCCACCGCCGAGCGTCACATGGATCGCGCCGAAGAATCGCGCGACCGCGTCCTGCCACAGATGGTCGAAGACAGTTACATCACGCAAGATCAAGCCGACGCCGCCAAAAAAGTGAAGCTCAAATTCGTCAATGGTGGCGTCAACACTGGCTCCGCGCCCTATTTCGTGGACATGGTGAAAGACCATCTCCTGGAAAAGTTCTCCGAAACCGATCTGGAAACGCAGAGCTACCGCATTTACACCACTCTCGATCCCCAATTGCAGCGCGCCGCCGCCGATGCCATCCAGACGGGCGTGCAGGGCGTGGATAAGCTGCTCGCCAAGCGCTACGCCGCATGGGCCAAGAAAGGCGAGCCGGCCCCGCGCGTGCAAGTGGCCCTTGTCGCCATGGACGCGCACACCGGAGAAATTCGCGCGCTCGTCGGCGGCAGAAACTACGGTGAAAGCCAGCTCAATCACGCGCTCGCGCACCGCCAACCCGGTTCGGTGTTCAAGCCCTTCGTCTATGCGGCGGCTTTTGACAATGCGGCCGAAGGCCTCACGCCCCTGGTGACGCCGGTTACTACAGTGGACGATGTGCCCACCACGTTTGAATTCGACGGCAAGGAATACACGCCGGATAATTTCGGTCAGGAGTTTTACGGCACGGTCACCGTGCGCGATGCGCTGATCCACTCGCTCAACGTCGCCACCGTAAAAGTCGCCGAGCTGATCGGCTACCAACGCGTCGTGAACCTCACGCGCCAGATGGGACTCGGCTCCAATATTCAACCAACGCCCGCCGTCGCACTCGGCGCCTATGAAATGACGCCGATTGACGTCGCCGCCGCCTACACTCCCTTCGCCACCAACGGCGTTCGCGCCGAGCCGCTCTTCCTCCGCAGCGTGCTGGCCGCCGATGGCACCATCGAAGAAACCGCGGCGCCCCGCACGCGCGCCGTGCTCGATCCGCGCGTCGCCTTCCTTACCACTAGCATCATGGAAGACGTAATCAATCGCGGCACCGGCGTCACCGTGCGCTCCATGGGCTTCACCGCCGAGGCCGCTGGCAAGACCGGCACGTCGCGCGACGGCTGGTTCGCGGGATTCACTTCGAATTTACTCTGCGTGGTCTGGGTGGGATTCGACGACAATCGCGACCTCGGCCTCTCTGGCAGCGCATCCGCCGCGCCCATCTGGGCCGAATTCATGAAACGCTCCGTGGCCCTGCCGCAATACAAAATGACCGAAGAGTTCGATCCGCCTCCCGGCGTAATAGCCGAGATGATAGATCCGAAATCCGGCGAACTGGCCAACTCCAGCTGCCCGCAGTCCGTGCAGGAATATTTCATCGCGGGCAGCGAGCCCACCGAAGTATGCGGCCAACAGGCGGCTTCGTCCTCTAACTGGCTTTCCCATCTTTTCGGAAAGGGCGGCAATCCACCGCCCCCTCCGTCTGCTGCCGCAAATCAGCCCGGTGCCGCCCAGCCGAACAAGCCCGGCGCTAATCCGGCAGCTCCAGGCGATGCCCAGGCCCCCCCAACCCCCGACGCCGACGCCCAAAAGAAAAAGGGGCTTCTGGACAAGATTTTTGGTATCTTTGGGTCAAGCAAAAAGCCTGCGGACAGCCAGAAACCACAGCCGTAGGCCTTGGGGCGCGGAATAAAGGAGTCGGGCTATGAGCCGAGTGACTCTCTTTGCAATCCCGCTGTTTTTGGTTGTAGCTTGTCCCGCGTTTGCGCAACAAACTCCAACCAAAGTCAGCAGCACCACTGTGAATTCTGCATCGCAAAATTCTACCGCTACACCAAAACCATTTTCCTCGCTGTCCCCGCGCGATGCCGCCGAAATGCGCGCGGACATCCTCATGGCGCGCAAGGAATATTCCGACGCAGCGGGCTTGTACATGCAAATTCTGGTCAGTGAACCCAAGAACGCCGCGCTGATGAACAAAGTCGGCGTTGCCTTTCAGCAACTGGGCGACCTCGATCGCTCCGAGCGCCTATACAAGCGCGCCATGCACGCGGACAAGAAATTCGCCAGCGCCGCCAATAATTGCGGCACCGTTGAATACGAGAAGAAGCACTACACCAGGGCCATCAGCTTCTACGACAAGGCCCTCGACCTGCACGCCGATTTGGCCACCGTGTACAGCAACCTGGGCTACGCCTATTTCGCCGACAAACAATATCCGCAGGCAATGGACTCGTTCCAGAAAGCCCTCGCGCTCGATCCCACCATCTTCGACCGCCATGGACTTGGCGGCACCGTGGTGCAGCAGCGCACCGCGACCGATCCTGGCTTGTTCTATTTCTTCGTCGCGAAGACCTACGCGCAAGCCGGCGACGCCGAACGCGCCGCGCACTACCTGAAACTTGCCCGTGACGACGGTTACGCCGGTTTCCTCTCCGCGCAAACCGATCCCGCATTCGCAAAAGTCATCAAGGATCCCGCGTTGCAGGAAATTCTGCACGAACCTCCTTCCTACGCGAGCTCTACGAAAAAACTAATTCAGAATTAATGGAAATTTCCCGGGGGAATCATACTGTGACCGGCCCAGCTCCAGCTCTCGCATATAACGAACTCATCCAGTCGGCCTACGACGCATTCAACGAGCGCGATCTCGATTTCCTTCTGCTCCTATTGCATCCCGATGTGGATTGGCCCAACGCCGCCGAGGGCGGCCGAATCCGCGGCCATCAAGCCGTCCGCGAATACTGGACGCGCCAGTGGGAGGTAATCGATCCCATCGTCAAGCCCCAGAGTTTCGAAGCTCTCCCCGACGGCAGAATTGTCGTGCACGTCCATCAGGTAGTCCGCGATCTAGACGGCAAAGTGATCCTCGACCGCGCCGTCCAGCACATCTATCGCCTCGATGGCCCCCAAATCGTCAGCATGGAAATCCACGAGCCTCAAACTTAGTTCGCGCACACTATTCGCGCATTGCACTTCGGCCGCAGCTGCGCAACACGCCTCGCGCAGCCACGAACCCCAAATCCCACCGGAACTTTGCAGCCCCAGCCGCAACCGCTGCTATAATGGCTCGCGTAATGTTCCCCAGCGCAGTTCGTCGCTCCTTGCTGCTCTCCTCCGCACTAGCCGCACTTTCGCTCATCGCCTCCGCGCCGCTTCCCGCGCAAACCGCGCCACCGGCATCGCCAAAAAATTCCACAGTCGTCGAACTCCACATTGACGGCGAAATCGAACCGATCCTCTCCGAATACCTGGTCCGCGAAATTGAACAAGCCAACAGCGAGCACGCCAGCCTGATCCTCATCACCATCAACACCCCCGGCGGCCTCGACATCTCCATGCGCGACATCATTCAATCCATCCTGCGCTCGCCCGTCCCAGTCGTGACCTACGTTTATCCCACAGGCTCCCGCGCGGCTTCCGCCGGATTTTTCATTTTGCTTTCCGCAGACGTCGCCGCTATGTCTCCCGGCACAGAAACCGGCGCTGCATCGCCGCTGATCGAAATCGGCGGCTCGCCCGTGCAAATTGACGACACCTTGCGTAAAAAAATCGTCAACGACGCCACCGCGTACCTTCGCAGCTACACCAGCAAACGCGGCCGCGATCCCGAACTGGCCGCCACAGCCGTCACCGACGCCAAAGCCTTCAGCGATAAAGAAGCCCTCGACGGCAAACTCATCGAAATCGTCACCGCCTCGAAAGAAGATCTGCTCGCGCAACTGAACGGTCGCACCATCACGCGCTTCGATGGCACCAAACTTGCCCTCGCGCTGCCGCATCCCGTAGTCGTAGCCCGCGAAATGACCGGCCGCGAAAAATTTCTTTCGCGCATCGTACAGCCCGACGTATTTTTCATTCTGCTGATCATCGGCGTCCTCGGTCTCTACGTCGAGTTCACTCATCCCGGCGCATTCGCTCCCGGCGTGTTCGGCGCGATCGCCCTGTTGCTCGCCCTGTACGCCATGCACATGCTGCCCATTAATCTCGCGGGCCTCCTGCTCATTGCCTGCGCCTTCGTGCTGTTTGTCCTGGAGGCTAAATTCCCCACGCACGGCGTCCTCGGCGTTGGAGGAGTGATTTCCATGGTGCTCGGCGCGCTCTTCCTCATTAAATCTCCGCTGACGGGCATGGGCGTCAGCATGTGGACGGCTCTCGCGGTGGTCATTCCGTTTGCCATCATCGTGATCATTCTGATGCGCCTGGTGCTGCGCTCGCGCACCTGGAAAGTTTCCACGGGCAGGGAAGAGCTGGTAGGCGAAGTAGGCGAAGTCCGCGAGCCGGTAGGCTCCGGTGAAGCTGTGGGCAGCGTTTTCGTCCACGGTGAACTATGGCGCGCCGCAGTAGGTGCCGGGGAAAAAATCCCCACCGGCGCCCGTGTCCGCATAAAAAAAGTAAAAGGCCTCACACTCGAAGTCGAGCCAGTAGAATCACACGGGTAGCGCAATTGACGTTCGTAGCGTCGGCGTCTCGCCGGCTGTTCGCGGTTGAATTTGCCGTTGCCTTTGAATTTGTTCTTGATTCTGTAGGGGCGGGTCTAAGACCCGCCCCCACAACATCGGGTCAACCGTAGCCCGCTCCGTCATCCAGAGGAGCGCAGCGACAAAGCCTGCCGGCCGCAGGCGGGGATCTGGCTTCGCGCCGAGTCAGCACCGCGGCTGCGAGCAAACGGTTTTGTGCAAAAGGCATTGGAGGAAACTAAATGGATTTCGTAACCATTCTCTTCGGCGTAGCCGTAGTCATCCTGCTCATCTGGCTCTCGAACTCCGTCTTCGTCATCAAGGAATGGGAACGCGGCGTCGTCCTGCGCCTGGGCCGGATGCAGCCAGATCCCCTTGGCGCCGGCCTGCGCCTGGTCTTTTTCCCCATAGATAAACTCACGCGCATCTCCCTGCGCATCGAAACTCTCGATGTCCCCCCGCAAGACGTCATCACCCGCGATAACGTCTCCGTGAAGGTCAACGCCGTATGTTACTTCCGCGTAGTGGACGCCAATCTCGCCCTGTCGCAAGTCCAGAATTATCTATATGCTACTTCCCAGCTGGCTCAGACCACGCTGCGCAGCCTGATCGGCCAGTTCGAACTCGACTCCATTCTTTCGGAGCGCGAAAAAGTTAACGCCAAGTTGCAACAAATTCTTGACCAGGATACCGAGCCTTGGGGTATCAAAGTAACGAAGGTTGAGGTAAAACAGGTAGATATTCCTGAGAATATGCAGCGCGCCATCGCGCGTCAGGCCGAAGCCGAGCGCGAGCGCCGCGCCAAAATAATTGCCGCCGAAGGTGAATTTCAAGCCTCGGCGAAATTATCCGAAGCCGCGGCGGTGCTGCAAAAGGAGCCAACAGCCATCCAGCTGCGCTATTTGCAAACGCTGGTGGAAATTGGCGTCGAGAAAAATACCACCGTGATCTTTCCGCTGCCCGTGGACGTAATTTCGCAGTGGATGAAGTCGCTGGAGAAAAAGTAAAAGAATGGCAAGCAACGCAAGACGCGGAGGCGGCGACCGGGTTCTCGAAAGCCGGCATCTAGTAGGACTCTTTCTCGGCGTCGTGCTGCTCTGCGGAGTTTTCTTCACCCTCGGTTACGTGATGGGCCGCACGCAATATGGCGGAGCAGTCCACGCCGCAGATGGTTTCAACAGCAACGTGCCCCCCGCGTCAGTTTCTCCAAAATCAAAAACTGCGCCCAACGCGAAAAACGCGACGCCCGCGCCTGCCCCCGACAACGGCGGCTGGGATTTCTACGACAATAAGAAGTCCGCAAGCGATCATCTGGAACCAGCGCCCGCACCTGTAACAGCCGCGCCCGCCACAAAATCTCCCGCGTCCGTTCCCGCGGTAGCCACCAAATCAAACAACGCGCCACCCCCGGCAGCCGCCAAGACCGTGGCAGCCACGCCCAAGCAACCCGCGCGGTTCCAGCCGCCCGCGCTGAACAAAAACTCCATCGTCCTGCAAGTAGCAGCCGTGAAACTGCAACGCGATGCCCTCGAAATGGCCGATGCTATCCAACAGAAAAGATTCCCGTCCTTCGTCGCCACCTCGCCCGCCGACAATTTCTACCACGTGCAAGTGGGCCCCTATCCCGACATTCCCTCCGCCGAAAACGCCAAGCGCGCCCTCGAACAAATGGGTTTCAAGCCTATAATCAAACACTAGATGAATTTGCCCCGTTACGCGCGAGTCTTGCTCGCCATCGGCAGCGGAGTCGCCCTGGGCCTCTCATTCCCCAATTACAATTTGTACCTGCTGGCCTGGATTGCCATGGGCATGCTGGTCCTCGCATCAGCAGGCGCGCCCCTGAAAGAAGCCCCGCTCTACGGTTTTCTGCACGGCCAAGTGTTCTACCCCGTCTGCCTTCCGTGGGTGGATACGGTCATGCGCCAGTACGGCAACATCGACCCGCTCATCTCCGCCGCGTTCGTCGGCATGATCGGATTTATCGGCGGCCTGATCTGCGCCACATTTTCCACCGGCGTCGCGCTGGCCTCGCGCAAAAGCAAGTTACTCGCCTGCACGCTGGCCCCCTTTATGTGGACCACGCTGGAATATTTCCGCACCAACATCCCCATCATCGGCTCGTCATGGGATTTATCCGGCTATCCCGCCGCGCGCAGCCTTGCGTTGCTGCAAATGACCTCCGTCACCGGAATCTACGGCCTCTGTTTTCTGATCGCCGCGTTCGGTTCACTCGCAGCCTACGCAGTACTCACAAAGACGCGCCAGGCTTGGACCTCCGTCGCCATCGCAACGATCCTACTTCTCCTCGTCGCGCTGATCGGCCCGCACCTGATCCCCACAGCAACTCCGCGCTACGTCGCGCACCTGGTGCAAACCAATTTCCCGCAGTCCGAAAGCTATCCGCCTGATTGGTTACAACTTCATTCCGCGGAATTGGATCAGCTCGAACACATCAGCGTGGATGCCGCGCATCAAGTCCCCGGCATCATCATCTGGCCCGAAGTGCCCGCTCCGTTCACATTTCTGGAGCAGCCCTTCGCCGACCGCGCCAAAATCATCGCTCAAGATTCCGGAAATTATTTTCTGGTCGGCGTGGTGGACTGGAAACGCACTCCAGAAGGGAAGTGGCTAGCGTCCAACAGCGCCGTGTTGCTGAATCCGCAAGGCCAGCGAATTTTCGGCTATGACAAAATCCATCTGCTGCCCTTCGGAGAATACGTCCCGCTGCGCGGTTGGCTCACATTCGCCAAGAAACTCACCGCGGACATTTCTGATTTCACCCCCGGCTCCACATACGGGGTCGCCCAACTCCCGCAAGGAAGATTCGGCGTCTTCATCTGCTACGAAGCCATCTTCCCCAGCGAAGTCCGCCAATTCACCGCCAACAGCGCGCAACTCCTCGTCACCATCTCCAACGACGGCTGGTTCGGCCGCTCCTCAGCCCCCGAACAACACATGGCCATGGCCCGCGTCCGCGCGGTAGAAAATCGCCGCTGGCTCCTGCGCGACACCAACAACGGCTACACCGAATCCATCGATCCCTACGGCCGCACCGCCGCCCAGCTAGCACTCGATATCCGCGGCCAACTAGACGCCCCCTACGATTTCCGCAGCGACCTAACCCCCTACGCCAAATTCGGCGACTGGTTCAGCTGGCTCTGCGTCGCCGTAACCATCGTCCTACTAGCCCTCTCTTTCGTGAATCGCCAATCAACGTAACGCCGCGGGCAGTTTCTTGGAGTGCGGGAGCTTGCTCCCGCCTTTGTTGAGGCGAGGCTTGCCTCGCCTGCCTTAGTCGACGCCGTCCAGAACCGCGGTTGCGGTTTTTCTCGCTAGGGGCGCTGCTTGTGAATCGTCCAACTGGACGATTCATCCCGAGAACCGGTCCCGCTTCGCGGGACCGGTTCGAAGGGCTGCGCCCCAGCTTGCCACGATGCCAGCCCGCCGTAGGGGCGGGTCTCAGACCCGCCCCTGCAATGCCAGCGCGGCCTCGCCCCTCCGGCTTGCAATGACACCCAACGAAAAATCAATTAACATGTAAACACCAAAATGGCCGAACACATCGAAGACCTGCAACAACGCTTCGCCGAGCTGAACAAACGCATCCAGCTTGTGCGGAGCTTTCTTTGACGCAGAATCCGCCCGCAAACAACTAGCCGAATTCGAAGCCAAAACCAGCGACCCCAATTTCTGGCAAGACCAGGAAAAAGCGCAAGCCACGCTGCAACAGCGCAAAGCCGTAGAAGACCGTGTCAATGCCGAACTAGCTCTCGACACCAAAAAAAGCGACATCGAGACCTACCTCGGTCTCGCGCAAGAAGAAAAAGACGACGCCCAGCGCAATTCACTGCTCGAAGACGTCGCCAATGAAATTGCGTCCGCTGACGCCTACCTCTCCGACCTCGAAACGAAAACTCTCCTGGCCGGTGAAAACGACAGCCTCAACGCCATCGTCACCGTAAAACCCGGCGCCGGCGGCACCGAATCGCAAGACTGGGCCGAAATGCTCCTCCGCATGTACCTGCGCTGGGCCGAACAAAAAGGTTTCCGCGCCACCATTCTCGATTCCACTCCCGGTGAAGAAGCCGGAATCAAATCCGCCACGGTCCAGATCGAAGGTGAGAACGCCTTCGGCATGCTCTCCGGCGAAAGCGGTGTCCATCGCCTGGTCCGCATTTCTCCATTCGACCAAGCCGCGCGCCGTCACACTTCCTTCGCCTCCGCCTTCGTCATACCCGAAATTGACGATCGCATCGAAATCAACGTCAAGCCCGACGACCTGCGCATTGACACCTTCCGCGCCGGCGGCCACGGCGGCCAGAACGTTAACAAAGTCGAATCCGCCGTCCGCATCACGCACTTGCCGTCCGGAATCGTGGTCCAATGCCAGAACGAACGCAGCCAGCACAAGAACCGCGAAATCGCCATGAAAGTTCTGCGCTCGCAACTCTACGAGCTCGAACTAGAAAAGCGACGCGACGCGCTCAACAAACTCGACGCCTCCAAACCAGAGATCAGTTTCGGCAGCCAGATCCGTTCCTACACCATGCAGCCCTACCAACTAATCAAAGACCACCGCACCAAAGTCGAACGCGGCGACGTCCAAAAGGTGCTAGATGGCGACCTGGACCCCTTCATCCGCGCCTATCTGCTTTATCGCCGGGACATGGCCTAGCGCACCCGCCCCGGCACAAAAAGGAAGCAAAGTTCCCGCCGCAGCCGCAAAATCACATCCGAACGCACGCATTTCCCCCGCCATCCGCAACCGTTCAGCCTCGATTTAAGGCCTTTCGATGCAAAAGTTTGACACCCCCAAACCCGCATGCTAGCCTCGTTTTTTGGGCATAGGCAGCCGCACACGCACTTGGGGCCCCCGAATTGCACTTACTCCGCTGGAGGATACTGTTTTGGCTCACTACGATGAAAAGTTTCTCTTCACCTCGGAATCCGTTACCGAGGGTCATCCCGACAAAATCGCCGACCAGATTTCCGACGCCGTCCTCGACGCCGTCGTCACCGACGATCCCATGGGCCGCGTGGCCTGCGAAACCCTGGTCACCACTGGCCTCGTCGTAGTCGCCGGCGAAATCACGACCACCACCTATGTTGATTTCTCCGACCTAGCCCGTGAAGTAATCCGCGACGTCGGCTACACCCGCGCCAAGTTCGGCTTCGACGCCGAAACCTGCGGCGTGATCTGCACCATCCACAAACAATCTCCAGACATCGCCATGGGCGTTGATACCGGCGGCGCCGGAGATCAGGGCTTGATGTTCGGCTACGCATGCGACGAGACGCCTGAGCTGATGCCCATGCCCATCCAACTCGCGCACAGCCTCACCCGCAAGCTCGCTGAAGTCCGCAAGCAGAACGTCGTTGACTTCCTCCGCCCCGATGGAAAATCCCAAGTCACCATCGAATATATTGACGGACGCCCCGCCCGCGTGGACACCGTCGTGATCTCCACGCAGCACAGCGACAAAGTGTCCCTGAAAGATCTGCAGCAAGCCGTGCGCAAACACGTAATCGATCCGGTTCTGCCCGCCGCCATGGTGGATAAAAACACCAAATATCACATCAATCCTACCGGTCGCTTCGTCACCGGCGGTCCCATGGGCGATGCCGGCCTTACCGGCCGCAAAATTATCGTGGACACCTACGGCGGCTACAGCCGTCACGGCGGCGGCGCTCTCTCCGGCAAAGACGCCACAAAAGTTGACCGCTCCGCCTGCTACATGGCGCGCTACGTCGCAAAAAATATCGTCGCCGCCGGCTTGGCCACCAAAGTAGAAGTCCAGCTCGCCTACGCCATCGGCGTCGCCGAACCCGTTTCCGTGATGACAGACACCTTCGGCACCGGCACAATTCCGGATTCGCAGATCACCGAACTGATCCGCGCATTCTTCAAACTGACGCCCAAAGGCATCATCGAGACGCTCGACCTGCGCCGCCCGATTTACAGGCCCACAGCGTCCTACGGCCACTTCGGCCGCAGCGGCCCCGGCTTCACCTGGGAACGCACCGACAAAGCCGATGCCATCCGCAAAGAAGCCGGCACCCGCGGCGCCGTCGCCGTCTCGCGCAGTTGATTTTCTTGGAGTGCCGGAACAAGGCCGCCGTTGCTGTTGAATTTGTAGGGGCACGGCATGTTGTGCCCGCTTTTGACTCTGATTTTGTAGGGGCGGGTCTCAGACCCGCCCGATGCAGCGCCGCTGTCTCGCCGGCTCCGTCGGTTTTGACTTTGTAGCGGCCGCCTTTAGGCGGGCGTCTTAGCCTTTGAATCATGTAGGGGCCGGTTCAGCTTCATCGAACCGGGCCGCCGTTGCCTGGTTTCGAATCCGCAACGCCGGCGCTTTTGCCTAAGCTTTTCTCTGCGCCCCTGCGGTAAAAAAGTTTTACGAATATCTAAAGAATTCCAAACTTAAAGGGAGTTTCCAGTGGAAACAGCGACCACCAAACTAGCAGGCGACGTAAAAGACATCTCTCTCGCGGAAAAAGGCAAACGTAAAATCGAATGGGCGAATCAACAAATGCCCGTCCTGCAATTAATCCGCAAGCAATTTATCAAAGATCAGCCCCTGAAGGGCGTCCGCATGTCCGCCTGCCTGCACGTCACCAGTGAAACCGCGAACCTCGCGATCACTCTTCGTGACGGCGGCGCAGACGTAGTCCTCTGCGGCTCCAATCCGCTCTCCACCCAAGACGAAGTCGCCGCATCGCTAGTGAAAGACTACGGCATCCCGACGTATGCCATCAAAGGTGAAGACAACGCCACCTACTACGCGCACATCGCCGCCGCAATCGACCACAAACCGCAAATCACCATGGACGACGGCGCCGACCTCGTCACCCAGCTCCTAACCAAGCATCCTGATCTCGTCAAAGGCGTAATCGGCGGCACCGAAGAAACGACAACCGGCGTCATCCGCCTCCGCGCCATGGCCAAAGACGGCACGCTGAAATATCCGGTCATCGCCGTGAACGATGCGCTCACCAAGCACCTGTTCGACAACCGTTACGGCACAGGCCAGTCCACCCTCGACGGCATCATCCGCGCGACGAACATGCTGCTCGCCGGAATGCGCGTGGTAGTCGCCGGCTACGGCTGGTGCGGACGCGGCGTCGCCATGCGCGCCAAAGGCCACGGCGCCGATGTAATCGTCACCGAAATCAATCCCACGCGCGCCCTCGAAGCCATCATGGACGGTTTCCGCGTAATGCCCATGGCCGAGGCCGCCCGAATCGGCGAAATCTTCGTCACCGTCACCGGCAACAAATCCGTCATCGCACAAGAACACTTCGAAAAAATGAATGACGGTGCGGTTATCTGCAATTCCGGCCACTTCAACGTCGAAATTGACATCGCCGCGCTGGAAAAGCTGGCCAGCTCCAAAAAGCCCGCTCGCCCATTCGTTGACGAGTACGTAATGAAAGACGGCCGCAAAATCTATCTCCTCGGCGAAGGCCGCCTCATCAACCTGGCCGCCGCCGAAGGCCACCCAGCGGTAGTGATGGATATGAGCTTCGCCAACCAAGCCCTAGCGTCCGAGTACATGGTGAAAAACGCCAAGGACCTGAAGCCGCAAGTCTACTCAGTCCCAGAGAACATCGATCGCCAGATCGCCAAACTAAAACTAGAATCCATGGGCGTCCACGTAGACAAACTAACAGCCGACCAGGAGCACTACCTGGCCAGCTGGTCCGAAGGCACCTAGTCAGGAAAGCCGTTGCCGTTTCTTGGCAAGGGCGCTGCTTGCTGCGCCCCAGCTTGCCAAGATGCCAGGCAGGCAACGCACTGTAGGGGCGGGTCTCAGACCCGCCCCTTTTTTTCCCCACCCGTCCCTTTCACGTCACGCACCTGCGCCACAACCCCGGTTCGGCCCCATACTATTGGCACGCGCGCGCGCCACCTCGCACTGCTGATAATCCTCGCCGCGATCCTCGCCTCCGTCGCCTCCGCCTCCGCACAAACCATCGCCCCCGACTCCCAAACCGCAATCGCCTGCCGCTCCTATCCGGCCCCAACTCAATCCTTCAAACGCAAACTCTGGGACGGCTACGAAATTTCGTTGGGTCCGGTCCACAGCACCGAACTCACCGAATTCGTCTGCACCGCCGCCATCTACAATCACGAAGGAAACGTCGTCTACCGCACTAGCGGTTTCAACGTCACCTTCGACGAAAAAATGACCGGTCAGGATTTCGACGACGACGGCCATCCCGAAGTCGTCTTCGAAACCGACACCGGAGGCGGAAATCATTGCTGTTGGGAATACAACGTCATCTCCCTCTACCCGAAGCCGCACAAACTCTTCGACATCCCCCAAGACGGCCTCGTCCAATTCGAAAAGGACCCACGAGGGAAAATGATCATTTGGGTGCGCACCCAAGCTCCCGGCGGCGCGTTTTCCATGGCCTCCCGCCCCTTCGCCGAACGCGTCTATCGCGTCCACGACGGCAAACCTACCGATGCCACTCCAGAATTCTGCGCGCGCATCTTCAGCACTCAGAACAGCGACTTCCGCCACTGGACGGGCGTGCTGACGCAGGAAAATCTGCAGCACATCGCAGCGATTCCAGAGCCCGACAAGCCCGCCGAAACCGAGGAAATCGCCAGCGCTCTGCTCGCACGCGCCGCCCAACACGTTTTCTGCCACCAATACGACGCCGCCATCGCCGACCTGGACCTGTGGCCCGCAGCCACCCGCGCAAAACAGAAAGCCGATTTCGCCGCCCAGATTAAAGCTGACTACCCAGACTTCGCCGCCCGCCTCGCGCAGCTCCCGCCGACCCAGTAGCTTGAGTGTGAATCGCGTTGCGGCGCGATTCATCCTGAGAACTGGCAGCGCCGGTTTGAAAGGCCAAAGGCCTGCCTGCCGTAGGCAGGCTGCGCCCCAGCTTGCCTCGATGTCAGCCCCATGGCATCCAGCGCACGGCAACTTGTCTCGCCGCCCGCTTGCTGTCATCGTGGACGTATCGAGGAGCTCTAATGGCGAAAATTAAAACCGAATTGGACAAAGCCGTGGATCGCGCTGCTAAACTAATTCAGGCGCAACTCGACACCTTGCCGGTGGAAGTAGCGCAGAAAAAAGTGAAGGAACTCCAAGAAATCGCCGCTAAGGCTTACCGCTCCGCAAAGTCCGGAAGAGCGCGACCATCTCGGCGAACTGGGGCGATTCCTCTTTCAAACCGATCCTGCGCGAAAACCGCATAAATTCCCGTTCGTCCCCGAATTTGTAAATCGTTTTCAGCGCAGCTCGCAGCTTCCGCAATTCCGCCCGTGTGTGCTTGCGGCCCGGATGCCCCTCGATCCCGATCGCCTCGTCGTAGATCTCGTCATCGTCTGGCATCAGCTTATCCTTTCTCATCTATTTCAGCCTGTCGGCGGGGCACCTGGGAAGCCCTACACTGATCGGACTTCGCGCTAACTCCTTTACCGCCTGCAGCGGATCATGGTACACGCGGCATCGTTTGCTTTCTCCCCGCTCTCTCTCTAGAATACGCAGATGATTTTTTTGCGCGACGAAGACCATCACCAATCGGGCAAGACCCCGAATATCGTCCCGTCGACCGACGCCAGCAGGAAATTTCTATTCAATACAAATGAGCATTTCCGCAAATCCGCCATCGCTGTAACTCAGTCAAAACAAACGGTCGCATTTCTATTCAATACAGCTGAACGCATGAAAAGATTCGCCAGCGCCGTAACTCATTCAAAATCAATGACCGCGCAAATTTCTATTCAATACAAATGGCAGCTCCACGACGCACTGCCTCTCGCCAAAAAAGTCGCAAATTCCGCCCTCCGGGCCCCCCGCGCATGATGCAAGACTGGGCCGACTGGGCAATCGAGACCGCGAAGCGCCGCGGCGCCACCTACTCCGACGCCCGCGTAATGGACATCCGGCAGCGCGAAATCGGCACCAAAAACGGCGCAGTCGGCACGCTAGTCGAGTCCGAAACCCTCGGCATCGGCATCCGCGTGATCGCCGGCGGCGCCTGGGGATTTGCCTCCACCGATCGCCTCACCCGCGAAGGCGTGCAAGCCTGTGCCGCTGCAGCCGTAGCCATCGCAAAAGCTTCCGCGCTCGCGAAACGCGCCGACGTCGCCCTCGCCCCCGAAAAACCGCACGTGGACACCTGGCAGAATCCCTTCCTCAAAGATCCCTTCCGCATCCCCGTCGAGCGCCAGATTGCCGTCCTGCTAGCCGCCGACAAAGAAATGATGCGCGTAAAAGGCGTTACCCTCGCCGAAGGCTCCATGTCCTTCAAGCGCATTGACCAGCTCTTCGTCTCCAGCATCGGCTCCGTGATTCATCAGGTGAAAATGCATTCTGGCGCGGGAATTGTCGCCACCAGCTACGCAGGCACCGAAATCCAGAAGCGCTCGTATCCCAATAGTTTCGGCGGCCAGCACGCTCTGCAAGGCTACGAGCTGGCAGAAGCGCTTGATCTTGTCGGCAACGCCCAACGTACCGCCGAAGAAGCCGTCGCGCTGCATTCCGCCGCGCAATGTCCCGAAGGCACCAAAACAATAATCCTCGGCGGGTCGCAACTCGGCCTGCAAATCCACGAATCCATCGGTCACCCCATCGAACTCGATCGCGTCCTCGGCCAGGAAGCGAATTTCGCCGGCATGAGCTTCCTCACCATCGAAAAATTGCGCAAATTAAAATATGGTTCGGACATCGTCAACGTAGTCGCCGACGCGCGCCTCGAACACGGCCCCGGCCTCGGCACCTTCGCCTACGACGACGAAGGCGTCCCCGCGCAGTGCACCCCCATCATCACCGACGGCCTCTTTACCGGCTACCTCAGCAATCGCGAGCTAGCCTCCGCCATCGGCGAAACCCGCTCCGGCGGCACCATGCGCACCGAATCCTGGAATCGCCTCCCCATGATTCGCATGACCAACATCAGCATCAATCCCGGGACCTGGAGTTACGACGACTTGATCGCCGATACCGACGACGCGATCTTGATGGAAACCAACCGTTCCTGGTCCATAGACGATCGCCGCTATCATTTTCAATTTTCCACTGAGATCGGTTGGGAGGTGAAAGGCGGCAAACGAGGCCGCATGATAAAAAATCCCAGCTACAGCGGCATCACCACCGAATTCTGGAACAGTTGCGACGCCATCTGCTCGCGCGATCACTGGACGCTCTGGGGCACGCCCAACTGCGGCAAAGGCCAACCAATGCAAACCATGGGCACGGGCCACGGCGCCTCCCCAGCCCGATTTAGAAATATTAAAGTGGGAGTCGCCTTTGCAAAATAGCACCGGCCTGCCTGCCGGTAGGCAGGCGTCTCGCCGGCTCTTTGTTGTTGAACTTGCAGTTGTAGCGGTCAATCCCGTTTCGCGGGACCGCGCAGCCGTCGCAGTCGGTTTTGACGTTGTCTTGGACTTCTCGTAACAATTGAACGAGAACAAAAACTGAAAATGGCAAAAGCCAAGAAAAAATCGGCAACCAAGCGGCCGCAAAACACCGCCGCGCCGCAATCCTCAAACCATCCCAGCGGAGCCCGCTTCACCGCCGCCGAACTCGAGCACCTCGCCGACCGCATCATCCGCTGGAGCGACGCCGACGAAACCGAAATCGAAATCGACGCCACGGTTGACGCGCTAACCCGCTTCGCCAACAACACCATCCACCAAAACGTGGCCGAACACACCCTGGGCATCTCCGTCCGCGCCGTGGTAGATGGCCGCACCGCCCGCGCCACCACCAACAAAACCGACGAAGAATCCCTCCGCCGCGTTCTCGCCGCCGCAATCAGCCTCGCGCGCAACGAGCCCGAAAATCCCGACCTGCTCCCGATGCTCGGCCGGCAGAAATACCAAAAAGTCTCGCACTTCGATCGCTCCACAGTCGCCGCCACTCCGCAAGACCGCGCCCGCGCCGTCGCCCGCGTCTGCAAAATGGCGGACGCCGCGAACCAAACCGCCGCCGGGATTTTCGCTACCGGCTTCGTGCAGACCGTGCTGGCAAATTCCAAAGGACTCGTCGCGCGCCACGACCACACCCGCGCCGAATTTTCCGTCACGATTCTCGAAGACAATTCCTCCGGCTGGGCCAAAGCGAACTCGGCGGACATTCTGAATATTGACCCGGACGCGTTATTCGAAAGTGCCAGCGAAAAAGCCGCGGGTTCCCGCAAACCGCAGGAACTCGAGCCGGGCCGCTATACCGCGATCCTGGAACCGCCCGCCGTGCTCGATCTGGTGGGCTCGATTTTTTACGATTTCTCCGGCACCGCGATCCTCGACAAGCGTTCCTGCCTGAACGACCGCCTGGGCAAAAAGATTTTCGGAGACAACATCACGCTGTGGGACGACGTCTATCACCCGCTGCAAATCGGCGCGCCGTGGGACGGTGAGGGCTTGCCGCGGCAAAAAGTCTTGCTCGTGGATCGCGGCGTGCCGAAAAATCTGGTCTATTCGCGCGCCACAGCAAAAAAAATGAAAACCAAACCCACCGGCCACGGCTTCACGCTGCCGAATGAATTCGGCGAAGCCCCCATGAACTTGGTATTTTCCGGCGGCGATAAATCCGTGGACGATATGATCCGCTCCACAGACCGCGGCGTCCTGGTCACGCGCCTCTGGTACATCCGCGAGGTAGATCCCTACGAAAAGGTATTGACAGGCATGACCCGCGACGGCACGTTCCTCATCGAAAATGGCCGCGTAGCCGGCGGCATTCGCAATTTCCGCTTCAATCAAAGCGTCATCGAAGCGTTAGCTAACGTCGAGATGCTGGGCCCAGCCGTGCGCGCCGCCGGCGAAGAATCATTCGAAATGGTAGTCCCTGCCATGAAGATCAACAATTTCCATTTCAGCGAAGTAACAAAATTCTGAAATTTTGCGGCACGCACGCCGATTCGCCGCAGAGCATCTCGGAGTGCGGCGGCTTGCCGCCGCCTTTTTCTACGCGAAGCTTGCTTCGCGTGCAGTGATTTCGCGCGTGGATGATTTCGTGCGGAGCAAACTTCGCTTCGGCGAAAGAAGCCGTGATTTTCCGTGCGGAAAAACGTAGGTTGTTACTTGGTGAATTGCAGGCTGGTGATCGCGCGGGAAATTACGTTTTCCTGAATCTGTACGAGGTCGGTATCCGCAAGCGTCATCCCAAAAATCGTGTAAACGTGATCACCGCGCGGGATGTAAACCACAACTCCTGACCAATCGCGCGAATCGACACTGCCGCGAAAACGCCGCTCCGTCGCCGAGAGTCCCGAAATCATTACCTGCTTCTCGCCCAGCGGACGAAAGTTCTCCATGATCTCGTGCAATCGCTGTTCGGTCGCGGCAATATCGTTCGCCAACGACTTTCCCGTCGGCGCTTGCCCAATCAACAGGTAAGTATTCTGGTCATCGGTTCCCAGCGCCGTAATCGATCCCGGCAAAATCGTGCGCGCGCCCTCAATCAGCTTCCACGTCGGCGGTTTGTACATCCGAAAACCATAAGTATCGTTCGTGTAGAGATTGCCGCTAACTTCTTCGTGCATCGGCTCAGGCGCAGCAGGCTTCGGCGCGGGCGCTGATGCTGCGACGGAAATTGGCGCGCTCGATGTATTCGAAGAAGGCGATGCAGGCTGCGCGGAATTCGTCGCTGATGTGGTTGGAGCGTCAGCGTGCGGATACTCTTCGATCGAGTTCGCTGCGGAGTCAGCGTCTGAGTTCCTGGCCGGCGATGGCGCAGAAGCGTGCTCGACCTTTTCCGGTTTCGGGGTTGCAGGAGTCGGAGCTGCAACAGGCGTTTTGGCAGCTGCGGATTCGGATTTCTTCGCCGCGTCCGCAGCAGACTTCTTGGCCGTCGCGTTCGTGGCTTCGGGCTTCTTCGCTGCGTCCGAGTTCGGTTTCTTCGCGCTATCTGCTTCGGGCTGTTTCGCGGGGTCTGTGACCGTGATCGAAACGACTTGATCTTTCTGCACCACGGCGAATCCGTAGCTGGTCTTCACCTTGAAGGAATTGTCCTCGAAGCCGACGATTGTACCGTTGATCTTCGAGCCGTCCTTCAGCTTGATTTCGTCCGCGCGCGCGGGTGCAGCGAACTGCAATAGAGCGAGCGCAGCGAGTCCAGCGCCTGCCGCGACCGATATGATCCTTCGACCCATGCGTTCGAGTATCGCGCCGGAGCGCGTGACCGGCAAGCGCGCGCACGCGATGGTTGCTTGTTTAGTCAGCAAGAGTTGGATGGAAATCATGCGCGCTGCATCGCCAAAAGCCCGGCATGAAGCAGTCGCTACAATATCGGCCGATACGTGGACCGCTTAGCGCGGGCCGCTCTCACTTCTTTTGCCGCGCGCCTTTCGAGCTGACGCGCGATTGGCGCGGTGCTTGAGATTTGGGCTTTGCTGCGGAGTGAATCGCGCGCAGTTCGTGTTGCAGCAGCGCGAACTCGGATTCGAGCGTGCGCAGGCTCGCTGTAGCTTCGCGCAGATTGTTCGCGCGGCCCAAAGCTTCCAGATGGCGCGCGGACGCGACGGCTTTGGGGGCCCCAAAAATGGCCAGCGACCCTTTCAGCAGGTGCGCGGCGCTAGCGAGTTCCGCGGCGTTCTTCTTAGCCACGGCGCTGCGCATGCGCCCCAGCGCTTTCGGAGCATCGGCGAGGAATGTGGCCGCGAGCGAGCGAATCAGCTTTTCATTTCCACCCGTCGTGCGTCGCAGATGCGTGAGCGCATCTTCGTTTTCGGCGCCCGCATGTGCGGAAGAATCTGCCCGAGCCTGCGCCGCAACGGATGGCGCAGCGGCTGGTGCAGTTGCTGCACCGGGTTCTGCAGCGTGCTGAGGCTGAGAATGTGCAGCAGTTGAATGAAGATTCCGCGCAGCCGATTCGACGGCTTTGTAGAGCGTCTTCACCTCAACGGGCTTCGCGAGAGATGAATCCATGCCCGCTTCGCGGAAACGGTGTTCGTCGTCCGCGGTGGCGTGTCCGGAAATGCCGATGATGATCTGATGTTTTCCTGTGGCTGCTTCGCGACGGCGAATCGCGGCGGTGGTCTGCAGCCCAGTCATGCCCGGCATTTCTTCGTCGAGCAGCACGACATCGAAGTCGTGCTCTTCCAGCGCGGCGAGCGCGCGGCGTCCGTCGGTGACGCCTATGGCGACGTGTCCGCGCTTCTTTAACAGCTCAATGATCAGGTCGCGATTGAGCTCCGCATCTTCTGCGATGAGTATGCGCAGGGATTTTTCGGCCTTCTTGTGCGAGTGCGGCGTTTCTTTGTCCACGGATTTGCTCCGCGATGCAGCGGTGGTTACATTCTCCGCGCTTTGCGACACGCGAGGCAAGCGGAACCAGAATCGCGAACCGCCGCCCTTGCGGATTTCCGCGCCGATCGCCCCGCCCCAGCGCTCGACAGTGATCTTGCAGAAATAAAGTCCCAGGCCAGCTTTGCCGGCATGCGATTTGCCTTTCGAGAAAAGCGCGAAAAGTTGCTCGGGACGCTGATCGGGCGGCAAACCGGGACCTTCATCATCTACGAATGCGAGCACGAAGCCCTCGTGATTCTCCAAACCAATTGTGACCGTGCTAGCTTTGGGCGCATAGCGCATGGCGTTTTCGAGCAGATTGCCGAGGATGCGATCGATGCGCGAAGAATCACCGACAACGCGCCAGCCGCGCGAACTGCCCGCGTGAGCGCCCAGTGACAAGCCAATCTGGCGCTCGCGAAATGCGGGAGAGAATTCTTCGATCGCTTGTTTGGCGCAGGCGAGCAGGTCAGGCGCTTCCGCGGCGCTGGTTTCGCGCGATTGCTGCGCGGCGAGGTCGCTGGAAAACGCTTCGAGGATGCCGCGAATCATCCGCTCCTGGCGCTGCGATTCGCGCTCGCCGGCTTTTATGTATTTGCGCAACGCAGCTGGAAGATTTTCGCGCTCCAAAAGATTGAAAACTCCGTTCATGGCGCTGAGCGGCTGGGTGAGGTCGTGCACGATGCAGTGCAGCAGAATTTCTTTCTTCTGAATTTCCTTGAGAAGTTTTTCGTGTTCGAGCAGGGAATTGCGCGCGGTCTGAAACCACTGCTGCTGTTGGCCAAAAGTTTCCGAGAGGTTTTGCAGCAGCAAAATGCGTTTTCCGTCGAGCGAGCGTGCGGTGGCTTCCATGGGAATTTCGCGGCCATCGGCGCCGCGTTCGATCCAGTTGCCGGAATTGGCCGAGCCCGGCGAACGCGTGCGCCAGAATTCTTCGGCATCCACCAAGAAATTTCCGAGGAAGGGTGATTTGCCGGCGAGGCCGATCGGCTGGTCGCTGTTGGGCTGCGCGCCCCAAATATTGGCGCACCAGTCGGGCCATTCGCCGAGTAAGCGGAAATCCCCGTCGCCGAGATATTCAAATAGCGCACATCCCTGCCCGGCGAGAAACGATTCGAAGATGGAATGTGCGGGCATTTATTTGGCCAGCATCGCCTGCGCCAGATGCAGAAAAGCTTTTTCGACGGCGTCGCCGGTTTTCGCGCTGGTGTGCTCGAGCGTCCAACCCGCTGCGGTCAATTGCGCTTCGCGGGCCGGATCAATTTCCCACTGATCGGTGAGGTCAGATTTATTCAGCGCCAGCAGCGCGGGAACCTTTCCGACTTCGGCCACCACGCGTTCGTTCAGCGCCAGCGCATCTTCCAGAGTTTGGCGGCGCGTGCCGTCCGCGACGAGAATATAGCCATGCATTCCGCGCAAATAGGACATGCGCATTTTCTGAAACACGTCTTCGCCGTAAATATCCCAGAGAACCAGCGTTAAATCTTCGCCACCCGTGTTTACCACTTTCTTGTCCACCTTCACGCCGATGGTGGTGTGGTACTGCTCGTCGAACATGCTTTCTACCAAGCGGCGCACCAAACTTGATTTGCCGACGGAGAAGGAACCGAGCATGCAGACTTTCTTCTGGAGCATCCGGATAGCTCGCTCAGTTAACCGGAGCAGCGCCGGCGATTTCCGCGGCGGGCAGGGGCGAGAGTGTGAGCTTGAACGTGACGCTACGATTGAGGCGGCGCCCTTCTTCCGTGCTTTCATCGTGCAGAGGCTGCGAGGTGCCGACGCCGCGCGGCAGCACACTGGCAGATTTGACGCCGTTGCGCAGCAGCGCAGCGCGAATTTGGTCGGCGCGCTCGCGGCTGAGAGGTAGGTTCGCGGCTTCAACCCCGGTGATATCAGTGTGCCCGACTAAATCGACAGTGACGATTTGATGCAGAGGCGCAGCTTGCGCGACGAGATCGCGAATATTCTTCGCAGCTTTGGTGAGATTTGCTTCCTGGCCAGCATCCAGCTCAGCGCGGCCGAGAGGGAAGAGCAGGACGATGGATTCGAGCGTGCTCTTCAGTGTGTTTAATTGCTGTAGAGTGGAATTCTGCAAATGTGATTCGTCCAGCTTGCTAACGCCGGCAATCCACGGAGCTTTTTCTTCGAGCTGCGCGATCCAATTCTGCGGGGCGCTGCCTTCGGGAATCAACTCGCCGTCTTTTGCCGTGAGCGTGACGCCCGCTGGAGGATGAAGCAAAGCAGTGGCTCGCCGGGCCACGATGGCGTCGTCCAGAGAATAGTAAGGTGCGAGCTGCAGGTCCGCGCGATCGGGGTCGAGACCGGCCTGCGAAACCAGTTTCTTGGGATCTTCGGCGAGAGGATCGCGGAAGCCCTGGACGTGGAACGTGCGGCCGTTTTGGGTGTAGGAAACCACGACGATACCGGGCTGTTTGCGCAGCTCGGAAAGGAATCGCGACCATTCGACCAGCAAGTACGTGGAGTAGGCGAACCAACCGATCACCACAGCCGCAGCGACGGCGCCCGTTATGATCGCGGCGCGCGGACGCTTCCGATCCGCGGGTTTTTCGCGATACTGCGTTTCGAGCAAGCGCGCGATTTGCGATTCGGCGGGGCGGAACGGGCCGGGATCACCTTTGAAATTGACCAGCGCGGAGCTGTACAAGCGCTGCACTTCTTCCAGCGTTTCTTGCATCGCCAGGTTGTAGGTTTCGGGCGCGTGGCCGCGGATGGCCGCGGCGATGACGGCGTTGGGTCCGCTGACGACGCGAATCTGCAATTCGTCGAACGTCATGTTGCCGAGATTTTCGGTTTTGCCGGACTGAAAGGAGTCGCGCGCGAATTGTTGAATCGCAGAGAGGAGCCCGGCGACCATGTCGGCATCCTGCGCGGGAGCGGAGGGAGCGACGACGTGGTTTAGCACGAGGCCGGTTTCGCGATGGATCAGGAAAACCTGTTCGACGCGATAGAGCAGGCTGTGCATCATCACAATTTCTGCGAAAGATTTACCGGTGCGAAACGATTCGATGCGCCATTGGATGCCGCGCCAGGAGAGGCTATGCTCGAGCGCTTCGTTGAACGATTCGAGCATGCCGCGCAAGGTTTCGGTGATGGATTTGCGGATGGCAGGACCCATCACGGGGAAAAGCGCGTCGGCAAGAACGTGCGGATCGCGGCGCACGGACTCGCGCAGAGTTTCCTGAATCGTGGGAGCGAGCGCGTCAGCGAGGGCGAGGTCGTCGCCTTTCTCGCGGCGCATCTGAATCGCTTCGGCGACGACGGAGCTGACGTCCTGCGTGCGTTTTTCGAGATTTTCGAGGCGGTCCTGAATCGCGGCGATGCCTTCTTGTTCGGGCGCTACGATTAGGTGGCGCAGCTCTTCGAAGGCGTGGTTGTTGTCCGTCGGTTTTTCCTGGGCCTGCGCCTCGAAGGCGCGGCGTTGCGCTTGCTCGGCCATATTGGGAGGATGAAGATCTCGGCGGCGGGTTCAGATGGCAACCCGCTGAATCCGCGCGCTAGCGACGCATAAGCCAGCAGCGCTTCCGGCAACCCTCGGGCTACTCTCCGGGCAGCTCGAATTTATTCTTCAGCCGCAGCGAGAATTCGTTGAACAAGTCGGCAAGGCCGGCGCGGTCGGTTTTTTCGTCGCGCAAGACTTCGACTTCGCGGTTCAGGGCCGCGGTGGAATCGCGGCGCAGCTTGTCAATTTCGGCGGAGACTGACTTCGAGTGTTCGAGCAGCTTGGCGCGCAATTCCGCGTGACCGTCGGACATCTGATCCTCAAGCTGCGAGAGCTTTTTCTCGACGATTTTCGCGCTGTCCTTCATTTCGCGCGTCAGTTCTTTCAGGCCGTCGGCGCGCTCGGACTTTTCGGTCTTGATGCGCTGCCCCAGGGAGTCGGTTTCTTCCTTGATGTAGTTGCTGAGGGTGTCTAGGCGCTTGGTCATGTCCTCGCGCAGAGTGTCGATGGCCTTGGTGACGGTCTCTTCCAGGCGAACGAAGCGCTTTTCGTAATCGCGCATCTGCGAGCCAAATAAGATGTCGCGGATCTTGTCTACATTGGCGCCTTCCGCGTTTTCCTTGGAGTTTGAATTGTGCATTTTTGCGTCCGCCGGGGATGCCATTTTCCTACCTCTCCTTTGCATGCCCTTAGCGCGATGCCGGGGGGACCGTCGCGAGGAAGGGCGGGGCATGGGCGGACATTACTACGAACGGACGCGTGCCGCAATATACAGGTGGTTAACGGAGGGGACGAGCGGAGTAATGGAAGTTCTAGAACAGGAGCGTGTAACAAAATGAGACCAGACGGTGTGGTGGGCGAGCGCGGGCGACGGAGTTGACAGTTAAGAGTTGACAGTTGGAAGTGATGGGACTCGTACGGTGCTGAGCTGGGCGGGCACGGCATGCCCCTACGGCCGGCGCGACTAGCGGTCGAGAAAGGCGCGCAGGCGGGCGTAGCCGGCGCGGCTTACTGGCAGCTGTGTGCCGTTTGCGAGCACAGCGACGTGGCTATCCTTACCGTAGGGCTCGACTTTGGTCACTCGTTCCAGGTTGACGATGTAGGATCGGTGGATGCGTAGGAAGCGGGACGGGTCGAGCGCCGATTCGAGGCTGGAGATGGTCTGCTGCTTCAGATGCTTTTTGCCTTCGGCGGCCAGGGCGACGTAGTCGTCTTGCGCTTCGGCATACTCCAGCTTGGCGACGGGAATTATGAACACGCGCGTCCCATCGCGCACGGCAATTCGGTCCAGGAATTGCGCGGGCGGACGCGCGGCTACCGCTAAATCTGTTGCGGAAGGCGTGGCCTCGGGTAGCTTGCCCGCCAGGCGCTCTTTGGCGCGTTTCAGCGACGCCTCGAAGCGGTCGGCGCCGAAGGGTTTCAGCAGATAATCCACGGCGTGAACTTCGAACGCTTTGATGGCATAGCTATCGTAGGCGGTGACGAAAACGACTGCGGTGTCGCTGCCGATCAACTCCAGCACTTCAAAGCCGTCGAGCTTGGGCATTTGAATATCGAGAAACATCAGGTCGGGCTTCTGCTCGGTGACGATTTTTACGGCTTCGAAGCCGTTGGCGCACTCGGCGATTAGTTCGATTTCGCTGTGCGCGGCGACGAATTCGCGCAGGACCTGGCGGGCGAGTTCTTCGTCGTCCACAATCACCGCACGAATTTTTGCTGTGGCTGCGCGGGTCATGCCGATTGCTCCTCGCTTTCTGTGGGCAGAGTCAATGCGACGCGGTAACGATCGCCTTCGGTTTTTACGGCGAAACTGGCTTGATTGCCGTAACGCGCTTGCAGACGCTGGCGGACATTGACCAGACCGACTCCGCTTTTGCGGCGCGGTGGTGCGTCGGGATCGAAACTGTTTTCGACTGTAATAGACAGCGTGCCGTTTTGCGCGCGGACGTCGAGGTGGATCCAACCACCTTCGACTAAGTTCGCGATACCGTGCACGACGGCGTTCTCGACCAGAGGCTGCAGCAGCAGCGGCGGCACGGGAACGTGCAGCGCGGATTCATCAATATTTTCTTCCATTTGGATGCGCGCGCCGAAGCGAACTTTTTCCACGGCGAGGAAGGCGCGGATGAGGGAAAGCTCTTCTTCGAGCGGGATTGCGGATTTTTCGCCCAGGCCTAGGGTACGCCGCAGGAAATCTCCCAGCAGGATACACATTTCACGGGCCTTGGACGCGTCGGAACTCGTCAAAGCGCTGATGGAATTCAGGCTGTTGAACAGGAAGTGCGGATTTACTTGGGCTTTCAGCGCGCGCAGTTCGGCGTCGCGCGCCAGGACGCTGGCTTTCATCACGCGGGCTTCGGCGTCGCGCGAAGCTTCCAAGGAGATGATTACGTAGTACAGAGTTACCCACAGCAGATAGAGCAGCAGGCCGGTGACGGTTACCAGCGGAACTTCCGGGCGGAAGCGGTGGCTCAATCCCGGAAAATATTGCATTCTTGAAAGCGTGCTGGCGAGGCTTTCGGCCGCGACAGCCCAAATGATGCTGGCTACGAGCGCCGCGGTGAGGTGAGTGGCGATTAACCGGCCGAGTCCATATTTTTCGAGGGGATTGCCGCGGCAGGAATACCACGCCGAAAGGCACAGAAACGCGTACAGCAGGCAAAGCGGCACGGAAAGGACAATTGCCTCGTGATCGCTTATCTCGTGAGAAACGGTGAGCAGGTACGCCAGCAGCCCCGCGATGGGGACCCACGCGAGGAGGTAAATTATGATGCGGCGCAGTTGGCTGAGTATGGGATGCATATTCGTGAACTAATTCTTGACGACGATTCCGCCCATCAGGCTGGCGCCTTTCATGATTAGACGCTTTTGCGGCGTGCCGGCGATGGCCGGGGCTTGCTGATCGGTTTCGTCCACAAACGCGCCGAACAAGCTGATGCCTTCCATGGAAACCAGCCAGGTTTCGGGAACTTTTATTTCGCCGCCACCCATGAAGGACATTGCTTCGATCGTGGCGGAATCGCCTTCCATGTCCGCCTGGCGCAGATCAATTTGAAAGCCGCCCATGACAGACAGAACGCTTCCGCCTTTGAATTTCTTGCTGGTGATGCGACGTTTGAAACCGCCCAGAATTGCGACACCGTTGAAATCGGCGTCCGGAGAACCTGTGCGGCTCCAGCGATTGAAAATCTCTGGCCACTGCCACCTAGCAGTGCCATCGGGCCGGTTACCCGGACCAGCGGCTTGCAAGATCATCAAGACTCCGATAGCAATGACAACCAGTGGCCAGACGGTATTGAAGCGGATATGTGCGACGCCGAGATTTTCCAGAACAAGCAGAACTCCAGACGCCAGCAGAATCCCGCCGAAGAAGCCTCGCCCCCCGCGGCCCCGGCAATCGATAACCATCGTGGCCCCGGCGCCGATCATGACTACTGGCCAGAAATAACTTAGGACGCGGTCGGCGTTGATGAGGCCTTGTTGATCGAGCAGGAGCACAACTCCGGCGGCGACGATCAGCGCGCCGAAGACGAAGCTCCAACTGTAGGATCGATTGCTTCCCATGATTGTTAACCCCTCCGGGATGCGGAGAAGCGATTTTCCTGTGTCGCCAGCAAGATTGCGAGCCCCAGGCCCACGAGAATCAGGGGCCAGTAACGCAGCACCTCTGCCGCGCTGGGCAGATTCAGGCGCATGGAGAGGATATTCCAAATGTCGCCGACCATCATGGAAAAGAGCCAGAGGTTGTCCAAGCGAAGATGGCCGTAGCCGAGCTCGCCGAGCTGGAAGGCGATACCCAGCAGGATCAGCAGGGCTGCTCCGGCGACTGGGATGCGCGCGCTGGAAAACAGGGAAATCATGGGCGAATGGCCATTGGCGCTGGTCATGGTGTTGTCTCCGATTCGAATTGCGTTGCCGTTCATGAGGCGAGAATAGAGGAGCGGGAGGGGCGAGTCTTGGCTTATTCGGCGAATGGCGGCGGATTACCGGCGAGTGGTGGCTTCGAGGAGGCCGGGGAAGTGAAGGAAGCGAAGGAAATCGAGGAGGTAGAGGAGGAAATCTGCCACAGATGCACCCAGGCACCGAGAAATTGGAGAGCAGAGAGGCAGGGAACTACGCAGGATCCGGCGTAGACACTTCGCATGTGCTACGCCATGCGAGGCTGCTGTCGCGAAACATGCGCCCTACGACAGGGTCATGCCGATCCAGAAGGCGGCGGTCAGAACGCCTGTCAGGAGCAGCATCAGGCGCAGGCGCTGTTTGCGCACCGCCACTATTATTACGCCCATGGCGCAGAGCAGGAAGCCCAACTCGGGCCAGAACATAGCCGAGTTGAATCTGCTAGCGGCTGCGTTGGCGGGATCTTCGAGCCAGAAGGACGCGAACGAAGTGGCAGCGGTGAGTGATGCGGCCACGGCTCCCGCGAGGGCCAAGCCTTTTGCCCACTCCGGAACTACCCAGTCTTTTTTCGCGTCGCGCCAGTCCAGCCACGTTTGCGCGACGACCAATGCTGCGACCATCAAAACGAACAGCGCCACGTCCCCCTCCCCATTTCGCGTACGGTTTCGTGCTCCTTGAAAACATTCCAGCTGCGGAGGCGGCTCGCTCTGCGGCGCGAAAGTTCCGATGCTGGAAACCTAGAGCCAAAACGGTACGAGGGCCGTTGCTGCCGAATCACACCCTCAGCGCGCGGCCGCTTTTGCTTGTAGCGGCTTTGCTGCTTCGACAGACCCCGTTGCATTTACCGCCGTACATTGCACTGCTAGCAATTCAAGTTCCTCTTGCGCCAAGCGCCTGAGCATGGCTTGAATCACGGTGCTGCCCTTCGGTGACATTCTTAAATCTCCTCTACCAAACCCTGCAAACTCGGACGGCATCCCTGCGGTGCGTGTGCCGCGGAGACTACGACGGATTGAACTCGTTCGTCAAAATCATTCTTTCGCTGACCAGGCGCGCCTGCGTGAATCGCTCGGCGGCTCCCTCGGGCGATCCTGCGGGAAGCTCGTGCAGAATGTGCTTGAGCTCCTCGTCGAAGAGGCGCGTGACGAATTCGGGCGTGTGCACGACGGGCTCGCCCCGCTCGTTGAGCACGCGGGTGACGTCGCGATGGCGCATGCGCTGCGCGATCATCAGCCTGTAGATGCGGTCGGTGGCCAGGTCTTCCATATAGCCGTCGAGCAGGCTGGCGCCGCGGCCGCTGAGCACGCCTTGGCGGTAGCGGATCACGGTGCGGACTGCCGCGCGCGTACCGGTAACGGTGTGCTGCCCGACGCCCGCGGGAACCGGGCGCAGATCGGGATGAGTTTCGTGGTTTGCCGGGCGCGCTTGCAATTGATTGGGAGCCGGGAACTGGCGCACCGCGATCTCGTTTTGGTCTGGGTGGCCGGTCCATGCGCCGTCCATCAAGGACGTGGCTTCGTTCTTTTTGTCTTTTTCCAGGATTGCCAGGGCGCGGGCGTTGAGTTCGGCATCTTCGCGGCTGGGATAAAGCGCGGTCATGCCGCCGATGGCGAGCATGCCGTGTTTGTGGCAAATCTCGGGGATCGTAGTGCGCAAATTCTGAAAGAAAGCTACGTCGTGCGGAATGGTGTTGCGATCGGGCAGCACCCAGCGGGGATCGTGCAGATTAAAATGGATGAGGCTGGCCATGTAATCCCAGCGGCCCAGATTGAGCGCAAGAATGTGGTCGCGCAGATTGTAAGCGAACTCTTCCATCTGATAGGCGAGCGGATGAGATTCCACCAGCGCCATGCACTTGATGTAGTTCCGCGGCCAGCCCTTGGCGCGAGCGATGTCCTGGAACAGATCGCGCCACCAAAACGCCTCATCGGCGGATTCGGATTTCGGAATGTAGAACGTGAGCGGATGCTTCAGCTCCTCGGGCTTCAGCTGGAAGGCGATGAGCGCGACGTCGAATAGAGATGCGGGAAGTATTTCGCCATTCAGCACGCCCGCCTGGCGGAGGTGCAAGCCGCGCGGCCGCAGCGAGATTATCGTGTTGCTGGGTTTGATCGTGACGGTCGAGTTGCGCTTGCGGTCGAAATAGTTGAGCCCGCCGCGCAGGGCGGCAAGAATGTTAGTGATACCTTGCATCAGGCGCGGCCAGGTATTGGCCATGGAATCTTCGAGATCGAGCATGACGCCGGGAGCGCCGGAGTTTAACATTTTCACCACGAGCTCGCCGTCGTCGGCCGGACCGGTCATTTGATTGCGCTGGTCCTGGCACCATTCCGGCAATTCAATTTGCCATGCGTCCTGGGTGGCGCGGGAAGCCTGCAAGTAGTTCGGCAGATGGCCCTGGTGCGATGCTTCGAGCGCCGCGCGACGACGAGCGATCAGGTCTCGCTGGCGTGGCGTGAAGGCGCGGTGAAGTGGCAGCAAAAACTCGATGAAGCCCGCCGGCAGCTCGCGTGCGGGGTCGAAGCCGCTGGGGGCCGCGTTCCTTGCTTGAATGGGTTCGAGGTCAGAACTCAAATTGGTTCTCGTGCTTGCCATAGATGCCGAATCTGCTCCTTGGGACTCGCTCGAGCGCGAATGCCATTTCGGGAACTGCCGGTGACGCTCTGGTTGCGCGTCACGGGATCGAGGCGCCGTCCAACGAACAGTTTGGGTTGGGCGACACCACGGCCGCTGGAAAGGCGAAGACAGCGGGGCAATCAAGGTTCCAAATGGTACTAGGGAGAAGCGGTAGCGAGGAGCACGGCTAACTATTTGTGGATATTAGGGATAGAGCAAGTCGCTGATTCGGTGAGCATGGCGAACCGCCGAACGGGCGAAGTTCCATCGTAGAAATTCGACTAGCGACCAACACATTGTCCTATTTAGGAAACGATTTGCAGTACTCGAACGCTCGGGCCCGGGCGATTAGGGTGGTGGTTCGGCTCGCTTTCCGCCGTGAATTTGAGCGGTTTTGCTCTACGGAAGGGTGTGGTGCGTTCGGCCGCTTTGGGGTGCAGCTTCCATCACCAGGGCGAATACCGGGGCGCTGTGGCCTGCGCGTTCTCTGCTAGGATAGCCGTGCTTATGCGAAAACCTTGGGTAATCGCGCATCGCGGTGCTTCGGGCCACGCGCCGGAAAACACGCTGGCGGCTTATGAGCGTGCCGTGCAGTTGGGCGCGGGATTCATCGAGACCGACCTGCACCTGACGCGGGACGCGCGGTTTGTGGCGATCCATGATGCGACTCTGGAGCGCACCACGAATGGGCGCGGGAATGTGCACGATTTCACTTTGGCGGAATTGCGCCAGCTGGATGCGGGGATGTGGTTCGACCGGGAATTCATGGGGCAACGCATACCCACGCTGGAAGAGGTGCTGAAATTCGGGAAAGAACACGACGTGATTTTTTATCTGGAAGTGAAATACGACGCGGCGTGGGGGATGCACCATTCATTGGTGGCCGAGTTGCATAAATCGCAAAGCACCGCGCGCTGCATCGTGATCTCGTTCGATGAGTCCACGCTCACGGCGCTACGCACCGTGGATTCGACGATGATGATGGGATTGCTGGTGGATCGCCCGCGGGAAGATTTCGCGAAAGTAGCGATCGAGCTGGGCGCGCGGCAGCTGTGTCCCAGGGCGGATCTGGTGACGCCGAAATTTGTGGAGGATGCGCATCGCGCGGATTTGCAGGTGGCGACGTGGACCGCGGATGATCCGGAAGTGATGCGTGCAGTGGCCGCTGCCGGCGTGGATGGGATCATGTCGAATTTTCCGGATCGGTTGCAGACGGTGCTCGAAGAGTCGTAGTTTCTGCGCTTGCTTCGTTTCCAAAATCACAGACAACATCGCGCCTTGGTAATGTTGACGTCCGGGCAAACTGGGGCGTGGCCCTTCGATCCCGCGCTGCGGGAACTCAGGATGAATCGTCCTGTGGGACGATTCACGAGCAGCGCTCCTACCGAGTGAGTTGCGAGAATAGCGCGGCGAATTGGGGGATGGTTAGTTGTTCGGCGCGGGCGTCGGGCCGGAGGGCAGTCGCTGCCAGCGCTTCGTGGATTTTTTTGTCGGTGGCGATGACAAGCAGGTTGTTGCGCAGGGTTTTGCGTTTCTGACTGAAGCAGGTCTGCACGAAATCCAGGAAACGCTTTTCGTTCGCTTCTCCCGTGATGTTGAGGTTTGCTTGGGCCCCGGGGAGAGTCATGCCCACCAGCGCGGATTTTACTTTTGGCGGCGGACGGAATGCGCCGGGAGGGATGCGCAGCGCGATTTTGGGTTGCGCGTAAAACTGGCAGAGCGCGGAAAGATAGCCGTAGTCGCGCACGTTGGGATGCGCGGCAATGCGTTCGGCGACTTCCAGTTGAATGACGATGTGGATGGATTCGATTTGGCCGGCCCAGCGGAAAAGATGATGCAGAATGGGTGACGTGATGTAGTACGGCAGATTTCCGTAGATGTGAATTTTTTCGGTGGTTAATTCGCCGATGTTTGTCGCGAGCACGTCGGCGGTGACGATTTGGAGGCCGGGCCATTTTGTGGGCTCGGTGTCGCGAGCTGCCTTTAGGCCCTGGGCGAGTTTCTGATCCGTTTCGATGACGATGATGCGCCGGTTTTCACCGACTAACAGTTGCGTCATTTCGCCGTGGCCTGGGCCAATTTCGATCCAGGTTTGGTCGGCGGCCAGGGGCAGCGTGGCCAGGATGCGTTTGCGCCAGCCGATGTCGTGCAGGAAATGTTGGCCTAGGCGTTGGCGGGACATTGTTGGTGTGAGTGTAGCAACGCGGGGCGGGGCGAACAAATGTTGAGCGGGCGGCGGCGCCAAATTGGACGATCGGTGTGTGATCTTCGGGAATGCACTTTCTCTAGCGCCTTCATCCGATGGTGTCGGTCGTCGCTACCGGGATGGCGGTCGTAAGAGCACAGGCAAGATTGCCTATGCTACCGTGTGAGGTGCGAGCTTGACGAAGCTGCGACGTTCCGCTACCGTTTGCGTTTCTGCTGACTGCTTATGAAAATCCTGTTCATTGCATCGGAAGGTTTGCCTTACTCGAAGACTGGCGGCCTCGCGGACGTAGTCGGCGCGTTGCCGAAGGCGCTGGCGGAGATGGGCCACGAAGTGGCCGTGCTGCTGCCGCGCTATCGCGGGAATAAAATCACGTCGATATTGGTTTCCAGCGTAACGATCACGCTGGGTGAAAAACTGCGCTTCCCCGCGATTGGCGAAGGCCCGGCAGTTGCCGGCGTGCGTTATTTTTTCGTGGACGATCGCGGATTTTTCGACCGCGAGCAGCTATACGGCGAGAAGGGCGCGGATTATCCGGACAACGCCGAGCGCTTCACAGAATTTTCGCGCGTGGCCATCGAATTCATGAAGCGCGTCTGGCTGCCGGACGTGATTCATTGCCACGACTGGGAGACGGCGCTGGTACCGGTGTTGTTGCGCACGCAGCATGCCGAAGACCCGGTGGTGCGCGGGCTGCCGGTGGTGTTCACGATTCACAATATCGGTTACCAGGGAATATTTCCGCAGACGGTAATGCGCACCCTAGGTCTGCCAGACACTTTTTTCACGATGGACCGGCTGGAATTTTACGGCCGGGTAAATTTTCTGAAGGGCGGGCTGCTGTATGCCGATTATCTGACGACGGTGAGCCGCCGCTACGCGCAGGAAATTCAGACGCCGGAATTTGGTACTGGACTGGAAGGGGTGATCCGCGGACGCGCCGACCGCCTGCTGGGGATTCTGAACGGCGTGGATTATTCGGTGTGGAGTCCGGAGGTGGACACCTACATCACGCAGAATTATTCCGTGCACAATCTGGACGCGAAGAAGGCCGACAAGAAAGATTTGCTGCAGCAGTTCAAGCTGCCTGCGGAGAAGCCGGAAAATCTGGAACGGCCGGTGGTGGGAATCGTTTCGCGGTTCGCGGATCAAAAAGGATTTGATTTGATCGCGCGCGTCGCGGGCGATCTGATGAAGGAGAATCTGACGCTGGTGGTGCTGGGCACTGGCCAGCCGGAGTATGAAAAACTGTTCAAGGACATGGCCGAGAAATATCCCGGGCGCGTGGGATTGAAGATCGGGTACGACAATCCGTTGGCGCACAAGATTGAGGCGGGCGCGGACATCTTCCTGATGCCGTCGCGCTACGAGCCGTGCGGCTTGAACCAGATATACAGCTTGCGCTATGGTACGGTGCCGGTGGTGAGGGCGACGGGCGGTCTGGACGATACGGTGCAGAACTATGACGCGAAAACGCATCATGGGACTGGATTTAAGTTCGAGGCGTATGACGGGCGGGCGCTGCTGGATTCGCTGCGTGCCGCATTGAAACTGCAGCGTGATCCCAAGGCGTGGCAGACCGTGCAGAAGAACGGCATGGCCAAGGATTTTTCGTGGAAGGCTTCGGCCGCGGCTTATGTCACACTGTATGAAGCAGCGAAGAGGGCACGAATCCCGCGGGTTGCTGGGACATCTAAAGGTTAGCGCTGGAAACGCTTCCCGGAGTTTTTTTGGGGGGGGCGCAGTGCGGCGCTACAAGGGACAATAAGGGACAACATGTCAGATAACATCCAAGCGGTGAATGACGCGAATTTCGAAGCAGATGTGGTGGAAGCCAGCAAGACCCAGCCGGTGATGGTGGATTTCTGGGCGGATTGGTGCCGCCCGTGCCATATGTTGACGCCGACCGTGGAAGAGCTCGCGAAAGAGCACGCGGGGAAGCTGAAAGTGGTGAAGCTCAACGTGGATGAGAACATCAACGCGGCGGGCAAATTCAATATTCGCGGGATTCCCACCTTGCTGATTTTCAAGGGCGGGCAGGTGGCGGACCAGCTTGTCGGGGCGCAGCCGAAAGAATCGATCGAGAAAGTCATCCAGCGCCATATTTCTTAGGGCTTGGGCGCGAATTGATTCCACGCTAGGCCAGGTGACTATGAGCGGCGGCGAGCCGGAGCTGAGATCGCTGGGGACGGCGCCGACTTTGAAGAAGTGCGCGGCTTGCGGCGAGGAGTTTTCGTGCGGGGCGCCGGTGGCCGGTTGTTGGTGCGAGGAAGTGCAGGTCGCCGCAGAAGTCTTGGTTGCCCTGCGGGCGAGATATGCGGATTGTTTGTGCCGGCGGTGTCTTGCCGCGGCTGCGGCGTCTTCGACTCGGAGCATGCTACATCCGGATTCTGAGCCTACTTCCACGGGGCGTAGCATCCTGCCGTTACATTTCCTATGAATGCGAAATCGAAAAAAGGGCAGCGGCGATGCCATTGGGCGCAGTCGCCGTTAATGGTGGAGTACCACGATCGCGAGTGGGGTAAGCCGGTTCATGACGATCGTGTGCTCTTTGAGTTTCTGATACTCGAAGGTGCACAGGCGGGATTGAGCTGGGAGATCGTGCTCAACAAGCGCGAGAATTATCGGCGAGCGTTTGACGAGTTCGATGCGGAGACAATCGCGCGCTATGACAAACGTAAAGTGCGGGCGCTTCTGGGCGACGCGGGAATTGTGCGCAACCGGTTGAAGATCGCGGCGACGATTTCCAATGCCGCGGCATTTCTCGCGGTGCAGCGCGAGTTCGGATCTTTCGACCGTTACGTCTGGCAATTCGTGGGCGGGCGCCCGAAGAAAAATGATTGGAAGGCGTCGCGGAAGATTCCGGCGCGCGCGGCGGAATCGGATGCGCTGAGTAAGGATTTGAAAGCTCGCGGCTTCCGTTTCGTCGGGACTACCATTTGCTACGCGTTCATGCAGGCCGTCGGCATGGTAAATGATCATGCGCGCGATTGCTTCCGCTATAAATCGGTTGGCTAGCTCGTCCGCTTCTGACTTACGCCGGTAGTAAGTCAGTTTCCGGTGACGGCTGCCAGCTCAACCGGTCGATGCAACACCATCCAGTGCATTGATTCGACAATGCTGGCAGGAGAGAACCATCTGCTTGGCAGTGCTCGGTTCAAACCTAGCCAGGGCAGCGTCCCGGCTGGTCCAACCCTAACAAGCGATTTAGGCGTTTGTTTTCAATGCCGGACAGGTTCCAGCTTAGTGCTGCGTCGACCCATTGAGATCACCTGCCTAGTCGGAAACTGACCCACGACCCTTTTGCCCTTACGCTTGCGTCGGGGGCGGGCGGAGGCTAGAATTGCACGTACTTGTTTTTGCGTTTGCCCGCCTGCAGTGCTTCTGGTGTCAACGACCGGGGTAAGGTGCGGCCTGACGAAGGGTGGAGCGGCGACGGTGACTGAGAAGGCGCGAGCGAAAGCGATCTGCGTGGTTGGGGCGCAGTGGGGCGACGAGGGCAAAGGTAAGGTAGTTGATTACCTGGCGCAGTCGTTCGACTACACGGCGCGCTACGCGGGCGGACACAATGCCGGGCACACCGTCATTTTCAATAATCACAAATATATTCTGCAATTGATTCCCAGCGGCATTCTGCGGCCGGAGAAGAAGGCGGTGATCGGCGCGGGAACCGTAGTGGATCCCGCGGCGCTGGTCGCGGAGCTGGAAAATTTGAAGCGGTCAGGGATTGAGGTGCGCGGGCGGCTTTTTCTGAGCGATCGCGCGCATCTGATTTTTCCTTATCACCGCGAGATGGATAAGGCCGCGGAATCGGCGCGCGGGGCGGCGGCGATTGGGACTACTTCGCGGGGCATCGGGCCGGCGTACGAAGACAAAATGGCGCGGCGCGGCATTCGCGTGTGCGATTTGTTCGATCCGGTGGGCTTCAAGGAAAAACTGGAACGCGTGGTCGCGGAAAAAAATGCGATCAGCCGCGCGACGTACGGGCATCCCCTCGAAACCGCGGGCATCTACGATCAATATATGGAGCTGGCTGCGCACATTCACGGCCTGGTGGCGGACACGGGCGTGCTGCTGAACCGCGCTCTGGATAATGGCGAATCGGTGCTGTTCGAAGGCGCGCAGGGCACCATGCTGGACATTGATCATGGGACGTATCCGTATGTGACGTCGTCGAACGCAACATCGGGCGGCGTGGCGACGGGACTGGGTGTGGCGCCGACGCGAATCGGCGGCGTGGTCGGCGTAACCAAGGCTTACACTACGCGCGTGGGCAGCGGGCCATTTCCCACGGAGATGCCGGACCTGGACGCGCAGGCGTTGCGCGAGCGCGGCAAGGAATTTGGTGCGGTGACGGGCAGGCCGAGGCGCTGCGGTTGGCTGGACTTGGTTGTCCTGAAGTTCGCAAAAATGTTGAGCGGAATTGATTCGCTGGTCGTGACCAAGATGGACGTCTATGACACGCAACCGGAGATCAAAGTCTGCACCGGATACAAATATAACGGCAAAGTGCTAGAGAATATGCCGGCGGACGTCGAGACGCTGATGCAAGTGGAGCCGGTGTACGTGACTTTACCGGGATGGCAGAAGCCGACGCCGGGGATTCGCGATGTGAAGGAATTGCCCGAAGCGGCGCGCAATTATCTGAATTTTATTTCGGAGCAGCTGCAAGTTGAAATTGGGATGATATCCACCGGGCCGGAACGCGATGCGACGATTGTTCCGCGAGGGACGAAACTCGCGTCCTGGCTCTAAGGCGCCATGCTTTCCTACGAAGCGGCTCGCGCAAAAGTGATTGAAGTAATCTGCGCGCGGCGTTGTGCGCCTCCCCCTGCTACTGAAACCATTGAATTCGCGGAAGACCCTACGAAGGTGCTGAGACGCATCGTGGCGGAAGACGTGCGCGCGGACCGGAATTATCCGCCGTTCAATCGCTCAACACGCGACGGATTTGCGCTTCGGGCCGCGGATGCGATGAATGCGGGAGCGAAACTGCGGTTGATTGGCGAGAGCCGAGCGGGAGTGCCGTTCGCTGGCATGGTCGAGCCGGGGACGTGCGTGCAGATCATGACGGGCGCTGCGATGCCGCGCGGCGCAAATTCGGTTGTGATGAATGAGTACGCGCGGATCGAAGGCGAGTTTGTGGTGCTGGACGAAGCGGCGCGCGAGGGAGCGCATTTTGTGTTGGAAGGACAGGAAACGCGCGTGGGAGAGAGCGTAATCGAGCGCGGCAAGCGGCTGAGCTATGCGGAGCTGGCGATTGCGGCGCAGGTGGGGCGTTCGAAGCTGGTGGTAGCGAAGAAGCCGCGCGTCGCGATTCTTTCGACGGGCGATGAATTGGTTGCGTTGGAGGAGACGCCGACGAAATATCAGATTCGCAATAGCAACAGCGTGTCGCTCGCGGCGCAGGTGGCTTTGGCGGGCGGCGAGCCGGTGATGTTGGGGACCGCGCCGGATAATCTGGAGGAATTGCGCGCGCGACTCCAGCAAGCGCTGGAAGCGGATATTGTGGTGGTCACCGGCGGCGTGTCGGTGGGGAAATACGATCTCGTCGAGCAAGTGTTGCGGGAAATGGGCGCGGAATTTTACTTCGATGCAGTGGCGATTCGTCCGGGGAAACCGGCGGTGTTCGGTTTTTGCAAGGGCAAGCCTGTATTCGGGCTGCCCGGAAATCCCGTTTCAACGATGGTGACGTTTGAGTTGTTTGTGGTGCCGGGGATTGAGTTGTTGAGCGGCCACAAGCCGCATCCTTTGGCGCTGCTGAAAGCGAAGCTGGCGCATCCCTTGAATGAAAAGCCGCCGCTGGCGCATTTTTTGCCGGCGCGTGTGAGCTGGCCCGAGGGCGAGGCGGTGGTGGAAGCGATTCATTGGGAAGGGTCGGGGGATATCGGGTCGGTGGTGAAGGGGAATTGTTTTTTGGTGGTGAATGAGGCGCGGCAAGTGTTCGCGGCGGGCGAGATGGCGGATGTTTTGCCGCGGCGTGGATTGTTCTGAGTTTCGGATGCGTCATCTAACGCCGCGATCCACTACGGCACCGTAGGGGCGGGTCTGAGACAGGCCCCTACAGATTCAAATGCAACTTCAACATTCATGGCGAAACTTTCGCACTACGATGAAAAAGGGCGCGTGCGGATGGTGGACGTTACGGCGAAGGCGGCCACGTCGCGTACTGCGCAGGCCCATGCGTTTATTCGTATGGAGCGCGCGACGATCAGCAGCGTACGTCGGCTGAAATCTCCTAAAGGCAATCCTCTGGAAATCGCGCGAATCGCCGGAATTGGCGCCGCCAAGCGTACGGCGGAGCTGATTCCACTTTGTCATCCCCTAGCTTTGACTCACGTGGATGTGGATGCCAAGCTGTGCCAGAATGGAATCGAGCTGACATCCGAGGCGACGGCTACCGGCCCGACCGGCGTCGAGATGGAGGCTTTGGTGGCAGTGTCGGTTGCGGCGCTGACGATTTATGACATGTGCAAAGCGCTGGAACGCGGCATGGAAATCACCGAGGTGTACGTGGTGAAGAAGGCGGGCGGGCGAAGCGGTACGTATGTGCGTCCTGGGAAGCGTGTGAAGCGATGACACCAATGAAGGATGTGAAAGTCCTGGTGGTGGACGATAACGCGCTGATCCTTGACCTATTGATGAAGGGATTGCTGCCGCATTGCGATGCGCGCGCGGCGGCGGATGGCGCCGATGCGTTGCTGAAGATTGTGGACGATCCGCCGGACCTGGTGGTGTGCGACTACCGCATGCCGGGACTGGATGGGCGCCAGCTGTATGAAAAATTGCGCGGGCGGCAGCAGACCAAAGCGATTCCTTTTATATTTTTGGCTAGCCGCAGCGACATTGAAGAGAAATTGCGTCCTATCGTGGAAGGCGTCGAGGAATTCATCCCCAAGCCGTTTTTCTTGAAAGATCTGGTGCGGCGCGCAAAAAAAGTGGTGGACCGGCTGCAGCTGGAGAAATTGCAGAATCGCCAGGTGCGTCCGGGAGTGGTGCAGGGGCGGCTGGAAGAAATGTCCATCATGGACTTGATGCAGTCGCTGGAGATGGGGCAGAAGTCGTGCCAGTTGACGATTCGTCGCGGCGAAGAAAGCGGCGATTTATTTTTTGCTTCGGGGCAATGCAAAGACGCACGGCTGGGAGCGCTGGAAGGCGAGGCTGCGGTATTCGAGGCGGTGCGCTGGCCCGAAGGCGAATTTGAAATTGATTTCAATCGCGCACCGACGCGCGACATCATTTCGCGCACCACGACTGGGCTGCTGATGGAAGCGCTGCGGTTGGTGGATGAAGGGCAGCGCGACGGCGAAAGCGAAGACGCGCCGGTCACTGAAGGATAGTCGCGGGAGAATCGCGGCGCCACCTCATGCGGGTTTCCATACTTACAGTGAGCGATTCGGTAGCCAGCGGGAAGCATGCGGACGGTTCCGGTCCGGCTGTGGCGGGGCGCTGCAGGGATCTGGGTTGGGAAATTGTGTCGGCGGAGATTTTGCCGGACGAGCGGGAGAGCATCGCCGAGTTTTTGCGGAAGACAGCGGATGCGAACGTGGTGGATTTGATCCTCACGACTGGCGGGACTGGCGTGGGGCCGCGTGACGTGACGCCGGAAGCTATGTTGTCCGTAGCAGAAAGATTGATTCCGGGGTTTGCGGAGCAGATGCGCGCGGAGGGTTTGAAGAAAACGCCGCGGGCAATTTTGTCGCGTGGAGCCGCGGGAATTCGCGGGACCACGATAATTCTGAATTTGCCGGGGAGTCCGCGCGGTGCGGTGGATTCGCTGGATGCTATTGCCGCTTTGCTGCCTCATGCCGTAGATGTGCTGCACGGCGCACGTCATTGAATAATACAAACCTAAAAACGTAACCGAAGGATCGGGTGCCTCAGTGCTGACGTGCCCGCTTCGTCCCGAAAGGCGCGGGACGAAGCGGCCGGTACACGTGCACCTGCAAAAACTGGACGCTTCGCGCGTCCGATGGCGCGAAATTTTTGTGGCGGATGAGGCTGGCTGAGACTTGACCGCTGTGCTAGGATGCGCTGTTCGTGGGTCAACGCTGATCCGACGATGCCGAGCCAATACATTCCGATATTGATTTACGCGGTGCTTGCCGCGTCTTTCCCTGCCGTTTCGCTGATGGTTTTCAAGTTGATTCGGCCGGACATGAAGGCGAACGGCGCGAAGCTGGAGCCTTACGAGTGCGGCGTGCCGCCCGAAGGCAACGCGCGCGGGCGGTATTCAGTGCGGTTTTATATGGTGGCGATTCTGTTTGTGATTTTCGATGTGGAGACAATCTTTCTGTTTCCTTGGGCGATCAAGTATGGGCAGCTGGGCGTGTATGGCCTGGTGACGATGCTGGTGTTTTTGGGGATTTTGTTGATCGGGTATGTGTGGCTGTATCGCAAGGGCGCGTTGGATTGGGTGTGAGCGCGCGGGCGAGGTAGGACTAAGAGGGCGGGTCCCGCAGGTGCGGGACCCGCCCCTACATGAAATTGACAGCAGGTGGAATTGACGTTGTTTTTTGGAGTGTGTTAAAAAGGCGGGCTGCGAGCCGATTGCGGGGCGCGTTTTGTAGTGCGCACCGAGCGACGGCAGCCGATCGAACCGATGGTCAACGACCCTTCGGAAAAAGGTCCAGCCGCAAAACCGCCGGAGGGCACGGCGGAAAAGCCTTCTATTCCTTCCGAGCTTGAAACACCAGCAGTTCCTGCTGCGCCTGTTGAGCCAGTTGCAGCGAAACCACCTGTCGCGCCGCCTGCGGCGACTCCTGCTGAGCCAGTCGCACCGAAATCACCTCTGACGCCGCCAACAGCGAAACCATCTGTTTCACCGCCTGCGGCGAAGCCTCCCGCTGCTGCGGCTACTCCGGCGACGCCAGGAACTCCGGCTGCACCTGGAGCTCCCGCAGCTGCAGCGCCGCCGAAACCTGCTGCTCCTGCAGCGCCACCGAAAGAAGCGCCGCCAAAACCTGTTCCGCTCGATAACGAATTGACGCAACGGCTGAAGGCGCGATTCGGCGATGCATTTCGCGAAGCATCGCTGGACCGGAAGCAGGCCATCGTGACGATTGCGCTAGAGCAGCTGCGGGAAATTTCGCGTTATTGCCGTGACGAAGAAAAATTCGACATGCTGGTGGATTTGACGGCGGTGGATTGGCCGAAGCGCGAAAAACGATTCGACGTGGTGCTGAATCTGTATTCTTTCGCCAAGAACGAGCGTCTGCGATTGAAGGCGTATGCGGGAGAAAACGAGCCGGCGCCGAGTGTCTGCGAAATCTGGCCTGCGGCGAATTGGATGGAACGCGAATGTTACGACATGTTCGGGATCGTGTTTGAAGGGCACCCCAATCTGACGCGCATTTTACTGCCGGACGAATGGCAGGGCCATCCGCTGCGCAAGGATTACGACATCTTGAAGCAAGACACGGATTGGGTACGCGAAAATCTGGGAATCGAGAGCGGGCAATAGCGCCGCCAAGACGGCCACGGGCGAATGAGCAACGAGCATACAACAAAAACGATTTCGGGGATGGATAGCGTCAACACCACGGTGCTGGGCGCGGACGAAATCATTTTGAATATGGGGCCGCAGCATCCTTCGACGCACGGCGTATTGCGCGTGAAGTTGAAATTGGATGGCGAGCGCGTGGCCGGGTCGGAATGCATCATCGGCTACTTGCATCGCGGCGTGGAAAAGATCGCCGAGCATCGCAGCTACCAGCAATTTGCGCCGTACGTGGATCGCATGGATTATGTGGCTGCGGTTTCGAACGGATTGGGCTACTGCGAGGCGGTGGAAAAATTGCTGGGAACTGAAGCGCCGCCGCGCGCGCGGGTGGTGCGCACGATTTTGACGGAGCTGCAGCGCATCGCGAGCCACTTGTTGTGGCTGGGCACGCATGCGCTGGATATCGGCGCGCTGACGCCGGTTTTCTACTGCTTTCGCGAGCGCGAAGAAATCCTGAAAATTTTCGAGAAGTATTGCGGCGCGCGGCTGACGACGCACGCGTTTCGCATCGGCGGATTGCAGTACGAGACGTATGACGGTTTCGAAGAGGACACGAAACGTTTCTGCAACGATTTCAGTAAGAAGATTGACGAGTACGAAACGCTGTTGACTGAAAATCGCATTTGGGTGGGGCGCACGAAGGGCGTGGGAATTCTGAACGCGGCGGATGCGATTGCGCTGGGCGTAACTGGGCCGGTGCTGCGCGCGAGCGGAGTGAAATGGGATTTGCGCAAAGCGCAGCCGTACGCCGCTTACGACCAATACGAATTTGATATTCCCACGCGCGAGACCGGCGACACCTACGACCGGTACGTGGTGCGCATGGAAGAAATGCGGCAGTCGCGGCGAATTTGTTTGCAAGCGGTGGAAAATATTCCGACTGGGCCGATTATGGCGCGCATTGGCAAAGTGCTGAAGCCGCCGCCGGGCGAGGTGTATCACTCGATCGAAGCGCCGAAGGGCGAGCTGGGTTATTACATCGTCAGCGACGGGACCACACAGCCTTATCGCGTGCGTGTGCGGCCGCCGTCATTTATTAATTTGCAGGCGTTTGACAAAATGGCGAAAGGCTCGTTGATCGCGGACGTGGTGGCGATTATCGGGACGATCGATATTGTGCTGGGAGAAGTGGACCGCTAGAAAATGGGACATCTGATTCCACCTTCAATCATGCCGTTCGTGCTGCCGGTGGTTTACGCCGTGGTCATAGTCGCGGTACTGCCGCTGCTGGCGGGCTACATCGTATTGATGGAACGAAAAGTAATGGCGGACATGCAGGCGCGGCTTGGTCCGATGCGCGTGGGTCCGCACGGATTGCTGCAGCCGATTGCAGACGCGGTGAAATTGCTGTTGAAGGAAGACATTATTCCGGACAAAGCGGACCGGCTGATGTTCTGGTTCGCGCCGCTGGTGAGCGTGACGATGGCGCTGCTCGCGTATTCGGCGCTGGCGATTGGTCCGGCGTTTCAAATTGCGGATTTGAATATTGGATTACTTTTTATTTTGGCGGTCAGCTCGCTGGGAATTTACGGCATTGTGCTGGGCGGGTGGGCTTCGAACAGCCACTATTCGTTGCTGGGAGCTTTGCGCAGCGCGGCGCAATTGGTGAGTTACGAAACTGCAGCGGGGCTGGCGCTGATTTCGGTGCTGCTGCTGGCCGGCTCGCTTTCGATGAAAGATATCGTGCAGGCGCAGTCGGATCAGGGAGTGTGGTTCGGCTTCTCGGTACCGTTTGGATTTTTCATTTATCTGGTGGGCTCGATCGCGGAAACCAATCGCGCGCCGTTTGATTTGCCCGAAGCGGAATCGGAACTAGTAGCGGGATACATGACGGAGTACAGCGGATTCCGCTGGTCACTTTATTTTCTGGCGGAGTACGCCAACATGGTGATCGTTGCGGGCATCGCGACGACATTATTTCTGGGCGGGTGGCTGCGGCCGGGAGCGCGTTACCACGAACAGATTCCGGGCACATCAATTGAATGGTTGGACGCTTTGCCGGCGCTGCTGACGCTGGGCGTGGCGCTGTATTGCATTTCACTGGTGCGGAAGCAGCCGGTGAAAATCCAGAAAATCGTGATGGCGCTGGTGGCGGGGCTGTGCGTGGTTGTCGCGGTCGTGCTGGCGGGCGCACTGGTTGCGCCTCCGGCGGTGATGCAGGGAATTCATGGCGCGTTCTGGTTTATGGCGAAAGTTTTCGCGTACATCTATGCGTTCTTGTGGATCCGGTTTACGTTTCCGCGCTACCGGTTCGACCAGCTGATGCGGCTGGGTTGGAGATTTCTGATTCCGCTGGCGCTGGTGAACGTGATTGGCGTGGGAGTGGCAATTGTGCTGCGGCAGCAATGGGCTTGGGGGCCGATCGTTTCGTTGATACCGACGACTTTGGCAACGCTGGGCGTGGCGATGCTGCTGGCGAAAGATGATGCGCCGGTTTCTGAGGCACAGACGGCGGACGGTGAATAGATGCAGACGCTGAATCAAGCGCTATTTATATTTTTCGCGGTGCTGGCGGTAGCGTCCGCGATTTTGATGGTGACGCGGCGAAATATCGTGCACGGCGCGGTGTTTTTGATTACGACGCTGCTTTCCACGGCAGGAATTTTTCTGCTGCTGCAGGCGGAATTTCTTTTCATCGTGCAGATCATTTTGTATGTGGGCGGAATCATGGTGCTGTTCGTATTCGTGATCATGCTGGTGGATCTGGACGTTTCGATGCGGCTGGTGCAATTCAACCGGCAATGGATTGTAGCGGGGGCGCTGGCGTTGGTGCTGGCGGCGCAATTTTTGTTTGCGATATGGGCCGGGCGCGGGGCGCTGCGTTTGCCGGCGATGGCTGCGGAGATTTCGCCGAAAAATACCGAGGCGGTTGGCGATGCGTTGTTCAGCCATTACATGCTGCCGTTTGAGATCGCTTCGATATTGCTGCTGGTGGCGATGATTGGCGCGGTGGTGATGGCCAAGCGGAGAGTGGGATGATTCCGGTGGACTATTATTTGTTTCTGAGCCTGGCGCTGTTCATCATCGGCGTGATCGGGGTGCTGACGCGGCGCAATGTGATCATTATGCTGATGTCCATCGAGCTGATTTTGAACGCGGTGAACATCAACCTGATGGTTTTTTCGCGGATGTGGGGCACGGTGGATGGACAGGTGTTCGCGATTTTTATTATTACAGATGCGGCGGCGGAAGCTGCGGTGGGATTGGGAATCATTCTGGCATTCTTCCACAATCGCGAGACGGTGCTGGCGGACGAAATGGACATCATGAAATGGTGAAGGCTCAGCGATGAACGCGCCGTACTTCTTGGATCATATCTGGCTGATCCCACTGTTTCCGCTGCTGACGGCGGCGGTGATGCTGTTCTATGGCCGGAAGCTCGCGAACAACGTGGTGAGCTATTTGTGCGCGGGAAGCGTGTTTGTTTCGTTTATTTTTTCGGTGGGCGCTTTTTTTCAACTGGTGGCCCGGCCAGAAAACGAGCGATTTTTCACGAAGATGCTTTTCCAGTGGCTGCCCGCTATTCCGTATCACATGTTCGACGGGCGGCTGGCGAAATTCGTGGCGTCGTGGGAATTTCAGATTGATCCGCTATCGGCGGTGATGATTCTGGTGGTTACCGGCGTGGGATTCCTGATTCACGTGTATTCCACGGGGTACATGGCGCATGAGGGTGGATATTACCGGTTTTTCGGATACCTGAACCTGTTCATGTTCGCGATGCTGATTCTGGTGCTGGCGAATAACTTCCTGATGATGTTTGTGGGCTGGGAAGGCGTGGGGACTTGCAGCTATTTGCTGATCGGGTTTTATTTTCATCGCAAGTCGGCGTCGGACGCGGGGAAAAAGGCGTTCATCGTTAATCGCGTGGGCGACGCGGGATTTCTGCTGGGAATTTTTCTTTGCTCCGCTGTACTGGGTACAGTGCGCTTCAGCGATATCGGGCCGGCGCTGCTGGCGGGACATTTTCAGATGGGCGATCCGCGGCTGACGGCGATTGCGCTGTTGCTTTTCGTGGGCGCGGCGGGCAAATCGGCGCAGATTCCGCTGTATGTGTGGCTGCCGGACGCGATGGAAGGGCCAACACCGGTGAGCGCGCTGATTCACGCGGCGACGATGGTGACTGCGGGCGTGTATATGGTGACGCGCACGAATGCGATTTACCAACTGTCGCCGAAGGCCATGGGCGTGGTCGCGCTGGTCGGTGCGATTACCGCGTTATTCGCGGCTTCGATTGGCGTGGTGCAGAACGACATCAAGAAAGTTCTGGCGTATTCCACGGTTTCGCAGCTCGGTTATATGTTCCTGGCCTGCGGCGTGGGCGCGTTCACTGCGGGAATTTTTCACCTGATGACCCACGCGTTTTTCAAAGGATTGCTGTTCCTTGCGGCGGGCAGCGTGATCCATGCGCTTTCAGGCGAGCAGGACATGCGCAAGATGGGCGCGCTATCGAAGCGAATTCCGGTGACGTATTGGACGATGCTGATCGCGACACTGGCGATTGCCGGGATTTTTCCGTTCGCCGGATTTGTGAGCAAGGACCTGATTCTGGGAAAGGCGTATGAGAAAGATTTGCTGTTGTGGGCCATCGGATATTTCACCGCGGGGATGACGGCGTTTTATATGTTCCGTCTGATTTTCATGACGTTCCACGGAACATCGCGCGTGGACCATGAGGTGGACCATCACATCCACGAATCGCCGAAATCCATGTTGGTGCCACTGGTGATTCTGGCGGGACTTTCGATTGTGGGCGGGCTGGTGAGCTGGCCGGAGATTCTGGGCGGGAACAGCCACTTCGTGCATTTTCTTGAGCCGGTGGTGGGCATGGCGCACGAGGCGCGCGTGGAGCCGTTGAAGGGGCCCAGTTCGCGCATGGGCGAAATAAATTTGATGCTGATGTCGGAAGGGCTCGTGGTGCTGGGAATTTTGTTCGCTTGGTATCTCTATATCAAGCGCACGGAATTGCCGGCGAAGATTGCAAAGAGCCTGAACGGATTTTACCAGCTCGTGTACCACAAATATTATGTGGACGAGTTGTACGACGCGCTGTTCGTGAATCGCGCGAAAGATTTGGGATTGGCGCTGGGGTGGTTCGATACGAATGTGATTAATGGGGTGGGCGTGGATGGCGCGGGATGGCTTACGCGATTCGTGTCGCGCGTTTCGATGTGGTGGGACACGTGGATCGTGGACGGCTCGGTGAAACTGGGCGCGCGCATCGTTTGGTTGTGTAGTTTTCCAGTTCGCTTGATTCAGGACGGCTTGGTGCAGAGTTACATGCTGTTCATCGTGATCGGATTGATCGGGTTCCTGGGATATTACTTTTATCTGGCGCATCACGCGGTGCACTAAGCTGGATTTCGATGCGGGCGAGCACGGTCTGCAAATTGCTGTAGTGGAAGAACGCGAGGGAACGGATGCTCTTTTCCGATAGCCATATTTTAAGCACGATCCTGTTCACGCCGCTGATTGGCGCGATCCTGATGCTGTTTATTCCGCGCGAGCGGGCCGACCTGCATCGCTGGATGGGCAATCTGTTTGGGTTCCTCGGCTTGCTGGTTTCGCTGCCGCTGATATGGCGCTTTCAATCCGGGGCGGGCGCGCCGCAATTTCAATTTGTGGAAAATGCGAGCTGGATTCCTTCGGTGGGAGCGCATTTCACCTTGGGGATCGATGGGCTGAGCTTTCTGATGGTGATGCTGACTACGGTGCTGGGCGCGATTGCGATTTTGTCTTCCTGGTCGGCGATCCACAAGCGCGAAAAGGAATATTACATTCTGCTGTTGCTGCTGCAGACGGGCATGCTGGGCGTTTTCATGTCGTTGGATTTCGTGCTGTTCTACGTGTTCTGGGAAGTGATGCTGGTGCCGATGTATTTTCTGATTGGCGTATGGGGCGGCGAGCGGCGGTTGTACGCGGCGATCAAATTTTTCCTGTACACGCTGGCCGGATCGGTGCTGATGCTCCTCGCGATCCTGGCGATTTATTATTACCGCAATACTTTCGACGTGCGCGCGATTCTGGAGCATCCCTTCCTCGCGCAGGATGGGTGGCTGCAGAAGTGGCTCTTTTGGGGATTCTTTTTCGCGTTTGCAATCAAGGTGCCGGTGTTCCCGTTCCACACATGGTTGCCGGACGCGCACACTGAGGCGCCGACGGCTGGTTCCGTCATCCTGGCCGGCGTGCTGCTGAAAATGGGGACTTACGGTTTTCTGCGTTTTTCGCTGCCGATGTTTCCGGACGCGACGGTGAAGTACCGCGGCATTGTGATCGTGCTCTCGCTAATCGGAATTATTTACGGTGCACTCGTCTGCATGATGCAGAAGGACATGAAAAAGCTCATCGCGTATTCGTCGGTGAGCCACATGGGTTTCTGCACGCTGGGGATTTTCGTGCTGACGCCGCTGGGACTTTCCGGCAGCATCATCCAGCAAATCAATCACGGCATTTCGACTGGCGCGCTATTCCTGCTGGTCGGGGTGCTGTACGAGCGACGGCACACGCGGCTGATTTCGGAATTTGGCGGACTTTCGACGCCGATGCCGAATTTCGCTGTGGTGTATTTGATTATCACACTCAGCTCGCTGGGCATGCCACTGCTGAATGGGTTCATTGGTGAGTTCACGATTCTGCGCGGCGTGTTCGAAGTGAGCTGGCAGTGGGCGGCGTGGGGCTCCTTCGGGGTAATTCTGGGCGCGGCGTATTTGCTGTGGCTGTACCAGCGGGTGATGTTCGGTTCGGTGACGAACCCGGCGAACGAGCATTTGCCGGATTTGAATGCGCGAGAGTATGCGACGCTGATTCCGCTGGTGGTGCTGGCGTTCTGGATCGGAATCTATCCGGCGCCGCTTTTCAAAGTGGTGGACCAGCCGGTGCGGCGGGTGGTGGAGCGAGTGCATCCGGGATTCTACACGGATTGGCATACACCGGGCGAGAAGGCTGCGGCGGCTGACGCTGGCACTACGCTTGCTCCGGCGGCTGGCACATCCACAGCGACGCCAGCCGAGGTGAAATAGATGCCCTGGCAGAAGATCTTCGAGCAGACGCGCGGGGATTTTTTTCTGGTGCTGCCGGAAGCGATGCTGGTGTTTTTCGGCCTCGCGATTTTGTTGAGCGATTTTCTGCTGACCAAGCGGCAAAAATCGTGGAATGCACTGACGGCGATGCTGGGAGTGATTTTCAGCGCCGGCTCGCTCTACATGCTGCAGGCGTACGCCTCGCCGCCGATTGGGCCGGCGCCCGGATTCTACGATTCCATCAGGATCGATCCGTTTTTTATTTTCTTCGGCTTTCTTTTCCTCGCATCCACAGCGCTGGTGATTTTGATTTCGGTGCGTTACATGGAGATTGAAGATGAGCAGCACGGCGAATATTACGCGCTGATGCTGTTTGCGACCGTCGGGATGATGTTTCTGGCATGTGGGAACGATTTGGTGGTGCTGTTCCTGGGGCTGGAAACGATGGCGCTGAGTTTTTATGTGCTCAGCGGATTTTTGCGGCGGGATAGGCGGTCGAACGAAGCGGCGATGAAGTACATGCTGATGGGCGCCTTCAGCTCGGGGATTCTGGCTTATGGGTTTTCGATTTTGTACGGACTGGCCGGCTCGACGAACCTGGCGGTGATCCAGGAAGCGATCCAGCGGCGGCACCTGCAATTTCCTGGGACCGATTTGCTGACTTTTCTCGCGCTGGGAACGGTGGCTGCCGGAATATTTTTCAAGATTGCGGGCGTGCCGTTTCATCAGTGGGCGCCGGATGTTTATGAGGGAGCGCCGACCGCGATCACGGCGTTCGTTAGCGGCGCTTCGAAGGCTGCGAGCTTTGCGCTGCTGTTGCGATTGTTCCTGACGGTTTTCTGGCCTGTGAATTTGGATTGGGTGCGTATCATGGAGACGGTGGGGGTGCTGTCGCTGACGGTCGGCACGCTGGCGGCGATAACGCAGACAAACATCAAGCGGCTGCTGGCGTATTCCTCGATCGCGCAGGTGGGCTACATACTGCTGGGATTCGTTGCGGCGGTGAATCCGGACGGCACTTTGCACGAGCGCGGGCTGCAGGCGATGGCGTTCTATTTGTTCGTGTACGTGTTCTTCAATACCGGCGCGTTCACGGTGGTGATTTTGTTGCGGCGCAAGGGGATTATCGGCGACGAGATTGATGATTTGAATGGGCTGATCGAACGCAGTCCCGGCGCGGCGGTGCTGATGCTGATTTTTCTGCTTTCGCTCGCGGGAATTCCGCCGACCGCCGGGTTTGTGGCAAAACTTCTGATTTTCTGGGCGCTGATCGAAACGCATCACACGGTGCTGGCGGTTCTAGGAGTGCTCTATATTCTTCCCGCGGTGTATTACTATTTCCGGATGGTGGCGGCGATGTGGGTGCGCGAATCCAGCGACACCGTGCGGCCGGTGATCACCTGGGCGCAGAAGTTTGCGCTGGGCGCGATGGTAGTCGTGACGCTCGCCGCCGGAATGTTTCCCGAGCAGTTCCTGCGTTTGGCGACGTATTCTATATTGACGCCGTTTGGGCAATGATGGATGGGCAGTGGCCGCCGGCGTCCAATGACCGACCGCCAGTAACCGGCAGCGAATAATGTCCTCCGAAAATCCAGCTCCTCGCAAAGGGCCCAGCAGCGGCGCCACGCAAGTGGCCATGGCCATGGAGCTGCCGGTCATTTTGATCGCCACTATTGGAATTGCGGGTGGCGCGGGATATTTGCTGGACCGCTGGCTGCACACTTCGCCGCTGCTTACGCTCATTCTCGGTTTTCTCGGATTTGGCGCGGGGGTGTGGGATGTGATTCGTCGCCTCTCGCGCTCCGAGAGGCCGGATGGCGGCGCCAATGGCGGGGGATGAAGAGTTTTACCGCGCTGCAGAGTGCCGCATTGAATGGTTGATTGCGGGGATCGGCGCCATCGCGACGGCCGCGACCTGGTTTGTTTGGGGCGGCAGGGCTGCATCGGGTGTGGCTGCCGGAGCGATCCTCTCTTGGGTAAATTATCGCTGGATGAAACAGGGAGTGGACACGTTGGCGCGGCTCTCCACGGCTCAGGCGGGGACGCAGCGGGCGCAGGTTCCCGTGAACGTGTCTATGAAATTTCTGGGCCGCTACGCTTTGCTGATTGTTGCTGCGTATGCTATTCTGCGGGCCTTTAGACCTCCAGTAGCAAGCTTGCTGGCCGGTTTTTTTTCCGTGATTGCCGCGGTTCTGGTGGAAATGGTGGGGCAGCTTTTCCGTCGCAGCCCGCCTCCGGACGCGAGTTCCTGAAAGGGTGGAAATGGGCGAGGGATTATTGTGGGTTACGCTTGTGCTGAACCGCTTCTTGGGGAAGCCGGTCGGCGCATTGCTAGCGGCTCTGCACATTCAGCCGGCCAATCCTGAATTTCCAATTCCCAATCATGTGGCTTTCGAGCTTGTGGTATTTGCGCTGGCCGCGGTTTTCTTTTTGTGGCTGCGAACCCGAATTTCGGTGGACCGCCCTGGCGGCACGCAGCAGTGCATGGAAGCTCTGCTGACGAATCCGATGGGCGTGGGAATTCGAGATTTGCTGGACGATAACGTGGGGCACGACGGCCAGAAATACGTGGCGATGCTCGGCAGCATCGGACTTTTTGTGCTGATCTGCAACCTGGTGGGATTGTTTCCCACGTTTATGTCGCCGACGGCGGTGGTTTCCGTGCCGCTGGGCTGCGCGATCGTGGTGTTCATCTATTACAACTGGGTCGGCGTGGTAAAGCATGGAGTGCTGGGACACGGAAAGCACTTCCTGGGTCCGGTGCTGGCGATGTCGCCGATCATGCTGCCGATTGAAATTGTGAGCAATCTTGCGCGCTTGCTTTCGCTTACCGTGCGTCTTTGGGTAAATATGCTGGTTAGCGAGACGCTATATGTGCTGTTTCTCGGCCTTATGCTGGAGATGTATTTGTTCCTGGGGCATCTTGGAAAGTGGGGATATATCGGCGCAATTATTCCGCTGGTAGGTCCCGTCCCATTTATTCTGTTGCACATTTTTGTGGCGGTATTGCAGGCGTTCGTATTTACGATTCTTCCCGTGATTTATGTTGCGGGAGCTGTGGGCGACGAGCACTAATAATCAGCAGCGTGGATTAATATTTCTTCGGCATTATCGCAGTCAGTGTGATCCCGGCTGCTTGAGGATGACGGGAGCCACCGCCTGGCGGCAAATTCATAACGAGGACGAGGAGAACACCATGAAGAGGTACGCGTTGTTTCTGCTGGGAGTGGTCGCGGTGATCATGTTTGCCCCGGCGGCGTTTGCGCAGGGGACGGCAGGGGAAGCAGTGGCGACGAATTGGGTGGCGATCACGTCCGGCTTTGCGATGGCGATTGCGTCGGCGGCGGGTGGTTACGCACAGGCCAAGGCTACGGCGGCGGCTTGCGAAGGATTGGCGCGCAATCCTGGAGCGGCAGCGGCGATTCGTTTCGCGTTGATTTTGGCGCTGGTGCTGATTGAGTCCATGGCGCTGTACACGTTTGCGATTGTATTTTTGAAAGTAAAGTAACGATTCGGCGGGGAATTTGGGCCCGGAAGTTCGCGGTGAGCGAGCTTCCGGGCTTTTTGTTGTGTGCCGAGCATGCTCGATGGCTTGGAGGTGCAAGTCCTCTCTGCAGCCTGATGGAGGCGAAGTGATAGCAAAGCGCAAGGGCTGAGCCGCGAGGCAAGGTCTGAAAGAAGCGTGTAGCAAACACGCGAGCCGATGGACAAGAACTGGATAGGAGGCCTACGTTGCCGGGCGAGCGAGCAACGGATCGCGAAGCCCACATCCATCAAAGGCACTGGTGGTAAATCCGGCGGTTGTGCGTGGAAGGCGATCGAACTTACCTCGGGAGATCTGTTGCATGTCACGGAATCGTGACTGAGGGTGGAGCGATTCACTCTGACCGTGCGGCAGAAGTCAGCAGCGGGCATATTAGTCGCGCAAGCGATGAAGGCCCAAACAGTAGGGAGCGACTATTAGGACGCAGGACTCGATGAGCGACAAGCGGCAGAAGAACCAGCTAGTGCTGGCCTTTGCTGAGAGGGATAGGAGTGAAGCTCCGAAAGCTTCTCAGGAAGGGACCGAATCGCGCACGGCGAAATGCGAAACCGAACGTCCAGCTCGTCACGAGCAGTTGATGGAAGAAGTCTGCGAGCGGAGAAACTGCTGGCAGGCTTACAAGCGAGTCAAGGCGAACAAAGGAAGCCCGGGAATCGATGGCATGAAAGTGGGCGTGCTCTGGGACTATCTGAAGCAGCACTGGCCCTCCCTAGGGGAACAGCTGTTGCGTGGGACCTACCAACCACAACCGGTAAGGCGAGGGGAAATCCCGAAGCCGGACGGCGGGGAGGGAAAGCTTGGCATCCCGACGGTGCTGGATCGTTTGATCCAGCAGGCGGTCATGCAGGTTCTGCAACGCAGATGGGACCCCACCTTCTCCGAACACAGCCAGGGGTTCGGGCCGAAACGCTCGGCGCATCAAGCGGTAGCCAAGGCGCAGCAGCACATAGCGGAGGGCCATCGCTGGGTGGTGGACCTTGATCTGGAAAAGTTCATTGATCGGGTCAATCACGACAAACTGAGCGCGGCGATCGCGCGGCGGGTGACCGACAAGAGAGTGCTCCGATTGATCGGAACGTCCTGGAAAGTGGGTGTGCTGGAGAATGGGCTAGTGAGTCCAGCGGAAGAGGGAACAGCGCAAGGTGGACCGCTCTCTCCGCTACTGTCGAACATCGTACTCGATGAACTCGACCGCGAGCTTGAACGACGCAAGCACCGCTTCGTGCGGTATGCGGACGACTGCAACAGCTGCATCCGCGGCCAACGAGCGGGGCAGCGAGTGATGACGAATGTCACTCGTTTCCTCACACGTCGACTGAAGCTCAAAGTGAACGAGGCCAAGAGTGCGGTAGCTCGACCAGCAGAGCGAAAGTTCTTGGGGTTCAGCTTCAGCACCAACAAGGAACCGAAACGGCGCATCGCGCCCAAGGTCCTGCTGCGCTGCAAGCAGAAAGTCCGGGAACTGACGCGACGGACGCGAAGAATTAGTCTGGAACAAGCGCTGAAGGAACTGACGGCCTACTTAAGGGGCTGGAAGAGCTACTTCGGCTTCTGTCAGACACCTTCGCTGCTGAAAACTCTAGATCAATGGATACGCCGTCGTCTGCGGTCCATGATCTGGAAGCAATGGAAGTACGGCCAACAACGATACCGGAGGCTACGCCAACTCGGGGTAAGTAAGGATCTCGCCGCACAAACGGCGGGTAGTCCGCACGGCCCCTGGCTTGTGGCGCACAGTCCGGCCTGGTCGCTCGCGCTCCCGCTTGCCTTCTTCGACTCTCTCGGACTTCCTCGGTTGTGCGCTGGACGTGCGTAACCCTCTGCACCGCCGGATGCGGACCCGCATGTCCGGTGGTGTGGCAGGGGAGAGCAGGCGACCACTCTCCCTATGCCGATTTTTGGCAAGGTCGATTGCGGGCGGCGGCGGGCGCGCGGGCGGGTCCCGCAGGCGCGGGACCCGCCCCTACGAAAAACACGTCAGAGTGTGTCCATCGGAAGTCTGTTTCTAATGCAGGGAGAGAGATTCGGCGGCGGCTCTGGCGTAGTCCAGGACATGGCTGGGGAGGATGCCGAGGTAGAGGGTGCCGATGGCGGCGATGCTTAGCGCGAGGACTAGCGCAGGAGCGACCTTCGATGGCGTGTAGTCTTTCGATGGCTCCCAGAAATACATGGCGATGATGACGCGCAGATAGTAGTAAGCGCCGACGATGCTATTGATCGCGGCGATCACTACCAGCCAGACCATGCGCGAATCGAGTGCGGCTTGAAACGCGAAGAATTTTCCGAGGAAGCCGCCGGTGGCGGGCAATCCCAGCAGCGAAAACAGAAATAGCGTGAAGCACGCGGCGAGCACGGGTTGTTTCGTACCAAGCCCCGCGTAGTCGGTGATTTCCAGGCGCTGTTCGTCGCGTTGGCCCAGGTGCGCGATCACCAGGAACGCGCCGATTTTCATGAGCGCGTAGGCCGCGAGGTAAAAAAGCACGGCTGCGACGCCGTAAACGGTGCCGGCAGCGAAGGCGACCAGAATGTATCCAGCATGCGCGATGGAGGAATACGCGAGCATGCGTTTTACATTGGTCTGCACCAGCGCGCCGAAATTGCCGATGCACATGGTGAGGACCGCGGAAATCCAGATGGCCCAGTACCAGAGGTTGTCCGCGGTGCCGAACCCAACGTAGAAAATCCTCAGCATCAGCGCGAAAGTGGCGGCTTTGGGGCCGGAGGCGAGCAGCGCGGTGACCGGCGTGGGCGCGCCTTCGTACACGTCGGGGCCGTAAATCTGGAAGGGCGCGGCGACAACTTTGAAGCCGAGGCCAACGAACGTCAGCGCGAGGCCCACGATCGCGAGTGAATCCAAACGTCCTTGGGGACCGGTGATCATCGTTTCCAGCGCGGCTTGCACTTGGTCAATGCGCGTGGTGCCTGTGGAGCCATAGACCATGGCGATGCCGTAGAGGAAGAACGCGGTGGCGAAGGAGCCGAGAATGAAATATTTCAGCGCGGCTTCGTTGGATTTCACGGCGCGGCGGCGGAAACCGGCGAGGATGTAGGTGGAGATCGAGCTCATCTCCAGGCCGATAAACGCGGTGACCAATTCGTTTGCGCCTGCGAGAATGCCCATGCCGGCCGCCGCGAATAGCACCAGCGCATAGTATTCGCCGCGCTGAATGCCTTCCTGCTCGAGATAATGTATGGAGCCGAGGATCGTGAGCGCCGCCGAGACGATTACGATGGCGTGCACAAAGATGCTGAAAGTGTCGGCGCTGATCAGGCTGCTGTAGGCCATGCCTGGATCGAGGGCCATCAGGCGTACCGAGCCGAGCGCTGCCAGCGTGCCGATGAACGCGAGCCATCCCAGGACGCGCTGTTTTGCGGGGCCGAGGATCGGGTCCGCGATCATGATGACGATGCCAAAGAGACACAGGACGATTTCCGGCGCGAGGCGATGCAGATTCGCGAGCTGCTCGGCGGGGAACTGGATCACGGCTGCACCGTCCGCGGGGCGATGGAGGCGAGCGAGTCGTCATGTATTGGCAGGCGCAGTGGCTGCGAGGGCGATTGCGGCGGCGCCAGGATCATGTTTTGTCCGCTGGCTAGCGCGGGCGGCTGGGGAAGCGCCGCGCGGCCCTGCGTTTGCTGAACGAGATTATCGGTGGTGGCCTGCATGCGGCGCGTGAAGAGCGGCGAAGCGACGCCCATGAAGAGAATCGCAACGGCGACGGTGACGAGAATAAAGCGTTCGCGGCCGGAGGCATCCGGGAGCGTGCGATTCTTTTCGTTGGTGACTTCACCGAGCGCGACGCGTTGATAGGACCACAGCAAATAAATCGCGGAGAGCACCGCGCCGCTGGCCGCCCATGAAGCCCAGGCGTGGTGATACTGGAAGACGCCGATCAGAATGAGGAATTCGCCGATGAAGCCATTGAGCGGCGGCAGCGCGAGCGACGCGAGGCACACGAACAGGAAGAAGGCCATCAGCACGGGCATGGGATTCACCAGGCCGCCGAATTCCTTGATTTCATAGGTGTGGCGGCGATCGTAAATCATGCCCAGCCCGAGGAAGAGCGCGCCGGTGGAGACTCCGTGGCTGATCATTTGGAAAATCGCGCCTTGAAACGAAATCGTGGTGAAGGAAAAAATTCCCAGGACCACAAATCCCAGGTGGCTGACGGAGGTGTAAGCAATCAGCCGCTTGAAATTGGGCTGGATGGTCGCGACCAGCGCGCCGTAAACGATGCCGATGATTGCGAGGACGCCGATTAGCGGAGCCATGCGATGCGCGGCGTCGGGAAACAAAGGCAGGCAGAAGCGCATCATGCCGTAGGTGCCGAGCTTCAGCATCACGCCCGCGAGAATTACAGAGCCGGCGGTGGGTGCTTCGGTGTGCGCGTCTGGCAGCCAGGTGTGCAGCGGGAAGAGCGGCACCTTGATGGCAAACGCGAGGAAGAAGGCGCCGAAGAGCCATAGCTCGGCGTGCGGGGGAATCTGGATATAGCCGCGTTGCAGGCGCGCGACTAATTCAGGGTAATCAAAGGTGCGGACGAGGTCGTGCGTGCCGCTGAGATTGTAGAGCCACAAAATCGCGACCAGCATCAGAATGGAGCCAAACATGGTGTAGAGAATGAATTTCACGGCGGCGTAGATGCGGCGAGTGTGACCCCATATGCCGACCAGGAAATACATGGGAATCAGCGTCAGTTCCCAGAAAACGAAGAACAGGAACAGATCGAGCGAAACGAAAACGCCGATCATGGCGGTTTCGATCACCAGCAGCGAGACGAAGAAGCCTTTCACGTATTCGTGGACTGAATTCCAGGAACAGAGGATCGCGAGCGGCGTGAGGAACGTGGTGAGCAGCACCAGGAACAGGCTGATGCCGTCCACGCCGATGTGGTATTGGATGGCATTGCCGACCCAGGGATGATTTTCAACGAATTGGTAGCCAGGGTTCGCGGAACTGAATGTGGGCAGCAAGAACGCGAGCGAGATTACGAATTCCGCGAGCGAGACGGCCAGCGCGATGCGGCGAATCCAGGTGTGGTCCTCCGAACGCAGCATCAACAGCGCCGGCAGACCCAGCAGCGGCAGGAAGATGATCACCGAAAGCAAATGAGAAGGCATTTCCACGCTAGCGCACCATCCCCCAGAGTCCGAGCATTAATACCGTGACGCCCACCGCGCCAATCACTACCCAGGTGGCGTAGCTGCGCGCGTTGCCGGATTGAATTTCGCGCAGTTCGCTGCCCGTATCGCGGGAAACGCGCGCCACACCGTTCACCGTGCCGTCGATCACGCCTTCATCCACAACGTGCCAGAGGACGTTCGTCGAAATCCACAGCAGTGGCTGGACGATCACGGCGTTGTAGAGTTCGTCCACATAATATTTGTGCAGGACGAGCGTGTAGGGTCCGCGCAGGCTTTCCGCGAGCTTTTTCGGAGTTTGCGGGCTCTTGATGTAGAACCACCAGGCAATGAGCAAACCTGCGAGCGCGATGAGCACTGGCCATCCGGTGAGCGCGTGCAGCAGCATTATTCCGGGCGCTTCCACGGCTTCTGGCGTGCCCTCGACGCCTGCGGGCGCGTACATGCTGAATACCGGATGCAGGAATTTTTCGAAGTAGTCCGTGCCGCCGACGAGGTGCGGCGCTGCGGCCCATCCACCGACGGTCGAGAGGATGGCAAGCAGAATCAGCGGCACCGTCATGTTGTACGGCGATTCGTGCACGTGCACTTTGTGCTCGTCGTAACGGGGCTCGCCGAAGAAGGTGAGGAAAATCAGGCGGAACATGTAGAACGAAGTGAAGCCGGCACCGATCAAGCCGAGCAGCCAGAGCCAGACATTGGCGTTGGGGCCGGAGCGCGCGGCTTCGAGGATTTCGTCCTTGCTGAAAAAACCGGCGAAGCCTGGGATTCCGGTGATGGCGAACGTGGCGATGAACATGCACCAGAACGTGATGGGGATTTTGCTACGCAGGCCGCCCATGTGCGGCATTTCCTGGTCGCCGCCCATGGCGTGAATCACGCTGCCCGCAGAAAGGAACAGCAAGCCTTTGAAGAACGCGTGCGTCATCAGGTGGAACACGCCGGAAGCGTAAGCGCCGACGCCGAGGCCCAGGAACATGTAGCCAAGCTGCGAGACGGTGGAGTAGGCGAGAACTTTTTTGATGTCCGTCTGCACCAGGCCGATGGTGGCTGCGTAGAACGCGGTGAGCGCCCCAATAAGCGCGACGACGAACAGGGCGATGGGCGCGCGCGAGAAAAGCGGATTCATGCGCGCGACCATGTACACGCCGGCGGTGACCATCGTCGCGGCGTGAATCAGCGCGCTGACCGGCGTGGGGCCTTCCATCGCGTCTGGTAGCCAGACATATAGAGGTAGCTGCGCCGATTTGCCGACCGCGCCGACGAAGAGCAGCAGGCAGATAGTGGTCAAGACGCTAGTGGAGATCGCCGCGTCGGACTGCGCGCTGACGAGCTGTTTGAAGATGGCGCCGAAGTCCACGGACTTGAATGTCCAGAAAAGCAGCAGGATGCCGATGGTGAAGCCGAAATCGCCGATGCGCGTGGTGATGAATGCTTTTTTGCCGGCGCTGATGGCAGACTGCTTCAGGAACCAGAAACCGACGAGCAGATAGCTGCAGAGCCCCACGCCTTCCCAGCCGACGAACATCAGGACGACGTTCGCGGCGAGGACCAGAGTGAGCATGAAGAAGACGAACAGATTCAGATAGCTGAAGAATCGGTAGTAGCCCTCTTCGTGCGCCATGTATCCCGTGGAATAAATGTGCACCAGCAGACTGACGAAGGTGACGACGCCGAGCATGATGATGGTGAGCTGGTCCACCTGCAGCGAGAAATCCACTCTGAACTGGCCTGCGGTGATCCATGTGAAGTAGGTTTTTACCCAGGGGATTTGTTCCGCGGGAAGCTGTGCGAACTCGCGGACCAACTCTGCAAATGAAAGGAACGCCAGAGCGATGGAGCCGATGCCGACCGAATTTACGATGGGCTTGGAGAAATTCTTGCCCAATAGGCCGTTGATGGCCGCGCCGAGGAGTGGCAGCGCGATGATGATCCAGAGATGGTCGAGTATGAACATTAAAATTTGAGCAGGTTGATGCGTTCGATGTTCAGAGTTTGGCGATTTTGATACAGGGTGATGATGATGGCGAGGCCCACCGCAGATTCGGCGGCGGCGACCACGATCACGAAAAAGACGAAGACCAGGCCATCGAGCTGATTGTGCGCGCGCGCAAAGGCCACGAAAGCCAGGTTCACGGCGTTGAGCATCAGTTCGATGGCCATGAAGATGGTGATGATGTTGCGTTTGAAGACGAACGCGACGATGCCCAGGCCGAACAGGATGGCGCTCAGCACCAGGTAATACGAAATGGGAACTATGCTCATTCGTCCTTCTTCGCCAAGACCAGCGCGCCGAGTATGGCGATCAAAATCAGGATGGAAGTCGCTTCGAACGGGAACAAATACTTCTGAAAAAGCTGCGCGGAAAGATCGCGCGTGGCAACGGATGCGTTGGTGCCGCCCACGCCGTTGGCAATTTGCTGGCCGATTAGGGAATGCGCCATCCAATGCGCGAGGAAGAGGATCAGGAACATACCCAGCGGCAAACCGGCATATTTTGCGAGCTTGCTGAAGTCGGTGCGTTCTTCGATTCCGGCATTGAGCAGCATGATCACGAAGACGAACAACACCATGATCGCGCCGGCATAGACGATCACCTGCACGGCGGCGATGAATTCCGCGCCGAGCAGCAGATAGAGCACGGCCAGCGTGGCCATGACCAGAATAAGCGCCAGCGCGCTGTGAATCGGCTCGCGCGCCAGAATCAGCGTGAGCGCGCCAAGCACGGCCAGGAACGCGCAGGCGAAGAAAACGATGAAGGGCAGGCTCATCCGTGGTTCACCAGCAGCGGCCAGACTTTTACCAGCGCCGTGATCACCAGATTGACGAGCGCAACCGGCAACAGGAATTTCCAGCCGAAAGACATCAGCTGGTCGTAACGCAGGCGCGGCAGCGTAGCGCGCGTCCAGACGTAGAAAAACATGATCAAGCCGACTTTCAGCAAGAACCAGAACGGCCCTTGAAGTACCGTGAGAACTACGGGATGCAGGCAGGCGAGGCCGATCACCAGCGCGCCGGTGGTTACGACGACGAGCTGGATGCGGGCTATACCGCGTGCGAGGACCACGGTGTCGTAAGCAAGATAAACGGCGAGCGCCAGCAAGCCTGCGGGCGGGAGGTAACGCATGACGGTCCAGGAATCCGGGAAGGGCGAGAGCCAGCCGCCGAAGAAGAGAATGGTTGCGAGGCAGGACACGGTGATCATGTTCGCGTATTCCGCCATGAAGAACATGGCGAACTTGAAGCTCGAGTATTCGGTGTGGAAGCCGCCAACGAGTTCGGTCTCGCCTTCAGGCAGGTCGAAGGGAGCGCGATTGGTTTCGGCGATGGCGGACATGAAATAGCAGAGGAAGCCCACGATTTGTGGCACGACGTTCCAGCGCGGGATGAAATGCAGATAATAGCCGCTCTGCGAGGTGATCATTTCGTTGAAATTCAGCGTCCCGGTAAGCAGCACCACGCCGACGACGGCGAGGGTGAGCGAAACTTCGTAGCTGATCATCTGCGCGGAGCTGCGCAGGCCGCCGAGCAGGGGATATTTGCTGTTGGAGGACCACCCTGCCAGCGCCACGCCATAAACTCCCATCGAAGTTATCGCGAAGACGAACATCAGGCCAATGCTGCTATCGGCAACGATGAGCGTCGACTGCCCAAGCCATTGCACGCTAGGGGGGCCGAAGGGAATCAGCGCGATCGTTGTCATGGCGAGCGTAAGCGCCAGCATGGGCGCGAGGATGTAGACGAAACGATCCGCGCCGGGAGGCGTGAGATCTTCTTTGAACAGAAATTTCACGCCGTCGGCCAGCGGCTGCAGCAATCCATGCGCGCCGACGTAGTACGGGCCCCAGCGCGATTGAATGTGCGCGATGACCTTGCGTTCAAACCAGGACAGGTACGCCAGCGTCGTCATCAGTAAAAACATCAGACCGACGATTTTAGCTAGCGATACCACCAGGACTGGATGTTGGGTGACGAAATCCACGGCGTATCTTTGGCCTCTTTGGTAGAAGTCAGCTTGGAACAGTAACGGCCCAGAGAACCGCTGGTAAAGAGAAAATCGTTGGCCGAAAAAATATTTCCCACCGGCACGTCGTAAGACGGCTCCGACGCTTTGCACGTTGCGGCGGATTGCGGCGCGCCGCCACTGAGCAGGCCGGAAACCGGCAGGTCATAGCCCGTTACGTTCTGGCGAATCTCGTCGAACGCAGCTTCGGGCGTGCGCAGGCGGATCGGCGCGCCAACCCCCAGCATCCCGAGCTGATGCGAAAGAATGCGAATTAGGTCGAAATCGCTGCGCGGGCCTTGCGGGTCAATCGAACGATGGGTCATTTGCACTTCGCCGGCGGTGTTGGTGAGCGTGCCGTCCTTTTCATACGACGAAGCCGCGGGGAAGACGACGTCGGCGCGCTGTGCGGTTTCGGTCAGGAACATTTCGTGGACCACGAGCAGTTCCAGGCGGCCGAGATTGTCGGGCTGCGCGGTGGCGAATGTCTTCACGGGATTCGCGCCTACGACGTACAGCGCTTTCAATTTTCCGGCTACGGCTGCGTCCATCATGGCGCGCGCGGTCATGCCTGGCGCGGCGGGAATTTCCGCGCCCCAAATTGTTCCGAAGCGGGCGCGTTCGCCGGAATCGTGGAGCGACGCATAACCCGGCAAACGATCGGGAAGCACGCCCATATCGGCCGCGCCGCGGGAGTTCGAATAGTCGCCGAGCGCCATGATTTTCGTGTTGCCGCCAATGCGCGCCGCGAACGAAACCAGATCACGCAGCGCCGGGCCTTGAATTTCGGCGCCGAACAGAATTACGACGTCGTTCTCGGCTTCGAGCGCGGACTTTAGTTGACCGAGCGCTTCGGTGGTGGACTGGTCGAACGTGCCTTCACCGTACGTCAGCCAGCGCACTGCTGCGCGTTCGCCGCCTTTCGCGGTTTTCACCAGGAGCTTGGCCTGGCGGTGAATCTTGCTTTCCTGGCCGTTGATTACGTAGAGGCGCGTCTGGTGATGACGCACGCCGCTGCGAATCTGCCAGGCGACCAGCGGGTTCTGCTGCGTGACATCGTTGCCGATCAGCAGAACGGCCGGCGCGGTGTAAATGTCGGACATCGTGGCGAGGGCGCTGGTGGCGTTCGGGCCAAGAGCTGCCGCGAGTCCGGCGTAATCCGCGGTGCGGTGGTGATCAATATTATTGGTGCCGAGCGTGGCGCGCGCGAAACGGTTCAGCAGGTAGTTTTCTTCGTTCGTTGTGTGGTTTGAGCCGACTACGCCGATGGCGTTCGCGCCATGCTTGTCGCGAACTTGTTTCAGGCGCCGCGCTACTTCTTCGAGCGCATCTTCCCAGGTGGCCGGTTCGAGCTTGCCGTTGCGACGCACCAACGGCTGGCGCACGCGTTCGGCATTGTTGGTGAAATCGAAACCGAAGCGGCCCTTGCCACAGAGGAATTCGCCATTTACGCCGGACGGATCGCGATTATTGGCGCGCAGGATTTCGTTGTTGCGCACGCTCAGCGTGGTCTTGCAGCCATTCGAGCAGTGCGTGCAGGGATTCGGAACGTATTGCATTTCCCATGGCCGCGTCTGGTAGCGGTAGGTGCCGCTGGTTAGCGCGCCGACCGGGCAAACATCGATGCACATGCCGCATTCTTCGCAGGCTAGTTGCCCGGGCTCGTTGGGAATGATCACGGAATGCACGCCACGCGCGCCGACGCCGAGCGCTTTCACGTCCATGCCTTCATCGCACACGCGCACGCAACGGAAACACAAAATGCAGCGCGGAGCGTCGAAATAAACCAATGGCGACCACTTCTCTTCGGGATAGTGCAGCTTTTCTTCGGTGAAACGGCTGTGGTCGAGGCCGTAACGGAAAGTCATGTCCTGCAGCTCGCACTCGCCGCCTTTATCGCACACGGGACAATCGAGCGGGTGATTGGAGAGCAGGAACTCGATCATGTCTTTGCGGGCTTTGTGAACTTGCTCGGTATCGGACCTCACGACCATGCCTTCGGTTGCGACCAATGTGCACGCGGTTTGCAGCTTGGGCATCTTTTCCACTTCCACCAGGCACATACGGCAAGCGGCGACGGATGAGGGCGTGACTCCCGGGTAATAACAGAACGAAGGGACTTCGACGCTCTGTTTCTTGGCCGCTTCGATGACCAGCGTGCCGACGGGCGTGACGACTTGTTGGCCGTTGAGAGTGAACGTGACTTGCTTTTGTTCCGCCATGCGTTTCCTAGTGGGCCCCCAGAATCATTTCCGCGGGTTTGAGCGCGCATTTCCCGTGCAGATGGTCTTCAAATTCGTTGCGCCATTTCTTGACGATGCTGATGGTGGGCAGAGCCGCGGCATCGCCGAGCGGGCAGAAAGTGCGCCCGAGCATATTTTTCGAAAGCTCGTCAATCAACGGGATATCTTCCGCGCGACCGCCGCCTTCGTGGAAGCGGTCGAGCATCTTACGCAGCCAGGTGGTGCCTTCGCGGCAAGGAATGCACCAGCCGCAGGATTCGTGCGCGTAAAAATGCATAATGCGGCGCGCGAGATCCACCATGCAGGTGTCCTCGTCAATTATGACGGTGCCGCCGGAGCCGAGCATCGAGCCGATCTTGGCAACGGAGTCGTAATCCATGTTGACGTCAATTTCGCTGGCGTCGAGCAGCGGACAGGAACTGCCGCCGGGGATTACGGCTTTCAGTTTTTTGCCGCCGCGCACGCCGCCGGCAACGTCTTCGATGAGCGTACGCAGATTGAAGCCCAGCGGTAGTTCGTAGATCCCGGGCTTATTGACGTGCCCGGAAATCGAATACAAGCGCGTGCCGCCATTTTTCGGAGTGCCCAGGCTGGCGTACCAATCGCCGCCGCCGCGAATGATGGCGGGCACGGTGCTGAGGGTTTCCACGTTGTTGATTACCGTGGGGCAGCCGTACAGTCCGACGACGGCAGGGAAGGGCGGTTTGATGCGCGGATAGCCGCGCTTGCCTTCGAGCGATTCCATCAGCGCGGATTCTTCGCCACATTCGTAGGCGCCTGCGCCGGTGTGGGCCGCTAGCTCGAAATCAAAACCGCTGCCGAGAATATTTTTACCCAGAAAACCTTTGGCGTAGGCTTCAGCGATCGCGGTTTCCAGGATGTCAATAATGTAGCGATATTCCCCGCGGATGTAGGCATAGCCAAAATTCGAACCGATGGCGCGGCCGGCAATCACCATGCCTTCGATCAGCTGGTGCGGGTCCATTTCCAGCAGCGGGCGGTCTTTGGAAGTGCCAGGTTCGCTCTCGTCGCCATTCGCCAGAATATATTTCGGCTTGGGAATATTCTTGGGAACGAAGCTCCACTTCATTCCGGCGGGAAATCCCGCGCCGCCGCGTCCGCGCAGATTCGACTTCTTCATTTCGTCGATGATCTGGTCGGGCGTCATCTGCTTCAGCGCTTTTTCCAGCCCTTTGTAGCCGTCGCGCTGCAGGTAGGTTTCAATGGAACGCGAATTGGGAATGCCGAAATTTTTGCTTATCACCACCACTTCGTTGGGATTGCGTTCGTGCAGCGCGCCGGAAATTACCGGGACGGGCTTGGGCTTCTTGCCGTCCTGCAGCTGCTCGAAAATCACATCAACTTTTTCCGGGTCGAGATTTTCGTAGTAATCGAAATTCACCTGGATGGCGGGTGCACCGGTGCAGGCGCCGATACATTCGACTTCTTCCAGCGAAAACGTGCCGCTCGGCGAGACTTCTCTATTGCCTATGCCCAGGCGCTTCTGCACATGCGCGTACAGTTCGTTTGCGCCGCGCAACATGCAGGAAATGTTGGTGCAGACTTGGATGTGGTACTTGCCGACTGGCTTGCGGCGCAGCATGGAGTAATACGCCAGGGTTTCTGTGACTTCAGTCATCCTCAGGTCGAGGCGCAGCGCGATGTCTGCAAGCAACTCGTCGCTGAGAAAACCGAAATGATCCTGCGAGTACATCATCATGGGGATCAGCGCCGAACGCTTCACGGGGTAGCGTCCGAGCAGAGTTGTGAATTTTTCTTCCAGTGCCGGTGGCAGTTGCATAAATCCCTTTTTCCGCCGATGTGGCGTCCGCAGAACCCGTGCTTCAGCGGCTAAAGCCTTTTTCGTCGCCCGAAACTAATGTCGTGGGCCTTCGAGCCTGCCACAGGCAGCCTCTCAGGCTGAACTAAAGCCACGACCTACAAAGACGATCGAACATCCAGCTCACTGCGAAAAACTTCACGCCCTAGCGGTCCACTTCTCCCAGGACGATGTCGGTAGTGCCGATGCAGGCGACCACGTCGGCGATCAGGCGGCCTTCCGCCAATTTTGGCAGCGACTGCAGGTTCACGAACGACGGCGCGCGGAACTTCACGCGGTAAGGCTTGTGCGAACCATCGCTGGCCACAAAAACTCCCAGCTCGCCGCGCGGCGACTCGATCGCCTGATAGACTTCGCCCGGCGGCGGCGCAAAACCCTCGGTGAAAATCTTGAAGTGATAGATCAGGCCTTCGATCGAGGTCTTCATTTCCTCGCGCGAAGGAGGAATAATTCCCGGCACTTCGGCGCGGAACGGCCCCTCGGGGGGGATCTTCTGCATGGCCTGCTTCACGATCTTGATGCTCTCGCGAATTTCGGCGACGCGCACCTGGTAACGCGCGTAGCAATCGCCGGCCGTCTGCGTCTGCACGTTGAAATCGAATTCGTCGTAGCTGGAATACGGGAAAGCCTTGCGCACGTCGTACGCAACGCCGCTGCCGCGCAGCATCGGGCCGGAGCAGCCCATCGCGATAGCGTCGGCGGCGCTGATGATTCCCACGCCCTGTGTGCGGCCCAGCCAAATTTTATTTTTGGTGAGCAGATCCTCGTATTCGTCGATGTGGCCGGGCAGGGAATCCACGACGCGCTGAACTTTGTCGAGCCAGCCGGGAGGCGGCTCGAGCGCCAGGCCGCCAATGCGGAAATAACTGGTCATCATGCGCTGGCCGGAGAGATATTCGAAAATTTTCAGGATTTCTTCGCGCTCGCGGAAGCTGTAGAGGAAGACGGTCATTGCACCCAGGTCAATGGCGTGCGTGCCGACCCACACCAGGTGCGAAGCGCAGCGCGTCAGTTCGGTGAGCAGCACCCGGATGTACTGCGCGCGCTTGGGGACTTCGATGCCGAGAATTTTTTCCACCGCGAGGCAGTAGCCCAGGTTGTTCGAAAGCGGCGCCAGATAATCTATGCGGTCGGTGAGGGTGATGCATTGCGAATACGTCTTCGCTTCGCAGGATTTTTCGATGCCGGTATGCAAATAACCGATAATTGGCTCGGCTTTCACCACCATTTCGCCGTTGAGCTCTAGCACCACGCGCAGCACTCCGTGCGTGGAAGGGTGCTGGGGCCCCATGTTCAGGACCATGGTTTGCGCGGCGCCGATGGCAGTTTCGACGGTGGTGCTCATCGGTAGCCCTCCGTCGGATAATCCTTGCGCAGCGGGTAACCTTCCCAATCATCCGGCATCAAAATGCGCCGCAGGTCCGGATGGCCGTCAAAGCGAATGCCGAAGAGATCGTAATTTTCGCGTTCGTGCCAATTGGCGGTCGGCCATACGCCCGTGACGGAATGGACCGTTGGATCGCTGCCATTCAATTTCACTTTCAGGCGCAGCCGTTCGCGGCGGTCCAGCGACACAATGTGATAGTTCACCTCGAAACGCGGCTCGATGGGGAAGCGGTCCACCGGCGTGATGTCCGAAAGAAAAGAAAAACGCAGCGAGGGTTCCGTCGCCAGGTATTCGGCGGTGCGCAAGAGGTGTTCGCGCGGCACCACCACGGTGATTTCGCCGCGAAATTCCAGCACTTCGGCGACCGCGTTCGCGTTCCACTCCCTGAGTTTATGGACGACCGGATGCTTGTCTGTATCCTGCGGTTCCACTATGAGTTCGGTTCCCGAGGGCGCCAGATTAATGAGACCAGTCGAGCGCGCCCTTCTTCCAGAGGAATATGTAACCGGCCAGCAAAATTATAATGTAAAGCAGCATCTCCACAAAGCCGAAGACTTTCAGGTCCGTGTAGATCAGCGCCCAGGGATAAAGAAAAATTGCCTCGATGTCGAACAGAATAAAGAGCAGGCCGACCATGTAAAATTGCACGGAAATGGGTTGGCGAGCATCGCCAGTGGGCCGCATGCCGCATTCATACGGCTGGTCTTTCTCGCGCGAGCGCTTGTGTTTGCCGATGATCGCAGACGCGATGACCAGCACTCCCGCCAGTCCGCAGGAGAGTATAAACATCAGCAACAGCGGGCCATAGTTGTCGAGGTAGTTGCTGTCCATTTTCGTGGCGCTGTTATAATAACGACCCGAGAGCAGCCGGTCAAATGAACTCTGTATTACTTCGATTTTATTTTGTACCGTGCGGATGCGTGGCGACTGCGGGGAAGCAAGATTTATGAGCTCTGGCTTCAATACGGACGTCAAGGTGGGAGAGCACGTGTTCCACGTGCAGACCGAAGATCGCGGGCCGCACCATCCCATCATAGATACCGTTGTATACCAGCAGGGGCGGATTCTGCACCGGCGCGCCTCGAACTACGAGCAGGGCGCCGACGCTGCGCCTTTTAGCGGGGAAGAGTTGCGCCAGCGGGTGGAAGAGCAGCATCGCGCGGTGATTGAAGCGCTGCGCTCCGGCGCTTTGGATGGGGAAATTGCTTCGGCGGAAGCGGCTACGCAGGCCACGCGTCCCAGCGGGATTCAGGTGCAATTGCTGAATCCCGGTTCGTGGCTTTCGGCGGGGAAAGTTTCGCTGGAACTGGAAGTTTCGCGCAAAGCCGACCGGCAACCGCAAGCGGGAGCCGCTGTGAAGGCGGTGATCGAAGGCGCGCTGGCCGAGGGCACGCATTCCGGCACCAGCGACGATCAGGGGCGCGTGCACATTCATTTTCCGCTGCCGCCGCTGGGAAAGGGCGACCTGGCTTTGGTGATTCAGGCGCAGACGGATGCAGGGAAGGATGAGATTCGCTTTGCGATGAGAACGCGCGAGACGAATCCCACCGCGGGCGCGGCGCAATGACGGTGACGATCAATGGCGAGCGCCGCGAGGTGCCTGACGGGATCGCGGTCGCGCAGTTGCTGGAACATCTGGGGATGCCGCGCGAGCGCGTGGCCATCGAACACAATCTGAATATTTTGCCCCGGGCGGATTGGAACGCGACACAGGTGCAGCCGAACGACAGCTTCGAGATTGTGCACTTTGTCGGCGGAGGCTAGCGGTTCGAGTTTGTTGGAGTGCTGACGGCGGGCGCATTAGCCGCCATGATTTTTCGCGCAGGCTCGTTGTCGCAATAGACGCGCCATTCGGCCACGCGTCCGTCTTTCACCACCGCTTTCCACGCCGCTGGAATTTCCCAGAAATTTTCTCTCGCCAGCTTGCCATTGACGGCGAAGGTGCCGCGCGCTTTTCCGAACATCGCCACCACGTCGCCGCGGTCGAATTCGTCCGTCACTTCGATGGCGTAGTCCGGGAACATGCCGAAATAAAATTTCCAGCCCTGGCGCATTTGTTCGGCACCGTGAAATGAATGGTCGAGAGTATCCACGAAGAGATGGTCGGGCGTCATCAGCGCGACGAGGCCGTCCACATCATGCGCGTTGATCTTGGCGACGAACGCCATGGCGACGTCCGCTGCGCTGGATTGGTCCATGGCGTAGAGCCCTCGCATCGAAAGTGTGTTCCGTGCGGGAAGCATATCCAAAATAGCGAACGAACCGCTAGTGGTTTGTGCCGCGGAGAGCCTGTCACCCGTGGTCGCGCGTTGCTATTTCTTGCGCGCGAGGTGAAACGTTTCGGTATGTTCCTTTCCGTGGGCCATTAGCGTCCATGTCTCGGAGAAGTGATCGTTATCCTCGATCTTCAGCGTCAAGCCGTTCATGTGCATGTCGTCGTTGCTGGCCAGATTCGCAGCGCCGGTGAAGGCGAACGCAAACTCATTGGAACTCGCAGCCACGGCGGGAGTCTCCAGGTGCGGCTGATTGCCCTTCGAACAATAGTGCGTCAGCGCCAGGCGATTTCCGTCCGGCGTGTACATCGTCACCATTTGGTTGTCTGTGTCGGTCTGAAATGTTTCTTCCAGCGCGGTGTTATTGGAGACCAGGCGGATCGTGTCCTCGACATGCTTGCCTGTGGGGCCGGTGCCATCCCATTCACCCACGAGCGTTTTCAACCGGTCAAACGCGTTCGCGGGCGCCGGTTGTGAACCAACCCGCGCGATAATAGCTCCCAGCATCAAAATGGCTGCGGCCGAAATGGCGATCATCGTGCGCATCGCTACCTCCTCAGGGCCTCGAATGTGAATTTTTAGATGTTCCTACTTCTCCACAGCTTCAGCAAGTTTTTCCAGGCATCCGGTCCAGCCACGTTGGTAATCGCCGCGTTCCTTTTCGGAGATCGCGCCGAGATCGTGAGTGAGCACTACCTCGGTCGATTTTCCGCGTTCCAACAACTCTACGGTGACGATAGTGTCTTCGGGATGCTGCATTGCTTTGTGGCCGGCAGCGTCGGTGTGCTCGAGGTTCCAGGTGAAAACAATTTTTTCCGGGCGTTTAATTTCAGTGTAGGTGGAGTGATGGATATAGATGTCGCCTTCTGGTGTGCGTATATCCAGCATGAAGCCTCCGCCGACGCGGAAATCGAATTGCAAGTATTTGATGACGTGGGTGGCGGCGTCGCGGCACATCCAGCGATCCATTTGTTCCTGGCGCGCGAACGCTTCGAAGACTCTTTCACGCGGCGCGGCGATGGTGCGGCGTGCTACGAGTTTGCCCGTTGTGCCTGGAGTTGCTGCTGCCATGGTGACTCCTCCTCAAAACTGGCGACGGTGTCGCTTCGCCGATTGCTTGCCGTGGTTACCGCGGATGTCTTGGCTCACGGAATCTTCCAAATAGTGCGCCAGGGAATCGAGTTGCGTTTCCCAGAACTGGCGGTAGTGCTCGATCCATGCCGCCGCATCTTTCATCGGCTCGGCTCGCAGGCGGCAGCGATGCACGCGGCCGTCCTTTTGCCTTGCCACCAGGCCGGCCTGTTCCAGCACGCGCAGATGCTTCGATACGGCGGGGAGCGACATCTTGTATGGCGCCGCCAGTTCGCTGACGGATGTTTCACCTTGGCGGGCGAGGCGCGCGAGGATGCCGCGACGAGTGGCATGCGACAGGGCGGCGAAGGTGGAATCGAGCGGCGCGCCTGAATAGTTAACCATATGGTTTAGTATTGGCGCAACGGCGAAAATTGTCAAGGACAAGTTTGCGGATAGAGCACGTCGCGACGGAAACTAGAGGCCGGCGAGCAAGTGGCCGAGCTTGTCTTTCTTGGTGCGCAGATAGGCAGCAGAGTGCTTGCTGGTACGCGGGCGGCAGGGAATGCGCTCGACGACGCGAATGCCGGCGCTTTCGAGCTGCGCGACTTTGTCCGGATTATTCGAGAGCAGGCGCACATCGCGAATGCCGAGAGCCTTCAGGGCTTCGGCGGCAAATTCGTAGTCGCGCGCGTCATCCGCAAAACCGAGGCGGCGATTGGCTTCGACGGTGTCGAGGCCGCCGTCCTGTAGTTCGTAGGCTTTCAATTTGTTGATCAGGCCGATGCCGCGGCCTTCCTGCGGCAGATACAGCAGCACGCCGGAAGGTTCCTTGGCGATTTTGCGCAGCGAAAATTCCAGTTGCGCGCGGCAATCGCAGCGTTCGGAGGTGAAGACATCGCCGGTGAGGCATTGCGAGTGGACGCGCACCAGCGGCGCCTTGTGCGCTTTTGCGGCGGCGCGAGAAGAGCCGTTCGTAGAGCCGTGCAAACCACCGTGCTGAATGGCCACGGCTTCTTCTCCGGATTTGCGTCCTTCGATGCCGAAAATCCGAAAGGAGCCGAAGCCGGTGGGCAACTTGGCAGCGGCGACGACGCGCGCCTTGGGAGGTTTCCCGGAGTGTTTTTTGCGCGGCATGGCAAAGACCGATTATAGCAGGGTTCGCGAAATCGCCCCGAATGCGCGAGCTTGTGAAAATGCGCATCGCTGGGCGCCTCGACGCGTGGCGCGAGCGCTGATGCGCCGGCACGCTCGCATCCCTTTACATCCCTGTCTGCTTTGGCTAACTTAGTCCGTGCGCTGCGCAGGCGGCGCTCCGCGAGCAAAATGAGTACATTTTTTGGCGCACAAGAGTTGATATTCGCGCTGGTGCTGAAAGTGGGCTTCGCGGCATCGCTCGCGGCGCTGCTGGTGCGGTTCCGCTCGTTCCGCAATTTGCTGTTCAACGAAATCCGCGACTCCGATCAAAAAGTGATGCTGCTTCTGTTCCTGACGCCTCCGTTGGCGATTGGCGTGTTTCTGCGGCTGCTGGGCGGCTACCGGTTTTTCGATCTGACGCTGGAAGGCTCATTCCTGATGGGGCTGATCGGCGGACGGGTCGTAGGGCTGTTGGGCGGATCGCTGATCAGCCTGCCGGCGTTCGGCAATCACGAATGGCTTTCCAGCCCGATCGCGGCGCTGGTGGGGCTGATTGGGGGCGTGGTGCGCGAATCCATGCCGGAGAAAGAGGATATCTGGCATTTCGGCCCGTTTCTTTTTCTCAGCGTGCCGGAGTGGATCTGGAAATTGATTCGCTACGGCAAGGGAAATTGGGCGATGTTGCCATTGTTCGCGTGCGTCGGCGTGACGGTGGCGGAGATTGAATTCGCGGACTTCGGCCGAGTGCCGGAGAAGTGGCTCTATTCTTATCGCCCCACCAATTGGGGCTACTCGCTGCTGGTGGTGATGACTTCGATGATGTGCGTGGCGATGGCCATCAAGATCTGGAACAATACGCGCATCGAAATGAATCTGGAGCAGAATCAGCAGTTGCTGCTGAAAGCGCGCATGGACGCGCTGACCAGCCAGATCAATCCGCATTTTTTGTTCAATACGCTGAACACCGTGTCTTCGTTGATTCGCTTCGATCCGGATATGGCGCGCGGTGTGGTGCTGAAGCTATCGAATATTTTGCGGCGGCTGCTGCGCAAGCACGAGACGTTCGTGCCGCTGCGCGAGGAACTGGAATTTATTGACGATTACCTGGACATTGAAGTGATTCGCTTCGGGCGCGACAAACTGCAGATCTTCAAGGAAATCGAAGAGGAAACGCTGGAGACTTTTGTACCCAGCATGCTGCTGCAGCCCATGGTGGAAAATTCCATCAAGCACGGCCTGGCGCCGCGCCTGGAAGGCGGGCAGATTCATTTACGCACGCGGCAATCGAACGGCCGGTTGCTGATTGAAATCGAAGACAACGGGATGGGAATTTCGCCCGAGCGACTGGCCGCGGTGTACGGCGGGGGAATCGGCATCAGCAACGTGCACGAGCGTCTGCGCCTGCTCTACGGCGATCAATTCAAGATGGACATACGCAGCCAGGAAGGCCAAGGGACGCAGATTCACATCGAGATTCCAGAGCTGGCCACCGCCGAACCATTCGCGGGATTGTAATTTTCCCGGTTTCTTGCCGCAGCGATGCCAAGGTAAAACAAATCTCGACCCGCGAGGAGCGGAGCAAGGCCTACGCAACCGCAACGCGGCAATCAACATCGTATCGGGGAGCAAAAGCGGTCCTTCGTGCACTACAGGCTGCGGTAAACTTTGCGGGGCCGCGCGGATAGCGTAGAATGGCGAAGCCAAAATCCCTTTCAGCGAACAGGTGGAATGATCGACGACCAGGACAAAAGCAGCGCGCGGCCCGCGATCATATTGTTGATATTGGTGTTCCTGGTAGCCGGCTTCACCGTGAAATACGGCTTGCAGACGCTGACTTGGATCGAAGGGAAACTTTGGGCGTCCGACAGTCCCTGGCTCTCGAATGTTCCGCAGCCTCTCTCGCAGCCCTTGGCGCCGCTGCCGCCGCTTCCGGGCGCCGCCAAGCCCGCGCTGGTGAAGGCGTACAACTACGAGTTCACGTCCCCTTGGCCGGGCAACCCCGCCGTGAAGGGATCGCTCACCTACACGCAGTTCCTCTACGATTCTGGGCCGGTGATCGTTTTTTTCGATCCGGATTCGCAAGTGGACACGATGCACACGCTGAAGACTTCCAATCCCACTGAATATCAGAGATTCGCGGACGTGTTTGCCGATAAGCCTCTGAATACGAATTTCGAAATGTATCAGGCGCTCTATAACGCTGCGCCATCGCAGCAATCCCCAGTAATGAATCCGCGCGACGCGATGAGAATCAATGTGCTGCTGCTATGGAAGCTTTCTTTCGGGCTGGATCTTCCTTGCGATGGCCAGTTCTATTCTTTCAATTGGAGCAACGCGAAAGGCTTTCAGTTCGGCGATCCGGGAAAGAACGTTCCGGTGGCGGTGCGAGCGTTCGACGATCGCGATCACCAGTTCCGGTTTATCTTCACGACGGCCGGAGGAGCTGCGGGCAAGATTTCGCAGAACGACGTCAACACAGTTCTGCAGTCGTTGCAGGTTGTGCCGTTTATCGATCGTTGATAGTGGCGTTGATGGTGCTCGCATTGACGGTGCCGGCATTGGGGACGTCTGAGGTAGGTTGTGCGGCCTGCAGAACCGCCCGGTAGTAAGCCTCGTACATCGGAATCACATCGTTCGCGCAATATTTTGCCCGGGCGTTCACGCGCGCTTTGCGGCCCATGCTGCGCCCGCGGTCGGGCCTGGTGAGAATCTCCAGTGCGCGTTCGGCGCCGGTTTCCACGTCGTGCGGCGGGATCAGGTAGCCGTCCACTCCGTCGGTCACTACTTCCGGCACGCCGCCAACATTCGTCGCAATAACCGGAACTTCGCAGGCCATCGCTTCCAGCGCCGCCAGTCCGAATGATTCCTCTTCGCTGGGCAGTAGAAATAAATCAGCCAGGCCCAGCTTTTCCTGGACGTTGTCCTGCTTGCCCATGAAGAACACGTCCCTCTGAAGCTCCTTCCTGCGCACGATGTATTCGGCCGCGCCGCGGTCTGGCCCGTCGCCCATCATCACCAGCTTCGCCGGAATTTTTTCGCGCACCAGCGCGAAGATCTCCACCACATCGGTGATGCGTTTCACGGGCCGGAAATTCGAAAGGTGCATCAGGATGGGCTCGTTGTTCTTGGCCCATTGCTGGCGGCCGGATTGGTCTCTGCAACGCGTGTATTGGTCGCAATTCACGAAGTTAGGGATCACTTCGATGGGGCGCTTGATCTCGAATTCGCGAATCGTGCGTTCGCGCAGGTAGTTGGATATGGATGTGACGCCATCGCTTTGCTCGATCGAGAACCGCGTGATCGGCAGATAGCTGCGGTCGCTGCCCACCAGCGTAATATCGGTGCCATGCAGCGTGGTGATGAACGGCAGCTTCTTCGGCATGGCCATCATGCGGGCCAGCAGAGCGCTGACGGAATGAGGAATCGCGTAATGCACGTGCAGCAAATCCAGCTGCGCCTGTTCCGCAACTTCCAGCATTTTGGTCGCGAGCGCCAGCGTATAGGGCGGGTGGTCGAAAAGCGGATAGGAAGTCACCTCCACTTCGTGGAAGTAGATGCGTTCATGCGTGGAGCTCAGGCGGATGGGCATCGCGTAACTGATGAAGTGGATCTCATGGCCGCGCGCCGCGAGTTCGATGCCCAGCTCCGTAGCTACGACACCTGAGCCTCCGTACGTTGGATAGCAGGTGATTCCGATTTTCATGGGACCTCCCGGCACTGTAACAGTCATCCCTCGCGAGCAGCAAGCGTAGCCGTTCGCTTGCCGTCGCTTGCACCGGGGGCGGCCGGATGCTAGATTCTCGCCTTCCGTCTGACATTAGACGGGCCAACAGGCCTTCTCGATGCTGCGACTTTCAGGCAAAGTGGCGTTCATCACCGGCGGAGGAACCGGCATCGGCCGGGCGTGCGCCTTGGCGTTCGCGCGGGAGGGTGCGCGGGTGGCTGTGGCGGGCCGCCGGAGGGAGCCGCTGGATGCTGTGGCGGCGGAAATTGCGGCAGCGGCGGCGGGCGGTGGCAAATCGATCGCGATTTCGTGTGATGTCACTCAGCGAGCGTCGGTGGAAGGCGCGCTGGCAGCTGCGGAGAAGCATTTTGGGCGGCTGGATACGATTGTGAACAACGCCGGCGCGGTGGTGGTTGCCACCGTGGAGCACACCTCCGATGCCGATTGGGAGCGAGTGCTGGCCGCGAACTTGACCGGAACGTTCTTCGTCTCGCGGGCTGCGCTCGTCGCGCTGCGGAGGGCTGGCGGCGGCTCCATCATCAACATCGGCTCGGTGTTGGGCCTGGTGGCGCGCAAAGATCGCGCGGCGTACTGCGCCGCGAAGGCGGGAGTCTCCGGTCTGACGCGCGCGATGGCGCTGGACCACGCGCACGAGAAAATCCGCGTGAACTGCATTTGTCCGACTCTGGTCGCAACCGAATTGGGGATGCAGTCGATTCAACAGACGGCGAACGCTCCAGCGGAAATTCAGAAACGCATCGCGGAAATTCCCATCGGAAGGCTGGGCAAGCCGGATGATGTGGCGATGATGGCGGTGTATTTGGCTTCGGAAGATGCGTCCTGGGTCACCGGAGTTTCGTTCCCACTTGACGGAGGCCTGACGGCATATTGATATGGCGCAACCTCGATCTCAATCCAAGTCCCAATCTCAATCTCAATTGCTCAAATCTAAATCTCTAGAGCGCATGGCCGCCGAAGATATGCGCTGGCGCTTGCGCGAAAATCAAACCACCAAACATTTTGGATTTGGGTTGGTCGCGGCGGAGCGCGGCAAAGTCGTGCTGCGCATGCGCGTCGGCAAAAAACACTTGCAAGTGCACGGCGTGGTCCACGGCGGCGTGCTGGCGGCGCTGGCGGATACCGCGGGAGGCCTCGCGACGTATATGACGGCTCCGCGCGGCACGCGAGTTGCGACCATCGAGATGAAGATTAATTATCTGGAGGCAGTCGAGGGAGGCAGCGTCACCGCCGAAGCGATTGTGGTGCGCATTGGGCGCCACGTTGCCGTGGTGGATTGCGATATTACCGACGACGCGCACCGCCTGGTGGGCAAGGCTCTAATGACGTTTTTTGTGGGACCCTTCAGGAAGAACCGCAAGAAGCGGCCTGCGTAGCGCACGCGCGGAACGCCAAGCCGCATCCCGCGTGCGCGCCGGAATACAAATTATTTTCCACGATCTAACTGTTATTCGTCCGAGCCGCCCGAACCATTGCTGCCATTGGATCCGTTTACGCCGCCCTGCGCTGCGTCTTCACCCTCTTTATAAAGGTACTTGATGCAGTGCTTGTAAACGAGCAGGTTGGGGCTGCCGTAGCGAGTCAGCTTGATGCAATCCCGGTCGTACCATTCCACGCTGCCGCGCAGGATTTCACCGTCAGTGAGCACCACGGCTACAGGAGTCCGAGATTGCATTTGCTTTACGAAATAAAAATTTTCCGCATGAGTTTGTTCGGGCGGCGCAGGCTTTTTGCGCTGCGTTGCTTGCGCCGGGACGGCTTGAATAGGACGGGCTGGGAATTGTTCCTTCACGTCAGTAAGAGTAGGACGAAAAAGCTTACGATTTACCATGGATGCTCCTTCCAGTTGCTACTCCCTGTTATGACTGTGGAAAAAGGTTTTCGGTTGCAGTCATTTTGCAAAAAAAGCACGAATTCGTCAGGAACGCCCTAGCGGTTGCTCAACGAAAGCAGTAGCGCGTCCAGCCCCAGCTGGCGGCTAATGTTGCGCTTCAGGCGGTTTTCCAGGCGATCCAACCCTTGGGTAGCCCGCGAGACCCACGCGAAATCGATTTTCCTGCTGAGTGCTTCCAGTTCACGGCGCAAATCGGGATTTCGAGCGAGACTGCTCTTCGGACCTTGGGAAAGTTCAAGAAGGTCTGTGAGCAAACTATAGAACAGCGTCAGGATATTTTCAAACGATTCCTTTTCCTGCTTCGCGAGCTGTGCGGTAGCGGCGAAAATTTCCGCGGTCTTTCCGCCGTTGATGGTTTTTTCCAGCAGGCTCAGGACGCTGCGGCGCAAGCGCGCGGATTCTTGCAAGTCTAGCGCGAGCGCCATCCCCGGGCTGCCGCTCGCGAGTTGCGCCGCGAGCTTGCGCTCCGCAGACTTGGCCTCGGTGCGCTCGGCGAGAAATGCTTCGATTTGCTCGACGGCCACCGGCGCGAAATGAAATTGTAGGCAGCGCGAACGGATGGTTTGCAGCACGGAATCGGGGGTGGGCGCCAGCAGAATCAGCGTTGCGCTTTCCGGCGGCTCTTCCAGGATTTTCAGGAACAGGTCGGCGTCGTTCCAGCGCATGGTGTGCGCGTCGTCCAGGATAAAGATGCGGCGGCGGCCTTGCGGTTTGAAATACGCGGCGCGCTGCACCGCGCGCAACTGGCCCACGCGAATCATGGGGCGCGCGACGGGCGCGAGGCGACGCACCGGATCGGGCACCAGCAGCCACACATCGGGATGCGGCTCGATAATCAGCGGCATACGCTCGACCATCGAAGCATCCGCGGATTCGCCGCGCTCCGTCAGTCCGGCCGCAACCAACGAGGCGGGATCGGTGAGCGGGGCCATGCGCTTGCAGGATTCACATTCACCACAGAAATCATCCTGCACGCGCTCGCAATTCGCGGCTTGCGCGAACATGCGTGCCAGCGTGTATTTGCCGATACCGCGCGGTCCGGTGAAGAGTAGTGCGCCAGGCGCGCGATCGCGGCGTAGCATCCCACGCAGCGCGGTGACGATACGTTCGTTCCCGAGAAATTCGTTGAAGCCCATGGGATCAGCGGCTGACGTGCAGCGCGGGGAACACACGCGCTTCGATCGCGGCCAAGATCTCCTTATGAATTTCTTCCGGAGCGCGCAGGGCTCCGGTCTGCTCGTCGTAACATTCGATCTTCACCCAGTTGGGCTGGCGCGCCAGCTCGTCGTAAACATCCGAAGCCGCGCGCAGATGTTGCAGATCCGCTTCCTGCAGGTCGCGGCGCAGTTCGGTGTACTGGCGTTTGGCTTTTTCACCCACCAGGCGGTGCGCTTCTTCGGCGGGCACGCGCAAGTAGATCACCAAGTCTTCGGCCGGCAGCGCGAACAGGCGATATTCGAGTTCTTTGAGCCACGCCAGAAATTCGCGGCGCTTGGCTGGCGGAACGCGAGCGCCCTGATGCGCCAGGTTGGACGCGATGTAACGGTCTGCGAGCAGAGCTTTACCCGCTGCAAGATCCGATTCCAGGGCTGGACGCGATTCGCGGCGGTCTTCTGCGTAAAGCAGCGCGGAGAAATGCGGGTCGACCGATTCCAGCGGGCCGAATTCGCCGTTGAGGAAACGCGCCACGAGCTTGCCGAAAAATCCGTCGTAGCGCGGGAAGCTCACTTGCGTGAAGGCGATGCCGCGTGCTGAGAACGCGCGCGCAATCATTTCGAGCTGCGTGCGTTTCCCCGAGCCGTCAATTCCTTCGAGAACGATGAATTTGCCGCGGGTAGGCATGTAGTTGAAGCACAGTCTAGCATAGGGATGCGGTTCAGCAGACGTGGCGCGCGGCTGGTGATTAGTGAGTAGTGATCGGTGAGTAGTGATTCGCAACCCGCGACCAGTGAAACGGGCGCGACTTGCGCGGCGGGTGTCCTGGTTTTAGCCATGTTAGAATCGCCCGATGACAAATCAGGCTGCAGCGATCGCCGCGAACTGGGAGCAAATTCAGGAACGCGTCGCGCGCGCTGCCTTGCGCTGTGGCCGACGCGCGGACGAAATCACGGTGGTGGCGGTGTCGAAGACTCATCCCGCCGAATCCATCGTCGCGGCTTATGAAGTCGGGCTGCGGCACTTCGGCGAAAATCGCGTGCAGGAATGGGAGGCGAAACAGCCGAAGGTGGCGGACCTCGATGCGACGTGGCATCTGATCGGCCACTTGCAGAGCAACAAGGCGCGTCGCGCGGCGCACATTTTTCGGCGCGTGGATTCGCTGGATGATCTGGCGCTCGGGAAAAAACTTCACGCTGCAGCGGACGCGGAAGGGAAGTGCTTGCCGGTGCTGATCGAAGTCCGCCTCGCCGACGAAGAAGCCAAGAGTGGTATCGCCGAAGCGGGCCTGCTATCGCTGGCGACGAGCATCGCGCCATTCGCTCATCTGGAATTTGTCGGGCTGATGACCATTCCGCCGTTTCTCGAGGAGCCTGAGCAGGTGCGGCCCTATTTTCGCAAGCTGCGCGAATTGCGCGACGACCTGAGCCAGCGGCTCAGCCGCGCCCTGCCGGTGCTTTCCATGGGCATGAGCCACGATTTCGAAGTGGCGATTGAAGAGGGCGCCACCGAGATTCGAGTCGGCACCGCGCTGTTCGGCCCGCGCGGATCGGTCGCCTGATTCGCTAGCGCCGCTTCTTTCTGCCCATCCGCGAATGAACTCCAGGGCGCGGAACTTTTCTTTTAATCACGGTCACCGATTTCGCTTTCGTGCGCGGTTTGCGTGCAGGCGCAGCACTGGCGACCACGTGTTTCGTCAAATCTACAGTGAATTGGTCCATCACCGAACTGGTGCGCGTGGTTTCATCCACACCGAGTGCCTGGCATTGAATTGATTTTGCGCTGATGGTGATCCGCAGAAAGCCGAAAACGTTGTCGTTGTAAGCGACCAGCGTCAGCTTGTTGCCCTTGCCGTCATTTCCCACCGCACCGGGCTGCGGCAACGCGCCATTTTTTCCGGTCTTAGGCTTGCTCAAATTAAAATAGCCGCCATTGCCCGCGACGAGGTACGGAATCTGGCGTCCGTCTGCCTTCATCACGCGCGTGTACCGTTCGTACAGATGCGCGTGACCGGAAAGCACCAGGTCGGGCCATATGCCCGCCTGCTGGCACGCCGCGTCAATCTGCGCCAGCATTTGCGGGCTGGGAAAATGTTCGCTGCTGATTGTGAACGGGGGATGGTGCACCGCGATGATCAGCGCGAACGGCGCGGCGCCGGATTGTTTGCGTTGCGCGGCGGCCGCTTGCAATTGCGCCAGCAGGAATGCGGTCTGCTGCGTGCCAACCACTCCGCCGCTGATGACGCCCACCGATTCGCCGGTGTTCGAATACAAGCCGATAATTTTCGCGAAGGGTGCGTTTAGCGTGAAGTACACGCCGCCTTGCGTCATGGTAGTGCGCGCGAAGCCTTTGGCTGCAGGATCTTTCGCCGGCGTCTTCGAGCAAAAATTTTCGTAGAACGGCTGCAGCGAATATTTTACTGGATCGCTCGCGAAGAGTTCGCCGTCGTGGTTCCCGGGAATGGCGAAAATGGGTCCGGCGTAGTCGCGGTATGGATCATAGAACTGATCGTAGTAATAACGTTCCTGGCCGAAGAAATAGACGACGTCTCCCAGATGAAAAAAGAACGCGGGGCGCCCGCTGCCGTAATCTTTTCCGGTCAGGTCATCGGTCATGCAATCGGCAACGGCAAACTGGTGCGATGGTTCCTTGACGCCTCCAGTATCGCCGACGGAGTGGAACACGATTTGCCCGGAAGACTCGATTTGCTGCACCACCGCATTTCCGAGCACGTCGGACAAGGCCATCACCGGAGGATTTTTCCACGGCGGGGGAATCGCTTCGGTCACCGGCGTGGCTACCACTGCGGAATCGGCGTAAACATCCTTGGGGTCGAAAGTGTTAAAGTTGTCGGGGGACGGTTGCGGATTCGCAAAAGCGAAACCGGTGCTGGACATGAGCGGCCTCCTTTTCAGGCGAGGATTCAGGTGCGAAGGCCGCGAGTATACCTGTTTCTCTCGTCTCTGAGGAGTTATAAGTTGCACTGGTCCCGGACGCGCGCCGGGCATGAGAGGGGATGAGCGCCAAGGATATTGCGGAAGGAAATGGAAACCGCAGTAAGCCCCGGGAGCGTGACGTTTTACGTGCAGGTACAGCCGCGGGCGAGCCGCGACGCCATCGAAGGCGAGCACGGGGACGCTCTGAAAATTCGCCTTACCGCGCCGCCGGTGGACGATCGCGCGAATCAGGCGCTTGTGCAGTTGCTTGCCGAGCGTTTGAACGTGCCGCGGGCCGCTGTTAGAATCGTTGCGGGCGAAAAAAGCCGCAGGAAGCGCGTCATTGTTGCCGGTGTGAAACGCGAGCAAGCGTTGGCGCTGGCTGCAGCGGCAAAACGCCCGGCGAAGAAAGCAAAGGACTGACGAAATGCCCGATATTAAGGCCATTCAAACTGCATTGCGGGCCGCCAAACTCGACGGCTGGCTTTTTTGCGACCATCATCATCGCGATCCGATCGCGGGAAACATCCTGGGCCTCGACCCGAACGGCATGGTCACGCGGCGCTGGTTCTATTTCATCCCTGCCAAAGGCGAGGCGCGCAAGCTGGTGCACAAAATTGAACAGGGCACGCTGGATTCGCTGGAAGGCAAGAAAATCTTGTACGCCGGATGGGAAGAGCTGCACAAAATGCTGCCGAAGCTGCTATCCGGCAGCAAAACCATCGCGATGCAATATTCTCCGGAGAATAATATTCCTTACATCGGCCTGGTGGACGCGGGAACGATCGAGCTAATACGCAAGTTGAAGAAAAAAGTGGTGAGCTCGGCGGACCTGGTGCAGAAATTCGAAGCCAGCTGGTCGGAAGAGCAATTCCAGGGGCATCGCGAGGCCGGCAAAATCGTTGACCGCATCACCCGCGAAGCTTTTCAGCGCGCCGCGAAATTTGTGCGGGAAGGCAAGCCGCTGACGGAATATGAGTTGCAACAGTGGATCGTCGAACAATTTCGCGCGGGCGGACTCACCACGGCCGAGCCGCCGATCGTCGCCGTGCAACCGAACAATGGCAGCCCGCACTACGAGCCACGGGCGGAAGGCTCACGCCCCATACGCGCCGGTGATCTGTTGCTGCTCGATATCTGGGCGAAGCTGAACCGCCCAGGCAGCGTGTATTACGACATTACCTGGGTGGGCTACCTGGGCGAGCGCGTGCCGGATTCCTACGCCAAAATTTTTCGCATCGTGAAGAACGCGCGCAACGCCGCGATTGAATTCGTCAAAGACGCGGTGGCGAAGAAACGCGCCGTGCACGGCTGGGAAGTGGACCGCGTGACGCGCGAAATGATTCGCAAAGCTGGCTACGGAAAATATTTCGTGCACCGCACCGGGCACAGCATCGGCCAAGAAGTTCACGGAAACGGCGCAAATATGGACGGCCTGGAAACGCGCGACGATCGAAAAATCGCGCCGCACACCTGCTTTTCGGTCGAGCCCGGAATTTATCTGCCCGAATTCGGCGTGCGCAGTGAAGTGAATGTGTACGTCGGCGAGAACGAAGCGCGCGTTACCGGCGCCATCCAGGAAGAAATTCTTCCGTTGCTTGCTTAGGTGACCGTGAACGAAGTGCCCGGCAACGAAGCAGCGCTCAGCGATAACTCCATCAATCAAAATTCCGGCGAGCACGCGGCCGGGGACCAAATTTCAGGCGATCGAAGTCTCGTCAGCGAATCGCCCGTGAATCCGGCTGCCGGCGACCAAAGCGTCGCGGCGGCGCAGCATCGGCAGGCCTCGGGCGCAAATGCAGGTCGCGCCGCGCTCGCGTTGTTCGCGGCTATCGCAGCGTGGCTTGTGCCCGGCCTCGGACATTTGCTCCTGGGGCGCTGGGGCCGAGCGCTGGTATTTTTCTGTGCGGTCGCCGGACTCGTCGTTAGTGGATATTTGCTGCGCGGCAATGTGTTTCCTCCACATTCTGGCGATCCATTCGGCACGCTTGGTTTTCTGGCGGATGCCGGGGCGGGCGTGTTCTATTATTCTTCGCGGTTTTTCGAAGCCGCGGGTCCGGATGTTTCGCGAGCTGCGGGAGATTACGGCACGCGCTTCATCGCTGCGGCGGGCGTGGTGAACTTGCTGGCGGTGCTGGATACGATCGAGATCTCGACCGGCAGGAGAGGCTGAGTGATTTGTGGCGCTTTTATCTTCCTCAACAGTGTGCTGCGGCTCAGCCATTTTGGAGCGATGCTTCTGTTCGCGCTGCTGGTTTCGTTGGCGCTGGCGTGCCTCTCGCAACGCACGCGTGCGGGCGGCGTGAGATATGTGCTGTGGTCCTTCGCGTTGTTCGTGCTGGTTGGCCTGGGCGTCGCCTGGCTGATGTACCCCATCTCGCGCTGAATAATTCCGTGAACGCGCACTCCGCGCAGCCGCAGCGAGCGCTTCGCGGCGGCTGGCCGCTCCTACCCAGCGCACTCGCACGACCGCTGCCGGGCCGTTCCTGCGAACCGCACACCACGCGCCCAAAGTTTGACAGTTTTTTTGCGCCGATGTTACAGTCGAGCAGGCGCCGAGGTAGCTCAGTTGGTAGAGCAGCCGATTCGTAATCGGCAGGTCCCCGGTTCAAGTCCGGGCCTCGGCTCCAGATTTTCCAACTCGCTTCTTTTCAATCAGTTCACTTTTCCATTTTCTGGATCCGCCGAAAACTCGGGAACATTAGGGAACAATAAGCCCGCCGCCTTCTCCACAGCACGTTTTTGTGATTCGGGTATCGCGTGCGTGTAAACGTTGAGCGTTGTTTTGAGGTCCGAATGGCCCAGGATCGCTTGCGCTGTCCGTAGCGACTCTCCTACTTCGCCCAGTAACGTTGCGTGCGTGTGCCGGAAGCTATGCCAGCCCACCAGCGGTAAGCCAAGCTCTCGACCAGCGGGTTGCAAGACACGGCGAAGAAGATTCTTCGGATTGAGCGGAGCGCCATTGCGGCAGGTAAAGACCAGAATCTCTTGATCGGTACCTGCCAGCACACTGCGTTGCGCCTGGAAGGCCTCGCGGACTGGCAGGGCGAGGTATCCGATTGGCGGCACGTCTCGGGGCTGGGTCATCCACGTTAAGAAAGCTCGAACGAGTTTGACCGGATTAACTCAATCGGCCAAATGTGAAGAAGAAAACTTCGAACAGGCAACTGCTTTGGATGGTTCGGATTGACGCGCAGGTATCCGTCGAGCAGTATAAATTGGGACGAGTCGGTTCCTGAGTCCTCCATTACTCCCAGCGTCGAGAGCAAGTGAGGCAGCAATGCGCAGCGCCTCTGCCCGCCAGCCGAGACAGCTATTTATTTTTGAGTTTCACTTTCAGCGGCGCATGAAGCCGCGCGGCGAATTGCCGCACGTAATCCTCCCAGTCCGTTTCCGTGGCAAAATCTCCGCTCTTGCTCCAACCCGCACCGAGATAGTACA